>Ga0335083_10002916_pt1 | contig 22351 bp, 21 predicted proteins | sample Lox_Sample_42_FD_206716 | JGI IMG/M metagenome (GOLD analysis project Ga0335083, IMG submission 206716) | Soil microbial communities from Loxahatchee National Wildlife Refuge, Florida, United States - Lox_Sample_4.2 | ecosystem: Environmental > Terrestrial > Soil > Wetlands | place: USA...
CGGCGAGGATCACGCGGTGATCGCGCCGATCTCGCTCATCGTATCGGCGTTCGCGCCGGTCGAAGATGCGCGTCGTGTGCTGACGCCGCAGCTGAAGCTGGATGCCGGTGAGACGCTGCTCGCCCTGATCGACCTCGGCGATGGCAAGAACCGTCTCGGCGGCTCCGCACTGGCGCAGGTTTACGGTCAGCTCGGCGACGATGCGCCCGATCTCGATGATCCGCAGCTCTTGAAGTCGTTCTTCGCCACCGTGCAGTCGCTGCACCGCGAGGGCAGGTTGCTTGCCTACCACGACCGCTCCGACGGCGGACTCTTCGCCACGCTCGTCGAGATGGCGTTCGCGAGCCGCTGCGGCCTCTCGATCTCGCTCGACGAGCTGCCGGGCGCAACGCTCGATGCGCTTTTCAGCGAGGAGCTGGGCGCGGTGTTGCAGATGCGCGCAGACGACCGGCACGACGTTGTCGCGGCATTCGAGGCCGCAGGGCTCCGCTGCATTGCGATCGGCGCACCGGTCGCGGGCGAGCGCATCCTCATTACCCGCGACGGCGCGGCGCAGCTCGATGAATCGCGGATCGACCTGCATCGCGCGTGGTCGCGCACGACGCACGCCATGCAGCGCCTGCGCGACGATCCGGAGTCGGCCGACCAGGAGCACGAGCGCCCCCTCGATACGAAGGATCCCGGGCTCGCGCCGCGGCTCGCCTTCGATCCCGCGGAAGACATCGCCGCGCCGTTCATCGCGAAGGGGGCGCGCCCGAAGGTCGCGATTCTGCGCGAGCAAGGCGTCAACGGGCACATCGAGCTGGCGGCCGCCTTTGATCGCGCCGGCTTCGACGCCTACGACGTGCACATGACCGACATCATCGAGGGACGCGTCGCGCTCGGCGGATTCAGCGGCATCGCGGCGGGAGGAGGGTTCTCCTATGGCGACGTGCTCGGCGCGGGCGAGGGCTGGGCGAAGTCGATTCTCTTCAATCCACGGGCGCGCGACGAGTTCGCCGCCTTCTTCGCGCGCAGCGACCGCTTCGCGATCGGCATCTGCAACGGCTGCCAGATGATGGGCAATCTCACCGAGCTGATTCCCGGCACCGCGCACTGGCCGCATTTCGTGCGCAATCGCAGCGAGCAGTTCGAGGGGCGGCTGGTGCTGGCCGAAGTGCAGCGCTCGCCGTCGATCTTCTTCTCCGGCATGGAAGGTAGCCGCATCCCGGTGCCGGTCGCGCACGGCGAGGGCTATGCTGAGTTTCGCGATGAAGCGCAGCTCGCGGCAGCCGAGCGGCTCGTCGCACTTCGTTTCGTGGATAATTGTGGCGAAGCGACCGAGCGCTATCCGTACAGTCCCAACGGCTCGCCGCGGGGAATAACCGGGCTCACCACCGCGGACGGACGTTTCACCATTCTCATGCCGCATCCCGAACGCGTCTTTCGTACCGTGCAGATGTCGTGGCACCCGGAGACCTGGGGCGAGGACTCGCCATGGATGCGCATGTTCCGCAACGCGCGGCGCTGGCTCGCATGACGCGGCGAAAGCGTGTAAGAGTCTGGTCGATCAACGGCGTGACGCCGGTGGTCGATCCGACCGCGTTCGTGCATCCGAGCGCGACGCTCATCGGCGACGTGATCGTAGGGGCCGGCTGCTACATCGGCCCGTCGGCGTCGCTGCGCGGCGACTTCGGTCGCATCGAGGTGCGCGCCGGGGCGAACCTGCAGGATTGCTGCGTCATGCACGGTTTCCCGAGCACGGATACGATCGTCGAAGAGGAAGGGCACATCGGCCACTGCGCGATCCTCCACGGCTGCATCGTGCAGCGCGGCGCGCTTGTGGGAATGAACGCGGTCATCAACGACCACGCCGTAATCGGTGAGCTGGCGATCGTCGCGGCAATGGCCTTCGTCAAGGCGGGCATGATCGTGCCGCCGCGAATGCTGGTCGCCGGCGTTCCGGCGAAGGTCGTACGCACGCTCAGCGACGAAGAGATCGCGTGGAAGATCGAAGGCACGCAGAGCTACCAGGAGCTCGCGCGGAGAAGCCTCGCCACGATGGTGGAAACCGAGGCGCTTGCGGCGCCCGAGCCCGCCCGCAAGCGGATCGAATTACCCGAGCTGCTGCCGCTGTCGACGGTGAAGAAGCGGCGGCGGTAATGACTGTGATCCCGAGCGCATGCGAGGGATCTGCATTTCCGCGACAACAGATCCTTCGCTTCGCTCAGGTTGACCTGCGATCCGCATCAGAACCCTGCCGCCTGTCCGTCGCGGCGCGGATCCGACGCGGCAATGTAGCCGTTCTCGGCGCGCACGATGAGCTGACCCGCGCCGAAGTCCATGTACGAATCCGGAACTGACGCGAACTGGTGCCCGAGCGCGGTGAGATCCGCGCGCAGCTCGGATGAAGCGCTCGCTTCGAGATCGACCGATATTCCGCCGTTCACTTTCCAGCGTGGCGCGTCGAGCGCGGCCTGCGGCTGCTGACGGTAGTCGATGAGCCGCACTAGGGTCTGCAGGTGTCCCTGCGGCTGGATCGGACCGCCCATCACGCCGAAGCTTGCGTAGGGAACGCCGTTCTTCGTGGCGAAGCCGGGGATGATCGTCTGGAACGGACGCTTGCCGGGGCCGACGAGGTTCGGATGTCCGGGCACGAGCGAGAATCCGGTGCCGCGGTTCTGCATGCTGATTCCGGTGCCGGGCACGACGATCCCGGATCCGAAGCCCATGTAATTCGACTGGATGAGCGATACCATCATCCCGCTCGCGTCGGCCGCGGTGAGGTACACGGTGCCGGCGGGCGGCGGTGTCCCGTGCCGGAAATCCTGCGCCCGCTTGTGATCGATCAGGCGCGCGCGGCTCGCGAGATAACCGCGATCGAGCATCTGTTCGGGTGTCACTTCCATCGCGCGCGGGTCAGCGACGTAGCGATAGACGTCCGCGAAGGCGAGCTTCATCACCTCGATCTCGAGATGCTGCACGGCGGCCGAATCGACCGGCCGCGGCGGGAGCTCGAACTCGCGCAGCATGCCGAGCGCCATCAGCGCCGCGATGCCCTGACCATTGGGCGGAAGTTCGTGGATGGTGAAGCCGCGGTAGTCGACGCCGATCGGCGGCACCCAATCGCAAGCGTGGTTTGCGAAGTCCTCGAGCGTATGCGCGCCGCCGTTCGCCTGTGAATGCGCCGCCATCGCTGCGGCAAGCTCGCCGCGGTAGAAAGTCTCGCCCTCGCTGGCCGCGATCTTCTCGAGCGAAGCCGCCATCGCCGCCGAAGAAAAGATCTCGCCCGCGACCGGCGCGCGCCCGCGCGGCAGGAAGTGCTCGGCGAAAGTGGGAACGCCGCCGAGTATCGGCACGGCCTTTGCCCATTTCTCCGCGATGACGGGACTGACCGCGTAGCCGTCGCGCGCGTAGCCGATCGCGCTCGCGAAGAGGTCGGCGAAAGGAAGCTTGCCGAAGCGGCGCGACAGCGCGACCCAGCCCGACACCGCGCCGGGAATGGTAACCGTGTCCCAGCCGGCGCGCGGCATCGCCGCGAGTCCTGCGAAGCGATGCGGCGTCCAGCCTGCGGGAGCACGCCCCGAGGCGTTGAGGCCGGTGAGCTCGCGCCCGTCCCAGACGATGGCGAAGAGATCGCTCCCGAGGCCGTTGCTGCACGGCTCGACGACGGTGAGCGTGATCGCCGTGGCGAGCGCGGCATCGAGCGCGTTGCCGCCGGCGCGAAGCGCGGCGATGCCAGCCTGCGTGGCGAGAGGCTGCGAAGTCGCCACGACGTTGCGCGCGAACACCGGCGAGCGGCGCGACGGATACGCGGCGTCCCAGTCGAAGGCGAGGCGGGCGCCCGGCTCGGAAGATTTTGCGACGTCGTTCATGGCAGCGGCTCCATCAGGCCTCGGCTTCCGCGAACGCTTCCTCGCGCTTCTTGCGCAGGTTCGGCAGCGCGATGAGGATAAGCAACGCGACCGCCGCGAGCAGCAGCGTGAGCGATATGGGTCGCGTCACGAACACCGTCGGATCGCCGCGGGAGAGCAGCAGCGCGCGGCGCAGGTTCTCCTCCATCATCGGGCCGAGAACGAAGCCGAGCAGAAGAGGAGCGGGCTCGCATTCGAGCTTGAGGAACATGATTCCGAGCGCGCCGAAGATGGCGGTCTGGAGCACGTCGAAGGGCTCGTTGCTCACCGTGTAGACGCCGATCGAGCAGAAAAGCAGTATGGCAGGATACAGCACGCGATAAGGGACCTGCAGCAGCTTGATCCAGATCCCGATCAGCGGCAGGTTGAGCACGACCAGCATGAGATTGCCGACCCACATCGAGGTGACCAGGCCCCAGAACAGCGCCGGATTCGAGCTCATGACCTGAGGGCCCGGCTGGATGTTGTGGATGGTCATCGCGCCGACCATCATCGCCATCACCGCGTTCTCGGGGATACCGAGAGTGAGCAGCGGAATGAACGAGGTCTGCGCGCCGGCATTGTTGGCCGACTCCGGTCCGGCCACGCCCTGAATCGCCCCCTTGCCGAAGCGCGTCGGGTCCGAAGCGACCTTCTTCTCCACCGCGTAGGAAGCGAAGGAGGCGAGCAGGGCACCGCCGCCCGGGAGCACGCCGAGCATCGAGCCAAGCCCGGTGCCGCGCAACACGGCCGGCCAGGCCTCCTTGAACTGTTCCTTGGTGAGCCACAGCGTCCTGACCTTCGTGCGGATCAGCTCGCGCTTCTCATCGGACTCCAGGTTGGAGATGATCTCGGCGAAACCGAACAGCCCCATCGCCACGCTGACCACGCCGATGCCGTCGATCAATTGCGGGATGCCGAACGCGAAGCGCGCCGTGCCGGAATTCACGTCGGTGCCGACGATGCCGAGCAGCAATCCAAGAACGACCATCGCGATCGCCTTGAGCAGCGATCCGTGCGCCAGGACCACCGAGCCGATCAGCCCGAGCGTCATCAGCGAGCAGTATTCTGCCGGGCCGAACTTGAGCGCCAGCTCGGACAGCGGAATGGCGACCGTCGCCACGAACACGGTCGACACGCAGCCGGCGAAGAAGGAGCCGAGCGCGGCGATCGCGAGCGCTGCTCCCGCCTGTCCCTTCCGTGCCATCTGGTAGCCGTCGAGGCAGGTGACCGCCGACGAGGTCTCGCCGGGCATGTTGAGCAGGATCGAAGTTGTCGAGCCGCCGTACTGCGCCCCGTAATAGATGCCGGCGAGCATGATCAGCGCCGATACGGGCGGCATGCCGTAGGTGATCGGCAGCAGCATCGCGATCGTCGCGACCGGTCCGATGCCGGGAAGAACGCCGATCAGCGTTCCGACCAGCGCACCGGCCAACGCGTAGACGAGGTTGTAGGGCGTAAGCGCGACGCCGAACCCGGTCGCGAGATGCCCCAGGAGGTCCATGACCGGATCAGCCCTGGCCCGGCCAGATGGGGAGTTGCAGCTTGAGCCCGATGACGAACACGCCCACCGCGAGCGCGGCGAGGAAAACGCTGCTCACCATCGCTTCCTTCGGCCGGAACTCGGGGCTCGCGGAGCTGGAGAGGATGATCAGGATCACGGTCGAGAGGACCAGGCCCAGAGACGGCAGGGCGACGCCGAACACCCGCGGTGGCGCCACGCAGAGCGCGAACAGGACCACGCTGCCGAGAACGACGAGCGTGGGCCGCCACTTCCACGAGCGAAGCGGCGAGCCCTGCAGCCAGAGCGAGCGAATCGCGAGCGCTCCGCCGAGGAGAATCAGCAGGACCCCGAGCACGCGCGGGAAATAGCCCGGCCCCATGCGCGCGGCCGTGCCGAGCGTGTAATTGCTGCCCACGACGATCGCCGTGACGCCGAAGGCGATGAAGATCAGGCCGGCGATGAAATCCTTCGGGTGGCGGATTCTCGCCATGGCACCTCCTCCCGGTGCGGATTGAGGCGACGAGCCCGGCCCCTTCCGAGGCCGGGTGCATCAATACCCGTTCTTTGCCCGCAGGTCCTTCAGATACTGGTCGACCACTTGCGCCTGCATGCGCTGCGCGAGCTGCGGCTTGACTTCGTCGAAGGTCGGGATCTTCGCGTCGCGAATGTCGTCGACTTCGATGACGTGCCAGCCGAACTGGGTCTGTACCGGCGTCGTGGTGAACTTGCCCTTGGGCAGCGCCACCATCGCGTCGGAGAACGGCTTGACGAAGTTCGACGGAGCGTTCCAATCGAGATCGCCGCCGTTTGCCTTGGAGCCGGTGTCCTTCGAGCGCTCGGCGAGCTTCTCGAACTTCTCGCCCTTCTGCAGCGCGGCGATGATCTCCTTCGCGTCGGCTTCATTCTCGACCAGGATGTGGCGCACCTTGTATTCCTTGTCGCCCATCTGCGACTTGATCTTGTCGTATTCGGCGTGCATCGCCGCGTCGGAAACCGGATGCGCCTTCACGTAATCCGAAACGAAGGTGCGAACCAGCACCGTCTGCGCGGTGAGGTCCATCTCGGCCTTCATCCCCGGGCTCTTGTCGAGGCCCTGCTTCTTCGCTTCACGCACGACCAGCTCGCGCGTGTTCAGCTCGTCGCGGATGGCGGCGCGCAGCTCCGGCGAATCGGGCTGCTGCGCGGTGCGCTGCTTCAGCATGAAGTCGAAATAGGCCTGCGGGAAGATGTCCTTGCCCTTGGCCGCGTCGGCCTTCGCCGCTGTGGCCTTCGGTTTCGCCTCCTGCGCGAGCGCCGCCGGCGCCGCGATCAGGACAGCGGTGGCCGCAAGCGCGGCGAACAGTCGGAAAACCCTATGCATGAGTGACAATCCTTATCGTAGTTAGGAAAACTCTTCGGGCGCCAGCGCGCGAATCGACAGCGCATGAATCGGATTCGGCAGAAGATCGCCGACCCGGGCGAAGATGGCTTGATGGCGCTGGAGCCTGGGCTGGCCGCGAAACGCCTTCGACACGATGGTGAGCGAAAAGTGCCCGCCGCCGCCCGCGGCGCCGGCGTGCCCGACGTGATCAGCACTATCGTCGTGGACCTCGAGCGCCACGGGCGCCAAGTCAGCGAGCCGCTCGCGCAGCGTGGAGGCGACGTCCATCAGTGACGCTCAGGCAGATAGCGGGCCAGCGCGAAGGCCTGCCCCAGGGCGAACAGCAGCACGAGCCCGATGCCGCCCCACACCTTGAAGTTGACCCAGGTGTCGGTCGAGAAATGGAATGCGATGTACAGATTGGCGGCTCCCATCACGGCGAAGAACGCCACCCAGGACCAGGTGATGCGCGCCCATACCGCATCGGGCAGTGTCAGGTCCTTCAGCAGCGACGCGATCAGGTTCTTGCCGAACGCGAGGCGCCCCACCGCGAGAATCGAGCCGAAGAGCCAGTAGAGCACGGTCGGCTTCCACTTGATGAAGGTTTCGTCGTGGAGTAGCAGCGTTGCACCCCCGAACGTCGCGATAATGACGAGGCTCAGCCAGTGCACGACCTCGACGCGGCCGCGACGCCAGCGGAAGTATGCGATCTGCGCCACCGAGGCGGCGATCGCCACCGCAGTGGCAACGTAGATGTCCGCGAGCTTGAACGCGACGAAAAAGAGGAGCAGTGGGAAATAATCGGCGAGAAGCTGCATAACCTATTATTTTACCTTGGAATTCGACGGCTTCCAAGAAAGCTGTCAGTTACGCACGGCGCTCGGCGACGAGGCGCCGGAAGCGCGCCCAATCGAACCCGGCACCGGGGTCGGTCTTGCGTCCGGGGGCGATGTCGCTGTGGCCTGCGAAGTCGCCGATCGGATAGCGCTGCCGCAGCGCCCGCGCGAGGCGCACGAGCATCGCGTACTGCGCCGCTTCGTAGGGGAGGTCGTCGGTGCCCTCCAGTTCGACACCGATCGAAAAGTCATTGCAGCGCTCGCGTCCGCGCCAGCGCGACTCGCCGGCGTGCCAGGCCCTGCGCTCGCAGGGCACGAACTGGACGAGGCGGCCGTCGCGGCGAATGAGGAAGTGAGCCGAAACGCGCTGCCCGGCGATGGTCGCGAAGTACGGATGCACCGCGGGATCGAGCACGTTCGTAAAGAATCGCTCGATCGCCTCGCCGCCGAAGCGCCCCGGCGGCAGGGAGATATTGTGCACGACGAGGAGCGAGATTATCGCGCCGGGCGGCCGGTCGTCGCAGTTCGGCGAAGGGACTTGCCGCGCCGCGCGAACGATGCCGCTGCGGTCGACCGAGATGCGGGAGAAGGGAACGCTCAACGCGACACTACTTGATGCCGGGACGGTTAGAGATCTTAACCGACTAGAAAGGGTGGTCGTGCGTTCAGATCACGGTGGCGATGACTGGACCAAGTTCTGTCAACTGGATGCGCGGAAGTATCTGGTCCTGCGCACGTGCGATATCGCCCGGGAAGTCGATCTCGATCCAAGGCATGCCGGTCACGTCCGCGACATCGAACGAGTGACTGCCTTCGAGCAGCAGATCGCGCACCGCTTCCTCGTGCGGCTGGTTCGAGCGGCCGCCCTCGACATAGCCGGCGACGATTTCGGCGAGGCGCCGCGCGGTGTCCTCCCGGAAGCGGAAAAAGCCTACTGACTCTCCGATCGTCTCGTACTCGACGTCGGCGGCGAGCCGCTTGCGGAACTCGACCGGCACGCCGTTCTTCACACAGACCTTGACCGGTTCTTCGCCAGCTTCGAACTCACGATCAATTAGCAGCCGGTTGACCGTGTTCCCCGCGACGAGCGCGTGCAGGATGCGCGGATCGTACAGCACGTCGGCATCCATCAGCAGCACATCGCCGCCGCGCGTGAGAGCCTCTGCGACGGTATGAACCGTGAGCACGCTGCCGAGGTCGTAGCCTGGATTGAGCACGATCTCGGGACGTCGCCGAAGTCCGAGCCGGTCCAGCTCTGCAGTGACCTTCTCGGGGCGGAAGCCGAGCGCCAGCACGATGTCTTCCACTCCCGCCAGCTCCAGTATCTGCAAATGCCGTTCGAGCAAGGTCACGCCATCGAAGCGCAACAGGCACTTGGGAGACTCCTCGCCCGGCGGCTGCTGCAGGCGCCCCCCGGAACCTGCCGAAAGGATGATTGCTCGCACGCGCTCTCCAGATAGCAAAAAAAAAAAGCTGTCAGTCGGTGACCTGTACTACCGGCGCGCGCCGCCGCAGCCAGTTGCGTTGACTCCAGTGCAGATACACGAGGCCGGGCATCCCGAGCAAGAGCTCACGCGCGCGCTTCGTGAGGGAAAGGGCGAGCGCCACCTCGGGTGGCAGTCCGACGAGCGGCGCCAGCAGGAGGTAGCCGCCTTCCTGCACGCCCAGCGACCCGGGAATCGCGAACGCGGCGCCGCGAATCGCCTGTCCGACGCTTTCGAGCAGCAATGCGTCGAACCAGCTTACCGGATGTCCGAGAAAACGCAGCGCGAGCCAGACCTCGCCGGTGCCGACCAGCCAACCCACAAAGCTGAGCGCAAAAGTCGCCCCCACTTTTCTGCGCTCGCGATAAAGCGCACCGATCGCTACATCGGTGGCGTCGGCGTGGGTGGTCAATACAGACCAATCCCGTTGGCCGAACGCCTGTGACGCCATACGCAGCAGGCGCCCGAACATGCCGCGCTGCTGGGCCCAGTAGAAGCCCGCGAGCAAGAGTGACAAGGCGGTGATCGCGAGGAGCGTCCCCGCGCGTAGATCGGCGGGGGCATTGTGCGCGGCATAGGCGCCGAACAGCGCGACCCCGAACAAAGCGAACACGATCTGTGCGAGAGCCTGCATGGTCGTACTGACGGTGATCGACGCAGCGGCATCAGTCAGCCGCACGCCGCGCTGAGCCAGATGCTGGACCATCAGCACCGGGCCGCCGATCTGCCCTGCCGGCAGCAAGCTGTTCACCGACTCACCGGCCCAGCGCGCCAGCAGCGCATCCCGCATCGATCGGTGCACGCGCGGGCCGTCGAACAGGACGACGATGGCTCCGGCATCAATCACAAGCGGCAGCAGATGGAAAGCTGCAACGAGCGCGAGGCCCCAGCCAGCGGCGATCAGTGCGGCAGCGACCGACCCGAAACCCTGCCAGGCGAGCAGAGCGACGAAGATCGCCGTGCCGGCGGACAACAGAATGATGGTTACCCTTGTCATGTTTCGCCCTTGCGCCCGCGCATGACCTGCCGGAAGCCGAAGTAGGCTATGGCATCCTTGATATTCGAGATGAAGCGCCACCAAGGGCGCATGCCTCGATCGGTGACATACTCGAACGTCAGCGACACACGTATCTCGCTCTCGCCGAGCGGAGTGATCCGATGGCGCAGCTTGTCGCCGTCGAAAAACACCAGGTCACCAGGCGCAACTTGCAGCGATCCGGATTGTTCCTCCACGCCCGGCTCACGCGTGTGCAGGACATAGTCCAGACGGCACGAGGAGTCGTCGATCACGCCGAGCAGCAGCGTGTAGCGGCGACCCTCGTAGTACGAAGTGTCGTAGTGCCAGCCGATGTGATCGCCCGGGCGGGTGTAGTAATAAAGCGCGTAGGCATGGGGGTCGTCATCCGGACACGGCAGCAGCGTCTCGCCACAGGTCCGTTCGAGGAGGCTCAGCAATGCTTTCGAGCGATACAGCTGGGCAATGAACGGCGCTGCGCGGTCGATCGTGTGGCGGCTCACGCTTCCGCCACGCTTGTGGCCGGGCAGATAGTTGCGGTTGACTTCGTCGAGCAGGCCTCGCGCACTCGTGGCCAGTTGCGATGTGATTTCGGGCGCCAGGAATGCCTCGAGATAAAGGAACGCGCCCTGGCGCGCGAAGACCGCGCGAAGGTCGGCATCGTTCAGGCGGCTTGTACAAGTGGCCAGAGCTGAATCCAGATCCGCCGATGGGATGCGTGTCGGCGCGAGCGGGCGTCGCTCGGGCGAAGCCTGCAGTCTGATCTGCGAAGTTCGTGCCTCAGACATCGGGCTGGACACGCCGCGCGATGCGAAGATAGTCGATGGTCACCCAAAGCGCGAACAATGGAGCGCCGATTGATGCCGCGATGAGGACCGGGGCCGTTGCGCCCGTAAGGGTGACAAGAGGAAGCAGGTACAGCACGTCCTCGGTCTCGAAACCGCCGAGGAACGACTGTTGGTTGCCCGCCTTGCCCACCAGCGATTCGATGCGCATGCGCAGAAAGAAGATCAGGGCGACCGCGATGCCGGCAACAATCCCAAGCAACGTCGGCGACGCCGCGAGCGCGTGGCCTTGCGCGGCGAGGCCGGCGCCAATGCACACGAACAGCAGCACAGTGATGACCGCATCGCTTGCCAGGTCGTAGAAGTGACCGATCTTGCTCGAGTTGCCGCTGATCCGGGCCAGTTCGCCGTCAGTGTGGTCGAGGAAATTCGACAGCACGATCAGGAACGCGCCGGCATTCACCCAGCCGAAGCGCCCTTGTGCGAGGCATGCTGCGCCGGCCAGACCGATCAGCAACCTGACCGTGGTCAGGTGATTTGGCGTGACCCGTGTGTCTTTGAGGGGGCTGACCAGCCGCCGGGCCAGCCGCGCATCCCATGTCCGCGGCACAGGAACCGCGGCAGTCTTGCTCATCGATCGGTTACCCATCCCGGAGACCCTGCCACAACCTTGCAGCATATACGAACGTGACTGGAGATCACTTTATGCCCAGCCTCTCCATCCGGTATCTCATGGCGCGGAAGGTGATGCCGAGCAGCTTCGCCGCCGCGGTGCGGTTGTAGCGTGTCTTCTCGAGCGCCTCGTTGATCGCCGCGCGCTCGACCCGGTCGAGGTAGTCCTGCAGCGGCCACTTGTCGCCGGCCGGCAACGCGGTATCGGTCTCTTCCGGCGGCGGGGTCAGGTGCAGGTCCTCCGCCGTGATCTTCTGCGGGTCGGCAGCGAGCGAGAGCCCACGCTCGAGGATGTTCTCCAGTTCGCGGACGTTGCCGGGGAAGGGATAGGACTCCAGCGCCGTGGCCGCTTCGGGGTCGAGCTTTGCTCCGGTGCGCGAAAGCTTGCGCAGGATGGCGTCGGCGATGCCCGGAATGTCCTCGCGCATTTCGCGCAGGGACGGCATCGCCAGCTCGATCACGTGCAGTCGGTAGAAGAGGTCCTGCCGAAATTCGCCTGCGTCGACGAGCGCGGGCAGCTTCTTGTGCGTCGCACTTATAATGCGCACGTCGACCGGCTCTTCCTGCGTCGCGCCCACCTTACGCACCTTCTTCTCCTGGATCGCGCGCAGCAGCTTTACCTGCATCGGCAGCGGCAGATCGGCGACTTCGTCGAGAAAGAGCGTTCCGCCGTTGGCGGCTTGGAAGAATCCGTCGCGATCGCCCTCCGCGCCGGTGAACGCTCCCTTCTTGTAGCCGAAGAACTCGCTTTCCATCAGGTTCTCGGGAATCGCACCGCAATTCACCGGCACGAACGGCTGCTCCGCGCGCGGCCCTCCCAGATGAATCATGCGTGCCGCCAGCTCCTTGCCGCTACCGGAATCGCCGGTGACGAACACCGGCGCCTGGCTCTTGGCGAGCCTCTCGATCATCTGCCGCACCTGCTCGATCGCCGGCGACTCGCCGAGAAGCTGGTACGACGACGGCGCCGCAGGCTTTTCCGGGACCTTCAGCGCCTGCTTCACCAACGCGCGCAGCTGCTCCAGTGCGACCGGCTTCGCAAGGTAGTCGAAGGCTCCCGCCTTGAGCGCAGCGACCGCGTTCTCAGCGCTGCCGAACGCCGTCATCACCGCCACCGGCACGTCGAGGCTCTTATCGGTGATGTGTTCGACCACGCGCAAGCCCTCGCCGTCGGGCAGGCGCATGTCGGTCAGACACAGGTCGAAGCCCTGGCTGTCGAGGAGCTTGATCGCCTCTCCGACCGATTGCGCGCGCGTGGTATCGAGCCCCATGCGCGAGAGAGTCAGCTCGAGCAGCTCGAGCAGATCCGGCTCGTCGTCGATGACAAGCACCTTGGGCTGTCCCCGTTCACGCGTTCGCCGCGTCATGATCGCCTCCCCTCGATTGGGCGTTGAGTTGCGCCTTTACGAGCGCGCGCTTCATCGTCAAGCGGAAATGAGCCCCCGGTCCCTTCGGGAGCAGCTCCAGCGTCGCGCCGTTGGCATCGGCCAACTCGCGCGCGATGTACAGTCCGAGTCCCGTGCCGCCGGGCCGCGTGGTGAAGAACGGCTCGAAGATCTGACCGCGAAGCTCCGCCGGGATGCCCTGGCCGTCATCGTTCAGCTCCAATATTACGGCATCGCCCATGTACCCGGGACGGCCGGCGATGTGGATGCTGGCGTCCTTCTTCTGGCAGTGCTGCCATGCGTTGCGCACCAGATTCCAGACGATCTGGTTCAGGTGCCCACGGTCGAAGACGACGAGCAGGTCGTCCGGGACCTGCATCATCACGCCGCCGTACGGGATGCCCTCGGCCTGGACGATCTCTTCGACAAGCGACGTCATGAAGTCGTGCAGCGGGACAACCTCCGGTTGCTGCCGGTCGCGCCGGTTGAGCTGCAGCACCTCGCCCACGATGCGGTCGATGCGCTTGGTGTTGTTGCGGATCATCGTCAGCAGGCGCTGACCTCCCTGCGCGACCGTGCCGTCTTCCTCGAGTAGCTGCGCCGCCTGATTGATGGCCGAGAGCGGGTTGCGCACCTCGTGCGCGATCGAGGCGGTTAGCCGGCCCATCGCCGCGAGCTTCATCTGCTGCGCTTCGGTCTGCGCGCGCCCCAGGTCCTCGAGATAGATGAGCGTGCCGCCGTTGAGTCCGGTGCCGATGCGTACCAGCCGCACGCGCAGAAGCCGCTGCGTCTGCTCGACGCGGAACGGCGGCAGGGGCTCGGCGAAGTCCTCCTGCCAGCGGCGCCAGTAATCGTGCAGCGTGGAGCTGAATTCCGCCAGGCGCATCCCGCCGCGCATGCGCCCGAAGCCGCCGAGGAGCCGCGTGACCTGCGCGTTGTGCCCGCGCACGACTCCGTTCAGGTCGACCACCAGCACGCCGTCCTGCATGTCCTGGATGATGAGGCGGTTGACCTGCTCCAGGTTGGCGACGTCGATGCTGCGCTGCGCGGCGAGGTCCTCGCTCGCCTTCGTATAACGGCCAAGCGCCAGGGCGATGCCGACGGTCGCGAAATAGCCGAAGCCGACGAGTCCGGTCTGGAAAACGTGCGCGCCTCCGATCTGTCCCTGAAGCATGCGCGAGCTATCGAGCGCGACCAGCACGATGCTCGTGAGCGCCGCGTGGAAGAAGGCTACCTGCGTGCGCATCAACCAACCGCTCGCGGCAAGCTGCGGGAAGAGCAGGATCGAAAGCGGAGTGCCCGAAGCGCCCCCGGCGTAGATGAGGAGCGCAAGAAAGAAGAGGTCGCCGATCAACAGCGAGAGGAGCAGCGCGGGCAGCGGCAGGGGCTCGGTATCGCGCTGCACCCAGAGAAAGCTAATTAGCCCGTAGAGGAAATACAGCAGCGCCGCGGTAACGAAGGCGTTGGGCGTGCTGATCGAGAGCACGCGCATGTCCATGAAGAGCGCCGCCCCGAGAAGCAGCGCCCCGCACACCGCGCGGTACGCCCCGACGATCCAGAGGATCCGCCGGCTCGATTCGGCCATCAGCGCGCTGGCCGCCGGCACTTCGAAGGTGGGCGTTGCCGGAGGTGGCTGCATCGCTCAGCTCTTGGCTGCGCAGCTTCCGCTCGCGCAGGCGAAGCCGCCGTCGACCGCGCGCGCCTCGTTGCGCGGCAGGAAGATGCCGCAACGCAGGCAGCGAACCATCGGCTCCGCGATCTGCTTGGCGGTGGCAGGCGCGCGGGCGCGCCTGCGCGCGTTGCGCACGCCGATCATGCGCAGCGCGAAGAGCACCACGAAGATGAGGATGATCCAGGCGATGATCTTGATCATCAGAGGACCTTGCCCGGATTGAGCAGCCCCTCGGGATCGAGGGCGCGCTTGATCCTTTGCATCAGCTCGACTTCGAGCGCGCTCTTGTAGCGCGACAGTTCTTCGCGCTTGAGCTGGCCGATGCCGTGCTCGGCGCTGAAGCTGCCGCCGTACCGCGCCACGAGATCGTAGACGATGCGGTTGGCGCGCGCCTGCTCGCCGATGAAGGCTTCGCCGCGCGTGCCCGGCGGTGGCGCGAGGTTGTAGTGCAGGTTGCCGTCGCCGAGATGTCCGAAGGTGACGTAGCGCAGACCCGGAAATGTGCCGTCGAGCGCCTTCTTCGCCTCGTCGAGGAAAACCGGGATTGCCGAGACAGGCAGGCTGATGTCGTGCTTGATGTTCGCTCCCTCGCGGCGCTGCGCCTCGGGAATATTGTGGCGCAGCGCCCACAACTCAGCAGCCTGCGCCTCGGACTGCGCGATCGTGGCGTCGCGCGCCACCCCGCTTTCGATCGCATCGGCGAGTGCGGCCTCGAGTTGCGCCGCGAGTGGGGACCGCTCGGCAGAATCGTCGGCTTGGACCAGCACGTACCAGGCGTGGCCGGGCAGCGGGTCGGGCATGGCCGGCAGCTCCCGGCGGGTGAGCGCGATGCACTCGGCGGAGATCAACTCGAATCCGGTCAACCGGTCGCCGAGCGCCTGACGCAGCGTGCGCAGCAAGTCGAGCGCCGCACTCACGCCGCCGACGCCAACGAAGGCGGTTGCCGACGTGCGCGGCTTCGGAAAGAGCTTCAGTACCGCCGCGGTGATGATACCGAGCGTGCCTTCGTTGCCGAGGAAAAGCTGCTTGAGATCATAGCCGGTGTTGTCCTTGCGCAGTCCGCGCAGGCCGTTCCAGACGCGTCCGTCGGCGAGCACGACCTCGAGGCCGAGCACGAGATCGCGGGCGTTGCCGAAGCGCAGCACGGCGGTCCCGCCGGCGTTTGTCGCGAGGTTGCCGCCAATGGCGCAACTTCCTTCGGCGCCGAGCGAAAGAGGAAACATGAGGCCGGCGTCGGCGGCCGCCTGCTGCACGCTCGCGAGCGTGGCGCCCGCTTCGACCGTGAGCGTCGCGTTGTCCGTGTCCACCGCGCGCACGCGGTTCATCCGGGTGAGAGAGATGACAACTTCGTGTCCTCCCGCGTGCGGCGTCGCGCCGCCGCACAGGCTCGTGTTGCCGCCTTGCGGCACGATCGGCACCGCGTGCTCCGCGCAGCAGCCCACAGCGGCCGCGACTTCGGCGGCGGTCCCCGGGCGCACGACGGCGCGCGGCCGTCCGCGATAGCGATCGCGCCAGTCGGTGCTGTAGGGAGCGATGTCGGCGTCGGCGGTGAGGACGTTCGCCTCGCCGACGATGGCCCCGAGCGTGGCCAGCAGGGGAGCGGCAGATTCCGCCATGGTGCGTTATATTAGCCGAAAAGGCTGGCCCCCCGGGGCTCGCCGCGAGGAGCAAAGCCGTGCCGAAGAACCCACCACCGTCGTTCACGCCCGAGCAGGCGTTCGAGTTCATGCAGAAGATGTGGAATCCCTTCGGCTTCGCGATGCCCGGCGCAGTCGCACCGCCCGCGCCGGGGATGCCGCAGGCGCCCCCGCCGTTTCCGAATCCGCTGGCAATGTTCGCCACGCTCGATCCCGCCGAAGTGGAAAAGAAGATCGGCGAGCTGCGCGTGATCGAAGGCTGGCTCGCGATGAGCCTCAACTTCATGCAGATGAGCATCAAGACGCTCGAGTTGCAGAAGGCTTCGCTCGAAGCGCTGCGCGCCGGTGGGGCCGCGGCGTCGGAGCCGGCAAGACGCCACAAGACCAAGGAAACCAAGGAGAAGGAAGAGGAATGACCATCACGCTCTATTACGGATCCGGTTCACCCTACGCATGGCGCGTGCAGCTCGCGCTCGAGCACAAGGCGCTCCCCTACGAGCGCAAGGTGCTTTCGTTCTCGGCCGGCGATACACGCAAGCCCGAGTTCGTCGCGCTCAACCCGCGCCACGAAGTGCCGACGATCGTCGACGGCGATTTCGTGCTCTACGAGTCCGACGCGATCGCTGAATATCTCGAAGAGGCCTACCCCGGCCGCGGCGCGCCGCTGTTCCCGGGCGATCTGCGCACGCGGGCCACGGTGCGGCGGCTCATGCGCGAAGTCGACAACCACTCCATGAAGGCGATCGATGCGGTCACCGATTACGCCTTCTGGACCAAGCCCGAGGAGCGCGAGCCGCAGAAGCTCGCGGATGGGCGCAAGGCGGTAGCCGAGGAATTCGCGCAGATGTCGACCTATCTCAAGGGCGATTATTTCGTCGGCACGCTCTCCGCTGCCGACTTCTGGTTCTATCCTGCGGTCGCATTCATGTATCGCTGCCGTGTCAAGCTGCCGGATTTCGACGCCGACGGCTTGCTCACGCCGGCGCTCAAGAGCTGGAAGGCGCGCATCGACGCTCTGCCGTATTTCAGCAAGACGATTCCGCCGCACTGGCAGCAATCGTAGGGGGCGAGGGGCCGATGAAGTTGACGAGTACCGCATTTGTCGACGGTGGCAGGATTCCGGGCGCTTTCGCCTTCGGCGTGATCGATCCTGCCGCGCACGTGAAGCTCTCCGAGAACATGAATCCCGATCTGCGCTGGAGCGATCTGCCGTCGGGAACGAAATCGCTCGCGCTTATCTGCCACGATCCCGACGTACCCTCGCGCGGCGACGACGTGAACAAGGAGGGGCGCACGGTTCCCGCTTCGCTGCCGCGGCTCGAGTTCTTTCACTGGACGCTGGTCGATCTCCCGGCGGACACGCGACCCATCGCGCGCGGCGAGTTCTCGCGCGGCGTCACGCCGCGAGGCAAGCCGGGTCCTGGCGCGCCGCGCGGCGCGCTGCAGGGCATCAACGATTACACGGCCTGGTTCGCCGGCGACAAGGACATGGCGGGCAATTATTTCGGATACGACGGGCCGTGCCCGCCGTGGAACGACGAGCGCGTGCACCACTACGTGTTCACGCTCTTCGCGCTCGACGTGCGCAACCTCCCGCTCGCGACGGCCTTTTCCGGCCCCGATGCGCGCAAGGCGATGGCGGGGCACATCCTCGCGCAGGCGACGCTCACCGGCGTCTACACGCTCAATCCGGCGGTCAAGCTCTGAGCGGCGGCTTCCTTCGAGCAAGCGCGTTCGAGAGTCGATCCGCCGCTCACGAGAAGGGCTACCGTGTTGACGAGGCGATCCGCGCTCGCCGGAATTCTGACGCTGCTCTATCTCGTTCCCGCGCTGCTGCTTTTCGTCTTGCTGATGGTCTGTTTCACGGGCAGGGCGGTCTGCCCCGCGGGCATCTATGCGCTTCCCTTGTCTCCCATCCTCGCCTCGCTCGAATGGCCATGGGAAAAGATCGTGACGCTTGGCACGTTTTCGGGGCCGATCTGGGGGAAGGTCTTCGTGCTGTCCTCGATCCTGATCAACGCCGTCGTGATCTTCGCGTTTGGAAAGGCAGTCGAGTGGCTGACATCCGGACGCTTCGAGCGCCCACGCGTATACGCCCGGCGCGTGTTGGTGTGGCTCGGGGCCAAGACTCCCCGCTTCTTGAGCCAACTGCAGCAACCGGCCAAGGGCGCTGCTGCAATCTACCTCGTCCCAGCGCTGCTCTTGTGGATCGATTGGCAGTTCTGCTCGGGCTGGACGTGGGTCTGCAGCACACCGCGGCTCGAATCGCTCGCGGGACCCTGGGCGAGATGGATGGGCTGGACGTTGACGGGCTCGAACGCATCCGTTGAAGCCATGTTCGGCCCGTTGGGCGTGCGGTTGTTCGTGCTCGCTGCGGTCGCATTGAATGCCACTTTGATCTTTCTGGCCGTGCGTGGGTACGAGCGCATCTACAGCACGTTTCGGCACGATCCGCCCAGACTGGTTGGAATCAGCATCGCGATGGTGTACGCGATTGCAGCGCTTTTCTTCTACATCGATGCGCTGCGCTGCCAGGGGATGCTGTGCGACCTCGGCGTAATGCTTGCCGCGCTGCCGTGGTCTCTCAACGAAATGGCGCAGTCTCGGGAAGATGGACGGCCGGTCGTCCTCGGGTTCCTGGGGCTCAACACGCTCCTCGTGTACGGCGTGTCAGTGGCGCTTGGTCGGCTTGCGAAAGCGCTATTGACACGTAGCCACGCGAACAGATAGGTCAGAGCCGGCCGCGAACCAGAAATACCGCTATGATCTATGATGGGCTCCTGGACGGTTGGTGTAACGACCTTGTCATTGTATTTCGATGGGTGCCGGTGGCGGCGGTCTTGACCGTCCGCGGGCACGTTCCGTGCAACCTCGAAGGCGTGGGCAATATTCGAGGGGGAACGATGCGGTATTGGCTTGATCGCACCACCCAGATTTGCAAACGACGGACTCGTCCGAGTCCTGCCAAGGGTGGAGTTTGTATTTCTTACAACACCTGTTTCGAGGCAAGCGATGGCTGAGGTTCTGACCTCGAAGCCCGTGCGCGGGCTTCCCGCCGGCTCCGCGCTGACCGATCACGACGTCTACCTCTTCCGCGAGGGCACGCACACGCACCTCTACGAGAAGATGGGCGCGCATCCACGGGTGGTCGGCGGCGAGCGCGGCGTCGCATTCGCCGTGTGGGCGCCGAGCGCTGAAGCGGTGTCCGTCGTCGGGGATTTCAATGGCTGGGATCGCTCGCGGCACGCGCTTGTTCAGCGCCGCGACAGCTCCGGAGTGTGGGAAGGATTCGTCGCCGGCATCGGCCAGGGCGAACGCTACAAGTATCACGTCGCCTCGCGCTACCGCGGCTATCGCGCCGACAAGGGCGATCCGTACGCTTTCGCGTGGGAGCCGCCGCCGCGCACCGCTTCGGTCGTGTGGGATCTCGACTTCTCGTGGAGCGACCAGCAATGGATGGCCGAGCGCCGCGCGCTCAACGCACTCGAGGCACCGCTTTCGATCTACGAGGTGCACCTCGGCTCGTGGCGCCGCGGCGACGGGAACACGATGCTTTCCTATCGCGAGCTGGGCGCGCAGCTTGCAGCGTACGCGCTCGACATGGGGTTCACGCACGTCGAGCTCATGCCCGTGACTGAGCATCCGTTCTACGGCTCATGGGGGTACCAGACTTCCGGCTATTTCGCCCCGACCGCGCGCTACGGAACGCCGCAGGATTTCATGGCGCTCATCGACGAGCTGCACCGCCGCGGGGTCGGCGTGATCATCGACTGGGTGCCGTCGCATTTTCCGGGCGACGAGCACGGCCTCGTGTATTTCGACGGCACGCACCTGTACGAGCACGCCGATCCGCGCCAGGGCTATCATCCCGACTGGAACAGCTACATTTTCAACTATGGGCGCAACGAAGTGCGCGCGATGCTCACCTCAAGCGCACGCTTCTGGCTCGACCGCTATCATGCCGACGGACTGCGGGTCGACGCGGTGGCCTCGATGCTCTACCTCGACTACGGGCGGCGCGGAGGCGAGTGGGTGCCGAACCGGCAGGGCGGCCGCGAGAACCTCGATGCAATCGCGTTTCTGCGCCACATGAACGAATCGGTTTATCGGGATTTCCCCGACGTGCAGACCATCGCCGAAGAGTCCACGGCCTGGCCGATGGTGTCGCGTCCGACCGACGTCGGCGGACTCGGCTTCGGCCTGAAATGGAACATGGGCTGGATGCACGACACGCTTGCCTACATGGGGCGCGATCCGGTGCACCGGCGCCACCATCAGCACGAGATCACGTTCTCGATCTGGTACGCCTTCAGCGAGAACTTCGTGCTGCCGCTCTCGCATGACGAGGTCGTCTACGGCAAGCGCTCGCTGCTTTCGAAGATGCCCGGCGACGACTGGCAGCGGTTCGCCAACCTGCGGCTGCTCTTCGGCTACCAGTGGCTGCACCCGGGCAAGAAGCTCCTGTTCATGGGTGGCGAGTTCGGCCAATGGCGCGAATGGGATCACGACCGCAGCCTCGACTGGCACCTGCTTGAGATGCCGCGTCATCAGGGCGTCCAGCGCTGGGTGCGCGATCTCAATCGGGCGTACCGCGATGAGGCCGCGCTGCACGTTGCCGATTGCAACGCCGAGGGCTTCGAGTGGATCGAGCATGGCGACGCGGGCTTGAGCGTGCTCGCCTTCATGCGCCGCGCGCCCGGGGTTGACCCGGTCGTGGTCGCCTGCAACTTCACGCCGGTGCCGCGTCACAATTACCGCATCGGCGTCCCGCGCGGGGGGCACTGGGAGGAGCTCCTCAACAGCGACGCTCTCGTCTACGGAGGCAGCGGTCAGGGCAATCTCGGCGGGATCGATGCCGCTCCGGTCGCGGCGCACGGACGGTTCCACTCGATCAACGCGACGCTGCCTCCCCTCGGCATCGTCGTGTTCAAGCCAGTCTGATGGCGCGCGATCCGGCGCAGCGTGAGGTTGCGAACGGCGACGAGGAGGCGGGCTCGACGAAGCGCGGCGCGCGCACCGCGGCGCGGCGTGTGCCGGCGCCACCCGACGCGCGTACCGCGCTCCGGCGGGTGGTCATCGAGAACGTCAAGCCGCAGGTCGACGGCGGACGCTTTCCCATCAAGCGCACGCCCGGGGAGCAGGTCACCGTCGAAGCGGACGTCTTCACCGACGGCCACGACCAGATCGCCTGCCTGCTGCGTTACCGGCGAGCGGGCGGACGTGCGTGGACGGAGGCGCGCATGGCCGCGCTCGGCAACGACCGCTGGCGCGGCGAATTCACAGTATCGGAGCTCGGCCGCTACGAGTACGCACTCGCCGCGTGGATCGATGCCTTCCTATCATGGCGTCACGACTTTACGCGTCGCAAGGTGGAGGACGAGCAGGACATCGCGCATGCCTTGCGCAGCGGAGCGGCGCTCGTTGCGGCCGCGGCGCAACGGGCGGCGGCCCGCGACGCCACGCAGCTACGCGCGATAGCGAAGGCGCTCGGCGCCGCCACGCGGCTGTCCGGACGGCACGAGATCGCGCTCGGCGAAGAGCTGCTCGCGCTGATGAACGCGCACTCCGACCGCGAGCGGGAGACCGTCTTCGAGCCGCCGCTCGCGGTCGTCGTCGAGCCCGAGCGTGCGCGCTACAGCGCGTGGTACGAGCTGTTCCCGCGCTCGACGGCGAAGGAACCGAACCGGCGCGGCACGTTCGCCGATTGCGAGGCGCAGCTACCGCGCCTCGCGGCGATGGGTTTCGACGTTCTCTACCTGCCGCCGATCCATCCCATCGGCCGCGTGCAGCGCAAAGGGCGCAACAACGCGCTGGTCGCGTCCGCCGACGATCCGGGAAGCCCGTGGGCGATCGGCTCGGAGCAGGGCGGACACAAGGCGATCCATCCCGAGCTTGGAAGGCTGCGCGACTTCAAGAGGCTCGTCGCGAGCGCGCGCAAGCTCGGGATCGAAGTCGCGCTCGACATCGCGCTGCAGTGCGCGCCCGATCATCCCTACGTCAAGGCGCACCCCGAATGGTTCCGGCGGCGTCCCGACGGCAGCATCCAGTACGCCGAGAACCCGCCCAAGAAATACGAGGACATCTATCCATTCAACTTCGACACCGCTGCCTGGCGCTCGCTGTGGGAGG
>Ga0335083_10002917_pt1 | contig 22347 bp, 10 predicted proteins | sample Lox_Sample_42_FD_206716 | JGI IMG/M metagenome (GOLD analysis project Ga0335083, IMG submission 206716) | Soil microbial communities from Loxahatchee National Wildlife Refuge, Florida, United States - Lox_Sample_4.2 | ecosystem: Environmental > Terrestrial > Soil > Wetlands | place: USA...
CGCTGGAGCATGAGCGGAAGCGCGTAGAGCGTGGTGGCGACGGTCGAACGCAGGTAGGCCGTGAAGAAGCGGTACCACCACTCGCTGAAGTCGTGCTTCCAAAATGGGAACGCGTCGTAGGAGATTATGTCGTGGCGACCGTCGGCACCACCAAAGGCGTTGTTCACCAGGATGTCGATGCGGCCGCTCTCTCGGCGAATGCGGGCGACGAGCCTCCGAATGTCCGCTTCGTTGGCGTGATCGCAGCGGACCGGGATCCCCAGGCGCCCCCGGGCGCTCACCTCCTCCGCGGTGTCGTGAATCGTTCCGGGGACTCCCTGTCGACTCTTCTGTCCCCGGATCGTTCGACCCGTAACGTAGACCGTGGCCCCGGCCTCACCCAGGACCCGAGCGATCCCTCGGCCCACTCCCCGGCTCGACCCGGTGACGAGGGCAACCTTGCCCTGGAGCTTTCCCTTCCAAGGTACCGGCTTTGAGGTAGCGGATTTTCGAGCCACGATTGCGCTAGTGACCCCATCGAGATAAGCGGCAGGATACGGTCCCTCCGACGGCTCCCTCGGAAGCGACCGGTGTTCGCGCGGGGATTCGTGTACGCCCCCTGTTTGAGTCGGAACCTGTGGTTCCGAGCTGTTCGGTACGTGGCCCCTGCGTAGAGCGGATAGCCCGGAAAGGTCGCCTGTCTGCAGCGGTCCTTGGGACCGGGGTTCGGGTGCCGCTCACGGAGTGCGGGGGATGGTTCGATGAGCAGGCCGTCTCCCATCGATTTGACCTGTCGGCCGTGATGCGCTTCCACGGTCGGGCGAATCAGCGCTTCCTGCTCCTCGATCAGTCGGAGCGCGAGCGGCTCGTCGGCCTGCGTGAGCCGAGTGAACCCCGAAAGGTCCGTGTACATGATGGCGGCGAGATGGCGGGTGGATGCCACGTTTGGCCATCGGGGCACAGTAGATTCGGGGTACGAGGGGACGGGGCGTCCCAGAGCGGCGTTCTCGATCGATGTTGCCGGCCGGACGGACACCGATTCCGACCGGTCATCGATGTCGGCGCTTCGTAGTTCCTGGAACGTGTGAAGCAGGACGCGCGCGAGTAGGCGGCTCGGAGGTTCCGGAACTGGGCTCGGAAACTCGCCTGTCGTGTGGGAACACCAGCCCGCAGACCTGGCAGCGAGTCGATCCCGGGCGGGAGGCGAATCCGCACCGGCTGCAGATGAGGACTGGGAACGCCGCGACCTCTCGCCGGACGTACTCGCTCACGGGATCATCATCCCGACGATCCTCAGGGTAGATCGCTTGGCGGGCGCCTCCGGGAACCCCCCCATCGCGCCCATCGTCGCCCTGGACCCGCTTGGAACACTTCGATTACGGTGGAAGGGGCTGATAGGGAGGTTCCCACCACCCGACCCGCCGAACGATGGCGACCAGCAGCATGGCGAGAAGGACGACTCCGTAGATCACCGGACCGCCCGTGCTGAGACTCGGATCCAGCAGCTGCGCAAGAAGCCCTCCGGCGGCGAAGACCGTTCCGAGGACATGCAGCGCTATCCCGAAGGTCCGTCTCGAGGACCGACCGTCCGAATACGCCGCACGGTAGTAGTCAGCGTCCACGACGACCACGTACCCCACCCAAGCGCACCACGCCCCAAACGCGAACAGGGCGAACTCCGGTCCCGGAGTAAGCGGGATCGGTCCGAGAGCCGGGGGCCCCGGTGGAACCGGCTCGAACTGGATCGAGCGGGTCACATTCTCGGAGCCGATCGCCAGGGTGATCCGATCGGGAGCCGCGGTGTATCCGGGAACGGGCCGGATTGTAACGGAGTACTTCCCGGGCGCCAAGCCGGTGAACTGGATCGCGGAGCGGTTCGTTGCCAGCGTAGTGCTTGCAAGCACGACGGACCAGTTCGCACCGGTCGGGAGACCGAACTCGTCGAAGGTCGCGCTGTAGGGTCCGGCCCACTCGATCGTGAAGGCGACCGACTCGTTGAGCTCGCCCTTTCCCGATACGGAGATCGAGCCGGAGGCTGGAACCGCCCGGTACCCGGGCGAAGTCGTGCGGAACGTGTACGTTCCCTTAGGCTCAAAGAACACGATCTCCGTTCCCGCACCCGTGACGTTGTTTCCTTCGAGGGCGACCGACCAGTTCGTCCCGGGACGAAGCCCCGACTCCGTGAAGAAGATGGCCGTGAGATTAGCGTCCGGCGAAAAGCCCGGCGCGGCCCCGATGACCGAGCCATCAGAGCCCGCATCCGAGGGGCGGTCTGCAACCGCGCCCGGGATTCCTAGTAGTCCGGCGGGAGCGGTGAACAGGCAGGCGGAGCCAAGAACCAGCGCGGTCACGGCGGCCGCACCCCCCAGCCACGACCGGCCCGACATCGCGACGCTCCGCTAGCGCTCGTGCGAGTTAAGAACCGCCGGGGCCGATGCTCGGAACGGACCCGCGCAGAATCGAGGTTCGTCGACGGTCAACGGCCCTCGCTCGGCCGAACGCCGAGGGAGGACGGAGCCCGCGAACGCGGCGCTCGGTCAAGGCCGAACTCAGCGGAATCGGACCTCGGAACGAACCAAGGGGTCACGGCCGGGCAACCCTCGCCAGCCTTCGGCGAGCCCTCGTTGTTAGGTTGGCACGAGTCGCGACCCTTCGCGTAGCCCCAGGCTCGCGGAGAAGAGGGTCCAGTCGCCCTCGAGGCCGGCGAGCGGCCGCGGTGCGCTCTCGTCGAATTGAACGTCGGATCCGACCGAGAGATCCCTCACGGTGCGAGAGGTCAACACTTCCCCGCCGCGTGCCTGAGCGCAGATGCGAGAAGCGATGTGCACCGCGATCCCGGTCACGTCGTCGGACGCGCTGAGGCACTCTCCGGTGTGAAGCCCGGCCCGGAGCTCGAGTCCCAGCTCTCGGGCCTTGTCCTGAACCGCGAGCGCGCACCGGACCGCGCGGGTGGGGCCATCGAACGCCGCGAGAAGCCCGTCCCCGGTGGACTTGATGGCCCGCCCCCGAAAGCGACTGACCTCGGCTCGCGCGGCCGTTAGCCACCTACCCAGAAGGTCGCTCCAGGCCCGATCTCCGATCGCGGCAGCACGCTGGGTAGAGCCCTTCACGTCGAAGAAGAGAACGGTCAGCAGGACCCGATCCTCATCGACGGTCCCGGTCGGCAACCCCTGGACGAACTCTCGCTGGGCGCGGATGGCCACGTCAAAGGCGGCGGGGTTCGCCCACGAGAAGTGGTCGATTCCGGGGAGCTCCACCATGCGCGCCCCCGCCACGTGAGACGCGACGTACGCCGAGTTCTCGGGTCGGACGAACCGGTCCTCGGGACATTGCAGGATCAACGTCGGGACGTGCACCGTCGGCAGCGCGTCCCGCACGTCGATCTTCATGTTCATCCGCGCGAGCGAGATGTCGGCGGAAGGCGATGAGCCGTATCGGATCACCCGCCCCAGCCACCGCTTGAACGGTCGGTCCTGCAGCCGGCTCGGTGCCAGCCTCGCGGTCAGCCGATCGATGTGCGCGGGCGTCCCCCAATCCTCCTCGGACTGACGGAACGACCGCTCGTACTCCTCCCGCGTCCAGACCCACGGATAGTCCGGAGCCCACAGCCCGCGCGCCAGGGGGGAGATGAGGATCAGGCCCAGGGTGCGGCCCGGATAGGTGGCGGCGAAGAGGAGGGCCATCGCCGCGGTATCCGAGGCTCCGAAGATCACGGCCCGCGGAGAGTTCGCGGCGTCCATGACCGCGCGGACGTCGTCCATCCGGTCCTCGAGGGTGGGAGTCCCCACCACCCGGTCCGAAAGCCCGACCCCCCGCTTGTCCCACATGATCACGCGACAGAAGGTACCGAGCTCGGAGAAGAACCGAGCCACCTCGGGTTCCTCCCAGACAAGCTCGAGGTGAGAGATCGCGGTCCGGCCGTAGACCAGATCCAGCGGACCCTTTCCAAAGACCTGGTAGGCGATGCGGAGCTCCCCGCTTCGTGCGTATCGCGTCTCGGGAAGCTCCGTTCGACGTCCCCTCCTGGCAAACGAACTCGGGGTATATGGGCCGGCGCTCCGGTCCGACGCTCAAACCCCGGTCACCCCGTGCACCGCATCCCGTGCGGACCCGATAGGGGGGGTCCGAGCGCGATGATAGGAGCCGAACGGGAGCATTGCGCGCGCGACCGTCGCGCCGCTCGCCCCCTCCGAACGATGGCCTCGCAGCTTCTGCGGTCACCGAGAGGGCAACGTCCGCCGGGAGGGTCTACCGCCCGGGAGCCACTGGGCTCGATCTTGTCACCGTTCGGGCGAGAAACTCGGCGGCGCCCTCCGGGGGAAGCGCGGAGGCAGGAGGATGAGCCTCTCGGAACGGTCCCACGGGCCGGGCCGGATCACGGAGGAAGGTGAGGTTCACGGTGGGCCCCGCGCTCGCCACCGTTAGAGAACCGGTCCAGCCGACCACTCCGTCCACCTTCAGTTCGTACCCGCGGATGGGCGTCACCTTCCACCCGTAGCTTCCGTTCCGAAGCATCAGGGAAAGGGTGGTGCCGCGCGCCTTCTCGTGGGCGTCCATCCCGTAGCAGCCGACTTTCGACCGTTCTCGCTCGTCGCAGATCGCCTTCACGTGCCAGACGGCCGTCGTCGGCAGCCCGCTTTGCACAAACTCTACCGAGTACAACCGCGGTGTGAACACCACGTGAAGGGTCTGATTGCGGGAGGTCAGGTTGGCGGACCCGGTCGAGCCGACGATCCCTCCCCTGAGCGAGACCGACTCGTTGTAGCCAGAGACCGACCATACGACGTACGGGTACGTCCAGGGTGTGAGTTGTTTGAACGCCATCGTCGGGTTCGTGGTGCAGTCGGAGCTGAGATACCCGTAGGAGACACACCACCGGGTACCGGGAATCAGGCCGGACTCATGAAAGCTCAACGTTCGAGTGAGCCCTTTCACAAACTCGAAGCCGACCGTGACGTTCGCGTCGTGGACGGTGACATTGCCGATCGGGGCGAGGGGGGTGCCGAGCGGACCCTCGAGAGGATAGTCCCGGGGTCCGACGATCATGTAGGGGTAGGTGCCGTTCGGTAACGTAAACACCATGGCCGAGGACGTCGAGTTCTGTAGAGCACCGCCGAGGGCAACCGACCACGCCCTTCCGCCGGTCAGGCCGCTCTCCCGGAATGTGACGGCAAAGTCCGGGAAGGGAGCGAGGCTCTTCACGGCGAGGCGATACGGGCCAGCGTTCACCCCGATTCCATCCGAAGGGAACCCCGAGGAGTTGAGAGACCCGGACGCGTTGAGCTGGGTGAACCACGCGAGATCCATGTCGAACACCACGGTCACGCTCGCGTTTCCCGTCCAGTGAGTGGCCGGGGTCGTAAGGAAGTAGGTGACGGGAGCCGGGGTCGCGCCGACAACGTACAAAGTAAACGCGTAGAGCGTCCCCGGCGCCGCGGACGCATTGAAGTTCACGGTCAGATAGAAGACCACATCGTTCACGTGGATGCCGGTCTCGGAGGGTTCCCAGATCGTGCTCGTGTTTGCCGGTGCTCCGCCCTCCCAGTCCGAAACGTAATCGGTGTAGCGGTTCGAGGCGAAAAAGGGGCACCCGCCGCTGTGCGGGGTGGGGGCACAGCCGACGATGCTGGAGCTTCCGTTCTGGTAGGTGGTGAAGTTCGTCATGTTGGACTGCCAGGCGGAGGTGACGATCCCGTCGTCCACACCGTTCAGACAGTCCAGCTGTATCCGCCCCGGGACCAGCGTCGTGGGATGGTCCGAACCGTTCGACTCGGACGGTGCCGCGCAGGGAGTGTGGTCCGGTCCGAAATTGATCCCAGGAACGAACGCAGCGTACGTCGCCCCCGCGGTGAGCATGTTCACTCCGAACGGCAGCTGCCATACCGGGGGCTGGTGGCGGCCCCCGAGGCCGCTGGAGGGAAGTTCCGTGAGCCGAGCCTGCTCGAAGCCGGCCTGCGGACCGGAGTAGCCTGGGGTGGACCCGACCCCGATCAGGGCGACCAGCCCTACGACTCCGACGAGGACCGCGTGCCGGAGAATCCGAGATCGGCGGAGAAACGACCGGTGGGCCCGGCCAAGATCGAGAACCCGTCCCGAATCGTTCGGCCGGGATTCGGCGCGGCTCTGCCCGTCCGGAGCCATGGCGTCCTCGGCACGGGGGATGCTTCGCGGCTATTCAACCATAGCGCGATGACGTCCTCTCCCAGAGGCTGAGTTCAGAGAAGATCGAAACCGCGTGCTGAAGCCATGGGGAGTCACCCGCTGGTCGATCTCGCGCCGCGCGGACCTATGTCAGCGTTCGAATCCGATCCGCCTCGGTGAATCCGGTGACGACTCCCTTGCCCCTCCGATCAGTCGACGCAGCGCCCGAGACCGCCGTTCCGGGTCAGGACGCGGATGGTCTCGTCCGCCGTTCGTACGTGGAGGATCTCGCGCAGCCGGGCCAAGTCCCGGAGGACATCCCGGAACCCCCGGACCGAAGTCTCTGCCCCGCTCATCGCCACCGGCATGCGCGCGATCGCCTTACGCTCTAGACCGTCCCCGGAAGCCGAACGGAGCTCGATCGAACTTGATCCTTCCGAATCACCGGAGGAGCCCCGCCTCGACGAACGGCATCGGGGCCCGAGTCCCCCAAGGCTGGGGAGCTGCAGTGCCCAAGGGATGTTGTGCTTACTCAGCTGGACTGGTCGCCCTAACCGTAGACCGCGGTGACCAGATCGGCGGAGTTTCCGGCGCCGACGTACACCTCGCCGTTCCACGGATCGAAGGCCGCAGCAAGGAAGATCACACCCGCCTCGAGGGAGACTGTGGCCGCCGCAACTCCCGAAGGGGATGTGAACACCATGTTTCCGTATCCGACGGACACCACATCCCCGGTCGACGGGTCGAACGTCAGCCCTTCCGGGAAGTGCGCGCCCGGGACTGCGCCTAGCACGGAGTGCGAGACGCTACTGATCACTTCGACGTCATTTTGGGTCGCGACGTACATGTCACGCGTCGCCGGGCTGTACACTAGGGACAGCGGGGAGCTGGTGAGCGTGAGATTCGCGAGGAACGCCCCGTTCGACGGGCTCACGACCGCGACCGCGTTGTCGTACGGCTCCAGGACGTAGAGGTAGCCGTCCGTGGGGTCGAAGGCGATCGCACCCGTATACTTTCCGAAGGATAGATTCGCCGTGATACCTAGCGTGACCGGATTGAACCCCGTGACGTTCTGAGAAATCTCGTTCGAGACGTAGATCCAACCGTTGGCGGTATCGAGGGTCAGCGATGTCGAGCCCGCGCCGACCGGAACCGTTGCCAGCTGAGCGCCTCCGGTCCCTCCCACGACCGACACGTAGTCGAACCCATGGTTGGCCACATAGAGCTGACGCGTGGCGGGATCGTAGAGAACATCGAGGGGGTTCGCCCCGACCCCCGTATCCGTGACGTGACCGGTAGTGGAGTTGATCGCTTCGAGCGTGAAGTCGTTAGCGAGGTAGACCTGGTGGTCGAGCGGATCGTACGCCATTCCGTACGGCTGTCCGCCCGGAACGATGGTCGCGCCCACGGTGAACGCCACTCCGCCAAAGTACGATAGGGTCGAGGAATACTCGTTCGCGACGTAGAAGCGGTAGTTCGCCGGGTCGAACGCCATTCCCATCGGCAACTCGCCGACTCCGATCGACGCCACGACGGAGTTTGTCGTTCCGCTGATTGCAAGGACGTCCGGCGCGGCCTCCTCGCCCACGATCAAATCGCCGCTGGCCGGATTGAACGCTATCTGAGTCCCGCCCACTCCGAGCGGGATGCTCGCAACAGGGCGGCCCGTGGCGCTGTCGAGGACCGAGACGTTGCCCAATTCGGCGTTGAGTACGTACATCAGTCGGTTGTCAGGGTCGTAGGCGATGGATTCCGGGTGGACTCCGACCGGGACGGTCCCGACGACGACGTTCAGTGTGCCGTCAATGATCTGGACCTGATCGAGCGCGTACTCCGCAACGAAGAGGTCCCCGGTGGCCGAGTCGTACGCGATCGAGGAGGGTAATGCTCCGATGGGCAGATTGATGGACTCGGTCGGCGACGTGGCGGCCTGAGCAATGACTGAAACATTGCTCCCGTCCGCGTTCGCCAAGTAAATGGAGGCCGTCGCGGAATCGTAGGCGATTCCGGTCGGACCGCCTCCTTCGTAGATCGTCGAGGTCACCACGTTCGTCGAGCTGTTGATGACGGAGACATAGCTCGTAGCGTAGCTGGCAACCCAGACGCTCTGGTCGGAGGGGTCGTACGTCATCGCGTCGGGATCGAGTCCCACCGGAATGGTAGCCACCACGGTGTTTTGTGAATTCAGGGCCTCCACCGTGCCACCGCCGTCCCCGACGTAGAGCTCCTGGTTGGACGGAGCGTACGCCACTGCCTCGGGGTATGCCCCTACGCCGACCGTTCCCTGGCGGGGGAGGCTGTGAACAGCTTCTAGGGTGCCCAGGCTGACGAGACCCGCGAGGACGAGGAGCGAAGTGATGGTGATGGCCGATACCCTCCCACCGAAGGTGGACGTCCTCCGAAATCGCCTTGCCCGCTTCCCCTCGATCGACATCGCGGCCCGGCCTCGCTGCCCTTTCTGCCGACCGCGTTCTGGCTCATAAAAGGTGTAGGTGGGCTGCGCTCGTCGTCCCACTGCCGAGCCCGAGAGACTGAGCCGAAGGGCGTGTTCAATAGGCGCCGCACATATCTTGCAGTTTCAGCCCAGCCCGCCCCACGTCGGCAGCGTGGCGAACGGCACGGAACCTTCGGGGTGCGGCTCGAGCAGCGGGGGTCTGACCGACCCCGCTCGGGCAACGGGCGTTTCCTAAGGGGAAGAACGCGATTCGAGGGAGGATCCCCGATACCTCGACTTGGTGGAGAAGGTGAGAAGGGGGATCGGGCTCGCGAACTGAAGCGCACTCTAGGGAGAGCCGGGGCTGGAGTTTCGGCGATCCCCACGGGAATTGCGGTCGATCCGGCCGGCCACGAACCGATTTCGGAGCCATTGTGCGAACGACCCCCGGGCCGGAACGGGGGTCAGGGCTTCTAGGGCTCCATATCCCGGGTCGCGCTGCCTTCCCGAGGACGGGTAGACAGTGACGAATCCCGACGTCGTCTTCGTGCTCCTTGCCGGGATCGCCTTTCTAGGGTTCGTTCTGGATGCCTTCTTCGATCGACTTCGCATCACGAGCATGCTTCCGCTCATGCTCATCGGAATCGCCCTGGTCCGATTCCGGGCGGTCTCGCCGCACGAGCTCGGCGTGCTGAACGAGTTCATTCCGTACGTCTCCGCCCTGACGATCGCGTTCATCCTGTTCTCGGTCGGCCTCGAGATACGATTCGGAGAGCTGGCCCGAGTCTTCGGCCGGGCGACCGCCTACACGCTTTCGCTCCAGACGGCCACCGGGATCGTTCTTTCGCTGGTGGCGTTCGAACTGTTCCACTGGAACATCCTCCTCGCGTTCGTCTTCGGGTTCGGTCTCTCCGGCCCGAGCAGCGTGTCGGTCCCGGCCCTCCTCCGAGTGGTCCGGGTCGGCAAGTCGCTCCGCACGACGCTCCTCTTCGAGTCGGTCGCCTCCGACATCCTCCAGCTCCTCGTGCCGCTGACGCTGATCGGTCTGTACCAGTCCGGCTCGCTCTCGATTCCCACGGTCGCGGAGTCCCTCGCGTGGAACGTGCTCGGATCGGCCGCCGCCGGTGTCGGGGCGGGAATCCTATGGCTCTGGATCCTCTCCGAGCTGCGCGTGGCCACCGCCGGATACACCTGGACGTTGACGATCACGATCGTCCTGGCGACCTACGGACTGGCGGACCTGATCGGGTTCAGCCCGGCGATCGTCATCTTCGTCTTCGGGCTCGTGCTCGGCAACGCTCTCCTGTTGGACGCCGGGCAGTCCGAGAGGATCTCCTGGCGCACTTCGGGGCTGCGGCGTCTTTTGTCCGAGCTCCGCCGGTGGTTCCGTCTCTCGACGGGGGCGCTGGACATCGACCACATCCAGCAGGTCCATCGGGAGGTAGCGTTCTTCGCCTCCTCGTTCTTCTTCGTCTATCTGGGGCTGCTCTTCCAAACCTCGGAGCTGACCCCGTTCCTGCTTCTCGTTCCCCTGCTGCTCGCGCTGTTGATGCTCGTCATCCGGGTAGCCTTTCTACCGCTCCTCGGTGCCTACCTCCCCTCGGACCCGGCCGTGCGCCGATCCGAACGAGGGATCGTGGCGTTCAACCTGAGCCGGGGCCTGGCCGCCGCGGTCATCGCGACCGTTCCGATCGGGCTGGGGATCGAGATCCCCAACTTTCTGGATGCGATGTTCCTCGCGATCCTGTTCTCGGCGGTCGTCTCGACGATCGGAGTCTTCGCCCTGTACGACCCGGCCGCGCGGTATCGAATCCAGCCTCCGAGTCCCGAATCCCCGGACGCGGCCCCGGCCGAACCTCTCCAAGATTCGCCGCCGATCAAGCCAGAAGGCGAACCGTCTCGACCCGCCCTTCCACGACCTCAGGGGGCCAAGTTGGGACCCCGAGATTTCGAACGTGAGAACCGCTCTACCCCCGACGAGCGGATACCGTAGAGGTCCGGCGGCCGGGGCCCCGTGGGGGCGTCGACCGCTCCAGGTTGGGGATCGGGTCCACTCCCCTGCAAGTCCAAGAGTCAGATCGCTGGGATTCACCCCTCATCTAATCCCCACCACCGAGGGTTCAGTCTACGTTGCACACTGGACGCGGCATCAGGGTGTCTCCCTCCACTTCCACGACGTGACTAGGCGCACCGAAACTTTGGCTTCCGCCTAGATCAGAGGGTTTACAATAGCCCCGTGCAAAGGATCGATCCTTCCTGCGAGGCGATCGCAAGTTCCGGAGCCTGCGCAGTTCCGGAAGTAGGGCCGCCGGCGCCCGCTGCAGACCGATTCCCCGACGGTCTCGGGTGGATTGACTCGCGCAGTAAGTCGTTAGGTGCCAGCAGGCAGTAGTCACTTTTCGCCGCACCGAATGAGGAGTTCCTCATACGTTCCAGGACCTCTCGTTGCCTGAACCACCTTGCGGGAGAGTCTCAGGCCGTGCTCGTTTGCTTGGACGAGTATCGCGTTGAAGGCTTCGGCCGAAATCGGTATCCACGGAGATCGACCGACCTGGAGCGCGAATGGGTTTCGGGGCGTGCCATCTGGGCGGGCGGGAGGGAGGCCCCGTCGATCGATGAGGCCAAGTTTCATCCTGGGATCTTGCCAGTGAAGCTCGCGGAGCGGGTGGGCTGGACCCATAATCAGAACAAGACCGATCTGAGAGACGCGAATGGCGGTGGGGTACTTTCCAGCCTCAGTCACCATGGGCCACGAGACGGCCACTACGAGCAGTCCCGTCGCAAGGTACGCTGCGACAGATCCATCGTACGGAACGCTTGAAGTCTGGAGCCTAGTGACGAGGAGGTAAGCTGCAAAGAGAGACATCCCGGTGCCGAAGAAGACCCAAAATGCCCCAAATGCGCGCCAGCCTCTCCGGGCCCGCTTAGCATTCGATGCCAGAGCTGACACATCGAATGTATGCGAATGCGAGGTTGAGGGTTGGGCCGCCATTGGCTTTGGTCTGCAACTGCAGCAAGGGCCCACCCTTTACTCAAGACACCCGTTCCGGACGGAGCGGACGAGACCGAGTAGGCTCTTAGCCCACGAGCAGTTCGCCCTTCTTGATGGCGCTCGCTTCCCCGCCAACGTGCTTCCGCTGCGGGGAGGCGATGGAACTTGGGATCGTGGGTACGAACGGGAAACTGGCGTGGGGGCATGGGGCGGGCCGAATCATGCTCGACGGTGAAACCCTCGGCAAGAGGGTCGTAATGACCATTCAGAATCACCCTGGCTGGCGATGCTCGAGCTGCCGGTTGCTCGTTGTCGACTACAGCCACCTAGTGTAGCACGACGGGATGAAGCCGACGACATTCTTCGCGTGCGCCAGAATCGCGGAACGATGCCCACCCGAAAGGAACTGGTATCGAAGAGCGAGCCGTTAGCGCGCCCGAGCTCCACTCTGTTCGATAAAGCGCCCCGGCTCCATCGCTGCCGGCTACTACGTCTGGTGCGTGGCGCCACGGATCAGTTGGTCTCGGAATCCGGTTCGTTGGGCCGTCCACGATTCCCTTCGGAAGTGGAACCGGGTGGTCTCATCGGGCACGCTAAGCAATACACCCCTCGTCTAACCGCCGGACCCTGGTTTCGACCACCCTGGACACCGGTCGAGTTGTTGGTGCAATTCTTCCAGCGTCGACGGCGTTCCGAATGGTACTGAGCCCTCATCGGTGACTCAAGCATGGCCCTACGCAAGTCCCCGCGTACTCAACAGTCGCTTCCCGAGGTGCGAGGGTGGGTTCCAAATCCTTCCCGTTAAGGACACGGTCCGAGGTAGTCGAACGCCCACCCCCCGCCCGGGCCACCGGGCTGGGAAAGATTGTCGACGCCCCAGCTTCCGTAGCTCGCTGGGAAGACGTAGTGGAAGTGTTGTGTAAGAGGCAGGGTCATAAGGACCGTGGAGGACTTTCCACCGGTGGAAATCGGAATCCGAACGTTTAGGAAAGTCGATGTGGTTTCTATCGAAAGGGCAGAGCCCCCGCAGGTATCGATTCCTGCGTTAGGGGGGCCCGAGTACCCGTTCGAAAACAGAGCGGACGAGTCACCGGGAGACGCGCTGAAGTTCAATTGAGCAGGCTCTCCGCGGTCTGAGGTTTCATTGGGACCGAACTGGGGCGCTCCGGGCCAGAGGAAGATTCCCCCGATATAGCCTTGGGCTGGACTCACTGACACGATCAGCAACTCGAAAGGTCGGTTGCACCGAGCGTCAGGCCCAGGTCCCCAGACGGTCTGGTTCGAAGTTGGGAAGACGCTCACACTCACCTTCCAGAAGGCTCCCCATACGGTGCCGTTGGTCTCGCCTCCACCGAACGTATAGAAACCTTGTATCGACGAAGGGCTGAACAGGTCGGCAGGGCTGGACGAGTTTACGTACCCCGCGCCGCCGCTCGGAGTGTTGAGAAGGGAAAGGGGCATCCACATCGTGCTATTGGTGAGGAGCTCCCCTTTCTTACACTCAGAATGAACCGTCGGATTCCAAGTTCCTGCGAGTCCCGCAAGTACCACTACAATCCCGAGCACGACTCCCGTCAGGATCGAAGGCGGAGCGAGCCGTCGGTGATGGTCCATCGGGGGTGCCCATCGGGCGAGGGCGTCCCGGCAGTTCACTTTCGCGGTTCGACCCCAATGCCCAGTTCGGCGGCCGGATGCGTTGACAACCCACCCGATTCGTAGCATCGGGTCACTCCGACGAACCGAGATTGACCAATTCGTAGAATCGGGGCTTGCCCAGGGCCGTCAAGACCCGCCTTCTGCAGCCGTCCGTCCCTTTGGAGGTCGTCCGACGCTGAGAAGGCGCTGAACTCGAGCGGCGCCCCGACCCCAGGCATGGAAGTCGTACTCGTGTATCGAGCCGCTCGGCGAGAACCGGATGAGCCGTCGTTCGTCGTCTAGCGTGGATGCCATCAGGACCATCGTGCCGAGAGGGCGGAGTTCGTTCGAAGTCGAGTGCTTCCAAAGGAGTTCTCCGAGACCATCTATTGCCGATTGAGTTTGCTTCCAACCGGTCTACCGCATGAATCGCGAAACCGCAGCGAAATCGCCTTGGAGTCCCACGCCCGCAATGGCTAGCTCCGGCCCGAGCTGTGTGATCTTCCCGCCTCGGAGCAGGGAGCAATCGGATCGGACCGGCGAGGAGATGGGGTCCCCTCCAATCGGGAGATACTGGGCGGCGAGAATGGCTCCCTGAGGGTAGGTAAATCCAGCAATCGGAGCGCCCCGGGCCGTAGCCTTCTCGGCGGCTTCAATCTGGGAGATCCAGCCATCAGGAGTGTACCAAGTTGCGCGGAAACTCCGGTTCCCCGCTGCGCCTGGATTCCGGAGTCTGGTTGACCTTTCGCGCCCTGGAGTTTTTGGCAGAGGCATGAGCCTTGTCAGACCGCGGCCCCACGTCAGCATGGTTTCCGGGCCTAAAGAACCGACCCGTTCAGACATGGAACCTTCCCGAAAGCCCTGACAGCGTGGGTTCAATCACCGTTGAACTTAGGTTGCAGTGACAGCGCAACCCCTTCCCCGTGGTCCCTAGCCGGCGAACCTCGCGTTGGGATTCCAGTCTTCGCTGCCGCCTTTGGGATCCTGTTTGCCACCTCCCCTCTCACGTCCATCGAGGCGGTTCGTCATAGGGCCTGCGAGAGATTCCTCCGGTTCATTTGTCGTCGAGGCGTTTGTGGCCCGAGAGGGAGCCGATTTCAGTCTCAATGGGACACCCCTCCACGAGCTAACGATGCCACTTGCCCCCGCGGGGGCTCCCAACGACTCGGCTGAGAGGCTGTCCTTCTCCCTCCTCGGGTGCTCCTCGGTGATTTTCGGCACGAACTCGACCTGGCTGGCGGCCTCTTGGTCGCCCTGCGTCTGAGCACTCGAGATACGGCCTACGTCGGTAATCCGTTGGGAACAGCCTCCGCGCTCGCCTCGAACGGGCCTCTCAAGGAGTGGGGAAGGGTCCTGCCCTGGTGATCCGAAGGTTCCGGGCCCGCGATGCACGGGGGACCTCGGGGGAGGGCTCGAACTCGGAACCGGGGTTTTCGCGCGGTGCCCGGTCCCTCGGCCGTAGGCGGCTCGTCTAGCTCGACTCAGCCCCTGGCCGGAGATCGGAAGCTTACGGAGACTGAAATCGGCACTCCCGACACCACGACACGACCGGAAGAGGGGTGACCCCCATACCCCTGCTCCGAGGGGATTCGGAACCCGAACGAGCCGTTCGGGAGGTACGCCACTATCTCCGACGAGTTCCCCTGCCAGACCTCGCCTCCCACCTTCACCCTCCACGAGCCACCGCCGGGAAGACCCGACTCCACGAAGGTCACCGAAACCGCGTATCGAATCTGGACGGTCTGGGCGTGGCTCAGCTGGATCGTCACCGCCGATGCGAGCACCCAGGCGCTCCCCGCTCGATACTCGGTGACGAACCCCGGGAGGGCCTGGAAACCAACAATGTACTGCCCAGGGGTGAGATGCAGAGCGGCGACCTTCGGAACGGTGGAACAGAACTCGATCGCGAGCACAATGCAGCGGTGCGTCGATATCCCGACCCCCGTCACCTTGATGGTAAGGACGGGAGACGCGCCTCGCTCGAAGGAGAGCCCGGTCATCACCCCGGAGCCGGCGACGGTCAGAGTGCCCGTCGCCAGCTGGTCGGCGAGGCGGAAATCACCGGTGACGGTGACCAGGTACGGCCAGGTGCCGTTGGCGAGCTGGACCGTCATGGAATCGGACTCCGTCGGGTGGGAAACTCCGTCAATGGCGACGCTCCAGCCGTGGCCGAAGGAGAGACCCGATTCCACGAAGGTAACGGGGTACGTGTTCGGGACGAAGGATACGGACTCCGTGATCGGGAGGCCTTCGACCCGGAGCATCCCGCTCGAGGGATCGGACCGGAATCCCGGCACAGGGAGGACAGTAAATGATACCGTCCCGTTCGGCTCGAAGAACTCCATCCAGTCCTGGGTCGTCGTCCGCTGCGACCCGTTGAGTTCTACCGACCAAGGAGTTCCCGGGGAGAGCCCGGTCTCTACGAAGGAGACCGCGTGGGGCGCCGGCTGGAACACCAACGACACCACGACCGGGCCGCCGTCGACCCGAACGTCCCCGGACGGCTCCGATACATTGCGTCCGGGTTCCGGAGCCACCTGGAACGGGAACGTTCCGTTCCGTTCCGAGAATCCAATCTGGCTGGTGGTCGAATTGTCGGTGTGGCTTCCCAGCGTGATCGACCAGAGCGTGCCCGCCGTAAGTCCGGTCTCCTCGAAGGTGACCGAGTAGAAGACCGTCGTGAAGATGATCCCGACGGACACTAGGACCCCATTGACTGTCACCGTTCCCGAGGAGGGAGACGCACGGAACCCCGGTAGAATCGGTAGGGAGAAGGGATAGGTACCGTTCTCCGACGCAAACTCGATCGATCCGCCGGTCGAGGAATGGGTGATCCCGTCGAAGGTCACGGACCAGGCCTGCCCCTGCGGCAGGGAGAGTTCGTAGAACTGGACGGGGATTCCGCGCTCGAACGATATCGAGGGGTCGATCCCAGTGCCATCGACGGTGACGGTGCCTGACACCGGGTCGGCAACGTACCCCGTGGAGGCGGCCTGGATGAAGGTGTAGGTGCCGTTCGGAACGGAGGGGAAGGAGATGCTTGACGAAAGGGAAGAGGACGTTATCCCGTAGTACGAAGGGAAGAAGGTGAGACTCCAGCGGGTCCCGGAAGGCAATCCGCTCTCGGAGAAGGCGACCGGATACGTGATCGGGGTGAACGCGATCGGGACGGTCATGTTCGCCCCGGCAAGCGTCTCGGCACCGGTCTTGGGCGACACGGAGTAGCCGCTCACTCGGCCCACCGTGTAAGTGTACGTCCCGTTCGGCTCAAGGAATGTCATCGATCCGCCGCTCCCCCCGATCGATTCGATCTCGTGGGAGCTGGTGTTCGTCAGAGTTACCGACCAGGGGGTCGACCCCGGCAACCCCGTCTGACGGAACGTGAGCTGGTCTTCGTACTGGGCGTAGAAGAATATCGCCGCCGAGCGCGGAGGACCGGCCACCGAGAATGATCCGATCCGGTGCGTCCCCAGGAGCTGCCAGCCATGAATCCCGGCCACCGAGTACGGATTCGAGCCGTTGAGGACGGTGAACGTGAGAGTCCCGTTGCCCCACGTTGTGGTCAGGCTCTGGGTGGTTCCGTCGACCGTGACCGACCACACCCTTCCCGCCGGGAGGCCCAGCTCGGTCACTGCGAGAGAGTAGGCGACCCGACCGTACTGGAGCGTTGGCTCCGTGATCTCGGCTCCCTGCATCGTCACCGACCCGTGGTACGGTAACGTGGACTGATGCCAGCCCGATACATCCGAGATCGCGTAGGGGATCGTCCCGTTGGGGGATGCGAAAGTGACTGTCTGGCTCGCGGCTTGGATCACGACACTGCGAGTCTGGTTCCCGAAATGGATCGCCCAGTCAATGCCGGTCGGGAGCCCCGATTCGGAGAACGTCGCGTCGAAGAGCTCGTCGTACTGGGCCAGCGGCTCGTGAACGATCGCCCCCGAGACACGGAAGGTTCCGTTCGGGGGAGGGTGCCACTCCTCCCAGCCGGCGACGTGACCGATCGAGTAAGAATGCGTCCCGTTCGCCTCGACGAAGACAAGGGTCGTAGGAGACGGGCCCGTGACGACTTCCCTCGCGACCGAATCGACCGAGATCTGCCAGTTCGATCCGGCAGGAAGCCCGCCCTCGGTGAACTGTACGGCGAACATCTCAAAGTACCAGAGCGTGTGGAAGTACACCGCCCATCCTCCCACGAAGAGACTCCCGTTGCTCGATCGATTCGACTCCGCCCAGCCGGGCACGAACCCGATGGAGTAGGCGTACGTTCCGTTCGTCACGTTGAAGTGAATGGTGGTTCGATGCGGTTTGGTGATTACGGAACTCTCCGACCCGTTCAGCGTCACGACCCAAGGAATTCCCGCGGGCAGGCCTCGCTCGGTGAAGACGACGGGTATGAGCTCGATCACGAACTCTATCGTCGGGAATGCGACGGAGGAGCCGGCGACGGTGAAGTTTCCGTGGTAGGGGACCGTACTCTGGTTGTATCCGGGCACGCCGCCCAAGACGTACGAGTAGGTGCCGTTGGGGAGGAACAACCGAACGGTCCCGGTCGTCGACGTGTTGACCGTGTCGATCGACGCGACCGACCAAGGCGTGTCCTCCGGGAGTCCGCTTTCGGTAAACTCCACGGGGAACGTCGGGCCGATCTCGACGGTCAGGGCGAGCCGTGTCCCGTTCTTCGGTCCCGTCAAATTTATCGCATTCAATTCGATAACATAGACCCCGCCCCCCGACCCGGCAGGGATGGTCAGAGAGACTGTGGCTGCGAACGGTGCCGAGCCACTCCCGGGGGAGACTCCTCCGGACCACTCGGCCGGTAAAGAAGTGACGGAGAGACTCACTGCGGACGTGGAAGCGAGCTTGCCCACCGAGACGTTCCACTCGAACGTTCGAGGAGAGCCCGAAGGGCGGACGATTTGAAGGTGCTCCCCACCGACCGTAGCCAGCGTGTAAGGTTCGTTGAGGATGGTGACGTTCGTGGCTTCAATTCGTACCGGCGCACGACCTGCCGCGACCTCGTACCACGCTGAGGCCGGCCCCCCCATGATCGAGTTGTTGTCGAACGTAAGGTCGTACGGGACTCGTGGGCCGGGAGTTTCGTAAACCTCCTCGTAATCGGTGTAGTCGTAGTACGCGACCCCGCCGCAAGAGTACGTCGTGGCCAAGAGGAACTCCGAGCCGCCCGTGTCCGCGGTGAGGGACCAGATCGGGACGGCGCCGCCCGCCGGCACGGCGGTCATATGAACGTGGCCCGCAGCGATGGTCATCTCGAACGTGTACGCGGCCCCTCGCTGGAGCTCAATGGCGGCGGGGCTGTAGTAGTAGGTCCCCCCGCAGGCCGAGGTGGTAGAGTAGGCGAGGCCCCAGGTCCCGTAGGCGTCGGCGAATCCGAGCTGATCGTAGGACCCCGCGTTGTCCCACACGGAGAGCATCACGTAGTAGAAGTTCCCTCCGTGAGTCGCGGAGAAATCGTCCGGGATCCTCTCCGTTACGCGCAATTCGGTCGAGTTTCTGTTCGAGCCGGCGTAGACCGCCCCCGAGTAGTAGTGACCGTCATACGGCGGCGAAGAAGCAGACGGGATGGACGTGGGGTGGGGCGGGACGCCAACGTCGGAGGCGGCGGCGGTGAAGACGCGGCCTACCATTGAACCGCTCACATCTGCAATCGAGGAACCCGACGGGCGTCCGGAGACTGACGGAAGAGAGCCGGCCCTTTCAGATGGGACGCTGACCGGGGACGTGCCGGTCTCGTCGGAGAGATGGGTCGCTCCGTTCGATGAATCTGCCAAAGAGTAGAGCGGCAGCGAAGACCCGACGGTCAGAAGGACGACGAGGGCGACGAGAACTGAGTCATTGAATCTGACCGCGCCCGAGCCACGCATGGTCCGGTTCGGGGATCGGCTTTGAGTATACTGTCCTTTCGGGCCGCCGGGCCACTCTCGATCGGACCATCCTGATCGAAAGTGGGGGGGGGGTGCAATACAAGTCGTACCCACTGGCCTGAGCTTCCGCAGGCCGCTCGATGGAGTGTAAATACCCCCGCTGCCTCTCGGATTCGGGGGAAGTCGCATGGCGGGGGCCGCCTCGGCCCACCGGGGTCGTGGCGTGTTGGCGGTCTGGGGTGCAGCCGTCGTAACGTTACTCTTTCTGACGAGCGGCGTAGCGAGCGCTGTACTTTCACCCCCGGCTAGCTTCCGTCCCGCTTCGGATCGATCCATTTCGGACCAGCCGTCTGCTGAAGCGTCGATCAGTTCCGCGATTCGATCCCTTGCTACCAACGCGGCACCAGCCTCTCCCCATCCAGGTACCCTCGATGTCTACGAAGTGGCACCGGCGGGCTCCAATTCGGAGGACCCGTCCGTCGCGTACGACACGGTGAGCTACGAGCCGATTCTGAACGTCTACCAGACGTTGGTCAACTTCGATGGGAATTCGACCCTAACCTACGTTCCGACGGTCGCGACGTGCGTTCCGGACACTCCCCAGTGCACCGCGGACTACGGCTCTAACCTGGTCGTGAACGGCACCGGCCCTTACGCGGGCAAGCCAATCTACTGGACGTTCGTCATCGACAAGCAGGCGCAGTTCTACGACTCGGACACCCACGCGTCCTGGGGCGTCTACCCCTCGGATGTTATGTTCAGCCTGGCGCGGACGATGGCGTTCTCGGAGATTCCCTACGTCGGGAAGAACCCGGGCTCGAAGCAAGCGCAGTCCCTGCTCCCCAATGGCACCTCATCTTGGGACGGCGGGCTGCACTTTCCCCTTAACACGACATCGACCAGCATCCTGAGCTCGATGCTGATCAACGCGTCGGCCTACTGTCCGGCGTCGGCGATCACGAACGAGCACGGCTGCATCACCTTCGTCGCGAACGGTGGCGGAACCGACTGGCCGTTCTTTCTTGATCTTCTCGCCGACAACCTAGGCTCCAGTATCGTCCCGTGCGGTTGGTTCTCCTACGAAGAGGCGGGGATGCCCGGCTTCTCAAACTCGGGAGCGAGCCACGGGGACGGCCCGTGCGCTCTTCCCGGTAGCACCCCCGGCCACCCCACCACTTCGACCGACAGCGCCGCGTGGACCTCGTACCTCTCCGGCCTGAACCCCAAGTCTTGGGACTCGTTTGAGGAGGCGGCGCAGGACTCCCCCAATATCGAGGGACAAGAGGGAGTTCAGTGGACGATGGTCGGATCCGGTCCGTACTACGCGGGCGTCATCCCCGGGACGGGCTACACGCTCGCCCTGAACCCGGCGTACCAGCAGCCCGGCGGCTGCTCGGGCGTAGGTGTCGCAGCGACGTACTCGGGCTACTGTGACCCGGCGGTCGGCGCCTTCATCCACAACGTCCAGGTCTACTGGGAGCCCGATGACTCCTCCGGTATCAGCCAGTATCGGGCGCACCAGGCCGACTTCGCCGGCATCGAGGCGGCGCACACGACGACGCTCAAACTGCTCGCGTCCGAAGGCGATCTAGATTACTATCTCGATCCGAGCCTAGTGGAGTTCTTCACGAACATCAATCTCTGGTGGAATCAAACGGTCTATTCGCAGGAATACCCGTCCGAACCGGTGCCGACGATACCGGCAGATTTCTTCACCAGCTCGGCTCTCCGTGATTTCTACGTTGAAGCGTTCCCATACACCACGGTTGAGAATTCCATTCGCACGATAGATGCCATCCCGTTCACCTTCAATGCAGGTGGTCCCATCCCCTTCGGTATCGGGAACTACTACCCCACGAACGTCTCGTTCCCCAACACAGATCCAGACCTGAATCCGGCGGACGTCGGTGGGGCCGCATGGTGGTGGACCCAGGCCAACTCATCGAGTTCCCCCTACTACGACCCCGAATTGGCTTCATGCTCGCATTCGACGCCGTGCACATTCCCTATCCTGGGGCTCGACGGCGACCCCTCTGATGACGCGGCGATTGCAGATTGGATTTCGGAGGTGCGCGCGATTACACGAGGGGCCCTAGCTCCGTTCACCTTCAATCTGACCTTCGAGCAGCAACTGGAACAGTACTCCTCCACACCCTACCAGAACCCGCTGGTCTCGTCGACAGGGTTCGGCTGGGCACCGATTTTCCCCGATCCGTCCAATTACGTCGATGCGATCGTAGCGCCAAACACAACGTTCACAGCTCCGGATGCATTTTCAGAGCAGGTCGGCTTTGACTCCCAGTCGCCGGCGAACGTGAGTGCCTGTGGCCACTACGGGACTTCCTTTGGGGACCTTTCCTACTGGGCCAAGGCGGCTGATGACCCAGCGGGCGGTCTCCTGAACTCGACCTGCCAGGGCATCGCATATTCTGACGCAGTACATTGGATGCACGTGGCCGCGGGTGAGGTGAACGGGCCCAATCGAGTGCTAGACTACAACCTAATCGAGCACATCACCAACGCTCTGGGGATGTACGTGTGGAACGGCCAGGCGAACTTCATCACCTCAACCGCGCCCTGGATCAATGGCTCCTCGATCAACACGAACTCCATGATAGGGGCTGGGGGCGACCAAGTCTGGTTCCAGGTCCGCTACGTCCCGTACGAGCAGCCGGTGACGTTCAAGGAGGCGGGCATCACCGCGGGACCCAACACCCAGTTCACCGTCAGCGCGGGCTCGCCCGCGACGACGAAGGACTCGGCGAACGTGACGGGCCCGGCGACCTCGGTCGTGTTCAACGCGCCGAACGGAACGATCCACTTCACGGTGACCGCTCCGGCCGGCTACGGACTCGCCAAGGTGACGGGACCCCACGGAACCCTCTACGGCTCGGCCCCGGTGACGGCGCCCACGACTCTCACCCTGCACTTCGGCAAGCTGCAGACGGTGAACTTCAACGAAGTGACGTCGATCCCCTGGCCCGGTCTGCCAGCCTCTACGACCTGGGGCATCACCCTGGTGCCGTCGGGGACGGGCGGTCCGGCGGGTCAGTCGGCGACGACGACGGGCACGACGGTGACGTTCACCATCGCGAAGGGAACCCCGTACAAGTTTGAGGTGACGAAGCCCGCCATCTACGATGCCGCACCGCACAAGGGTGGACTGACGGTCGGCAGCGTGACGGTGAACAAGGCGATTAAGTTCAAGCTTAACGCCGGGAAGATCACCTTCAGCGAGCACGGGTTGGCGGCGCACACGAGCTGGTCCGTTACGGTGACCGGCC
>Ga0335083_10002918_pt1 | contig 22340 bp, 24 predicted proteins | sample Lox_Sample_42_FD_206716 | JGI IMG/M metagenome (GOLD analysis project Ga0335083, IMG submission 206716) | Soil microbial communities from Loxahatchee National Wildlife Refuge, Florida, United States - Lox_Sample_4.2 | ecosystem: Environmental > Terrestrial > Soil > Wetlands | place: USA...
GGGCGCGCCCGGATCCTCGATCGTGTCCATCAGCGAGACCTGGTCCCCGCTGGAGTCCGACACGCTCCACAGCTCGTCCAGCGCCACGATCGAGGAGTGGGAGATCGCCAGCAGCGAGTCGTTGAGTTCCTCCACCGTGATGCCCATCTCGTCGGCGATCTCCTGGTCGGTTGGCTGGCGGTGGAGGAGGTGCTCGAGCTTGGAGATCGCCTTCTCCACCTCGCGGGCACGCGCGCGTACGCTGCGCGGGACCCAGTCGAGCGAGCGCAGCTCGTCGATGATCGCGCCCTTGATCCGCATGATCGCGTAGGTCTCGAACTTGATGTCGCGCGACAGGTCGAAGCGGTCGATCGCCGACATCAGGCCGCCGAGCCCGTAGGAGATCAGGTCAGCCTCCTCGACGTGCGGGGGAAGCCCCGCCGCGGTGCGGCCCGCGACATACTTGACAAGCGGTGAGTAGGCCACCACGAGCCGGTCGCGCACGCTCTCGTCGCCGTCGATCTTGTAGCGCCGCCAAAGTTCGCGCAGCTCGATTGGCTTGACGTTTGTCTCCAGGGCTTCCCTCTCCGTGGTAGGCGTGCGTTAGCGGCAGCCTAGCGACCCCATCCCACGCCAAGTGCGTCGGCTCAGGCTCGGGGGTGGCTGGCGCGGTAGGCGCTCTTGAGTCTGGCGGACTCCACCCGCGTGTAGATCTGGGTGGTCGAGACGCTCGCGTGGCCCAACATCTCCTGGATGCTGCGCAGGTCGGCCCCGCCGTCGAGCAGGTGGGTGGCGAAGCTGTGGCGCAGGGCGTGGGGCGAGAGGCCCGCGCCGATGCCGGCCCGCGTGGCCCACGCCTTCAGCCGGCGACGCACGTCGCTCGTGCCGAGGCGGCGGCCGCGGACGCTGAGGAACAGCGCGCTCGGCGGGGGGGCACCCGCGTGGCGGGCGAGCGGCGGCCGGCCGCGCTCGAGGTAGTCCCGCAGCGCCCTCTGGGCGAGCTCGCCGACGGGCACGAGTCGGGTCTTGCGGCCCTTCCCCTCGACGCGCACCTGCTCGGCGTCGAAGTCGAGGTCCTGCTCGTCGACCGACACGAGCTCCCCCGCCCGCAGCCCGCACGAGTAGGCGAGCTCGAACATCGCCCGGTCACGCAGCTCCACCGGGCTGGCGGCGGGAATCGCGTCGAGCAGGCGCCCGGCCTCGCGGCTGCTGAGAACGCGCGGAAGGTGGCGTCCACGCCGCGGGGTCGAGACCAGCTCCCCCGGGTTCTGCGCGACGTGGCCGTGCTCTCGCAGGGCGTTGAACAGCGCCCGCACGGCGGCGAGCTTGCGCGCGGAGGTGCTGGGGGCGCATCCGCTGCGGGACAGGTGAGCGACGTAGCGGCGCACCTCCCGGGGTCCGACATCCCGCGGGGCGAGCTCCTGCGAGGTGGCCCAGCGCGACAGCTCCTGCAGGTCGGAGCGGTATGCACGGCGTGTGCGCTCGGCGCGGTCGCGCCTGTCGAGGTCTCGCTCGAGCAGCCGGATCGCCGCCGGCCAGTCCGCTCCGGGGCGCTCCGTGGGGTGGGCGACGGCCATCCACGTGACTTCGCCGTGGGCTGGCCAGGGCCTGCCCCGAGGGGTAGATTCTGTGCTCGGATGGGCACCTCGACGACCCAGCGGTCGGTCCGCATCCCAGCCGGGGAGGCCGCGGCCTACGGTCCCGTCGGGCGCTCCCCGTGGCTGGACGTCGACTGGCGCGCACACCAGCGCTGGCTGACGGTCGGGGACGATCGCGTAAACACGATCGAGCTGGGCCCCGAACAGGCGCCCGCGGGCCAGCCGGTGGTGTTTGTCCACGGACTGTCGGGATGCTGGGAGAACTTCCTCGAGCAGCTGCCGGTGTTGGCGCGGGACCACCGCGTGGTGACCCTCGACCTGCCCGGCTTCGGCTACTCGCCGATGCCCTCCGGCGAGATCACGATGTCCGGCTACGCACGGCTGCTGGACGGGCTGCTGGCCCAACTGGGGGTCGACGCCGCGGCCGTGGTCGGCAACTCGATGGGCGGCTTCATCGCGGCGGAGCTGGCGATCTCCTTTCCTCAGCGGGTGGAGCAGCTCGTACTGATCTCCGCTGCCGGGATCTCGACGCGCCAGCCGCTGGCCGGGATCAGCCCCCGCCTGGCAGACACCAGCCCGATCCCCCTGCTCACGCGGGGGGACCGCGCCCTGACCGCGACGGCGGCGTGGCTGGCGTCGAAATCGGACAGGGTCGCGCGGCGGGCGAGACTGCGCGGGCTGACTCTCGCGAGCGTCGTGCGTCACCCCGAGCGTCTGCCCGCCCCGCTGGCGGCCGAGCAGTTGCGTGGCGCGGGCAAGCCCGGCTTCCTCCAGGCCTTCGGGGCGATCATCGACTACGACTTCGAAGAGCGCCTGCCGGAGATCGCCTGCCCGACGCTGATCGTGTGGGGCGCCGAGGACCGCCTCGTCAATGTGCGCGACGCGGACGTGTTCGCGTCGCTGATCCCCGACTCCCGCAAGGTGATCTTCGAGGACACCGGCCACATGGCGATGCTCGAGCGGCCCGCCGCCTTCAACGCGCTGCTGCGCGACTTCCTGGCCGAGTAGCCCGCGGGAACTTCAGCTCGTGACGGCGCCCTCGGAGGCGCTGCCGACGAGCTGGGCGTACTTGCGGATCGCCACGTCGATGTGGCCGTTGGGGACGGGCGCGCTGTACCCCGCCAGGCGCCCGGCGATCTCATCGGGGCCGAGGTCCACCTCCAGCGAGCGGGTGCCCACGTCGATCGTGATCCGGTCGCCGTCGGCCAGCGCCCCGATCGGGCCGCCACGGGCGGCCTCGGGCGCCACGTGGGCGACCATGAAGCCGTGGGTGGCGCCGGAGAAGCGCCCGTCGGTGATCAGCGCCACGGTCTCCCCCAGGCCCTCTCCCACCAGCGCGGCCGTGACCGCGAGCATCTCCCGCATCCCGGGTCCCCCCGCGGGTCCCTCGCCGCGGATCACGACCACGTCGCCGTCCTTGATCTCGCCCGCGAGCACCGCCGCCATCGCCGGCTCCTCGCCCTCGAACACGCGGGCCGGACCCGTGTGGGAGCGCCGGGAATGTCCGGCGAGCTTCACCACGCACCCGTCGGGCGCGATGTTCCCGCGCAGGATCGCGAACCCGCCGGTCGGGGCGAGCGCTTCGCCGAGCGGCAGCACGACGCGCTGGCCCGGGGTCTCCTGCGCCTCGCGCGCGTGCTCGCCGATCGTCCTGCCGGTCACCGTCTCGGCGTCCTCGTTCAGCACGCCCGCTTCGAGCATCCGCTTGAGCACGAGCGGCACGCCGCCCGCCTCATAGAGGTCGGTGGCGACGTAGCGGCCTCCCGGCTGCAGGTCGCACAGCAGCGGGGTGCGCTCGGAGATGGCGTCGAACTCGTCTATCGCCAGCGGCACGCCGGCTTCGCGCGCCACGGCCAGCAGATGCAGCACTCCGTTGGTCGAGCCACCGCTCATCGCGACCGCCGCGATCGCGTTCTCGAGTCCCGCCTTGGTGATGATCCGGCTCGGCAGCTGACCGCGGCGCAGGACGTCCATCACCAGCTCGCCAGTCTCGCGGGCCACCTCCAGCTTGCGGCCGTCCTCGGCGGGGACCATCGCCGAGCCCGCCGGTGAGATGCCCAGCACCTCGAAGGCCATCGCCATCGTGTTCGCCGTGAACTGCCCCCCGCACGCGCCGGCGCCCGGGGAGGCGGCGTCCTCGAGGGCGTGGAGCTCGTCTTCGGTGATGCGCCCGGCGGCGTGCGCCCCCACCGCCTCGAAGACCTGCTGGATAGTGACCTCCTGGCCGTTGAAGTGGCCGGGGCGAATCGAACCCCCGTACAGCATCAGCGACGGCACGCCGAGGCGGGTGAGCGCCATCACGGTGCCGGGAATCGTCTTGTCGCAGCCCGAGATCGCCAGCACCGCGTCGAAGCAGTGCGCGGAGGAGACGAGCTCGATCGAATCGGCGATCAGCTCCCGCGAGACCAATGAGGCGCGCATTCCCGCCGTGCCCATCGTGATCCCGTCGGAGATGGCGATCGTGTTGAGCTCCATCGGCGTGCCGCCCGCCGCGCGGATCCCCTCCTTCGCCTTGGCCGCCAGCACACGGTTGTTGAAGTTGCAGGGCATCGTCTCGATCCACGAGTGGGCCACCCCGATGATCGGCTTGGCGAGGTCCTCAGCGCTGTAGCCGATGCCGTGCAGGTAGGCGCGCGCGGCCGCTCGCTCCGGCCCCTCCGTGAGGGCGCGGCTGCGGTGCTTGAGGTCGAATGCGTTGCCGGCGTTCACGCGGCCCGCACACCACCGAGCTCGCGTTCGGTGCGCTCCCGCTCCCAGCGGGAGAGCCGCGCAAGGTCGCGCCGGACCCGTTCCGGATCCACCTGGCGACCGGGGAGGTGCATGTTGGCTTCGCCGATCAGGCGGCGCTCGTCGGCGGTGATCGCCATCCACTTCGCGAGCACGTCGTCGGAGTGGGGCAGCCGTGAGCTGCCGAACGGCCTCGTGTGGTCGGGGAAGGTGACGCAGTACTCGTTGAGCAGCTCACCGCTCGCGGGAACGTAGGCGACGATCGGCTTGTGGGGGTAGATCAGGTACGCGTACGGCGCCGGCCCCTCGCCGGCGTGGGCACCAACCGGTCCGAGAACCCGGAGGAACCCGAGCTCGTTGTAGATCTCCCAGTCCTCCTCGTCCACGCACGATCGCAGCAGCGCCCTGGCGCGCTGCTCGGCGCGGCGTTCGCGGCCCGGGTCGTAGCTCTCGCCGGAGTGTCCCCGGCGGGCGCGCGCGATTGCCAGGCGCGCGCGCGCGAGCGTGCGCCGCAGTCTCGGGCGGGCAAGCTCGAAGAACAGCACGAACAGCAGCACTGCGGCGGTCCCGAGCGGGAGCGCCACGCCGCTAGCGGCCTGCGGGGGCTGCTCCCCCGGCGGCGCGCGGGAAGAAGATCACGCGCTCAGCATCCCTGGGCACCTCGTCGAAGCTCTTGACGAGCTCCGCCTCGCGGCGTCCGGCGAGCCCCTCGGTGGGCACCGCAGCCCACATCCCCGCGTCGAGCTCGCGGCGAAACGCCTCGATCAGCTCCCGCTCCTCCTCGGGCACGTCCACGTCACCCTCGGCGAGCACGATCTCGCCATGGCCGGGCTTCATCCGGAGCAACCTCATCGCCACCCGGGATTATGGCAAACGGCCTCCCCCGCTCTCAGGTGTCGCGCAGCCGCGACAATCCGATCGCGTCCACCGGGCCGACGCCCGAGCCCACGTCGCGCAGGCCCTCCGCGACCGAGGCTCCGGCACGGGCGCGCGCGATCCGGGCCGCCGCCGGCAGGTCGCGTCCGAGCGCCAGCTGCGCCGCCAGGATCGCCGAATGGGTGCACCCCGACCCATGGGCGGCTCCGCCGGGGTGGCGCTCGCCGGCGATCTCAACGATGTCCTCGCCGGGGCCCGCGAGCAGCAGGTCCGCGGCTACCTCGCGGTGACCGCCCGTGAGGATCACTGCGCCTGGCCCCAGCGCCAGCACCGAGCGGGCGAGCTGCTCGGCTTCCCCCGGGAGCTCGCCGTCGCGTTGTGCCGCCCCGGCCAGGACGCGGGCCTCCTGGAGGTTGGGCGTCACCACCGTGGCGCGCGGCAGGATGCGCTCGGCCAGCCAGCGCTCGGCGGCGGGCTCGATCAGGCGGGCCCCCGACTCGGCGACCATCACTGGGTCGACCACCACCGGCGTGCCGGGGGGCAGCTCCGCGAGCGCCTCCTCGGCCGCCTGTGCCGTCGCGAGCGTCCCGAGCATGCCCACCTTGACCGCGTCGGCGCCGATGTCGTCGAGCACGGCCCGCACCTGTGCGAGCACCATCTCGGGCTCCACGGGCGACACGGCCCTGACCTCGCGGGTGTTCTGGGCGGTGATCGCCGTGATCGCCGAGGTGCCGTGCACACCGCAGCTGGCGAACGCCTTCAGGTCGGCCTGGATCCCCGCGCCCCCTCCCGAGTCCGAGCCGGCGATCGTCAGCGCGGTCGGAGTCCTCGACGTCATGCGGGCCGGATGCTATTGCCGCGACGTGCCCTCGCTCGTACGCTCGTCCCCATCACCGGCGTGGGAGCTGTCGCGGATCGCGGCCCGAGACCGGCGAGCAGTCGCTGACAGACCCAAGGAATCGGGGGGCAAGCCAGGGGGCCAAGGATCGTCGGGCACGTGCGCGTAGCTGCGAGCTATCCGTGGATGGGCCCGGCCGTTGCGAGCCCGGCGCTCACGGAAGGGCTATGAGACGTTCCCGAATTCGCTACGGCCTCCGCCACCGAAGAAGCGCGTCAGATAGCCGAAGAACACTGAAAGGCCGCTCGCCGGATGACCGGCTCCACGGGGGATGGAATGGAGTCGGTCATCCGAGCTGCGCGGTCGGTCGGCGCGGACGGCCCGGGCCGGCCTACCCGCCGGGCGAGGGGACCCCGGCGGGACGATTGTGCAGAGGCGCCTAGCGCATGCGGGGATCGATGTACAGGTCGTAGACCTGGAACTCGCTGGTTTTGCCTCCGGGGATCAGGGTGATCCTCATCGGCTGCCAGCCGAGGACGTTGAGGGGCTGGAGGTTGACGGGGGAGCCCAGCGTCCACGCGGTCTGCGAGCCGTGGAACTGGCCCGTGTTCCTCGCCGTTTCCCACGTCTTCGTGCCTTCGTATTCCACGAAGAACTGGACGCCCTCGGCACCTTTCACGTTACGGACGATGCCGCGCGCGGTGGGATACAGGGAGGTGACGCAGATGACCGGGCTCGACGCCTTGGAGCCGCTCGGCAGGTCGAGGACCTGTCCGGTGGCGCCGTCGGAGAGGGTCGTCGTGACGATCTTCGCCCCCCCGCTCAGCGTCCATCCCTGGCCGGTGAAGCTGTCGTTGGTGTCGCCGGGGATCGACGTGTACCAGTTGCTGTCCTTGGCGTAGGAGAACGCCTGGAAGTATTCCGGCGTCCGACAACCTTCGGTGTTGACCGCCGCCTGCGCCGACGAGGCGGCAAATGTTGCCATCAGCAGCCCCAGGCCCAGCGAGCTCGGGACCCTGCGGCTGAAAAGGAACTTCATTTCGCGAGTACGCACCTTTCTGGTGTGCACTGGCAACCGAGCTATCTCACCTGGTGAGACCTCTGGCTTTGCGTCCCCGGCTCACGCCGGGTTTGCCTTTTTCAGCTGGGATTACAGAACCCCGGTCGTCGGTCGGCGGGCGGGGGTTTAGCCGGCACGCCCTTTCCTGGGCGGACGGCCGGCTATCCGGGGACGCCGAGCGACCGCCGGCGGCGTCAGGGGAGTGGTCCGACGAGTCGCCTCCGCCGTGCTGGAGGTCCTTCGGGACCGTTCCCGCGGGACCCTCTCAGCCGCGCGAGCGCGCCCGCACGGCAGACTCCTCGAGCCGGGCTTTGGGCGGGAAGATGGAGTAGCTGCCGATGGCCGTGGCGAGCAGGCGCCCGTCCTCGTGGCGGACCTCCGACTGCATCACGCCGATCGAGCGGTTGCGGCGGTTCAGTGTGGAGCGGCAGATCACGTCGCCCTCGGTGGCGGTCTGGATGTAGTTGATCGAGATGCTGATCGTGGCGATGCGCTCGTGCTCGGTGGTCTGGGCCCACAACGTAGAGCCCATGCAGTAGTCGACGAGCGCGAACGTGACCACGCCGGACAGCAACCCGCCGCGGTTGATGAGCTCCGGCCTGATCGTGACCCGCACCGTCTCCGGGTCCTCCCAGCGCAGCCCGATGAAGGTCGTCAGGTCATCGAGCGAGCGCGGGCCGCCGCCCGGACCGGGCGGGACCACGGGACCGCCGCCGGCACCGGGCGGAACCACGGGACCGCCGTGGGCGCCGTCGGCGTCCTCGGCTGGGTCTCCCTCGGCGGACGGCGACGTGCTCATGGCGGCCCAGGCTATGGGAAACGCCTCGCCGGGCGCCGCGCTGGGGCATCCCAAGCCGCGCGTAGCTTCGGCCCGATGCACGACCGCGGACGTCTCGGAGCGCTCGGGGAGCAGCTCGCGGCCGAGCACCTGGGCAGGCTCGGCTACCGGGTCCTGGAGCGCAACGTCCGCACCCACGAAGGCGAGATCGATCTGATCGCCTTCGACGGACGGGTGCTGGTGTTCGCCGAGGTGAAGACGACCCGCGCCTCCGGCGCCGGCAGCCGCCGGGAGGCGGTTCCGCTCGACTGGCTGCGCCCGCGCCAGCAACTGCGGATCAGACGCATGGCGCGGGCCTGGCTGGCGGACCCGCGGCGCGAGCGCCCGCGCGCCGTGGAGCTGCGTTTCGACGCGGTTGGGGTGGTGGTCGATGCCCGTGGGCGGCTGCTCGCCCTCGAGCACCTCGAGGGCGCGTGGTGAGGCGGGCCCCGCCCTACAGCGCGAGCTGCTGATATGCGAGCGACTGGAACGACATCCGGTGCAGCGGCGAGACGCCTTTGGCGACGATCGCCTCGCGGTGCTCGGGTGTGGAGTAGCCCACGTGTTCGGCGAACCCCCATCCGGGGTGGTGCTCCTCGGCGCGGTGCATGTACCGGTCGCGGGTCACCTTCGCGACGATCGAGGCCGCGGCGATGGCGGCGCTGCGGGCGTCGCCGTCCACGACGGCCTGCTGGCGGCGGCCGAACTCGCCGACGGAGAAGCCGTCCACCAGGCACAGGACCTCGCCCTGCACGTCGGCCGTGACGCCCGTGAGCGCCTCGCGCAGGGCCGCGAGGTTCGTCCGGTGCAGGCCACGCGCATCGACGGTGCGCACGCAGCGAGATACGACGTACACGCGCGAGGCCGTGCGCAGAACCAGCGGATACAGCGCCTCGCGGGTCTCGTGGTTGTGCTGCTTGGAGTCGTTGAGGGCCCCCAGGAGGCGCACCTGGCGAGGACCCAGCAGCTCGTAGTCGAACAGCACCGCAGCCGCCACCAGTGGTCCCGCGAGCGACCCGCGCCCGGCCTCGTCGGCACCCGCGATCAAGCGCGTTTCGAGTCTCCGGTCGAACGCGAACAGCTTCCTGCCCGTGCGGACCTTGCGCCGCGCCGCCCGTCCCCCGGGAGCGCGTCGAGAGCCCGTCTGCCCGCCGCCGCTGCCGGCGGCCCCCACCGCGCGCGGAGCCACGTCTATCTCAGATGGGCCCGATCCGGTTCGGAGGCCAGTAGGTGAAGAAGGCCTCGCCGATGATCCAGGAGGTCGGAACGGGTCCCCAGAACCTGCTGTCGTCCGATTCTCCACGGTTGTCGCCCATCATGAACCAGTGCCCGGCGGGAATCTTGATCGGTTTCGCGTAGGTGCACTGGGGGTTGGAACCGCACTCGCGGATGTAGGAGTCCTTCTCGCGGACGAAGGTGGTGGTGCCCTTCGCCTTGCGGTAGACGTGGCCGTCCTGGATGTACATTTCGTCGCCCGGTCCGGCCACCACGCGCTTGATGAAGTTGACGCCGGCCTTCTTCTCGACCGGCTGGGAGCACGCTTCACCCGGCGCGGTCGCCTTGCCGCAGCGCTCGCTCTCGGCGCCTTCGGGTGGATGGAACACGACGATCTGGCCCACGTGGGGGCTGCCGAAGTCCATGCCGATGCGGTTCACCAGCACGCGCTGGCCGATCGACAGGGTTGGCTCCATCGAGCCGCTGGGGATCCTGTACGGCTTGACGATGAAGGCCTGGATCGCAAGCGCGAGGCCGAGTGCGACGGCCACGATGATCACCAGCTCGACGATCGAGCCGGTCAGCGATTTGGAGCGTTTGCGGGCCTTCAGCGCAGTGCTCACGCCGGGTCATCACCGGCGGGGGCGGGCACGCCCTCGCCTGCATCGGGGGAGGAATCGGCGTCATCCGCCGGCGTCGCATGCGCCTCGGAGACGGCCTCGCCTGCTCCGTCGCCGCTCGCCTGCAACGCCTCCCCCCCCTGTTGGCCGTCATCGCCGGCCTCTGCGCCGTCGGTCACCTCGACCGCCTCGGCCTCCGGAGTCGCCTCGGGCGTGTCACTCGCCTCTACGGCGTCGGGCGCCTCGGTTGCCTCGACGGCCCCGGTCGCCCCGACGGCGTCGGTTGCCTCGACAGCCTCTGTCGCCTCGGTGGTGTCGACGGCCTCTGTTGCCTCGGTGGCCTCCGTCACCTCGGTCGCCTCGACCGTCGCCTGATCTTCGGCCCCCTCCTCGGCGGGGGTGTGCAGCAGCCCGGGTTCGACCACGTCCTCGGGCCCCGTGTAGCGGCGCTCGCGCACGCGCGCCCGCTTGCCCACGCGTTCGCGCAGGTAGTAGAGCTTCGCCCGGCGCACGTCGCCGCGGGCGGCCAGCTCGATGCGCTCGATCTTGGGTGAGTGCAGCGGGAACATGCGCTCCACGCCGACGCCGAAGGACTGCTTCCGGACGGTGAAGGTCTCGCGGGCGCCGTGGCCCTGGCGCTTGATCACGACGCCCTCGAACACCTGGACCCGCCTACGGGTGCCCTCGATCACCTGGAAATGGACCTTCACGCGGTCGCCCGGCGAGAAGCTGGGGACCCGGCGCAGCTGCGCGCGCTCGATCTTTTCGATGACACTGCTCATGAGGGAACCGCCCCTGACGCCGGACTCGAGCGTGCGTGACAGAGCGCGCTGCAGATGGTAGCGGACCGCCGGCCGGCCCTACGCCGGCGAGCGGCGCCTCTCGGCGCGGCGATCCGCCCTCAGCCGCCCGCGGTTTCGCCGCCGCTCGGACCCCGGCTCCGGCCACCGCGCCGGACGCCGGTCTCTCCTCCGGTCTCACCGCCGCTCCCGCCACGCGCCCGGCTCTGCTCGCGACGCCACTGCTCGATGCGTTCGTGGTGACCGGACAGCAGCACCTCGGGCACCCGCCACCCCCGGTACTCGGCGGGACGCGTGTAGTGGGGATACTCGGGGAGCCCCTCCAAGGCGGCGCTGTAGGACTCCTCCGCGGCCGAGTGCTCGTCCCCGAGGGCGCCGGGGAGCTTGCGCATGACGGCGTCGCAGAGCACCATCGCGGGGAGCTCCCCGCCGCTGAGCACGTAGCGCCCGATCGAGACGACGTCGCTGGCGAAGTGCTCGAGGATGCGCTCGTCGAAGCCCTCGTAGCGCCCGCACAGGAGCGTCAGCTCGTCCTCGGCGGCGAGCTCGTCGACGAGCGGGTCGTCGAGCAGCCGGCCGCCGGGCGCCAGCGCGATCACTCGGCGGCGCTCGCGCAGCAGCTCCGGGTCGGTCTCGTAGCGCGCCCGCAGGGCGCTGTCGAGCACGTCGACGCGAAGGAGCATCCCGGCCCCGCCCCCGAAGGGGGTGTCGTCGACCTGGCGGGCCGGCAGGGGGGTGTGCTCGCGGATGTCGATCAGCTCGAGCGTGGAGCCGCCGGCGAGCACGTTGGCGACGTGGCGCTGGGTGCGGAACCACTCGAACCACTGGGGGAACAGCGTGAACACGTCGATCCTCATTGCGACCCCCCGCGTCGCGGCGGGCGCGGCGATTCGTCCTCGAGGAAGGCGAGGTCGATGTCGATCGCGCGCTTCTGGGGGGTGACGCTGCGGATGGCATCTTTGACGAGCGGCACCAGCAGCGTCCCGGGGGCGTCGCTGCGGCGCACCTCCAGCGCCTCGCAGGAGGGCAGCTCGAGCAGCCCCGTCACAACCCCGACCTCGTGGTCCCCGTCGCGGACCACGCAGCCCGCGAGTTCGTGCGCCCACCACTCCGCCTCGCCGAGCTGGGGCAGCTCGTCCTGCTGGACGGTCAGCTCGGCGCCGCGCAGCTCCTCCGCGCCGTCGCGATCCGCGACGCCGGCAAGTCGCACGATCGGGCGCTCGGCGGTGCCGGCGCGGCGCACGATCTCCGCCTCCCGGCCGGCGAGGTACACCGTCGCCCCCGCCTCCAGCAGGCGGGGCACGGCGCGGGTCACGTAGAAGCTGCCATCCAGCCCGTGGGGGCGCCCCACCCGGCCGGCCGGCACCCTCGCGGGGGTCAATCGACGATGTCGAGTAGCACGTGGACGCCCTCGCTGGCGGCCGCGGCTTTCACGACCGTGCGCAGCGCGTGGGCGGTGCGCCCCCCGCGTCCGATCACCCTGCCGTAGTCGTCCTCCGCGACGCACAGCTCGAGCACGATCGTGCCGTCGTCCTCCTCGAACTGCTCCACCTCGACGCGGTCGGGCTCCTCAACGAGGCCTTCGGCGAGGTACTCGAGCAGCTGCTTTGCGTTTTCGGCGAGCATCGTGGCCGGCCCTTGGCGCTGGCGCGCGACTAACGGCCCTTCGTCGCGATCCCCTGGATGTGCAACAGCTTGCGGACGGTGTCGGACGGCTGGGCGCCGCGTGCCAGCCAGCTGCGCGCCCGCTCCTCGTCGATCACGATCGTCGAGGGCTCCGTCTGGGCGTTGTAGTGCCCGATCGTCTCGATCACGCGTCCGTCCCTGGGCGAGCGCTGGTCGGCGACCACCACCCTCCAGATCGGGTCCTTCTTGCCACCCACCCGGGTGAGCCTGAGCCTGACTGCCACGTGTTCCTCTCTGACGCTTGCAGGGCGCCCCTCGCAGAGGCGCAGTGGGCAAGCTTAGACGGTGCGGGTCCGCGCCGCCGGAGGCCGTCCGCTGCGGGAGCGCTCAGCGGGCCTGGCGGATGAGGGCGCCGATGTCGGGCATCTTGCCCCGGCCGACCTGGCGCATGACCTTTCGCATCTGGTCGAACTGCTTGACCAGGCGGTTGACCTGCTGGACGCTGGTGCCCGACCCGCGGGCGATGCGCAGCCGGCGTGAGCCGTTGATCGTGTCCGGCTTGCGGCGCTCCTGGGGGGTCATCGAGAGGATGATCGCCTGGATCCGGTCGAGCTCGCGTTCGTCGATCTTGAGGTTCTGCAGCTGGTGGCCGCCGAAGCCGGGGATCATGCCCAGCAGGCTGGTCAGGGGGCCCATCTTGCGCATCATCTTCAGCTGGTCGAGGAAGTCGTCGAGGCCGAATTCGTTGCGCCGCAGCTTGCGCTCGAGCTCGCGCGCGTCGTCCTCCTCGAGCTCTCGCTCGGCCTTCTCGATGAGGCTCAGAACGTCGCCCATGCCGAGGATCCGCTGCGCCATGCGGTCTGGGTGGAAGAGCTCGAACTGGTCGAGCTTCTCGCCCGTGGAGGCGAACAGGATCGGCCTCTCGGTCACCGCCCTCACCGACAGGGCGGCACCCCCGCGGGCGTCGCCGTCGAGCTTCGTCATCACGACACCGTCGAAGTCCACCGCCTGGGCGAACTGCTCGGCCACGTTGACCGCGTCCTGGCCGGTCATGGCGTCGAGCACGAGCAGCACGTGCCGGGGCTGGACCGCGTCGCGGGTGCGCACCAGCTCCGCCATCAGCTCCTCGTCCACGTGCAGGCGCCCGCTGGTGTCGACGATCAGCACGTCCTTGCCGTCGCGCTTCGCGCACTCCAGTGCCCACGAGGCGATCTCGACGGGGTTGCGGTCGGTCCCCTGCTCGTACACCTCCGCGCCGGCCTGTCCACCCACCTTCACGAGCTGCTCGACGGCGGCGGGCCGGTACACGTCGCACGCCGCCAGCGCCACGGAGGAGCCGTGCTGCTCGTGCAGCAGCCGCGCGAGCTTGGCCGTGGCGGTGGTCTTGCCGGAGCCCTGCAGGCCGGCCATCAGGATCACCGTCGGCGGGCTGGAAGCGAAGTCCAGCTCCGGGGCCTCTCCGCCCATCAGGGCGGTCAGCTCCTCCGCCACCAGCTTCACCACCTGCTGGCCCGGGTTCAGCCGCCCGACGACCTCCGCCTGCAGGCAGCGTTCCTTGAGCTCCACGGTGAACTTGCGTACGACCTTGAAGTTGACGTCTGCCTCGAGCAGGGCCAGGCGGATCTCGCGCATCGCAGCGTCGATGTCCTGCTCGGACAGGGTGCCGCGCTGGCGGACGTCCGCCAGGGTCTCCTGGAGCCGCTCGGAGAGGGCGTCGAACACGCGCTAGTGCTCGCGGGGTCGTGGCGGCGGGGGCGCGGGCGGAAGCGAGGGCTTCCCGGCCTCGCCCGCGTCCTGCTTGGACTCCCCGTCCTGGGCGCGCTCTTTGAGCACGTCGGCGATGCCGCCGAACGCCTGCGTGAACTCGGAGGGCACCACGAACACCTTGTTGGCGTCCCCTTCGGCCAGCTGGGGCAGCATCTGCAGGTATTCGTAGCTCAACAGCTCGCGGTCCGGTTTGCCCTCGTGGATCGCGGTGAAGACGGTGTCGATCGCCTTGGCTTCTCCCTCGGCGCGCAGGATCGCGGCCTGGCGCTCGCCCTCGGCCGTCAGCACCGCAGCCTGCTTCTGGCCCTCGGCCGTGAGGATCTGCGCCTGCTTCTCGCCTTCGGCGGTGAGGATCGCCGCGCGACGGTCGCGCTCGGCGCGCATCTGCTTCTCCATCGCCGTGCGGATGTCCGGGGGCGGGTCGACCGACTTGATCTCCACGCGGTTGATGCGGATCCCCCACTTGCCCGTGGCCTCGTCCAGGACGGTCCGGAGCTCGGTGTTGACGTTCTCCCGCGAGGTCAGCGTCTTCTCCAGCGTGAGCCCGCCGATCACGTTGCGCAGTGTGGTGACGGTGAGCTGCTCGATCGCCTGCAGGGGGTTGGCGACTTCGTAGGTGGCCGAGCGGGGGTCGGTGATCGTGAAGTACAGGACCGTCTCGATCGCGACCACGACGTTGTCTTCGGTGATCACCGACTGGGGCGCGAAGTTGACGACCTGCTCGCGCAGGTCCACCAGCGGGCGCACCCGGTCGACGAACGGCACCACCAGCGTGAGTCCCGGCTCCAGCGTGCGGCTGTAGCGCCCGAGGCGCTCGACCACGCCGGCCCGGGCCTGGGGGATCACGCGGATCGTCCGGAATGCAGCGATCAGCGCGAACACCACAACGACCACTGCCACGATCACGGCAACCACGTGCGCGCACCTCCCTCTTCTGGAGCTCTGCTCATCGCATCACGAGCGCCGTGGCGCCCTTGATGTCGACCACCTCTACCCGCTCGCCCGCCTCGATCACTTCGTCGTCATCGAGGCTGCGTGCGGTCCATACCTCGCCCCCGTCGATCTTCACGCAGCCCACCCCTTCGCCGTTGGCGATGCGCTCGATCACCATCGCCCGGTGCCCCACGAGGGCCGCCGCGCCCGTGCGGATCGGCGGCGGTAGGCGCCGGTGACGGCGGGCGACGGGCCGCAGCGCGGCAATCACGAGGGCCGACACGGCGGCGAACACGAGCACCGTCGCCAGCGCTCCGGCCCCGGCCACCGACAGCAGTGCCGCCAGCGCCGCGCCGAGGGCGAACGGCAGCAGGTACAGGCCGCCCGTATGCATCTCGCCGATCCCGAAGACGGCCGCTGCGACCAGCCACACGATCCAAGCATCCATCGGGGGTCACGATAGCTCCGGTGCGATCAACGCGCGCCCGAAATCGTGCGCATCGAAGGGCCTCAGGTCCTCGACCGACTCGCCCACACCGATCAGCTTGACGGGCAGCGAGAGCTCGCGCGCGATCGCCAGCGCGATGCCGCCACGGGCGGTCCCGTCGAGCTTCGTCAGCACCACACCGTCGACCTCGGCGCTGTCCGCGAACATGCGCGCCTGGCGGACGCCGTTCTGGCCCGTGGTGGCGTCGATCGTAAGCAGCGTCTCGTGGGGCGCCCCCTCAAGCTGGCGGGCGATCACGCGCCTCACCTTGGCGAGCTCCGCCATCAGCTCGTCCTGTGTGTGCAGGCGCCCCGCCGTGTCGATGATCACCACGTCGGTCCCTTTCGAGTTTCCGGCCGCGATCGCCTCGAAGGCCACCGCTCCGGGGTCCGAGCCGGCGGGCCCGGTGACGATCTCGCAGCCGGCGCGCTCGGCCCACCCGACGAGCTGCTCCGCGGCGGCGGCGCGGTAGGTGTCCGCGGCGCCCAGCAGCACGCTGTAGCCGAGCTCCTTGCGGATGTGCCACGCAAGCTTGCCGATCGTGGTGGTCTTGCCGGTGCCGTTGACGCCCACGGCCATGATCACCGTGGGCTTGCTCACGAGGCTGATCCTGGGTTCGCCGACGGTGGCCGTCTCGGCGAGCAGCTCGATCAGGCGCTCGGACAGGGCCTCCCCGCCCTCAAGCCCATCCGCCGTGGCCTCCTGTTCGAGCCGGGAGACGACTGCCGCCGTCGTCGGGGCCCCCACGTCGGCCATGATCAGCGCCTCCTCGAGGCGTTCCCAGGTGTGCTCGTCGAGGTCGGCGAACAGGGTCGCCTGGATCTCGCCGCCGAGCGCCTGCCGCGTCCGGGACATGCTGTCCCGCAGGCGACGGAGGAAGCCCCGCCGGGATTGCTGGTCCTCCTGCTCGCCGGCGCCGTCTCCCGGCTCGGCGGTGATGAACAGATCGCTCCAATCGCGCGGCACGAGCGGCGCGACGATAGCAGCGGGGGTCGCTCAGGCGACCTCGGCGACGTCCTCTATCTCCGGCAGCTGCCCCGCCTCGAAGTCGAGGTGGCGGGAGATCACCTTCGAGACGCCGTCCTGGCCCATCGACACCCCGAACAGCCAGTCGGCGGCCTCCATCGTGCGCTTCTGGTGGGTGATCACGATGAACTGCGCCCGACCGCAGTATCGGCGCAGCAGCGCAAGGAAGCGATCGAGGTTGAGATCGTCGAGCGCCGCCTCGACCTCATCGAGGATGTAGAAGGGGCACGGCTTGGCGAGGAACACGGCGAACAGGAACGCCAGCGCCGTCATCGACTTCTCGCCGCCCGACAGCAGCGTGAGCCGCTTCGTGGACTTCCCCGCGGGCGTGATTTCGATCTCCACGCCGGGCAGGCTGCGCTCGGCGGCGACGACCTCGTCCAGCTCCCCCTCATCATCGCCGGCACCCTCCTCGCCGTCCTGCTCGGGCACGGCCTCGCCGCCCAGCACCGCGCGCGGCGACTGCTCCTCCTCGACCAGGCGCAGGCGGCCGGTTCCTCCCGGGAACACCTCGCCCACGAGCTCCTCGAAGTTCCGCGAGGCCGCCGAGAAGGTCTCCTCGAAGGTCTCCTCGATCTGCCGGTCGGTCTCGCGGATCAGGGCCCGCAGCTCGCGCATCGCGGTCTCGAGGTCCTCACGCTGACCCTCGAGCTCCTCGACGTGTGAGAGCGCGTCCGCGTACTCCTCCTGGGCGAGCGGGTTGACCGGCCCGAGCTGCTCGCGGCGTCGCTCCAGGCGCTGCACGCGCGCGAGGAGCTCCGCGACCGTTTCCTCGTCGAGCGGCTCCGGCGCGGCGGTCTCTTCCGGCGCGGCGGTCTCTTGCGAGCGGGCGGTCTCTTGCGAGCGCGCGGTCTCTTCCGAGCCGGCGGTCTCTTCCGAGCCGGCGGTCTCTTCCGAGCCGGCGGTCTCTTCCGAGCCGGCGTCCGGCGCGCCCAAGCGCTCGAGGATCCCGGCGAGCTCGAGCTCGGCCTCGCCGGCATGGTCACGGGCCCGCTGGGTGGCGACCTCGGCGTCGGTGACCGCCTGGCCGGCCTCCTTCAGCTCCGCCTGGATCCCCGCCTCGCGGGTGGCGAAGGCGGTCAGCTCGCCGGCGCCCTGCTCGCCCGCGTGGCGATCCTCTGTGAGCTGCTCCTCGAGCGAGGCCAGCAGCGCGCCCGCTCCCTGGGCGGCGGAGCCGAGCACACCGAGCAGGCGCTCGGCACGTGCGCACAACGACTCGTCGCGCTGGTACTGGGCCTGCAGGCGCCGCCGGCGCTCCCGGCGCTCGGCGAGCCGCAGCTCGGCTGCCTGCAGTTCCCGGCGCTCGCCGGCGAGCTCACCCTCGAGCTGGGCTTTGCGGACGGCGAGCGGTCCGTGGGCAGGGGCGGCGCGGCGCTGCTCGATCACCCACTCGCTGCGGCGCACCGACTCCTGGGCCTCGGTCCGGCCGCGGTCGTGGGCCCGCAGCTCCTCCAGCGAGCGCGTGGCAGCGGCTTCGGCGCCCGACAGCTCCTCCAGTGCTGCGGCGCTGTGGCCCTCGGCCTCGCGCAGGGTGGCCTCGGCGCCGGCCAGCTCGCGACCGAGCCGGTCACGCTCGTTGCGCCGGGCGAGCACCCTCTCGCTGCCCCCTGCGCTGAGCTGTCGCACCTCGCCCGCGTCGGCGAACCACACACGCCCGCCCGGCGTGACGGCCACGCCGCCGAAACCGTCGGGAAGCAAATCCAGACGCTCCACCACCCACGCGTCCGCCAGCAGTCGCGCGGCCGTGTCGAGCACGGCGGGCGGTCCATCGACCAGCTCGAGCAGGCGTCTGGCGCCCGGCGCGGGCGCTCCGCCCTGGCTCTGGCCGCCGGCCGGTGCGCCGTCGGGAAGCTGGCGGCTCAGCAGCACGGTGCCGCCGTCGGGACCGACCCTGTCGAGCAGCTCCTGGGCCCCCGCCAGCCCGTCCGCGAGCGCCGCGTCGAGGCGCCCGCCGAGGACCGCGGCCAGCGCCAGCTCGAAGCCGTCCGCGACCCGCAGCTCCTCGCTGAAGGCCGGTGCGCCGCCGGCGCTGCGCGCCCGCGCGTGGTCGTGCAGGAACTGGTTGACGGCGGCGAGCTCGGCCTCCACGCGCTCGCGCTCGCGCCGGGCATCCCGGGAGCGCTGCTCGCCGGCGGCCAGCCGCTCGCGGGCCCCGGCCAGCTCCCGCTCGCCGCGCTCCACCGCTTCGCCCAGGCGTGCACCCTCCTCGCCCAGGCGCTCGAGCCGGGCGCGCTCGCCCGTGAGCGCCTCGGTGAGCTCCGCGAGCTCGCTCTCGATGCCACGGCCGTGCTGCGCGTCCACCTCGGCGAGCTGGCGCTCCAGCAGCGAGATCCGCTCCTGCGCCTCCCGGGCCGCGTCCGCGCCCGCCGTCTCCGCCTCCTGCTCGAGGTCGCCTCCGTGCGCCGGCTCGGAGGACGGCGAGAGGCCGAGCTCGGCAGCGGCGCGGGACACCCGGCCCTCGAGCTCCGTTGCCCGCCGGGCGACCTGCTCGCGGCGCAGCTCCATCCGCTCGGCCGCGGTGCGCGCCTCGTAGACCCGTCGCGAGAGCTGCTCGCGGCGCGCGGTCCGCTCGGCGAGCGCCTGCTCGGCGGCGTGGCGCGCCGCCAGCGTCTCCTGCAGGCTGGCCTCCGCCGACGCGAGCCGCTCGTGCGCGTCGGCCGATTGGGCGCGGGCCACCCGGAGCTCCTCGCGCCGCGCCCGCACGCGGTCCCTCAGCAACTCGCGGCGAGCGTCGAGGATCTGCCGCTCGAGGCGCTCGTGCAGACGCGCGGCTTCGGCCTGGCGCTTGAGCGGGCGCAGCCGGCTGCGTGCCTCCCGCTCGACATCGAGCACGCGGTCGACGTTCTCCTGGGTGCGCTCGAGCTTCAGCTGTGCGCGGCGGCGGCGCTTGCGGTGCTTGCCGAGGCCGGCCGCCTCCTCGATCAACAGGCGCCGGTCCCGCGGCTTGGAGGTCACGATCGCGTCCACGCGCCCCTGGGAGATGACCGAGTGGGTCTCCTTGCCGAGGCCCGTGTCGGACAGCACCTCGAGGATGTCGCTGAGCCGGCAGCGGGCCCCGTTGAGTCGGTAGCCGCCCTCGCCGTTGCGGTCCAGCCGGCGCATGATCGAGATCTCGCTGAGCGGGATGTCGACGGTGCCGTCGCCGTTGTCCAGCACGACCTCGACCTCGGCCGCGGTGCGTGGTTGCACGCCGCGACCGCCGGCGAAGATCACGTCCTGCATGGAGGCGCCCCGGACTGCCAGCGGGGACTGCTCGCCGAGCGCCCACAGAACCGCGTCGGTCACGTTCGACTTGCCCGAGCCGTTGGGCCCGACGACCACGCTGACGCCCGGGCCGAAGGCGAGTGTCGTGCGGTCGGGGAAGGACTTGAAGCCCGACAGGGTCAGCGACTTCAGGCGCACCGGCGGATCCTCACCCGGCGCGCTCGGCGATCAGCTGCTCGACCGTCACCCGCGCCGCCTGCTGCTCGGCGTCCTTCTTGCTGCGGCCGCTGCCGGTGCCCAGCGCGCGCCCGTCGACCAGCGCGCTCACCGTGTACAGACGCGCGTGCGGCGGGCCCTCCTCGGCGGTGACCTCGTAGCTGACCGCCTCCCCGCGTCGCGCCAGCAGCTCCTGCAGCGCGGACTTGAAGTCCACCGGGTTCTGGAGCGCGCGCTCGATCTCCGGTTGGAAAGCCTCCACGACCGCCTCCGCGGTGCGCTCGTAGCCCGCGTTCAGGTAGCAGGCCCCGATCAGCGCCTCGGTCACCGACGCCAGCACGCGGTCGGTCTCGAGCAGGGCGGCGGCGCTCGGGCGCAGGTCCGCGGGAGCGGACTCGCGCATCTTCGCCGGCAACCCCAGCCGCTCGGCGACCTCCCGGCATGCGGGGCCGGACACGGCCTGAGCGCGGATCTTCGTCAGCCGCCCGGCGCCGAAGCGCTCCGCCTCCAGCCGCGGGTACAGGTGAGCCGTGATCGCGAGCCCTAGCACGCTGTCGCCGAGGAACGCCAGGCGCGCATAGGAGTCGGCGCGTCGCTCGCTCCAGGACGCGTGCGTGAAGACCTGCCTCGAAAGACCGTCGGGCAGTTCGTCCAGCAACTGTGCGAGCAGCGTCATCCTCGTGCATGGGCGGGCTTCATTCGTGGGTGAGCACGAACTCCACGGCCTCCCCGACGGTCAGGATCCTGGCGGCCTGCTCGTCGGTCATGCTCACCCCGTAAGTGTCCTCCAGCTCCTGCACGAGCGTATACAGATCCAGCGAGTCCGCCTCGAGATCCTCCTTGAAGCGGGTCTGCTCGCCGATCACGCCGGGGTCCAGGTCGAGCTCGTCCGCGAGGTGGGAGCGGATCAGCTCGAACACCTGCTCGCGGGTGCGGACGGTCATGGACGCGTGAGGCTAACGGGCTGCGCGGACACGGGTGAGCGCCTGAGCGCGTCGGCGGCCTGCAGCGCGCGATGGGTCGCACCGACGAGGTCTTCGCGGGCGCCCAGGTCGGCTCGCAGGATCGCGTTGGCGAAGCCGCGGCGCGTGAAGCGTCCGTGCGGGACGACGCCCAGGCGCCGCAGCCCCAGCAGGTAGGCGCCCCCCGGCGTCTCGGGGTCGATCTCCTCGCGGAAGCCGCCGAGGGCCCCGCGCAGCAGCAGCCCGCCGGCCCGGCCCCGCAGCGACGAGCGTGCGGCCGTGCGGATCCCCGCGATGATCGTCTGCGAGACGCCCTCGATCAGCTTCAACGCGACGTTGCCGGTGAACCCGTCGGTGACGATCACGTCGGCGCGCCCGGCCACCAAGTCGTCGCCCTCGACGTTGCCGACGAACTCCAGGATCCCGTCGCGGCCGTCGCCGGCGCGCGCTGCCAGCTCGGCGTGTGCCTCCTGGACGAGCTCGCTGCCGCGGCCGGACTCCTCGCCGTTGGACAGCAGCCCCACCCGGGGGCGCCGGACCCCCAGCACCGAGCTCGCCAGCGCGGCGCCCATGTAGGCGAACTGGACGAGGTGCTCGCGCCGTGCGTCCGCGTTGGCGCCGACGTCGAGCAGCGTCACCGGGTGCTCGGGGACCGGCAGCGGCAGCGCCAGCGCGGGCCGGTAGATCCCGGGGGCACGCTTGATGTTGAACATCCCCGCCGCCAGCGCGGCGCCGGTCCCGCCTGCGCACACGAGCGCGTCGGCGCGTCCCTCCGCCACCGCCCGCGCAGCCCTCACGATCGACGCCTCGGGTGTCGTGCGGGCAGCCTTCACCGGGTCGGGCATCTTCGCGATCGAGACCGGTGCGTCCTCGACCTCGACGCCCGCGGGGAGGTCTCCGAGCTCCGCGGCCGGACCGAACAGCAGCACCCGTGCGCCGCGCTCGGCGGCGATGGCAGCTCCGGCGGCCACCTCTGCGGGTCCGAGGTCCGCGCCGTTGCAGTCGACCGCGACGACGGGTCGCGGCCCGTCAGTGGTCGTGATCGTGCTCGTGATCGGGGGCGCCCGCGCTGACGACCTCACGCCCCGCGTAGAAGCCGCACTCGGGGCACACCCGGTGCGGTCGCCGCGGGCTGTGGCACTGCGGGCAGGTGTTGATCGCCGGAGTGTCGATCCGGTGCTGGGCGCGCCGCTTGGCGGTGCGGCTGTGTGACTGCTTTTTCTTCGGTACGGCCATCGGAGCGAGGAAGGCTACCAGCAGGGTGGGGACCGCTACTCGAGTCGCAGCTCGCGCAGCTTGGCCCAGCGCGGGTCCGGGGCGGCCTCGTGGTGGTGGTCGGGTCCGGCCTCGTTGAGGTCCGCCGCGCACACCGGGCACAGCCCCGCGCAGTCCTCGCGGCAGAGGATCTTCGCCGGCATCGCCAGCGCGAGCGCGTCGCGGGTCCAGGCGCCGAGGTCGAGCGCGTCGTCCTCGACGTAAGGGCTGTCGAGCTCCTCTCCCCCGCCCGGGCGGTCGACCTCGCGGGCCTCGACCTCCACCACCGGCGCGGCCGCGCTCAGACAGCGCATGCACGGCCCCGCGACGGCCGC
>Ga0335083_10002919_pt1 | contig 22336 bp, 19 predicted proteins | sample Lox_Sample_42_FD_206716 | JGI IMG/M metagenome (GOLD analysis project Ga0335083, IMG submission 206716) | Soil microbial communities from Loxahatchee National Wildlife Refuge, Florida, United States - Lox_Sample_4.2 | ecosystem: Environmental > Terrestrial > Soil > Wetlands | place: USA...
TGGCCCTCGACGAGGTCCTCGCGCGGTTCGGCGAGTTCGCCGACGCCAACGATCACTTCGAGTTCTACTGGTTCCCGTACGGGAAGAACGCCCTGCTCAAGCGGAATAACCGGGTCAAACAGGGCGGGGGCCCCGGCCCCATGCCACGGTGGCGGCGGTTCTACGAGTACGAGGTGATCGAGAACGCCGCCTTCGGCGCGCTGTGCAGGACCGGGCGGGCGCTGCCCGCGACGATCAAGCCGCTCGGCAAGCTCACCTCATCCATGCTGTCCAAGCGGACCTACTCAGCGCCGTCCCACCAGGTGTTCGTGTCACCGCGCCGAGTGCGGTTCACCGAGTCGGAGTACGCCGTCCCGCGTGAGGCCCTGCTCGACGTGCTCGCCGAACTGCGGGCGGGCGTGCCAAGGCTCGCCGACCCGGTCATGTTCCCCGTCGAGGTCCGGGTCGCCGCGGCCGACGACATCTGGCTGTCCACCGCCTACGGCCGCGAGTCCGCCTACGTGGCCATCCACCAGTACACCGGCCTGCCGTACCAGGACTATTTCCGGCTTTTCGAGTCGATCGTGGCGGCGGCGGGCGGCCGTCCGCACTGGGGCAAGATGCACACGAGGAACGCGGAGTACCTCGGCGAGGCCTATCCGCGATTCGCGGACTTCCTCAGGGTCAGGGACGAGACCGATCCCGGGCGGCTGTTCGCCAACCCCTACCTGGAGCAGGTGTTCGGGAACTGAGTCAGCCGCACACGTTCTGTACGGGTGTTTTCTCCTAGTTTCCGTACTTGAGAATGAGAGCCTTCGAGCCCTGGGCGCCGATGCTCTGCCCGGTTGCCCACAGGGACCGGCTGCCGGTGATCCAGGTCAGCGTCAGCGGCGACTGCGACCAGACGCCCGGCGGGAGCTGCACGTTGGTCCAGTGGCCGCCCGACAGGTGGTCGAGCAGCCAGAATCCGCCGGGATTGGCGTCGACGCTGTCCGCCCACAGCCCGCCGTGACCGTCGGGCGCGACGCTGCCCGCGAAGTTGGTCGGGGCGAGATTGAAGCCCCACGACTTCCCGTTCCAGTGCTGCGTGAACCAGCGGTTCTTGAGCGGGCCCGCGGTAGCCGTGACCTGGCCGATCACCCAGACGTCGGCGGGGCTGGCCGCGGTCAGCTGCGTGTATTCCATCGTGCCGACAGGCAGCGCGCCAGGCGGCGGAGGCGGGAGCGGCATCGTGTGCCAGCTGCCGTTCCAGTGCATGATCGCGCGCGTCCCGAGCGCCCATGCGTCGTTGGACGCGTCCACGTCGACCGCAAGCGGCGTCTCCGGCAGGCTCTCCTTATGCCAGGCGTGCCCGTTGTAGTAGGCCGCGTAGGCGCCGGCGTTCAGGCTGAACACCCAGACGTGCGAATCGGCGTAGGTGCCCCACACGTTCGTGACCACGTCGTAGCCGCCGCCACCTGACTGCTTGCGCAGCGCCCAGGTCGGGATCTGCTGCGTCGCCCACTTGGTCCCCGAGTACCGCAGCGCCTCGGCGGGATGGGCGGAGTTGAAGAGCCAGAAGCTGCCCGGGCTGTTGCCGTCGAAGGCGACCGCCGAGCGGACGGCGCCGGTCAGCTTGGCGGGCACCGCGACCTGCCGCCACGCGATGCCGTTCCAGCGGTCAACGGCGGTGAAGCCCTGGCCCTTCCAGACCGACCAGGCGGCCTTCGGCGTGCCCGCGGTCAGCGAGCCGGACACCCCCTTGCCGTACGGCCCCACCTTGGCGACTACGCGCCAGCCCGGAGTCTTCGCCGTCACGCGGTCCGCTGTCGTCGTCGCTCCTGGCGACACCGTGGTGGCCTTGGAGAGGTCCTCGAACGGGCTGCCGGCGGTGACGCTGAGCGCGGCGGTGCCGAACACGGCCGTCGCGACGATGGCGGGTGCAACCAGAGATCCTGCAATGCGTTTCATCACGGCTCCCGCCCTCCGGACTTGCAACGCCAGATTGCATGTACCCCTTAGACGCGCGAATCAAGAGTTGCGGTTGCGCGAGATAGCCGGCAAATTCGGGTCGATCCGAACGTCGCTGCGATACGTGTTCCTATGAGAACGGTGAGTTATCAGCGCGCCGGGGCGTGCGTGGACGAGATCGGTGGCGGCGATGTCTGACGGCGGCTATGGAGACGGTCTCGTCGCGGCGCTGCACGGGCTTGCGGGCTATGCAGTCGGTGAGATACCGCGCCGGGACGATGATGCCGAGCCCCGGCGGGAGCCTGCCGATGCCGGGCGCGGGCAGCGGGCCGCGGCGCTGACGGCCGCGTACCACGCGGGGATGGCGGATCCCGGGGGTCGCGGCACGCTGGCGTTCGGCTGGGTGCGCCTGGCGGCCGGCGGACCGGTGCGAGTCGTGCTGGCCGGGGACGCGCTGGCCGGCGGCCCCGCGGGACGGGACGGCGAGGTGCTGCTCGCGCTGCCCGCGGGCGCGCGGGGCACGGCCGTTACCGCGGCGGCGCTCGGCGGGCTCATCCGGGGCGTCGGCTGCTGGCGTGCGGTCGCCGGGATCAGCGACGGGCTGCTCACCGCCGACAGAGACCTGGACGCTACGGGAACCGCGGCGGCGCGCGGCAGGGTGTCGCTCGACGAGGGGCTGCTCGGCAGCTGGAGCGGGGCGTTCGGCTGGCTGGTGCTTGCCGAGCCGGTGCCGCCCGGCCGGCTGCTCGCGCTGGCGGAGGAGGCGGGACGGCGGCAGCGGGTGGCGGAGGCGACGGCCGACCGGTTTCCCGAGCGGGCCGCGCAGGCGCGGCGGCTGAAGGAGCGGCACGCGGAATTCCAGCGCGGCCTTTCCGAGGGATTCTGGCGGATCACCGTGGCGGCGGGAGGGGCCGACGAGGCGAGCGCCGCGCGGGTCGCCGGGCTGCTGTGCGCGTCCGCGGACCTCGCCGGGCTGCCCTACGCGCTTAGCCCGGCTGCCGGAAACAAGTCCGCGAGCCCGTCCGCGCCCGCTGGGGCCGCCTTGGAGCCAGGCGGCGACGGCAACCCGGCTGCACCGTTCTACGGGTCGACCGGGCTGTTCGCGGCGCTTGCCCGGCCGCCTGAGGCGGAGGTGCCAGGCGTGCGCTTCCCGCTGCGCCCGGAATTCGACGTGACACCGGAGGGGCCAGCCGCCGAGACGGACGCCGAAGCTATCAGGCTCGGTGCGGTGCTTGACAGGAACCTGCGGCCGGCCGGCCCGTTCGACGTGTCGCCCGGTTCGCTCAACAGGCACGTGTTCGTCTGCGGCGCGACCGGCGCGGGCAAGTCGCAGACCGTCCGCTGCCTGCTCGAGGCCGCGACGGGGCGCGGCATCCCGTGGCTGGTCATCGAGCCGGCCAAGGCCGAGTACCGGCTGATGGCGAACCGGCTGCCAGGTGCACAGGTGATCAGGATCAGGCCGGGCGAGCCGGACGCGATCGCCGCCGGGCTCAATCCGCTCGAGCCGGCGGGCGACGGCGCTGGCGGCAGGTTTCCGCTGCAGACCCACGCCGACCTGGTGAAGGCCCTGTTCATCGCCTCGTTCCAGGCGGAGGAGCCGTTCCCCCAGGTGCTCAGCGCGGCGCTCGGGCGGGTGTACGAGGAGGCGGGCTGGGATCTCGCACTGGGCGAGCCGTCGCGGTGCGAGGCCGCCTACCCGACGCTCACCGACCTGCAGCGGGCGGCGGAACGTGTCGTGACGGAGATCGGCTACAGCCAGCGGGTCACCGATGACGTGCTCGGCTTCATCAGGGTCCGGCTCGCCAGCCTGCGGCACGGCACGACCGGGCGGTTTCTCGAGGGCGGTCACCCGCTTGACTTCGGCGCGCTGCTACGGGCGAACGTGGTGCTTGAGATCGAGGACGTAGGCGACGACGCGGACAAGGCATTCCTGATGGGAACCGTGCTCATCAGGCTGGCCGAGCACCTGCGGCTGACGAGCAGGACCGCGGGCCCGGCGGCGCCTGGTCTCGCGCACCTGACCGTGGTCGAGGAGGCACATCGCCTGTTGCGTCGTCCCGAGTCGGCCGGCGCGGGCGGTGCGGGCGCCGCCGCGCACGCGGTCGAGCTGTTCGCGGGCCTGCTCGCGGAGATCCGCGCCTACGGCGAGGGCCTGGTGATCGCCGAGCAGATTCCCGTCCGTCTGCTGCCCGACGTCATCAAGAACACCGCGGTGAAGATCACCCACCGGCTCCCCGCGGCCGATGACAGGGAGGCGGTCGGCGCCACGATGAACGCGACGCCGGCCCAGTCGCGGTACCTGGTCACCCTGCCGCCAGGACAGGCGGCGGTCTTCTCCGACGGGATGGACTTTCCGGTTCTCGTGAAGATAGCGGACGGTACGGAACGGGAGCGTGCTTCGCCCGCGCCCACCGCGGACCCGCGGGGCGTGGTCAGCCCCCGGTCGGTCACCTGCGGCGGCGAATGCGCGCTGCGGCCATGCACGCTGCGGGACATGCGAGCCGGCCAGCGAGTGCTGAGCGAACTGCCGTGGCTGGGGCTGTGGGCGGAGCTCGCGGTGCTCGCGCACCTGACCGGCTGGCCGGTTCCCGTGCCGGTGCCCGCGACGCTCGCCGCGCTGCGTGCACGGCCGCCGCGGGTGGCGCAGTGTGCGCTGTCACACGCCATCGACGCCGCCGTGGCAGTGTTTCAGAAGGCGGTGTTTCAGAAGGCGGGGCACGGAGACATTGCCAGGCCGCGCGCCCTCGCGGCGCATGTCGCTGAGGTACTGCTGGCGCGGGCCGACCACGATGAGTGGCGGTGCCTGCCCGATGAGCCGGAGTGGCTGCTGCGTGGGGAGCGGGCGGCGGGGGCGCTCACGCTGGCCGCCGGAGGTGCGGGGGAACTGCTTGACGCGTTCATCGACTGCCAGTGGCCGCGCCGGTTCCTGCCGAGGGAGGAGGGCTAGGCGCTTATGCCCCGACCTCGCGGTCGAGGCTGACCTGGGCGGTGAGCTGGCTGCGCAGCTCTTGGGCGTTGTCGGCGTCCAGCGTCATGACCCGTCCGGTGCCCAGGTCATCGCGCCGTGCTACGAGACCGGTCCGGGTGGCCCACCAGCGGCCAGCATTGCTGTGCCAGATGTGCCACCCGGGAAAATCGGCTTCCAGTTTCGCGGCTTGCGCGTCGCACCCTGCCATCGCTACCTCCCGGTTGGGACTGCGCCCCTTTGGGGAATCGCGCCCCGGGAGATGACAGTGTGCCCGTATTCAAAATGAACGTGCATCCGCACAGTGTCAAGGGATCATCCGCGACAGGAGGTCACCCGTGCCACTGCTTTACCAACTGGACGTTGTTATGCGCCCATTCGCTGACGTATCAGCGTTTGGGTCCTTCTGCGTCGTGCCGTCGGGGCTGGCCGTCGACGACGACCTCCCCATGGCCTCCTCGTCCGCCATCGCGGCGTCGGCGGCGGTCGCCGCACGATAGCGGTAGCTGACCAGGGCCGCGGCGGCGCCAAGGCCGGCCGCGATCGCCGCGGCGAGCAGCGACCAGGTCAGTGCCGAGCGCTTCTTCGACTTCTGCTCGACCGGGCTGACCTGGCGGGCCGCCGAACGCAGCGCCGAGGACACCTTGGGCGCGACGATGCCCGTGGTGTAGTCGGCCGCGCCCTCAAGACGCGGGGCCGCCCACCTGCGAGCGCTGACGACCTGAACCTTCATCTGCTTGTTCAGGCCGGTCGCGGTGTCGCCCGCGCTTTGTGCCTTGGCGACGGCGACGGTCGCCGCCTGCTGGGCCGCGACCTGTGCGGCGTTCGCCGCCTGCTGGGCCGCGACGGCGGCGTTCTGTGCCGCCTTCGAGGCGTTCGACGCTGCGGCCATCCCGGCCGCCCGTGCCCGCTTTACGGCCTTGGCCGTACTAGCGGTGCTGAGATCGGACTTCGACTTGTCCAGGAACACGAGTACCCCCTCATCCGGTTCTCGGTAGCTCACAGTTCCCAGCGATCCGCCGTTCAATCATCTTGGGCACGGCTGAGGGCCCACTACGGTTGAGCCGGTACGGTGGTTAAAGCAGTCGCAAGACCTGAGTAGTGCCGGGTTTCCCGGCTTCACGATGAAAACCGGAGTCAACGCAAATGACCGAAGCACTGACCGCGACGCTGACGACGACGCAGGGGACGGTCACTGTCCGGCTGTTCCCTGACCACGCGCCGAAGACGGTCCGGAACTTCGTCGAGCTCGCCGAGGGCGGCCGCGAATGGACCAACCCGAGCACCAGGGCCACCACCAAGGACAAACTGTACGACGGCACGATTTTCCACCGGGTGATCACCGGTTTCATGATTCAGGGCGGTGACCCGCTCGGCACAGGGACCGGCGGCCCCGGGTACCGGTTCGCCGACGAGATCCACCCTGACCTGCGCTTCGACAAGCCGTACCTGCTCGCCATGGCCAACGCGGGCCCCGGCACCAACGGCTCGCAGTTCTTCATCACCACCGTGCCGACCCCGTGGCTCAACGGGAAGCACACGATCTTCGGCGAAGTGATTAGCGGCGCCGACGTGGTGGAAAAGATCAGTCGAGTGCAGACCGTCCCTGGCGACCGGCCCGTCCAGGACGTGGTGCTCCAGTCGGTCACCATCCAGCGCGGCTAGGAAGCGGTAACCCCTCATGACCGCGCCGGGTCACGACCTCCCTTCCGGGCAGGACATCCCCTCAGGACACGATGTCCCGCCCACCTGTTACCGGCATCCCGACCGGGAGACCTGGGTCTCCTGCGTCCGGTGCGGTCGTCATGCGTGCCCCGACTGCCTCCGCGAGGCGGCAGTCGGGCAGCAGTGCGTCGAATGCGTGCGCGGCGCGAGCGCCGGCAGCCGGACGGCGCGGACGGTGTTCGGCGGCCGGCAGGCCGCCGGCGCGGTCGTCACGTGGACCCTGGTCGGCATCAACGTCCTGCTGTTCCTCGTCGAGCTGGCCAAGCCGAGCATCGGCAACGCCTGGGGACTGCTCGGCTACGCGAGCCCGACCGGGCTGCCGCCCATGCAGGGCATCGCGGCGGGCCAGTGGTACCGGCTGATCACGTCCGCGTTCCTGCCGCCGGCCACCGGCCTCGGCGGCCTCGGGTTCTTGGACATCCTGTTCAACATGTGGGCGCTGATCGTGGTCGGGCCGAGCCTCGAGCAGATGCTCGGCCGGGTCCGCTTCGTCGCCGTCTACCTGCTCAGCGCCCTCGGCGGCGGCGTCGCGTTCTTCCTGATCGGCCCGCCTAACGTGATCGCGCTCGGCGCCAGCGGCGCGGTCTTCGGCCTGTTCGGCGCCTGGTTCGTCGTCGCGAGGAAGCTGCGCCTCGACGTCCGCGGCATCGTCGTCATCATCGGGATCAACCTGGCGTTCAGCCTCATCTACCGCTCATCGATCGCCTGGCAGGACCACCTGGGCGGGCTGATCGTCGGCGCGGTGACCACCGCCGCCTTCGCCTACGCACCGCGCAAGAACCGCACGGCCTTCCAGGCAGGCGCCGCCCTCCTGATCCTCGTCGTCATCATCGTGCTCACGGTGCTGCGCGCTCACCACCTCACGACCTATCTCGGCCGGTAGCTGGCGCATTAGTTAATTCGCGTCCTCGCCCAGGCGGATCCTTCCCCGGCGAGTCAGTTTTCGTGCATTAACCAGGCGATATATCCATGGCCATGTTTGCAAGGCGTGCGGAGCCTTGACAGCGTCTTCAGGGCTGGTAAATAATCTGCCTGGGTGAACAGGAAAAAACAAATTACAGTGTTATCTACCAAGACCATGGAGTGAAGAATTCAATGAGGCTTGGAAAGATTTCCCTCACCGCAGCCGCCGTCCTTGCGGCGAGCGCGATGATCGGTGTCCCGTCCGTAGCCGAAGCCGCGCCGGTCGCCAAAGCCGCACCGGCCGCTCAGCCCACGGAATCGTGCGTGGAGAGCGACGATCCGGAGGCGAATGTATATTGCATCTACATGGGTACCAACGGAACCGGCACATACATGGTCACACAGCTGAGCCTGGGGGACCTAATGCTCTTCCGGAACGCGGATGAGTCCGTCGACAATCCGATCGGCCTCAATAACAACAAAATGTATCTCCGGCTCTACTACTCGCCGAATTACGCAGGTTCCTGGGTATGCATGAACCCTGGGTTCATACCTAACACGAGCGCCTACGCCTTCAATAACGGCCCGAGCCTGGGCGGCTACGGGACATCGATATGGAAGAACGTGGCCTCCGCCACACTCACGGGCACAGCCTGCGGTAACCCCATCAATTGACGGCTAGTGCCACTTGGTGGCGAGGACGACGCCCGCCACGATGAGGCCGAACCCGCAGACCAGGTTCCAGCCGCCGAGCGTGCGAAGCACCGGCATGTTGGCCGCGGTGACGTAGTAGAGCGAGATCCAGACCAGCCCGATCACGAAGCAGGCGATCATCGTGGGGGCCAGCCACGGCGGGCTCACGGCGCGCCTGGGCGACCGCGTCGGCGGCGGCGTGTAGACCTGCTTCTTACGGACGCGGGACTTGGGCACCGCGCACCTCCTGCTCGGGACAGCGACTGTTCGGGGCAAGCGTAGTGCACTAGGACGGGCACTACGGCAAAGGGAAAGATAATGGATCGCCCGGCCGCACGGCGTGCGGCCGGGCGAACGGTCAGCTTAGCTACAGGTTCCGCTATGGCTGGGGGGTCGGGTTGTTCCCCGCCGGCGCGGTGCTGGCCGTGTCCGTCGGGGTGGCGGTCGCGGTGTCCGTCGGCGTGGCAGTCGCCGTGTCGGTCGGGGTGCTAGTCGGCGACGTCGAGGTGGTCGGCGTCGTGGATGTCGTTGGCGTGGGAGTAGTCGTCTGCACAGGCTGCACGTACACCGTGATCAGGGTGCTTGTCGGCTTCACAGTCCCCGCCGCCGGGTTCTGGAAGTAGCAGGTGCCCGGCTCGACCATCTGGCCGTTCTGGGCCGCCAGGGTGACGAAGTGGATGTTGTTGAACCCGTCGCCGTTCAGGACCGTCTGCGCCTCGGACTGCGTGAGGCCGCCGCTGATCACATTGGGTACCGCCACGTTGCCGCCGGAGACGAACAGAGTGATCTGCTGATCCGAGGGGATCTGGGTGCCCGGGACCGGCTGCGTATGGTCAACCTCGCCCGTCGGCAGCGTTGACTGATCATCGGTCTGAGTCTGGATGTTGGTGAATCCTGCGTTCTTGAGCTGGTTCTCCGCGTCCTGCTGCGACAGCTTAGTGACGTCGGGGATCTTGATCGTTCCCACGCCCTTGGAGATGTAGACCTTGACGGTGCCGTTCTTGGCGATGCTGTCGCCGCCCGCCGGATCCGTCCTGATCACGTGACCCTTCTCGGTGTCAGCGCTGACCTGCGGTATCACGTTGGCCTTCAGGCCCGCGGCCTTGATGTCGTTGACCGCCTGGGTCTGAGTCTCGCCGACCAGGCCCGTCGGCACGAACGTGTTGCCGCCGCCGTGGCCCTGGAGCAGGATCACGGCCACCACGATCGCCGCCACGGCCACCAGCCCGCCGATCAGCCACGGGATCCAGCGGCGCCCGCCGCCCTGCTTCTCGAGTTCGCCGCTGCCGTTGTAGCCGCCGTCACCGTATGGGTAAGGCTGCTGGTAGCCGGTCTGGAAGCCGCCCGACTGGTACGGGCTGACGGTGGTCTGCGCGGAGCCCATCATCGTCTGCGGGCCCATGTGCTGGGTCCGCTGCTGGTAGTCGTAGTAGTTCTCAGCCCTGGTGGGCGGCGGCATCGAGGCGGCCACCTGCATGCCTGACGCGGCGCGCTGGATGTCCGCCGCCATCTCCGCGGCCGACTGGTAGCGGTCGGCGGGCGACTTGGCCATGGCCTTGAGGACGATCGAGTCCGCCCACGGCGGCAGTGACGGGTCGAGCCTGGACGGCGGGATCGGGTTCTCCCGCACGTGCTGGTAGGCGATCGCCACCGGGGAGTCGCCGGTGAACGGCGGACGGCCGGTGAGCAGCTCGTACATCAGGCAGCCGGTCGAGTACAGGTCGGATCGCGCGTCAACCCGCTCGCCCCGCGCCTGCTCCGGCGACAGGTACTGTGCGGTGCCGATCACCTGGGCGGTCTGCGTCATCGTGGCCTGGGCGTCGCTCATCGCGCGGGCGATGCCGAAGTCCATCACCTTGATGTCGCCGTTGCGGGTCACCATCACGTTGCCCGGCTTGATGTCCCGGTGCACGATGCCCGCCTGGTGGCTGTACTCGAGTGCGCGCAGCACGCCAAGGGTGATCTCGAGCGTCCGCTCCGGCAGCAGCCGGTGACCCTCGATAAGCAGCTCCCTGACCGTCCGGCCGTCGACGTACTCCATCACGATGAAGGGGACGGGCACCCCGCTCGTCAGGTCCTCGCCCGTGTCGTACACGGCGACGATCGACGGGTTGTTCAGCGATGCGGCGGACTGCGCCTCGCGGCGGAACCGCGCCTGGAACGTCTGGTCGCGGGCGAGATCAGCGCGCAGCGTCTTAATGGCGACAATGCGGTCAAGCCGGAGGTCGCGGGCGCGGTACACCTCCGCCATGCCGCCCCGTCCAACGACGCCATCTAGCTCGTATCTGTCACCGAGCAGCCGGGGCTGTGTCATGTCTCGCACTCTTCCAAACCACCCTGCATCGAAGTGTCATCCCCTCGTGCTTCAGGTGCCCTGCGGGTCCGCTGAACCCGTCGCCGAGGCCGGCGGCGAAGTGGTCGCTGGGCTGCTTGTTGTCTGCGTAGCCGTCGCGGTGGCCGTCGCCGTCGCTGTGGCCGTGGCTGTCGCCGTCGCTGTGGCCGTCTTGGTTGTCGCCGTCGCGGTCGGGGATGCGCTCGTTGGCGGCGAGTCGTGCGTTGGTGTCGGAGTCGACCGCCTGGTTGCCGTCGGGCTGGGTGACTTCGACGATGACGGGGCGGCGGTCCCCGATGCCGTTCCTAGATTAGTGCCTGGGTCAGTTTGGCCCGCCGAACTTCCCGGCAAGGAGGCGGTTGTCGGCACGCCTGCCTGGCTGACCGACGAGCCGGGACCGCCCTGCTTGCCTGGCCCCTTCGCGCTTGGCGTGCCCGCGCTCGACAGCAGCACGGCCACGATGGCGATGACTCCGCAGGTAGCCACCGCGATTCCGGCGAACAGGAAGCCTCGCGTGCCTGGACGGCGCGAGCCACGCAACCGTTCGGCATCATTCTGATAAAAATTCGCGGGCTGGGCGGTCGTCGGGAAGTTCGGCACCACGGGGAGGTCTGAGGTGACCGGGCCCGCGAAACCGCCGGACCTGGCGTCGCGGATCACCTCCGCGCGGTCGGCCACGTGCAGGGCCGAATCCGGGCGCCCGTCAGGCGTCTTCGCCAGCATCGCGTACACCAGGTCGGCGACCTGGCGCGGCACGTCCGGCGGCAGCGGCGGCACCGGGTCGTGCTTGTGCATGATGGCGATCGCCAGCGGCTGGTCCGCGATGAACGGCGGATCGCCTGCCAGGCACTCGTAGGCGACCACGCCCAGCGAGTAGATGTCGGAGGCGCCGGTCAGCGGCGAGCCAGTCGCCTGCTCGGGCGAGACGTAAAGCGCAGTGCCCATCACGATGCCGGTGGCGGTCAGGTTCACCGCCTGGAGGCTGTTGGCCTTGGCGATGCCGAAGTCGGTGATCTTGGTGGTGCCGTCGGCCATGATCAGCAGGTTGCCCGGCTTGATGTCCCGGTGCACGATGCCCGCCTGGTGCGCGGTGTCGAGCGCACGTGCCGCCTGCGCGACGATGTCGAGCACCACGTACGGGTCGAGCCTGCGGTACCGCTCGAGGATCTCCGACAGCGGCTGGCCGTCCACCAGCTCCATGATCAGGTAAGGACCGCCGAGCGGGCTGTGCTCGCCGTAGTCGAAGACCCTGGTGATGCCCGGGTGCGACAGCGAGGACGCGTACCGCGCCTCGGCGCGGAACCGCGCGCGGAACTGCTCGTCGTCGGCGTGCATGGCGGCGAGCATCTTGATGGCGACCGGCCTGCCGAGAATCTGGTCGGTGCCCCGCCAGACCTCACCCATTCCGCCGGTCGCGATTCGCTCGATCAGCCCGTACCGGCCGTCAAGTACGTATTCGGTCACCGTGGATTCCCCAGCGTTGCCAGATAGGCGTTGATGACCGCGACGGCGATCGGCGCGGCGGCGGCAGCCCCGTAGCCGCCGCCTTGAATCATGACGCCGATGGCTATCTTCGGGTTGTCAGCCGGTGCGAAAGCGGTGAAAACCGCGTCCGGATTGTTGCTTGTGGTGGTCTGTGCGGTGCCCGTCTTGCCGGCGATCATGAGGCCGTTCTCCTGATCGGCCCGGAACGCGTAGGCGGTGCCCTCCGGGTCCTGCACCACGGCCGTCATCATGTCCTTCTCGTAGCCTGCGACGGTGCTCGAGATCGGGTGGCTCAGCTCCTGGGCCTGCGTCTGCTGGACGACAGACAGGTCGCTGGCGGTGACCGACTGGATCAGGTAGGGCTTCATCAGCACGCCGCCGTTGGCGACGGTCGCCGCGAACATCGCCTCCTGGAGCGGCGTCACCGTGGTGTCGTGCTGCCCGATCGAGTCGAGTGCGGTGAACGACAGGTCCGACTCGGCGGTGAAGTTGGACGGCGAGACGCTGACGCCGGGGATGTCGAGCGCGGCGGGGTTGTTCAGGCCGTAGCTGGTGGCCGTCGACTTGATCGTGGCGCCGCCGAGCTGCATGCCGATCTTCGCGAACGGGGTGTTGCAGGACTGGGCGAACGCGACGAGCACCTGGGTCTTGCCCGAGCCGTTGCCGCACTGCTCGTTGCTGTCGTTGTTGAGCGGGTTGCCGTTCGGCAGCGTGAGCGGCTGCGGCGAGTCGACGACCGTGCCCGTGTTCCTAGTGGAGTCCTGGGTGTACCAGGCGGAGCTCGTGACGATCTTGAACGTCGAGCCTGGCGGCATCGTGGTCTGCGACGCGCTGTTGATGAGCGGGCTCGGGCTCTTCTGGCTGAGCTGCGTGTACGTCTGGTTGAGCTGGGTGGTCTGGTGGACCGCGAGCTGGTTCGGGTCGTAGCTCGGGTAGGAGGCCATCGCCAGGATCGCGCCGGTGGACGGGTTGAGCGCGACGACGCCGCCGACCTGCTGCTTGCCGTTGAGAGTCTTGCCCCGCAGTAGCTGCTCCAGCGACTGGTAGGCCACCTTCTGCGCCGCCGAGTTGATCGTGACCTGGACGGTCGCGCCCTTCTGCGGCTTGTTGGTGATCATGTCGATGAAGTTGCGGAACGCCAGCTCCGACCCGGTCCCGGTGAGCAGCCCGTTCTGCGCGCGCTCCACGCCCGCCGCGTAGTTGGGCGCCTGCGTCTGGGTGTAGATGGTGTCGTAGCCGGTGACCGGCGCGTAGACCGCGCCGCCTGGGTACTTGCGCTGCCACTTGAACAGGCCGCTGTCTGACGCCGTGGAAGTCGCGATCGTCACGCCGTCGGCGGTCACGATATTGCCGCGCTGCACCTGGTTCTGCGCGTACTCGGTCCTGTCGTTGAGCGGCCGGTTGGCCAGGCTCGGCGCCTGCACCGCCTGCAGGTAGTTCACGTCGACGAGCAGGATCAGGAACATCACGAGGACCGCGATGGCGATCCGCTTGATCGAGCGGTTCATCCCGGTCACCGTAGCGACACCACCTGAGTCATCCCCTCGTCCTGGATCGGCTTGGGCGCCGGGCGGCGCGCGCCGTCGCTGAGCCGCGCGAGCACCGACACGATCAGCCAGCTCGCCACCAGGCTCGATCCGCCTTGCGACAAGAACGGCGTGGTGATGCCGGTGAGCGGGATCAGCCCCGTGACGCCGCCCACGATCACGAACACCTGGAGCGCGAACATGAACGAAAGGCCGCTGGCGAGCAGCTTGGAGTACTCGTCCTTGACCAGCATCGCGGTGCGCAGGCCGCGCTGCACGAACAGTCCGTAGAGCAGCAGCAGCGCCATCGCCCCCGCCAGGCCGATCTCCTCGCCGAAGGCGGTGAAGATCAGGTCGCTCTGCACGAGCGGCGTCCAGAACGGCTGGCCGTTGCCGAGTCCCTTGCCGAGCAGGCCGCCGTTGCCCATGCCATACAGGCCCTGGACGGTCTGGTAGGAGAGTTGCTGCCCCTTGACGAGGTTCGCGGTGCTGAACGGGTCAAGCCAGACCGTGAACCGCTGCCGCACATGCGGCACCAGTTCGGCCGCGAGGAACGCGCCGACGATGTACATGAGGAAGCCGAGTATCGCCCAGGATCTGCGCCCGGTCGCGATGTAGAGCATGGCGACGAACAGGCCCATGAACACCGCGCTGGTGCCGATGTCGCCCTCGAAGATCAGCAGCAGCATGCTGATCGCCCAGATGACCAGGATCGGGCCCAGGTCCCGGCGCCGCGGCAGGCTGAAGATCCACCACTTCTCCGTGAGCAGCGACAGCTTCCTGCCGTTGACCACCAGGTAGCTGGCGAAGGAGGCGGCGAGCAGCAGCTTGCCGAACTCCTCTGGCTGGAACGAGAAGCCGCCGATGCTCACCTGGATCTTGGCGCCAGTTCCCGCCACGCCGCTGATGCTCGACGGCAGCAGCGCCGGGATGGCGATGAGGAACATGCCAGCCAGGCCAAGGATGTAGGTGTACGGCTGGAGGATCCTGATGTCCTTGATGAGGGCGAGGAAGGCCACGAAGATGGCGACGCCGAGCACCGTGTAGATGATCTGCGTGACCGTGGCGCTATGGCTGAGCGTGCCGATCGGGCCGCCCGCGCTCGCGTTGCCGTCGCGGCCCACCTGGTTCAGCCGGTAGATCATCACCAGGCCGAGCCCGTTGAGCAGGGTCGCGATGGGCAGCAGCAGCGGGTCCGCGTAGGGCGCCCAGCGGCGGACGGCCACGTGCGCGCCGAGCACGAGGGCCGCGTACACGACCATGTACCCGACGACGGTCGACAGGTGCTGGCCCTTGAGGCTGAACGCCGTGTTCGCGAAGGCGAACGCGACGACGCCGAGCGCGAAGAGAATCATCCACAGCTCGGTGGACCCCCGGGCAGTGGACTCCTCCGGCGGCTGGCTGCCCAGCGCCGGCGACGGCATCGTCAAGCTGCTCACGAGGTCTTCCGCGTGGTCGGAGACGCCTTGGCGGTCGCCTTCGTGGTCGCCTTCGCACTCGTATTCGTGCTCGCCTTGGCGGTCGGCGACGTGGTCGCCGAACTTGACGGCGTGGGCGCCACCGTGGTCGTCTGCCCGGTCGGCAGCGCCGAGACCGGGATGCCGAACGCGGTCGACGGCGCGCAGTCGGCGCTGTCCGGCTTGGCCGGCTGCGCGCCGGGGTTCGCCGGGACCGTGACCTTCTTCTTAGACGTCCTGTTGTGGGCCAGGGCCTGCTGGTACGCGGTGTTCTGAGCCTGCCAGGTTGCGAGCGCCTGCCACTTCGTGTGGCACTGGTCGGCCTCGGACTGGAGCTGGTCGATCAGCAGGGTCGAATCGTTCACGCTGCCCTGGGAGATCGTCTGGCTGAGCGTGGCCTGCTCGGTCGCGCTCAACTGGCTGACCCGCAGAGTCGACCGGCTGACAAGGCTGGACAGGTTGATGCCTGCCAGGTTCTGGTTGCTGCCGCGGAAGATCGCGACAAACCCGTCCTTGACTCCGACGTAGTACTGGCTCTGGTTGTACAGCCAGGCGCCGTACAGGCCGCCGCCGAGAAGCAGCACCAGGAGCACCAGCGCACCCGTGACGATCGGCCACCGGCGCCTGCCGCGGCCCTCGTAGTCGTCATCGTCGTCGTAGCGGTCGCGCCCGTTGCTCGCGCGATGCCCGCCGCGCCGCCTGCGCCCGCCGCGGAGATCGTCCTGGGTGTCGGGTCCGGGGAACCCGTCGGCCCGCTCGAACGCGGCGGTGTCGTGCACCCGGCCGCCCTGCTCGGTCCTCATGTCGCCGCGCTCGTAACCGCCAGGCTCGAAAGCCGGGCTGTCGAACGTTCCCGTGTAGCCGCCATCCCGGTACCCGCGCGCCTGCCAGACGCCGGTGGTGGGCTCGTCGGGCAACGCCGGCTGCGGCGCGGTCCTGGTGAGCCGCATCGCCCTGGTCGCCGGCGAGCTCTGCCTCGCCGTCGGCCTGGTTTCCGCCGGGTCGCCGTGCGCGGCCGCGCCGGCGAACGTCGGCTTCCAGGTCGGCTGCACCTGGCTGGACTGCGTGTCGAGTACGTCGGCGACGATGCAGGTGATGTTGTCGGGCCCGCCGCCCCTGATGGCGAGGTCGACAAGCTGCAGCGCGGCCTTGTCCGGGTCGCGGATCGAGCCGAGCGTCTGGTGCAGCGTCTGCTCGGTCACCACGCCTGACAGGCCGTCGGAGCAAAGCAGGAAACGGTCGCCGGGCTGCGTCTCGATGGTGTTCAGGTCCGGCTCGGCGATCGTCCGGCCGTCAAGGGCGCGCAGCAGCAGCGAACGGTGCGGGTGGGTGGCGACGTCGTCCTCGGTGATCTTGCCCTCGTCGACCAGGGACTGCACGAGCGTGTGGTCGTGGGTGATCTGCACGAACTGTCCGTTGCGCAGCAGATAGGCGCGCGAGTCGCCGATGTGGCAGAGCGCGGCGTATCCCTCCGACCACAGCAGCGCGGTCAGCGTCGTACCCATGCCCTCGATCGCGGGGTCGGAGATGATCAGTTCCTGCAGCCGCAGGTTCGCCCTGGCCACGGCGTCTTCGAGCGCGGCGACCAGATCGCCGCCCTGGGGATCGGAGTCGAGCGACGCGAGCGTCGTGATCGTGGCGGCGCTCGCGACCTCCCCGGCGGCGTGCCCCCCCATGCCGTCGGCGACCGCGAGCAGGTGCGGGCCTGCGTAGGCCGAGTCCTCGTTCCCCTCACGAAGGAGACCGACGTCGGACCTTACCGCGTATCTGAGGGCTAGTGTCATCTGCGCAGTTCCAGAACGGTCTTGCCAATGCGAATCGGCACGCCTACAGGGACCGGGGTGGGCCGGATCACCTTCTGGCGGTCCAGGTAGGTGCCGTTGGTTGACCCGAGGTCCTCAACGAACCACTGTCCGTCCTGCGGAAATATCCGGGCATGGTAGCTGGAAGAGTAGTCGTCATTGAGTACCAGCGTGGCGTCATTCGCCCGGCCCATGGTTATCTGCTGGTCGGACAGGTCGATGCTGACGCCGGCCAGGCCGCCCTCGGTGACAACGAGAAAGCGCGGGGTGCCACGGCCGGGCCGCGCGGGCTTCTGCGGTCTCTGCGGCTGCGGCGGGGCGGGCGGCTGATTCCGGCCGCGACGGGCCTTGGGCGTCCCCGTGCCGAGCAGGTCGGTACGCACCACGCCGATGGCCGCGATCACGAAAAGCCACAAGACGGCCAGGAAGGCCACCCTGATGAGGGTAAGGGTGAGCGCATTCATTCCGTGCTATGTCCTCGGCTTCTGCGTCGCAATCGGTTGGCTGCCCTAAGGGTAGTCACTCCTCGGTCTTCTGGGCGCCCGTCTGGTCGCGGGATGATCAATACCTTTCCTGGCGGAAAACCATCGTGGTACGGCCAAGCGTGACGGTCGTGCCGTCCACGAGGGTGACACGGCGCACCGGCTGGCCATTCACGAAGGTCCCGTTGGTCGAGCCAAGATCGACAAGGACGACCTGGCCGTCCTCCACGCGCAGTTCCGCGTGGTGTCTTGATACCCCGGGGTCGACCATCCGCAAGTCGCAGTCCGTGCCACGGCCGAGCAGCGTCACCGGGGTCTGCAGCTCATAGGTGTTGCCCGCCTCGAGGCCTGTCCCCGGTGACGATCCGGAGACGACGAGGCGCGGTCTGCCTGGGAACTGCGTGCCGCCGGGCCGCGGCAGGTCGCTGACCGGCTGCCGGACCTCGCCTGCCTCGACCGTGTGCCCGCGGATCACGCCGGATCTGATGCGGAACATGCCGGTGGCAAGTTCGGGCACGCCCTCGAACCGGATCCGCACCGGACCGACAAATGAGTAGCCCTGCTCTCTGGCATGGTCTCTGGCCAGCGTGGCCAGTTCCAGGCTCAGGCTCTCCACCAGGATGTCAAGCCGTTCGGCGTCGGTCTGGGCGATCTCGACAACGAAGTCGTTCGGCACCAGCGTGCGACCCTGTGCGACGATCGCAGCTCGCTCGTCCATCTCATGCTGGATCGCGCTCGCTACCTCGACCGGCTGCAATTCGGACTTGAAGACCCGGGCGAAGGTCCCCTCCACCATGCCCTCAAGCCGTCGTTCGAAGCGCTGAAGAACGCCCACCCGTCGAGCCTCCCTTCGGCTTGTTACGCATCCGATGTTATCTGCGGTACGAGCACGTTCGCGGCCGTGCTAACCTAAGTCGTCCTTGCTCGGGGCGAGTGGCGGAACGGCAGACGCGCACGGTTCAGGTCCGTGTGTCCGAAAGGATGTGAGGGTTCAAATCCCTCCTCGCCCACCCAGGCACGCGCATTTTCACCGGTTCGGCAGCCGCTTGAACACGCGGCGGTGCATTCTCCCCAACCGGGGAGAATGCACCGGCCAGCGTGGCAGAGCGGTGCTTCATGGCGCCAGCACCGGCGGGAAATCCCCCTCGCATGCAACGTTTTGGTAACTGCGCCGGCGGCGCTGCCGCCCGCATCGCGGCCAGCCCTGCCCTCCTCCCGGGGAGGCAACCATGACCGCGCAGCCCCTGGCCCCCGTCATCCCCTCATCCGGTGTCCCGGCGTCCCGGCAGCGCGCCGGGTCGGCCGCGGCACGGCGGCTGCCGCTGGCCTGCCCGGTTCCCGTGCCGTCAGCGCCGGGGGACGTTGTCTACGGGATCGCCCGCATCGACTCCTCGGGCCGGATCTGCGAGCGGGCCATCATCGCCGCGCTTGGCTGGGCGCGTGACCGCCACCCCGGCTGCCCCGGCTCCGTCCCGTCAGGCCGCCGTGGATGCGGCGCTGCTGGTCCTGAAGTCGATGGGCCTGTCCCCAGCCGACCTGACCGCCGCCCCCTCGAACCGGCCGCCCGTGCCGACATTCGCCGAGTACGTCCCGGTCGTGGCCGCCACCGTTACCCCCGGCACCTTGCGGGCGTACCGACCCTACTGGAAGCGGACCGTCGAGCAGTGGGGCGGCCGGCACCTGGACGAGCCGACGCCGTCGGAGATCAAGCGGCTCGTGGCCTATGTCAAGGCGAACGCGGTGCAGCGCAGTAACAGCCGGGGCGGGGTGCACGCGGCCGAGAACCTGATCTCGGCGCTGCGCTGCCTGTACCAGCGTGCCGTGGACGACGGGCTGATCGACGAGAGCAGTGCCTGGTCATGCTCCGGGAGAAGGGCGAGACGTTCCGCTGGCAGCCGGTCTCCCCGACCCTGATGGCCGGCCTGGTGAGCCACGCCGAGGAACGGCACGCTCCACAAGGGGGTCGGCTGCTGCGCTACCGGGACGGGCGCCAGATTACCGAGCGCCGGTACTAGTCCATCCAGCGGCGCCGCAATGCGGACGCCTTCCAGGCCGGCAAGATCGTGATGACGCACCCGTGACCGGCGGGGGAGAATCACTGAGAACCGGGAGCGTATAGCCATCGAGGATCAGGCCGCACATCCCGCCCGCACGCTAATTCGTATGCTACGAATCAACTCCAGTTGATATAGCGCACACATCCGCCTACGCTGATAACCACCACACCCTCGCTTCCTCCCCGGAAGCAGGCGGGCCGCGCCGGTGCGCCAACACCAAACGCGGCCCTAGACCATCCATCCGACAACACCGGAGGACGATCATGCAGACAAGTCTGCCCTACCACGATGAGCCTGTGCGGGTTCCCGAAGACGACCAGTTCACGGTGCGGCTGCGGGGCCTGAGCCCGCAGCAGTTGCTGGACGCGATGACGTTCGTGGCGTTCTGGTCGCCCGGAGCGTTCACCGCCGCGCTGGAGTACTGCGAGGCGACCGACTGGGGCTGGTCCGGGTTCGACCCGGACCTGGTCCCGGATCCGGACGCCGATGACATTCCCGACGACGACCCCGCCCCGGTCTGCGCACGGTGCGGCGGCAACCTGGGCATCTTCCTGAAGTTCGGCCTCGACTGGCGGCACTACCGCGGCGAGGGCCTGGACAACCTGGAACTGTACGACCCGGGCCATGCCCCTGAGGTCACCTGGCGCGCTCCCACCTCAGCCCGCACGCCCGCCATCCCGGCGCTTACGGTCCCGTGACACGGCGGAGCCAGCCTGTCGCCGGCGGGCCCTGACCACCCGCGCGCACCGCGGGGCCGGGCCCGCAGCGCTGCTGCAAAGGGAGTGATCTGTGCCTACCCGGTTCGAGCGCCAGCGCGTTGTAGGCCACAGGTTCCCGGTCGCCTGGTTGGCGGTCAGTCGCCTGCTGGGTCAGCTGAAGCGGATCGTCTGAGGGTTGACAGCGTGGCCGAGCGGCGGGGCGCTAACGAGGCCTGTGCCCACGTTCTCCCTGATCGTGACCGTGTAGGACGTGGCTTTGCGCGCCTGTGCCGGGATGGGAATGTTGGCTGTGAACGTGCCCGTTTTGGCGTGCCAGGTAGCCGTGATGCTGGCCGCGGTGATGGACGGCCCGGCCAGGGTGACCCGGATGGCGTGCTGCGACGCCAGTGCCGCCGCCGTGGCAGCAGTGAGGTGGTCCAGGCGGAACGAGACAGTGAACGTCTTGGCGGAGCGTGCCACGGTGGCCTTGTTCTTCGGTGCCAGGACGGCGCTCAGCCCCGCGGCCTCCGTGAACTTGACGCGGACCGGGGCGGCCTGGGCGATGCCCGCGTTGTTGGTCGCGCCCGCGCACGTGGCGGTGACCGCGCCGAGGCCCTGCCGGCCGCTGACGGTGATGGTGAGCTTGGCTTTCTTGGCCACGCCCGAGATGGCGTCGGTGGTGCGGCAGCCGGCCTGCGGGACGTGTCCCGCCGCGTAGACGCGGCCCGCGGCGACGCCGGTGACCGCGACCGCCGGGCCGGTGTGCTGCAGGAGAACGCCCACGGTGCCGGTGCCGGTGGCGCCCACCGTGTTGGTGCATTTGGCGGTGATCGTGGCGGGATCGCCCTGGGCCGCCGTCGTGGTAGTTGCCGGGCACTTGGCGGGGTCGATCGTGCCGCCGGCGTCGGTCCAGTTCCAGGTGATGGTCGCCTTGGTGTACCAGCCGCCGGCCTGGCCCGGTCCCGTCCCGCTGACAACCGGGCTCGCCGTCGGCGGCTGGTCGTTGATGTTGTTCGCGCAGGTGCCGCCGTCGTTGCCGGAATTGGTCCCGTCCGGGCAGGTGGTGCCGGACCAGGTGACGCCGGTGAAGGTGGCGCCGCTGACCGTCGCGCCGCTGAGGTTGGCCCCGGTCAGGTTCGCGCCCGCGAAGTTGGCGTTCGACAGGTCCGCGCCGTGCAGGTCGACGCCGGTGAGGTTGTCGCCGGACAGGTCGGGGCTGGACGAGCCGAGCCGCGCGTACGGGCCCAGCAGGAAGCCGCCGGCCAGCGCCCAGTCCGCGGGCAGCTTGGCCGGCGTACCGGTGATCCCGTACGACTCGACGCTGGTCATCACAGCACCGGTCATGATGGCGCCCTGGAGGTTGACCCCGTAGAGCCGGTCGTCGGACAAGTTGGCACCGGTCAGGTTCGTGTCCGTGAACTGACTGCCGTTGATGTAGTCCTCGAAGACCATGGCACCGGTCAGGTTGGCTGAGCTGAAGTCACTGCCGTTGAAGGTCATCGAGGACAGGTTCGGGGCTTTGCCGCCGAGGGCCGCGTAGTCCAGGCCGCTGAGGTCGATGCTCGGCCCGATCAGGAAGCCGTCGCTGAGGCGCCAGCCGCTCGGCAGGGCCGGCGGGCCGCCGGGATCGGTCAGCCCGCCGGACTTGACGTCCTCGAACTCAGTGTCCGTGAAATCGGCGCGGGAGATGTCCGCGCCGCTCAGGTCGCTGTTCCACAGGTAGTAGACGACGGCCCCGCTCAGGTTGGCGCCGGTGAAGTTCGCGCCGTCCATGCCCGTGGTCAGCTGCGCGCCGCTGAGGTCGGCGCCCGCGAAGTCGGTCCCGGTAAGGCTGGTGCCCATCTTGACGCCGCTGAGGTTGGCGCCGGACAGGTTCGCGTTGTCGAGGTCACCCGCGATGATGGTCTGCGGCCCGTTCGGCAGCACCAGGTCACAGCCGCTCCAGTCCACCCCCGCCGTCGCGGTGACAATGCCGGTGACCGGGTCCACGGTCGGGCAGTTCGCGCTGGCAGCCTGCGCCGCGCTCAAGCCGAAACCCGCGGCACTGCCCGCGCCCAGCACCGCAAGCACCGCAAGCGTCCCGGCCCAGCGCGCCCGCCCCGCCAGCCTCATCGCACTCGCACCTCTCCTGGTTCCCGCAGACCGTCCGCCCGGACGATCATGACAGGAAATGTCCGGCTCTGGCGGGCGAACCGGCATACGGCTGCACAATGCATCGGACGGATCGTGAGCAGGCGTGATTCAGGTCACTTTAGGCAAGCGGGCATGCTTCTGACCTGCGA
>Ga0335083_10002921_pt1 | contig 22328 bp, 23 predicted proteins | sample Lox_Sample_42_FD_206716 | JGI IMG/M metagenome (GOLD analysis project Ga0335083, IMG submission 206716) | Soil microbial communities from Loxahatchee National Wildlife Refuge, Florida, United States - Lox_Sample_4.2 | ecosystem: Environmental > Terrestrial > Soil > Wetlands | place: USA...
CGCACTGATAGCTTGCAACTGTTCAGCCTTGGATTCAATAGCCGCGACCGCTTCCTGTAGCGCCTTGAAACAGGTCAACGCCGACTTTTGCTCCGACTACACCAAGGCAACCGGTCTTGTGAACTAAATCCCGTCAATCAATCGGAGCTGGCTTCCCGTTTACGAGATATTTAATCCGACTTCGGTCCAATCTCGGTCCAAAATCGGGATTCCAGTGGGCAATTTTTCGGGCTTGGGTGAACCAAGGTCAACAGAATCATCAGGACTTTTGGTAGGGGCGGTGGGGATCGAAATCCGCGCTACCAGTCTTCTCAAGGACTTGCGAAGCATTTTGCGGAACAGAAAGAAGCAACTTAGCACTGAAGGAAACGCTTAATGCTGCCCTAAAGCTGCCTCGTTTTTCATCCCGCCTTCCGCATTGGCAACAGCATTTCAACTACTTTTCCGTGTGCGTCCCGCATGGCCTGTGGAACTGCCTGCGTGTAGATGTTCATAGTTGTCCGGATGTCGGCGTGTCGCAGCAGTTCCTGCTGTACCTTCACGTCGACACCGAACGCGCGCAAAAGAGTCGAATATGTGTGGCGAAATGTATGCCAGCCGACTCGCCCGATCCCAGCAGCCTTGCCGGCGGGTACGAGATGATGTTCCTGCAAGCGGCCAGGCCAGTATGGTTTCCCGGTGTCGGAGTTCGCAAAGACCCAATCACTTGCCAAGGCCTTAGGAGTGGCTCTTGTCTTGTGTTCCTGCAGCAGGCTAGCAAGCATCGGGTCAACGGGCATCCATTTCTTCGAGTACAACGTCTTCACATCCTCTTCGGCTCCTGCGACCCATGAGCGTTGAATTCTCACGCGCAGGTCATCCCAATCGAAATCACCCCACTTGAGCCCTAACATCTCGCTGACGCGGAGTCCGAGACAAGCTGTCACGATGCACATGGTCCGGCAGGGGTCGGCTACGTGCTCGATGAATCGGCGAAATTCCTCGATTGTGAGTGTTCGAGGTTCGCGCTCTCTCTTGGACGAACCCTTGATACAGACTAGGTTCATTGGGTTGATTTGATATGGAATCAGTTCCCACCGCATAGCCCAGTTGAACAAAAGGTGCATCATGCTGCGTATGTGCCCTTTGCTCTTGGGGGCCAGGCTGAGTCCCTCGATCCACTTCTCCACCAGCAGAGGTTTTATCTTCGCCAGAGGCACGTCCCGCCAGTGTGGCCTAATGTGGTTCTTGATCCACGACTGATAGCGGCTCTGAGTCGTGCGCCGTTTGGGAATTGCTTCCCGAACGTAGCGGTCCATGACTGCTCCGAAGGTGATTTCCTCTGCAGGCTTCGGATCGTTAACTGCAAGGCGGAGTCCTTCTGCTGCTCTCCACGCTTCGGTTTTCGATGGATACTGCACCACTGTTCCCACGATCACCGAATTCTCCTTGCGGCCGCCGCTTGAGAGTGTCGAACGATACGTCCATACCCAAACGTCGGGGCCTCGCCTGCGGGTCTTCCTACGTAACCACCCGAATTGATACCGTGTCCGCTTAAACATTCACTTTGCCTCCTTTGATAAGCGGCACGGATGGCACGATGAATTTATCTGAGAACGCAGCCAGGAGTCTAGTTCCGATACACGAAAATACCAGTGGCCACCAATTTGATATCCAGGGAGACTGCCTCGCCGCGCATAGCGCTGGAGAGTCTTGACGTGTATGTTGCCAAGCAGTCTGGCTGCCGCAGGACTGGCAATCAAAGGTTCGAATGGATGCGCGGAACTCCGCGAAGATGTTCCGGTGATTGCTTCAGGTGAGAGCTCCGTTTGCTCGCTTTTTCCTACGGTGGCCGCGTGGGGTCTCGCGGCGTTGGTGGCGTCACCGTGAGAGAACGAAAGATTCAGGCCCGCTGTAGGCTCTGATTGTTCCACGTTGTCTTGTTGGGCGTAATTTCCGTCGGATACGTCGCGCAGTCCTTGACGTGAGCCATGTCGTCGGTCAGACGCTGGGTTCTCACGCACACCGAGTTGGAGACGGCAGTGCATGGGTTTCTACTTCAATTCCAGTTGGAACGATGCCTCCTTCTTGCTTGGTTCGGAAGTTTGCGTGTGTTGGCCTGAAAGCCAGGACTGAAAGTCTTTGTCCTTACGATAGACGAGTTTCAACGCTTCGGTCACAACGTGCGATGGCGAGCATTCAAGGAACTCAGCATATTTTGCAAGGGTCGAGCGTGCTTCTTCGTCCAAGCGAAGTTGCACGACTGTGGTTTTGGGTTGTTTGGGTGGTGCTTTCAGGACTGACATTCAGACTGACTCCTTTCTGTAATCGGAATCCGTTCGTGCTGCATTGGGACCGCTTTCTCCGCTGTATGCACGCGGCCACACATCGAGACATCACGCCGGGAGCGACCCCACAGATATTCTGGGCGGCTCGAAGCCGTCCAGAGTGGGGTCGCTCCCGGCGTGAAGATGTTTCTGGCCGCGTGCACTCTTGCTGTCCTTGTTCTCCTCATCTCGTTATTTCTCTTGCGCTTGCTGCGCCTCTGCTCCGAAAGCTCCGTTGAAAGCACGTCCGAAAGTTGCTCCCGAGCACCCCGTCACCCTCGTTTCCGTTTGGTGAGAACTCCTGCGTGCAAGATTTGGTTCAAAAAGTGCCGCTTGCCCATCGACAAGCTCGGGGCGGAACGATACTTCGCGCTTTGGCGCGAGCTTGCGAAATTGCTCGCTCACCACGTTAGTCGTGATCTGACCGTGCAGGAATGGCTGGTACAAAGCTTCGATTCGATGGTCAGTGAATCGCCTTTGGGCATCGCTGAGGAACGCAATCTCTTCGTTCTTCAGTTTGCCGTACTGCTTGCTTTCCCAAAGATAGCGGTAGTGAAAATAGCGCAAGCCTTCCACGCCAGGATCCGGATTTGTGACGGTCGGGGCCATCGCCAGAAACAGTTTCTTTGCGGCTTCGAAGTGGGTTGAGCGGGTCGCGATATAAACGAGATTCACTTTAGGAACGGCCGCAAAGAGCGAGAGGTAATGAAAAATGTGGCCGTCGAAAGTGGTCAGACTGAGTAATCCCGGATCGACAAAACTAAAGGTGACCGCAGTGGGATCAGGAAAATCGGGAGCGAAGAACATTGGGAATTTGTCGACGAAATAGCGGTCCGTCGTTCGTTCCCGAATCGCTCCCGCGTATCGCTTCGATGGCAGAACTTCGCGCTTGAGGCCCAACTCTTTCGAGAAGTAGTCGAGTTTGTCGGCCTCGGTTTCGAGATAGCGGTAGTCAAGATGTGCCAGGACAAAATCGAGAATGGCCAGCTTGATGCGAATGTGCTCGATCGAGTGCTCGCGCCGGTTGCGCAGGTTTTCACGGCCCATGGCGCGATAAACAAGCCGCGAATACAGGTGGTAGACGCGGCCATTCCGCAGCAGCAGCCGGGCGCTGGCGTGCCCCCTTCCGAGGAGCTTTTGCGTCAAGGCCATGCTCTTCTCGCCGGTCTTCGCTCCCGTGAAAGTCAGGTATTGTCGCGTGGAAAAATAGCCCGAATGGGTGGCGACCACATACAGGAATCGAGCTTCGTCCTCGGTGTAGCCGAGGCCGCGGAGATTGTCGATGCTGGTTTCAGGAAATTGCATGGTCAGAGGCTCAGGATGGAAGTCATGATCTCGCGGTCGTCTCGAACGCGGCGAAGGCCTGACACATCCTCAGCGCGAGCGTAAATCTGAAAGCCGGCGCGAGCCTTGTCCGCGAGATGCCCTGCATGGTAGTGGCCGGTGGCGAGTTCCAGGTCCACACGAGCGATTTCCATCTCCTGGTTCGCATACTCGATGCGCAGATCCGGGAAGTTGACTTTGCCATTGACCACGGGAAGGTACATTTGCTGCGCGTAGCCGTTCTTCAGGTGGAACGCCTCGTTCTTATCCTGCACTTTGGCGCGTCCGAGCTTGCGGTAGAGCCGTTCCTTTAGCTCATAATCGAGCTGGACGCGAAGAACTTTGCCGCCTTTGCTTTCGATCTCTGCGGCTGCCTTTTGATAGAGCCGGTAGAGTGCAGAGTCGTGGTCGGCTTCCCTTGGCTTTACAAGGCCTGAGTAGACGGCCTGATCCTCAGGAACAAAACCTTGGCGCCGGAGAAGGCGCTCGCCTTCTCTCGTGAGCGTGAGGGCTTGGCGTGATTCCTTCTTGAGAGCACTGGTTCCACGTCGTTGAACAAGCCCCTGCTCCGTCAGGTTGCGAAGGTCGCTCTTGAGCCGTTCGCGGTCACCTGCATAACCGAATCTGGCAAGGTCCTCAACACTGACGACACGAAACTTCCCGAGTTCGGTGAGTGTCTGAATCTCCGAGTTTCGCAGGGAATAGCTTCGGCCACGGTCCGTATACCGCGTGCGGCCTGTCTCGCGGAGACTGCTAACCTGACGACAATCTCGCGCCCCACGAGCGCGATTATCATCTTGGCGCCGCTGTTCTGGAATCACAGCACGATCCGACGCGGACTCTGTATCGCGCAGCCTTTGCAGACGCAATCTGGCGCTGGGGTCTGACGAACTGCCACCGCTCCCGCGCCCAATCTCTCGGCCAAAGCCAAACGATTCGAGCGTGTAGGACTCATTGTCAGAACCCGATCCCCGGTTGGAATCGCGAAAATCGTCGAGTTCGAATCCATCAAAACCACGCGACATGAGATCACTCCTTTGAACTTAACTCGAGAAAACGGGTAACAGTTTCAGAATGAAATACGCGCACTAAGTAGGCCAGCGTCACGTGCCCGCAGCGAATGCTAACGGCCTTCCGAAGCGACTTAGCCGTCTTCATACAGGAAAACCTCTTCTATGTTCTTTCCAAAAGTGCGAGCGATCTTGAAGGCCAAGTCGAGGCCGGGTTCGTACTTGCCTGTCTCAATCGCGTTAATACACTGGCGGGTCACGCCCACGCTGTCGGCGAGCTCAGCTTGCGACCATTCCTTCTCCGCTCTCAAAACCCGAAGGCGCGTCTTCATTGTTGGTACCGCCAGGAAAACAGGATTAGACCGATGCTCCACAGGGCAATCATTAGCGCGGGGAGCAGGAGCGATGCGCCGAGAAGGAATCCGAATCGTTGCAGAAGGCCGAACACCAGCGTGAGCACCAAAGAGGCAGCAAAGGCAAAGCTCGTGGCGTCGTGATTGATGAGCTTTTGGTGGGTGTCTGCAGCCTTGAGGAATTGCACGAAGCTCCAGATGCCAGCAGCCGCCAGGACAATGCCGACTGCCATCAGCACGCCCTGTTGCGGGGCTGCATGCGAGCCCGCAGCCAGAGTGAAAACGACGATGGCGGCGATAACGAAGACATAAAACAAGCGCAGCGTGTTCCTCCGTCGGCTTTTCGTAGTCGGACTGGTGGATTGGATGATCATATTGCTCCTTTCCATCTGGTCATGGTAATCTATTTAGTTCTATCTGTCCACTATATAGGACTGTTTGCCCTGTTAAAGTTTCTCACAGGGACATGTTGAGTGTCTTGAGCTTCGCTTCAAGCCAACGTTATCAGTAAGAAAGGGGGAAGCTATATAATGGCCGTTATGACGAAGGAAGTGATCCACATTTCAGAGGCAGAAGCGGCACACGACTTCGCTATGGTGATAGACCGAGTACGACAAGGCGCAGAAGTTATCATCGAGCGAGATGCTAAGCCTGTGGCTGTCGTGCGGGCCGTCGCTGATGAGCTTCGCCCGCGCCCGCTTTCCGAGTCCATCGCTCTCGCTAAGAAACACGCCCAAGAACTGGGCTACGAACCACGCATGGACCCAGAGTTTGCCGCCGACCTGGAAGAGATGATCCGCAACCGCAAACCGTGGAACCCGCCCGCATGGGAGTGATCCTCGACTCCAGCATCCTGATTGCAGGTGAAAGGCGTAGGGACAGTGTTTGGGAGGTCTTGCAACGCGTCGAAGCTGTGTGTGGAGCGACTGCCGCAGCTCTTTCCGCTGTTACAGTTGTGGAACTGACGCACGGCATCTATCGAGCCAAGAGCGATGCAGACCGCGAGCGCCGGGAGGCTTTTTGCGAAGAACTTTATCAGGCCGTGGCCGTACATCCCGTCACACTAGAGATAGCGCGACTGGCCGGGCGAATCCATGGTGAGCAGATGGCGCGGGGCACCGGCATCGATTTCCCGGATCTGATCATCGGCACCACGGCCTTGCATCTCGGCTTCGGCGTCGTCACTCTCAACGCGAAGCACTTTCAGGTCATTCCTGGCCTTTCGGTTGTACAACTCTAACTGAACTATTGGCCAATAGGACCGACGAGATCACGACGTCAGGTGGCTGTGGCACTTAAGTTCTTAGTCTGCAAAATACTCGCTTAGGGCGGACGACAGGATCCTTTCCACTTCGCGATGGTCCGGCGGACAGGGGATGTAGTCAAAAGCCCCCGCCGCCAACGCAGCTAGGTAAGGGTCCCACTCGGCGAAGCGTGAAAGCACGATCACTGGGACGGGCTTGGCGGCATCTATGATTTGCGGATAGGCTGCATCCTCGAGGGTGTCACTACAAAAAACAGCCGCGAAATTGTGCAAGCGCAGCAGGTCTCGAGCTTCTCGATCAAGGCCACATCTGCAAACGGTCGCAACAATCTTGTTTCGGTTCTCGTCCTCAGGACACAAGATCAACACCCTGCCTGGCATTTTCTCCTTCCTCTGGGTTTCCTTTGCAGACGATGATTCCGTCATTTAGCGATATCCTTGGCGCGTACAGCTTCAGGTCTACTGAACCACGACGGCCCCGGGTTGGCTCTCACGCTTCGTGCAGCCAAGACATTCCGCATCGGTCCTAACTTAACTAGTGAACCAGAGTGGCCATTACTTTCGCCGCGCCATTTGATCGAGCGACCTCGGAAAGGCTTGCAGTCAGACCATATTTCCGCATTCGATAGTTGAGCGTATCCCGTGTAACACATAGGTACCGTGCGGCCCGAGACCGATTCCAATTATTTCTTCGCAGAGCTTCCCGAAACACTTCCTTTTCGATCTCGCGGAAACTGACTCCCCGAGGAGGCAAAACGAGACCGATCCTCTCGAGTGGCGCAGCGACCTCGGCCTGAAAACCTGAAGGTAGATCATTTACTGTTACCTCTCCCCCCGACGTGAGGACAACGATTCGTTCGATTGCGTTCTCAAGCTCACGCATGTTTCCAGGCCACGGGTACTCAGCAAACCGGTTGAGCACTGACGCTGACAAGCTCAAATCGCCACGCCGGTGCCTGGCACAACTCCTGTGAAAAAAGTGCCGCACTAGTTCCGGGATATCTTCTGCGCGTTCACGCAGGCTCGGCAGCTGCAGAGGAATTACGTTGAGCCGATGATAGAGATCCTCTCGGAACTTCCCCTTCTTCACCAGAACCGGTAGATTGCGATTGGTCGCTGCAATGATACGAACATTCACCTTCGTGGGCGTTGGGGCGCCTAGCGTTTCAATTTCTCCCTCTTGGATCAGCCGCAGCAGTTTGACTTGCAAGTTAAAAGGCATCTCCCCGATTTCATCGAGGAACAGCGTACCCTCGCTTGCCGCTTCCACTTTGCCCATCCGGTTGCGCAGGGCCCCGGTGAAGGCTCCTTGAACGTGGCCGAACAGTTCGGATTCAAAGAGCTCTCTGGGAATCGCGCCACAGTTAAGTGTGACAAACGCTTTGCTGGCGCGGTTGCTATTTGCGTGAATACCACGGGCGAGAACTTCTTTACCGGTGCCGGTCTCTCCTAGGATCAAGACCGTGCAGTCCGTTCGAGCAGCTCTCAATGCTAACTCCAAAATGTGCACTAAAGCGGATGACTGCCCCACGATTCCTTGGAACGCACTCTTTGCTTCGGACCCGTGGTTCGCACGAGGCACATCCACGGTTGAACTAGCTAGCGCACCCTTGCAAACCAGTGCGTCTTGTCGGTTCAAGCCGCCCACGCTCGAATTTTTCTTCATCATGCTCTGCCTCCGGCCTAACGATGACCAAAGCGCTTCACGGAAAGGTATGAGTTATGCGCCAAATGTCCGCGACGCGAGGTGAAACGGGAACTATCTAGGCCCGCTTGATACCCAATTTATGCATCTTGTTTTGGAGCGTAGTGCGTTTCAGCCCCAGGCGCTCGGCGGCTCCGCCCTTGCCGGCGATTCTTCCCGAAGCAGCTTTCAGGGCATCCACGATCACATTGCGCTCAGCTTGCTGGAACGTGGAGATCGAACAGGTCTCCGGCGAGTAGCATGCGGCCGACTCCCCAGGTGGCAGGATCAATTCGTCGCCTTGCGAGAGGACAACGGCACGCTCTACAAAGTTCGCCAGTTCGCGCACATTCCCTCTCCAAGAACGGTTGGTAAAAGCCTCCATAGTGCGCGAGGAAATCCTGTTGATCTGCCTTCCCATTTCCCGGGATAGCTTGGCCACGAAATAGTCCACTAGAAGCGGTATATCTTCGCGGCGTTCGCGAAGCGGCGGGATGGTAATCGGGAAAACGTTCAGCCGGTAAAAGAGATCTTCGCGGAATTTTCCCTCGCGAATTAGCTCCGGAAGCTTGCGGTGCGTCGCGGCAATCATCCGCACGCTAACATGAATCGTGTGTGCATTTCCGAGCCGTTCAAATTCCTGCTCCTGTACTGCGCGCAACAATTTGGGCTGTAGTTCCAGCGGGATATCCCCAATCTCGTCCAAAAACAGTGAACCCCCGTCCGCCAGTTCGAATCGTCCTTTTTTCTGCATCAGTGCGCCAGTGAACGCCCCTCGTTCGTGCCCGAAAAGTTCGCTTTCCAGTAAACCCGACGGAATGGCCGCGCAGTTGACACGCACGAGCGTGCGCTTGCGCCGACAACTGAGGTTGTGAATCGCTCGTGCAATCAGTTCTTTCCCGGTGCCGGTTTCCCCGCAAAGCAGGACCGTCGAATCGGTCGCCGCAACGATCGCCACATGGTCAAGCACTTCTTGCAGAGCCGGGCTATTGCCAACGATGTCTTCGAAGATGTACTTAGGGCTGACCTGTGATTCGAACGGATCGGCTTCGAGCCTACTCAGTTTTGCGAAAGTGGTTCCTGCGAGGTCTCCGAGGTTCGTGAAAGGTATGCTCGCGCAAGCCATAATGTCCTCCACCCCAAAAATTGCATCAGGATGTTGCTGATGATGGGACCAGTCTGCGATGAGTTCGCGTTCGGCCACAAGGTCAGATCGGGAGGTCGTGGCCTGGGAATTTAGCAGGGTCCGTACTTCTACCTTTCAGCACCCCGGCGTTGCATACTTTTGGGCATGGAACGCCACCCTTTTGGGGATTTGACGCTGCTCTCTTGGGATTCAACTTGCAATTCGGGAGGGACCTAGTGTCGCGGGTTTTGCAGGTGCTTTCTTCCGTAAAGCTTGGCGTCAATCGACCACATTCCGGGGCCGATCATTGCCACCGTGGCCGCCAGGCCAGTGAGCATGATTGGGGTTAGCCAATACCCAGATCGTGCCAACAATATCCAGAGCTCTACAACAGCAATCGTAATTCCGGCGACTGGCGTCCAAAGGCCCAGAAGCAGAAATACTCCAGCGACAGCCGCAATGACATAAGGGATGCTCAGCGCGGATCTATCATTTTGAAGGACTTGCGTGATCCCGGAATAAACCAGCACCGTACTTGTCAGTACGCGCTGAACCAAAAGACCAGCTCCGGGCCAGCCTTCGGCGAACGTGGAAAACAGACGCTGCACACAGGCCCTTTCCTTACTCATTCCATGCTATTTGGGTTTTGGAAGCGACCGAAAGGGTAAATGGTAGGAGTTACGACCCGGACCTCTGGTGCATATCGAGCTCGATAATCCCCCGTTGCAGCGCGATGTTGACGGCATGCGTCCGGTCGTTGGCGCCCAACTTGGAAAGAATGCTGGAGATGTGGTTCTTAACCGTCGTTTCTCCAATGCCCAGCTTGTCCGCGATCAGCTTATTCGCGTTGCCGGCGCCAATCAGACGAAGCACATCAATTTCCCGCGAAGTCAGCTGGTCGTCGGCAGCGTGGTCCGCCAACTCCGCCGCAATCTCCGGCGGTATTCGCTTGCGCCCGGCATGTACCGTGCGGATGGCATCCAACAGCTCGGTGCGCACGTTTCCTTTCAGCAGGTAACCTCGCGCACCCGCTTTCATCGCGTGCAGTACCTGGACGTCCCCGGCATAGGTCGAAAACACAAGAATCTTGGCCTCCGGGAATTCACTTCGAATCCGGCTAATCGCTTCCGTTCCGTTCATATTCGGCATTTGGACATCCATCAGCGTCACGTCCGGCCGGTGCATCCGAAACTGTGCGATGGCCTCTTCGCCGTCAGAAGCCTCCGCTACCACTTCCATATCCGGCTGACTCTTGATCATGGACGCGATGCCCTGGCGCAAGAGAGGGTGATCATCAACGGTCATGATCCGAATCGTACTAGGACCGGTGCTCATAAGTCCTCGTTTTCCGGAACAGCTTAAATCTACCCCCATCGCCGGATTTTTCATAGGCGACAGCGCCTGGAACTGTCAATCGAACTTCTGTCCCGGCACCTGCTTCGCTCCAGACATCCAATCGGGCTCCAATTCCCTCTGCGCGCTCATACAAACCACGCAGGCCCCAATGACCGGTGCGACCGCGATCTGTCAGCACTTGGGGATCGATCCCTTTTCCGTCATCTCGTACAATTAACACAAAAGCGTCGTCGAAGCGTAGTTCCGCCTCAATGCTCCGGGCATGTGCGTGGCGGTAGGCATTCCGCAGCAGCTCTCGTGCGATCCGATAGATTTCTTCTCTGATCATCGCCTGCTTCGGTCGTCGAGTGCCCTCGACAATTACCCGCAGAGTCGGGGCACTGTCTCCTCCATTTTGCGAGGACGCCAGTTCACGGCCCATTGCCAGCAGCATCTGTTCCATGTTGCTTTCCTTCAATAGATCCGAGCGTAACTCCTGAATTGAGCTGCGGCCCTCCGCAATTGCCTGATCTGCGGAAACCAGCGCGCTATCCAGAGCCTCAGATGCTTCTTCGGGACGATCCGGGAGGTGATTGCGAGCCGCTTGAAAGCGGAACACGAGACCCTGAAAACTCTGCAACAGCGTGTCATGCAAGTCGCGGGCGATCCGTGTCCGCTCGCCGACGCGCGCTTCCAGACGGATGTTGAACTCCCGCGCCAGTTGCCGCACCCGCAGTTGGTACGCGGACCAAAGCAATGTCAAAACGACAACCGCAAACAGGGCGCGGAACCAGTTGGTTCTCCACCAGGGCGGCGTGATGAGAATGGGCAGCGACACCCCTTCTTCGTTCCATACGCCATCGCTGTTCGATGCCTGCACGCGAAAAACATACTTGCCGGGATCTAGATTGGTGTAAGTAGCCAGGCGCTGCTTGCTGCCAACCTCGTTCCAGCCAGATTCGAGGCTTTCGAGCTTATATCGATAACGGTTCTTCTGGGAATTTGCGTGGCTCAAGGCCGCAAATTCAAACGAGAAGACATTGTCGCGGTAGGAGAGGGTCAAGGAATCGGCGTACTGGATGGCTTTCTTGAGCACCGCGTCAGGCCCGACGGGAACGGGTTTATTGAAGATCTTGAAACTGGTTAGCACTACCGGGGGCACGTAGGGATTGTCCCGGATATTTTCAGGAAAGAAAGTGGTGATCCCGTGGTTGCCGCCAAACAACATCTCCCCGCTTTGGCTGTCTTCGTAACAACTCTCACTGAAATCGTTGCTCAGCAAGCCGTCGGACGTGTCGTAGTTTCTGAATCTTTCCGTCTGCGGATCGAACCGGGATAACCCCTTATTGGTGCCGAGCCAGAGCATGCCGCTCCGATCATCCAGAATGCACCGAATTATACTGCCGGGCAGGCCTTGCTTCTCCGTGTAATGGGCAAACGTTTCGTTTTCCCTGTTATAGCGGTACAGTCCATCGTTGGCTCCCAACCACAATCTTCCCGCCTGGTCTTCGTGGATCGCATGAATGCGGGCACCACTGAGTTTGTGAAGGTCACGCGAGTCGGCCCTCAAGTTCACGAAGGTGTTCGACTTGTCGTCGAATCGGCTTAATGTGCCTGTCCACGTCCCAAACCACAGCGTGCCAGAGCGCTCCTGATAGATGGCGTTGACGCCACCGCTGCCCAAGCTAGCCGGGTCAGCCGGATGATTCTGGTAGTTGATGAACTTCTTCGTCGTTGGATCATAACGGCTGAGACCGCCAACCTGCCCCACCCATAGCCTGGCGCTTCTATCTTCATAGACCCAGAGAATCTCCTCGGAAAGTAAGCTATTGGGATCACCGGGCTTGTGCTGGTAATGTGTAAACTGTCCGTTTCGTTCATCGAGCCGGTCCAGAATTCCCCAGCCGCCCAACCAGAGATAACCCTGAGAGTCTCTGTAAATGCCGATAAGATTGCTGCCTTTGCCGAGCGCGTTCTTGTTTCCCGAGCCGGGACGATAATGGGTGACTTGCCCCGTGTTTCGATCCAATCGATCCAGGCCCAACGGAGTGAAACCTGCCCACAAAATGCCGTTGCGGTCTTGATGCATTGCCGTGACCAATCCGGGAGACAGACTACCGGGGTTACCGGGATGATTCCGGTAAGAACGGAACTGTTCTTGACGGGAATCGAGAATATTAAGCCCCCCAGTTTCCGTGCCTATCCAAAGCAGGCCGGCCCTATCCCGATAAATTGAGGAGACACTGTTATCGTCGAGGCTGTCCGGGTTCGTCCCATCGTGTTGAAAGCGATACTCGAATTGTTCCGTTTGCAGATCGAAGTGATAAAGGCCCTGGCTCGATGCCACCCACAATCCATTTTGCCCGTCCTCCACAATGTTGCTCAGGGGTACGCCGACCGCGCCTTTCCCAAGTGGATATGCGGTGAATCGCTCTGCTTGGCGATCATATTTGACGAGTTGCGCGACCGGGGAATAGGCAAGCATCCAGAGATTCCCTGCCCTGTCTTCATGCAGATAATCTGCAGCTAAACGATCAATGGTTGCAGGCAGGCGAGTGATCTGTTCTGCTTGTGGGCTCAAATGGAACAGACCGCGAGGACCGGTAAACCAGATATCCCCATGGCTATCGTCGATAATGCAATTGATCTCCCCAACAAACTGGCCATCGCTGTCATTGCGATAGCGAGTGAAGGTTTCAGTGGCCGGATCAAATTTGTTCAGGCCGCCGTCTACGGTGCCAACCCAGAGATGGCCGCGACTGTCTCGGGAGACGCTCTTGACCGCATCGCTGCTAATGCTGTTGGGGTTGTCGGGGTTGTACCTGTAGTGGGTAAAGCGTTCGGTTGTTGGATCTAACTTATCGAGACCACCCCAGGTGCCAATCCACAGATAGCCATTGCCGTCTTCAATCAAATTCTGAATCAAGCTGGCGCTCAACGTATTTGGATCGGCGGGGTTGTTTTTATACACGACGAATGTGTTGCCATCATAGCGATTGAGTCCGTCCTCGGTGGCAAACCACATAAAGCCCTGGCGATCCTGCAAAATCGAATTGATTCGATTGTCGGATAGACCATCGTAGCTTGTGAGGTGGGTGAATTTGAGGTCCCTCCCCGGAGCATGGCCGCCCTGAGCGTGGATATTCTGAAAGTGGCGGGGAGTCGAGTCAGCTCTTTCTTCGCGTTGCCCAGGGAGGCCGACCGTGATTGTCAGGTCGCGGGTGTTCTCGCCAGAGAGATGCTGGTCCGCAAGTGCTTGCCTGGGGCTGCTGCGAACCCCATCAAAGCGAAACAGGCCTGATTCCCCGCCGAACGAGAGATTGCCGTCGGGCCTCCGAGCCATGGCGTAAATGTTGCCCAGGAAGAACCCGTCCGGCCTATTCCATGCGGTATGTGCGTACTGGGTGACATCGACTGAGGGATCTGAAGCAAATGAGCAAGCGCAGCATGCCAGCAGGATGGCCCGCGAGAGGACTACGTGCCTGCGCCCTTTCCCCATAATGGATACATTCTAAGCCGATTGTTAACTGTTCCGGTATTCAAAATCACTGGCAGTCGGTCCTGGCATTCTGGTTTTCAATCAGGCAGACTATCGTGGCGATCTGTGGCTGCTCGATCCGCAGTAGATTTCACTCTTGGATTAATCTGAATCGCTTCCGGTCGGTTTCCTGCTGACGAGCCGCCTGCTGCAACGCTGAAATGCGTTGTACGAGCCCTGGAACTTTGGCCCGCTCTTCGCTTGTACCGGAGCGCCGAAACAGCAGGATTAGCCGATAAATTGCGCTCTGGTCGGAAGGAGCGTACCGGAGCGCCAGCTGACTCTGTTCGACAGCGAGCGCATACTGGCCCGAGTTTTGATACAAACGGGCAAGCAGGTCCCTTGCGCGGACGAAATCCGGCTGGAGTTTCACGGCCATCTGTGCAGAGGCTATTGCTTCTTGGATAGCTTGAGGGCGATCGCCAGTAATGGCCCTGTCCAGCAGTTCGGCCAGCAAGTAATGATGCCTGGCACTGTCAGGGTGCGCCTTCACTTGCGAGCGTAGCTGGGCAATTGCTTTCTCCGGCTCATATTTCTGCAGTTCTGAAAGGTCCAGGGCATAAGAGCTGAGGGTCTGCTTTGAATCCAGAGTCTCAGCCGTTCGGAAATCCGCCTCGGCCTTGTCATATTCCGCAAGCTGCGCGTACAGCAAGCCGCGGGAGAGGTATAGCGAAGCATCGGCGGAAATACGTTGCATGCCAGCATTGATCATGTCGATGCCTACCTGGTAGGACTCATGATCGAGACAAAGCAAAGCGAAGGCATTGTAGTAGCTCGCAGTGGACGGGCTTAGGACGATCGCCTGCCGTAGAAGAGCTACTGCTTTGGGCGTATCGCCGGAACCCTCATACGCCTCGGATGCCAGGCTCAAGATGTCGGGATCCGGTTCACTAGCCGTGAGCAACGGTTCGAGGACGTTGGTGGCACCGGCGTACTGCTTGGTTTCGATTAGCAGGACCGCAAGATCATATCGATAAGTCGAGTTCGGGCTCGACGTAACGAGCTGCGTGAAAACCGCGATGGCTTTCTCGGTTTCTTTAGTACGAGCCAGGCAATATCCGTAGGCCCCTAATGATGTCGGATGTCTCGCCATCGCTTTCTCGACCGCGCGAAAATGAACCATTGCGGACGAGCATTTTCCCTGCGTTGCTTTGAGAACGGCATACATTTCGTGCGCGGTCGCGTCATTTGGATCCGTTTTCAACAGATTTGCGAGCAGCGGGATTGCACGGTCATCCAGTGTCTGATAGAGCAGTTCTACTTTTCCCTGTAGAGCGGGCCGGTAAGTTGGCTCAAGGTGAAGTGCCTTATCATACGCGCTTAGCGCATCTGATTTCCGCTCGGTCATCGAAAGTGCAATCCCTTGCAGCGTCCAGAGCCGGTAATCGCTAGCCGCATGCCGCAGGGCTGCACGCGTCCTTGCTAACGCTTGGTCGTAATCCTTAGCGCGTATCAGGGCCTCAATGGAGGCGACCGATGTACTTGCTTGCTGTGCCTTGGCAGCTAGGGGTGAGAAGAGGACGAGTAGCGCAAGGTACAGTAATTTGCGCCAGGTTGGTCGCATCGTACACATCGAGTTCTCAAGGAATCTCGCTGTAGTATGGAACGAAGTCGAGTCTGCCCGCCATTATATAAAGGGAAAAGACCCGTCTAGAAAGTGGCGCGCACATGCAACTGGGTGTTCCGCGCTGGGAGCTGACTCGTGGCTCTCGCAAAGGTTCCCGAGGATAAATCTCCGTTCACCGCAGTGAGATTGGTGCGGTTGAAGACGTTATAAAGTTCACCCCTAACCTCTAATCTCAGTGGTTCTCCGAAAAACCAAGGCAACGAAAAGAATTTCCCCACGGTGAAGTCGACGTTGTTGTAACCCGGGCCGTCGCACGTATTTCGCCCGAGATTGCCCTGGCTGCCCAGGGCGGGGGCTGGGAATGCAGATGCAGGGAACAGTCCGTGTAGAAACTTGTTCTTGCTCTGCCCGCTCAAGTGGTTGCCGAAGCTGGGAACATTCGGTACGTCGTAGTTGCTTCCGTCCGCGTTGTAATCGCCTCCAGTATTCCCGACGACGTTACCGGCCGCGTCGAACACTGGTGCAAAACCGGCACTCGTGTAAACGGAGAAGGGCAATCCCGTTTGCATGATCCACATCCCGCTGAACTGCCATCCGCCTAGAAGATTCCTCGCCCAAGCACTCGCGTACCTGTTCGGAGCCAGCCAGGAGCCACCGAATCCGAATTGCTGACGTATGTCAAAGTCGGACCGTCCGCGCTGAAACGGCAAATTGCCATTCTCGATGATAGGACCATTCTGATTCGAGGAGGTAATTGCTCCATTGGCCAGGGAACCCGAATTACTCAGAGTATCCAATGCATGCCCGAAGGTATAGATCGCGCGAAATGAAAGTCCATGGGAAGCGCGTTGTAATAGCACGGCGGACAAATAGTTTCCTGAGGAATTGCCTTCGGAAGTAGCGTAGGTGATTGCGCCAAAGTTCGGATTAAGGCGCTCCAACCGTCCCTTGTTTATGATCAAGTCGCCGGCAAAGCGGTTAAGGTCCTGGTTATAGGTCGGGAGGTGATGAGCAGCTGTAGCGGAATAGTTCAGCTCTGCTGAGAGATTGCTTGTTAATTGATGCTGGAGACTCAGGGTCCAAGACAGGACTTGTCCCATCTTGTAATTTGGCGAGTATCCTCCAACCGCCGCTCTCGAAAGCACGCCTCCGATAAATACTGCGCCGGTATTCGGATCAACAGTGACGTTGTTTGTGGGCACGACGGGACAGGAAATATTGAACCCCTGAGGGGGCTGGCAAAGCTGGAAGTCAATCGTGTTCCCTGATCGAACATCTAAGGAGGGGGTGAAGATGTTTGGGGGATTGCCAGCAACCAGATCTGTTATATGAAGGTACGGTGGCTGATCTGCAAACAGTCCAAAGCCGCCGCGCAAAGCAGTTTTGCCTGTTCCGAAAACATCCCAGGCGAACCCGAGGCGCGGAGATAAACCCCAAAGATTATGGTCCAGAACTTTGTGATTGGGGCTTAAACCGACGATGCCCTGCGCAATCCCGCTGTTGAAGTCGCCAGTGTTTCCCACTGTGAAATTTGTCAATTGCGGACTGTAAATGGAAAACATATTCGACATCTGGTCGTAGCGAAGTCCGCCATTCAAGCTCAGTGTCGGAACGACCTTCCAATCATCCTGCACATAGAAGGACGAAAAGAGTTCCCGGTAGCGCCGGTCGTAAGGCGCTTCTTGGTGTGTTAGGAGGTCGACAGGAGTTCCCGTTGCCGTCACTGCCTTGTCTTGGATGAAGTCAAGCAAACTGTTGAAATTGTACGTTGGGCGATCGAACGCTCCGCCTTGCGAATCATTTTCGCGTATATTGAACTGCTCAAAACCAAACTTAAGCGTATGCGTTTTGACAATCGCAGTCATGACATCGCGCCACCCAACCGTTTGCTGGGTGAAATTTCCAGGCCCCCAGTTTCCGAACCCCTGCATTCCAATGACGTTGATATTTGGGACGGCAAACTGCGGATTTGCCAAATTCTCGCCATACTGACGGATGAGATCCGCACCTGCCTCGTTCAGCAGATGCGAAGAAAAGGTGTGCGTCCAATTGATGTTGGCGAAGGTGGTGTTGCCGTTGGAGGGCACGCTGAACGAAGGCCGGGGAGATGGGTACGTTGTGTTGTCGTCAGTTCGAATCATGTTCACGTAAATCCGATTTCTCCCGTTCAAGTAATGGTCGATTCGGAAACTCTCTTGGTGTCCATCCTTGGGTGAGACGCTCGTGTAATTAACGTTGCCAAGAGCATCCAAATTGCCAGGGATACCTGCCGGAGGCGGAAAGAAACTTCCTGTTATCTGACTGACCGTCAGCCCGCCGGGACTGCTTGCTGATGCGTAAGAGGCAGGCGGTTGCAGCGTAAAAACCTGGTATGCGACCGTGTTCGGAAGGTTAGTCTTCACCCAATTATAGAGATCCTGCGTCTCAACCGTGACCGAGCCGGACTGGGTTACTTTTGAACGGAGCACATCGAAAGAGCCAAACCAAAACAACTTGTTCTTGATAATCGCCCCGCCTATCGCGCCGCTGACGTCGTTACGGTTGTATGACGGAAGGGTCGACTGAAAATGCGTGAGCGCGGTCAGTGCATCGTCCGTAAAGAAGTAATCGATGCTGCCGTGATATTCGTTGGAGCCTGACTTGGTGAAGACATTTGTAATCGCGCCGGCGTTTCTTCCTTTTTGAGCGTCGAAATCGTTGGTTGCAACCTCCATGGATTGAACAATGGCTGGACTGGGAGTGATGGAGGTGCTGCCGCCGCGGGATGGGGTATTCGTCTGCACGCCATCAATGGTGAATCCATTCTGCTCTTGTCGCAGCCCCGCGGCGTTGATATTGATGGCGTACTCGGTTGTAAATATGTCTCCTGAGGTGATTCCGTTGCCCGTCAGCCCGGGCCCAAGAGGTAATAAGTGGAAGATATTCTGGCCGGGAAGCGGTGTCTGTTCCAGGGTGACGCCTTGAATGACGGAATTTGTTTGCGGGGTGGCGAGATTTAACTGCTGTTCCGCCGAAATCGTAAGTTGGTAGGTCGCTTGCGCGATGGTCAGCACAGGGGTGAGCGTTCGGAGTTGGCCAACCGTGACAACGAGGTCCTTCTGTTCCCAGGTTTGAAAACCAGACGCTTCAATCCGCACCGTGTATGTGGATGCCGCTATGCTCTCAAACCGGAAGTACCCCTCCGCGCTGGTTGTCGTTGTTCTTGTTACGCCAAGCCGTGAATCCGTCGCCGTTATCGTAGCTCCGCCGACTGAAGCGCCGGATTGATCCCGGACCGTCCCTTCAATTCCACTTAGGAACTGACCGAATGCTGGAAGGCTTCCCCAAATTAGAACGAGCACCAAGAAGAAAATGAGGGTCGGTGCACACGTTCTGCTCATAAAGCTTCCGGACCTGTTCAGAATCTGAGCCCAACTTGCTTGCCGTTGAGGGTACTCCAATTTGGCTCAGCTTAGAAGAGCAGCAGCCACACCGTAAATTCGTGGAGCGACTACTGCGGCGATATCCGGCTGGAACACACCGTGTCCCGAGGGGAGTGACATTTTCATTTCCCGTTAGGGTGAGAGAACCACGTTGAGCTACAACACTATGACCGAACTTTGAACTGCCAACGGACCGTCAGTATTGCCAAAAAACGTGTCGTCCCATGAAGGCAACAGCGGCTCTTGAGCAAAGATTTTGACGCCTTGCAAAGCCTGTTCCATTGAGTGGTGCGTATTGACGCGCTCTTGCCCTTATTTGGAACAGACTCGCGGCTGCGGTGGCCAATCTCTGTGGTGTTCGTCTTTCCCCCTCTGGGGCTCAGTCGAGGCTCGATTTTAGGGCCAATTAAGAATGCCCTTTGGGGTTCCTTAGAGCGGCTTCGTAGCGATCCAGGCCGCTTTGTTTCAGCAATACCAAGTGTCGGTACCCTGTCACTGCAGACGCACTGTGGCTATCAAGTCTGCGTCACCTTCCAGCGAAATTGTTTGGTTGTCGGCCCGCCATCCGCACCGCAGAACCTGCATCTCAGAGCCGACGCCATTTTCTTAAAGCTGCCTTTTGCTGCCTCGTGCTTTTGGCAAGTCCAATCGGCTGTTTGAGAAAACTGGTAGGGGCGGTGGGGATCGAACCCACGACCTTCGGCTTAAAAGGCCGCTGCTCTACCACTGAGCTACGCCCCTGGGGCACAAACTTCTATTCTACAGGAAAACAGACGAGCCCGCTCGATCGGTGCAGACTCCACAAAAAAGCAGCTTGGCGTTCAATGAGTTTTTTCTGCCCGGCTACCCTCTCGCCCCGCGTTGGCGCTTCCATTCATGTTCGCGGCGCAACAAGGACTGATGCTTTTTGATCTGCGACTCAAGATCGCTGAATGCCTTCTTGCACCCTGCCAGCACATTCTTGCCATTGCCCGTTGCCCGGAGCGTCCCCGTAGGAAGCGACAATGTCAGCGCCAGGGATTGTTCCTCGGTTCGCGGATTCTGCGAAAAAACTCCTTTGATCTGGATCAGATCCGGCTCATAGCTTCTCAAAAGTTTTCCGAGTTTATCGAGGCGACGCATCACTTCGTTTGCCACAACTGGTTGCGATTCGACGTGCTTGTAGCTGATCGAAACGTTCATGGTTGCACCTGTAAGCTTGGTACGATTTCAGGTAGGAGAGCGACGCAGTCAAGATTCTGCACCGCATGGCAATTTCAGCCTAGCACTCCGACCCCCTGGGCGCAATCCCACGGAGCGTTGACAGCCCGCGCATCGCTCCGTAGGCTAACTACGACCGTCAACATGGGGCGCATGCGGCCGGATGACCAAGAGCCACAAGAAGAAAGACCAAGTTCACGCCATCGTCCGAGTCGGCCCAGCCGGATGGTCTTACTCCGACTGGAACGGTTACGTGTATCCCACCCGCCGGCCAAAGGGTTTTCACGAAGCTGCCTATCTGGCCGAGTTTTTTGACACCATCGAGATCAACACTTCGTTTTATCAGCCGCTGCGCCCCGATCACGCCGCCCTGTGGGTCGATCGCGTAACGAACAACCCGCGTTTTTTGTTCACCGCCAAGCTGTGGCAGAGGTTCACCCACGATCCGACCGCAACCACGGATGACGAGAAGGCGGTACGAGCCGGCTTCGACGTGCTGCGCAATGCCAATAAGCTCGGGGCCGTTTTGCTGCAGTTCCCTTTTTCCTTTCACGCCACAGAGGACACCCGGAAGCATCTCAGCCGGTTGCTCGAGCGGTTCTCCGACTATCCCCTTTCTGTCGAGTTGCGGCACGCCTCGTGGCAATCGGACGCCACGCTCGATTTGCTACGGCAACACAACGTGGGCTTCTGCAATATCGACCAGCCCATCATTGGCCGATCGCTGCAGCCCTCGGCGGAGGTCACTTCTTCCCTCGGCTATGTGCGACTTCACGGCAGGCGCTACGACACCTGGTTCGACGATAATCCTGCAACCCCGTCTCACGAGCGCTACAACTATCTTTATTCCGCGGCGGAACTCAGCCCTTGGGTGGAACGCATTCGCTCGATCGACAGCCACACGGATGAAATCTATGTCATCACCAACAATCATTATCTGGGCAAGGCCGTGGTAAACGCGCTTCAACTCATCAGCATTTTGAAAGGGACGCCGGTCAAGGTTCCCGAGCCACTGCGTCAGCACTACCCGGAACTCGAGAAGATCGCGAGCGAAATGCCGGCAGAACCCATGCTGTTCCCCATGGGTTTACCTACGGAGAAAAAGTAAGCGCTTATTTCTTGAAGAGGTTCTCGAATGCCTGTCTCGCATCGAGCGGCCTTGACGGTGTGGGAGCTTCCGCGGGAACCTGGGCGGGCTGCATGTAGGATGTCGGCGCCGTATCCTTCTCAACGGTGGTCCGAAATTCGTAGAACGTGCATTCGTTCTTCGCGTCCTTGGGGGAGATGCGCGCCGGTATGGGTTGCGTGCACTCAAACTGAGCGCCGGTATCGAAGAAGCGGCACTGTTTACAGCAATGAAGCTCGAAGTTGCATTTAGGACACTTTCCATTCGGGTCGAATCCCGCCACCAGCACCGCACCACAATTTGAACAGCGCGCCCGGGTCACTGTGCCGACCATGCGTGGGGTGCGCGGACCGAGATGATCCGTCGCGCCTCGAGGGCCCCCTTGTGGTGGCTTCCGGTCCCGGTCTTTCTTCTCGTGTCTTTCCTGCTTCTCCGCGTCACGATAGCCGCGGTGGCCATACTTGCGATCCACAAACGCCTCCGTCCGTCAGCCGCAAACGGACTGTAACTGCAAACCACTACACGACTGAGCTAATTTCTGTCTTTTCCCGAGATATCCAATCGGATAGCTACATCGCCTAGCACACCAGACTTCCCCGAATGAAGTAATCCTGGAATGCTAAGATGCGAGAGCGGAAGATGGGACATCTATGTTTGTAATCCTCTGGGAGTTCGAAGTCAAGCCGGGATGTGAAGCTGTGTTTGAAAGAGTCTATGGCCCCTCGGGAGATTGGGCGCAGCTCTTCCGGTGCGACCCGCACTACCGTGGCACAACGCTCCTTCGCGATGTTTCTCATCCTCTTCACTTCTATACCGTGGACGATTGGGACTCCGAATCCGACTATCGGGCCTTCCTCGAACACTACCAATCCGCCTATCAGGAACTGGAACACCAGACGCAAGAGCTTACCTTGCGCGAACGCAAGTTGCTCTCTGCCAAAACCGGTCATTCCTCGGAGGCCTAGCCCAACCACCGCACCAAGGTTTCGACCGGCAGGTCGGGCTGCAGGAAGGATCTCGGCGTACCGCTGTCTTTCAATAACGCTTCGGCAGCGAGATACCCGCTGCGGACCG
>Ga0335083_10002923_pt1 | contig 22324 bp, 19 predicted proteins | sample Lox_Sample_42_FD_206716 | JGI IMG/M metagenome (GOLD analysis project Ga0335083, IMG submission 206716) | Soil microbial communities from Loxahatchee National Wildlife Refuge, Florida, United States - Lox_Sample_4.2 | ecosystem: Environmental > Terrestrial > Soil > Wetlands | place: USA...
GGTCGCGCTCGACGTCGGCTACGCGACGACGAGCGCGTTCTCGGCGGCATTCACCCGCGAGCTCGGCCGGTCGCCGACCGGGCGGCGTAGAGTTGCAGCGTGAGCGAGGAACGCGCGGCCAAGCAGGTGATCGTGATGCGCAAGGATCTCGGCATGCGCAAGGGCAAGATGATCGCGCAAGGTGCGCACGCGTCGCTCGCGGTCGTGCTCGATCGCGGCGAGATCCGCGATGGCCGCTGCGAGATCGCGCTGTCGCCCGCGCTCGAAGCCTGGCTGGCCGGCCGGTTCACGAAGGTGTGCGTCGGCGTCGAGTCCGAGGCCGAGCTCGACGCCGTGGTCGCGCGCGCGCGCGCCGCCGGCGTCCCGTGCGCGCTGATCGTCGACGCCGGCGTCACCGAGTTTCGCGGCGTGCCGACGAAGACGTGCTGCGCGGTCGGTCCGGCGTGGAGCGACGAGGTCGACGCGATCACGGGTGCGCTGACACTGCTGTGAACAGCACGAGCCAGCGCTGCGCCGCCGCGTGGACCTCGTCCGCGGGCGCGCCGACGTCGATGTCGACCGCGTCGCCGGTGATCCGCTGCAGCGCGCGCTTCGCGAAGTAGCGCACGAGCGGATACTCGTGCCACAGCATCGGCACGAGCGCGGCGATCGCGTCGCGCTGGTTGAAGTCGGCGAGCGTCACGATCGCGACCGCCTGCTCGTGCGGCTTGCCGCGCTCGAGCGTCGCACGGATCGCGTTGACGGCGAGGTCGGCGCCGTACAGTCGCTGCACCGCGGCGCGATCGTAGTGCTTGCTCCACCACGTCTCCATCGTCGTCAGCAACGACTCGACCGACTTGTCGACGTGGCACAGCGCGCACTCGAGCGGGCGATCGCGCTCGACGCGGTTCGCATCGGTCGGCGAGCCGATGCGGTGGTAGCGATTCAACACGTAGTCGAGGCCCATGTTCTTCTTTGCCATGTGGCACGCGATGCAGCCGACGGTCTGATGATGCGTGTGCTCGGCGCCGTGGCCGGCGTGGCACTTCTGGCAGAGCGCGTCGCCGGCGGTCGTCGCGAGCTGGGCGAGCTTCGCCGGCGAGTCCTCGGTGTGCGGATCGTGACACGCGGTGCACGCCATCTGCGATGCACAGCCGCCGAGCTGGTAGTCGCGGCCTTCGCCCGAGCTGATCGACGAGCCGCCCGGATCTCGCGCGCGTCGCTCGCCGCCCTCCCACGTCCACGGGTAGCGCGAGAACAGCACGGTGTGGCACTTCGCGCAGGTGTGGTTGATCCACTGCGCGCGCGTCCCGGTCTCGCCGCGCGGCGGCTCGAGGCCGACGAGCGAGCTCTTCGCCTCGAACGCGGGCAGCACCTCGGGCTTGGCGGCGTGCGCGCGCGAGCCGTTGTGGCAGGCCTCGCAGCCGATGCCGAGCTCGACGAGCTTGTCGCCGTCGAGCCGCTTCTCCATCGTGGTCGCGGCCGCGGCGAGCGTCGCGCGCAGGCCGTCGTCGCCGGGAGGTTGACCGCCGAGGAAGCCGATCTCGTCGTCGAGCGCGTGTGCGAGGCCGCGCTCGTCGAGCGCGTGCGCGCTCCACGTCTTGTCGTGCGGCAAGATCCGGTCCTGCATCTTGCCCTGGTAGGGCGGCAGCGTCGGCCCGTACAGCTCGTCGTAGAGCATCGTGACGAGCGGCAGCGTGTTGTGGCAGCCGATGCATTCCTTCGCCCACTCGCCGTTCCACGCCATGCGCGGCCGCTCCTTCACCATCACCGAGTAGCCCTTGTAGCGCCACGACTTCGCGGCGAACACATACGTCATCGGCAGCACGAACTCGGTCGCGCCGCCCGCGGTGTCGACGCCGACGAAGTCCTCGCGGTAGCGCCCGCCGACGACCTTCGTGACGCGGAACCGCTTGTCGCCGGCCGGCGAATGCAGCGTGATGTAGCGCTCGCCGTTCTCGGTCTCGGCCGTGCTCGTGTCGCTGCCGACGTGCAGCGTGGCGCCATCGAACGGCGCGCGGATCGCCGCGGTCTTCGCGTCGCGCGTCATGTTGCGCATCGGCGACGCAGCCCACGCGCTGTAGACCTGGCCGTGACAGTCGCTGCACGCCGGCGAGCCGGCATAGTCGGCACGCAGCACGTTGCTGGCGAGCCCCGGACTGGGCGCCGGCTCGCGGGCAGGCGCACCGGGCGCACCGCACGCCGCGAGCACGAGGAGCCAGCGGGTGATCCGCACGCGTGCATTCTAGCCGGTCCGGCGAAACCGGTGCGTCTCGAGCACGCCCTCGGCCGCGAGCGCGGCCTGCACGCCGGGCCGATCCTGGACCTTGAGGTAATACGCGTCGAGGTTCGGCCACACCTGGCGATCGATCTCGAAGCGCTCGCACCAGCGCAGCATGACGAACAGGTAGCAGTCCGCGACCGAGAACGTCTCGCCGTCGAGGTAGCCGCGGTCGACCATCACGCGTTCGAGATACTCGAGCTGCTGCGCGATCTCGGCGCGCGCGCGCACCGCGGTCACGGGCGGCGTGTCGGGCACGAACAGCGGCTCGTACGTCTTGTCGAGCCGGGCGAGAAACGCCAGCCACTCCTGCACGCGATAGCGATCGACCGTCGCGTTCGGTGGCGCCAGCCCGCGGGCCGGTGCGAGATCCGCGATGATCTGGAGCACGACGGGGGATTCCGTCCACAGCTTGCCGTCGACATCGAGCGCCGGCACCGAGCCTTTCTCGTTGATCAGCAAGTAGTCCTGGCCGGCCGCGGTGCGATTCGCCTTGAGATCGACGCGGTCGAGCTCGAATTCCTGCCCGGCTTCGCGCAGCGCGACATGCGCCGCGAGCGAGCTCGCGCCGGGTGAGTAGTACAGCTTCATACGGCCTCCTGATCGCGGTTCGAGCATCGGCCGTGCCGCGCGCGCACGTGTCACCAGCGCACGGCGTGCACTCGCGGCGCGCTCTCGTCCCCGGCGCCGCGTGGAGGTGATTCTCCGATCCCGGCACGCACGCTGCAGCACGCCATGCCATGCCCACCGCGAACGAGAGCGATCGCCAGCGCTTGCTCGGCAAGCTGGTACGCGAGCTCTTGCGCTCCGAAGCGCGCGCGGCCGAGCACGCCGGCCGCGAGGCGCGCCGCATCGGCGAGACGCCTCCCGTGCTCGCGCTGCGCGAGGTCGGCGTGCACGCGACCGGTGCACGCCCTCGCCTGCAGCACGCGCTGACCGCCCACCGCCTACCCGGCACGGCGCACGGTTTCGGCGCCACCCTCGGCACGCTGCGCGACCTCGTCGTCGACCGCGTCCAGGACGCCGAGCGCGCGTTTCGCGGCGCGCTGCTCGACCTCCGGCACGGGCTCGATATCGTGCGCGTCCTGCGCGAGGTGGCGCGCCTCGAAGAGCAGTTCGCGCTGATTCGCTGGTGCGACGACTGGCTGCCCGCACGGCGCACGCTGGTCGCGCGCGTCGCAGCACAGCTCGCGTGGTTCGCCGATGCGCCGAAGCCTGGCATCGCCGCGGAACCCGAGGCCGGTCCGACCGATCGCGGCGCGTGAGCGTGGCACGTCGATCGCAACACCTGGGGTCGGGCACGACCAGGAACGAAACACGTAAAATCGGCCAAAACCCGAACGTGACGTTCGATCGCGGCGACGAGGTCACGCGAAGCGGTGATCCACGATGGCGAGGTCACGGAGGATCCCGCATCCTGGTCGTGCCTTCTTGTTTCTTTTTCGGCCGCTTGGATACTTGCTACTCAAAGCAGTATAATGCGCGGCCGGAGGTGCGTTCGTTCGTGGGCAGAGCCTGATCGACCGCGCGATCGAGCTGTACAAGCGCAGCTACGACGCGTGGCTGCGCGCGCGCATGCTGCTCGTCCCGACCGAGCGGCAGCGGCTGTTCGGCCTGACGATCGCGATCGGCGGCGCGTGCGGCGTCGCCGCCGTGTGGTTCCACCTCTCGATCCAGTACCTCGAGACGCGCACGATCGAGCGCGCGCTGTCGGCCGACGATTACGGCTGGATCTACTGGACGCTGATCGTGCCGACGCTGGGGGGCCTCCTGTCGGGACTCCTCCTCTACTACGTCGTGCCCAACGCGCGGGGCAGCGGTATCCCCCAGGTGAAGGTCGCCTATGCCGCGAAGGGCGGCCGGCTGCGCGTGCGCGACTCGGTGGGCAAGTTCGTGATCGGCACGCTGCAGATCGGCACCGGCTCGTCGCTCGGCCGCGAGGGACCGACCGTCCAGATCTGCGCCGGCGTCGCGAGCGGGCTCGCGAGGCTCGCCGGCATCTCGCAGCGCAACGCGCGGCGGTTGATACCGGTCGGCGCCGCGGCCGGCATCGCGGCCGCGTTCAACGCGCCGATCGCCGCGGTGACGTTCACGATCGAAGAGGTCGTCGGCACCCTCGACCAGACGCTGCTGTCGGGCGTGATCGTCGCGGCGGCGCTCGCCGCCGTCGTCGAGCGCAGCGTGCTGGGCCGCCATCCCGTGTTCTCGCTCCAGCACACGGCCGATCAGTTCGGCGTCGATTCGGCGCAGTCGCTGCTGCTCTACGCCGCACTCGGGATCGCGGCCGCGTTCGTCTCGATCGCGTTCACCGAGGGCCTGCTGGGGCTGCGCAAGTACTTCCGCGACGTCGCGCGCCTGCCGAAGTGGGCGCAGCCGGCCGCCGGCGCGCTGCTCACCGGCGGGCTCGCCGTGGCGGCGCTCGGCTGGCTGCACTCGCGCGGGGTCACCGGCGGCGGCTACGATACGGCGCGCGCCGCGCTCGACGGCGAGGTCGCGGTCAAGGTCGCGCTCGCGCTGTGCGGCATGAAGCTGGTCGCGACCGTGTGCTCGTATGCGAGCGGCGGCGCCGGCGGCATCTTCGCGCCGTCGCTGTTCATCGGCGGCATGCTCGGCGTCGGGTTCGGCTCGGCCGACGTGTGGATGTTCGGCGACTCGCACGCCGCGGTCGGCTCGTTCGCGCTCGTCGGCATGGGGGCGGTGTTCGCCGGCATCATTCGCGCGCCGATCACCTCGGTCCTCATCATCATCGAGATGACGAACGGCTACTCGTTGATCCTCCCGCTCATGATCGCGAACATGACCGCGTACGGCCTCGCGCGCCGGCTGCGTCCGACGCCGATCTACGAGGCCTTGCTCGAGCAGGACGGCATCAAGCTCGCGCAGCACGCGGCCGCCCCCGACGGCCTCGACGCGATGTCGCTCGAGGAGTTTGCCGGCGTCAACCACGACTTCGTGTCGTTCTTCCCGTCGCTGACGGGCGCCAAGCTGGTCAAGGACTCGGAAGCGGCGGACCGCCAGGAGGTCTTCCCGGTCCTCGATGCCGACGAGCGGCTCGTCGGCATCATCACGCTCGAGGATCTCGCCCTGCTCGCCGCCGAGCCCGACCTCCAGAACGGACTGGTCACCGCCGTCGACGTCATGCGACCGCCGATCGCGATCGTCGAGACCGAGACCGTGCGCGCGGCGTTCGACCTGCTCGTCTCGCACGACCTGCGCGAGCTCCCGGTCATCGACGACGAACAGCGCGTCGTCGGCATGATCGACGAGGTCGCGCTTGCCCACGCCTACATGCGCGCGCGCCAGCCCCGCACCGGCGGTGCGCCTCGCTCCAGCGACAGCCAGATCTTGCCCGACGACATCCAGTGATGGGCGTCTGTCATCTGGCCGACGCCTGACGTGCGAAGCCCGGATTTCACACCCACGCCCGCACCCGGCCATCGCGCACGTCGGCGAGCGCGCCGATCGTCATCGCGGCGTGGATGAGGCCGACGTGCGTGTACGCCTGCGGGAAGTTGCCGAGCAGCGCGCCGGTTTCGGGCTCGATGTCCTCGGAGAACAGCCCGAGCGGGTTGGCGTGGCGCACGACACGATCGAACACCGCGATCGCCTCCTCGAGGCGCCCCGCGAGCGCGAGCGCCTCGGCCCACCAGAACGAGCAGATCGTGAACGCGCTGGTCGTCTCGCCGAAGTCGTCGAGGTTCGTGTAGCGCATCATCAGACCGTGACGCGTCATGCGGCGCGCGTAATCGTCGAGCGTCGACAGGAAGCGCGGGTCGCGGGCGTCGACGATGCCGATCGTCGGCAAGAGCAGATTCGACGCGTCGCCGCTCTCGCTCTCGAACGACTGTGTGAAGCAGCCGTGCACGACCGAGAACCCGCGCTCGAGCACGATGCGCCGCTCCTCGAGCGCGATCTCGCGCCAGCGCGCCGCGAAGTCGTGCTTGCCGAACTGCGCCGCGATCGTCGCGCCGCGATCGATCGCGGCCCAACACATCGCACGGGAGAACGTGTAGTGGCGCGGCAGCGAGCGAAACTCCCAGATGCTGGTGTCGGTGAGCGGCGCGAGCGCGATCGCTTGCTCGACGAGCCGCTCGACGATCGGGAAGAACGCGTGCGGCTCGTCGATCACGATGCGCGGATCCGACAGCACGGTCTCGAGGCACAGGATCATCTCGCCGTTGAGATCGTTCTGCTGCTGGTCGGCCGCCGCGTTGCCGATCCGCACCGGCCCGGTGCCGGCGAAGCCGCGCCAGTGGTCGAGCACGTGCTCGGTCAGCTCGCGCTCGCCGGCGATCCCGTACAGCGGCTGCAGCGGCGCGCGCTCGGCGACGTCGCGCAGAAAGCCGATGAACTGCTCGCCCTCGTTCAGATGCGACAGCCGGCGCAGCGCCTCGACCGTGAACGCGGCGTCGCGCAGCCAGCAGTAGCGATAGTCCCACGTGCGCGGCGTGGCGAGCGCCTCGGGGATGCTCGTCGTCGCCGCGGCGATGATCGCGCCGGTGTCGACGTAGGCGTGCAGCTTCAGGCACAGCGCCGAGCGCAGCACGTGCTCCGGCGCGAAGCTCGGCAGCGCGCACGTCTTCGCCCACAGCCGCCAGCCCCGCACGGTCTCCTCGAGGTCGAAGCTGACGTCGTTGAGCGTCGGGGCGCCGTGGCGGTTGCCGTAGCACAGCACGAAGTACAGCGTGCTGCGCACGGTGATCTCGAGCCGCCGGCAGATCTGGTCGCCGGGCACGTTCGAAAACAGATGGAGCGGCGCACCGGCATCGAGCACCTCGACGCCGCGCGCGGTCGCGATCGCCTGGCCGGGCTTGCGGCCGTAATCGGGCCGCGGATCGAACTCGATCGTGATGCGGGGTGTGCCCGCGATCGGGCGCACGACGCGGACCAGCTCGTGCGGCGCGTCGACCGTCGCGCCGCCGCGATAGACGCGCGGTGCGAAGTCGATGATCTCGACGCCGCTGTCGCCGGCGACGAGCTCGGTGCGCAGCACGTTCGTGTTCGGCACGTACGCGGAGCGGCCGACGTGGCGCTGGCCGCCGAGCAAGAACCGGAACACGCCGCCGCGCTCCTCGTCGAGCAGCGCGCCGAACAGCGACGGCGAATCGAACCGCGGCAGGCACAGCCATTCGATCCCCGAATCGGGCGCGACCAGCGCGAGCACGCGGCCGTTTCCGATCACGCCGTGGTCGAGCCGTGCGGTCACTCGCAAGGCTAGCGCGCGTGCTTGGGCGGCGCGGCCAGCGATAGGCGCACCTCACATCGAGATCGAGCCCTTGCGGAAATCCGTGCGGCGCAGATGCACGTTCACGCACACCGGCCGGCCGGTCTTCGCGATCGCCTTGGCCTCGGCGAGCGTCGCGTCGACGCGGGCCGGGTCGGTCAGGACCAGCCCGACTCCGCCGTAGCCCGCCGCGACCTCGTGGTAGGCGCTGCGCCGCAGATCGGTGCCGAGCGACGTCCCGAGCATCTCGACCTGCTCGCGCGCGATCTGCATCCACGACGCGTCGTTGCCGATGAGCGCGATCGGCGCCACGCCGTGCCGCACGTACGTGTCGAACTCGGCGAGCGTGTACGCGCACGAGCCGTCGCCCCACAGCAGCCAGACTTCGCGGCCCGGCCGGACGAGCGACGCGCCGAGCGCGAAGCCGCCGCCGACGCCGAGCGTGCCGAACACGCCGGGATCGAGCCACGACAGGGGCGCGCGCGGCCGCACGATGTAGCTCGCGGTCGCGACGAAGTCGCCGCCGTCGACGACGAGCACGGCGTCGTCGGCCATCACCTCGTCCAGCCGCGTGAACAAGTGCACCGGATCGACGAGCTCGCCGGCCGGCGCCGCCTTCGCCGCGATCTCGGTGTCGCGCGCGCGCTCGCGCTCGCGTAGCGTCGCGAGCCACTCCGGCGATGCCGCGCCCCGTGCGGACGGCGTTTCGCCGCGCGCGGTTGCACGCTCCGCGAGCGCGACCAGGAAGTCGCCGGCATGCATCTCGACGGCGATGTCGGGCCGGCGGTTCTTGCGCATCTCGTCGGTCGACAGGTTCGCCGCGATCAACGTCGCCGCGCGGTTGATCCCGCGGCCGTAGCCGAGCCGGAAGTCGAACGGAAAGCCGCACACGATCACACAATCGGCTTCCTTGAGCGCCGCGCCGCGGTGGTGGCGGAGCTGCAGCTCGTGCGTGCGGCCGAGCAACCCGCGCGCCATGCCGGCGAGATAGACCGGCACGCCGAGCGCGCCGATCGCGCGCGCGATCCGGCCGGGATCGCGGATGCCGACGAGCGTCTGGCTTCCGACCACGAGCACCGGCTTGGTCGCGGCGCGCACCGCGTCCGCCGCGCGCTCGAGCGCGCCGTCGCCGCGCAGGCTCGGGAGCTTCACCGGCACGTTCCACTCCGGCAGGACCGGCGCGCGAAACTGCCGGTAGAGGTGTCCGCGCACGTAGAGCTCGAGGGCCTTGCCGGCGATCCCCTTCGCCTTGCCGAGGCCCGCCTCCTTCTCGTACATCGCGCGGATCAGCTGCTCGGGATAGAGCAGATCGACCGGTACCTCGACGAACACCGGCCCGGGCACGCCGTCGAGCGCGACCGCGATCGCGCGCTCGATCGTCGGTTGCAGCCCCGGCACGGTCTTGACCGTCGTCGCCCACTTCACGTGCGGCTTCATCAAGGTCATCTGATCGATATCCTGAAGAGAGCCGCGGCCCTTGAGCAGCGTCGCGGTCGCGCCCCCGAACAGGACGAGCGGCGTCTGCGCCATCTGCGCGTTCTTGACCGCGGTGATGGTATTGGTCACGCCGGGCCCGGCGGTGACCGCCGCGGCGCCGATCACGCCGGTCATCCGCGCGACGGCATCGGCGGCGAACACGGCGTTGCCTTCGTCGCGGACGTCGACGACGCGGATCCCGCGTGCGTCGCAGCCGGTGAGGATCGGCGAGATATGGCCGCCGCACAGCGCGAACAGGTGCGTCACGCCATGGCGCGCGAGCACCTCCGCGATCAAGTCTCCGCCATGCCTCGTCATGAGCGGTACAATAGACGCGGGCAGAGCCGACGTGGCGAACCTCGTCCTGTATTCGATTCCCGCGTTTTTCGCGCTGATCGCGCTCGAGGTCGTGTGGGCGTCGCGGCATCCCGACGCGAAGGGCTACGAGAAGCGCGACACCGCAGCGAGCCTGTCGATGGGCCTGCTCAACGTGTTCATCTCGGCGGGCGCGAAGGGCCTATCGATCCCGCTGTTCGCATGGGTGTACGAGCATCGCGTCGCCGAGCTCGGCCGCGCCGACCTGTGGTGGTCGTGGATCGTGCTCCTGTTCGCCGAGGACTGCTGCTACTACTGGTTCCACCGCATCCATCACGAGGTGCGCTTCCTGTGGGCGGCTCACGTCAACCACCACTCGAGCCAGTACTTCAACTTGTCGACGGCGCTGCGCCAGACGCTCTTGACACCGTTCACGTCGCCGATCTTCTGGACGCCGCTCGCGCTGCTCGGCTTTCCGCCGTGGATGATCCTGACCGCGCAGGCGTGGAGCCTGCTGTACCAGTTCTGGCTGCACACCGAGGCGATCGACAAGCTCGGACCGATCGAGTGGGTGATGAACACGCCGTCGCATCACCGCGTGCACCACGGCAAGAACGTGCGCTACCTCGATCGCAACCACGCCGGCATCTTCATCATCTGGGACCGCATGTTCGGAACGTTCGAGCTCGAGACCGAGCGCGTGGTCTACGGCCTCACCAAGGACATCCACACGTTCAATCCGCTGCGAATCGGCTTCCACGAGGTCGCCGCGATCGCGCGCGACGTCGCTCGAGCCCCCACCGTGGCTGCGAAGCTCGGCTACGTGCTGGCGCCGCCGGGCTGGAGCCACGACGGGTCGACGAAGACCGCCGGCGAGCTTCGCCGCGAGCTCTGACTCGGCGTTTTGTAACACGCGGATGTTGCACTTCTCGTCCTCGTGATTCCAAGTACTTGGACGGTGGTAACAACGAACCCCATCTGGGGTGTGCACACTCATGCGCGATGTAGTTCGTTGTCCGCAAACTCCCCTGTTTTCAATTGTTTGAAAATGTACCTCAGGCGATCTCTGGCGGCACAACGGTTGCTGTAGAGTCGGGGACATGCTGGGTGCCTTCACCTCGATTCGAGCGACTCGGTCGCCGCTGAAGTCTCGGCGGGCGATGCTCGACACGCTGCTCAAGCACTTGGATATGGTCCGGTTGTCGGTGGGGCTGGCCGGGCTGGTCCTCACCCTGGGCCTGGTGGGGTGCACCGGCCTCATCAGCGGTGACAATGGGGGTGGCGGTAGCCCGGAGGAGCAGGCGGCGATCGATGACTGGGTCACGATGGCCTACCCCGCTCTGACGCAGGGCTCGTGCACCAGCTGCCACGGCGCCGGTACGGGTGGCGCGCCGACGTTCCTCGCCGGCGACAAGCAGCTCGACGTCCGCACCACGATCCTCGGCTTCATGCCGTCGATCCTGAACTTCGACACGCCGGCCTCGAGCACCCTGCTCACCAAGGGCGTGCACGAAGGACCGGCGCTCACCACCGATCAGTTCTCGGGCATCGTGACCTGGGTCCAGGCCGAGGCGACCGCGGCGGGCAGCGGGAGCGGCAGCGCGACCGCCGACATCACCACCGACCCGTTCCAGTTCCAGCTCTGCACCGCAGGCGTGGCCGGCGATCCGACCTGCCCGATCAACACGGTCGACATCAGCGCGCTGCCGAACGCGCCCGCGCTGACCGGCGCGAAGATCACGTTCATCGCGCAGCCGCTGTCGAACGACATCTACGTGACCGACCTCTACGCCGATACCGGCACGAGCGGCCTCTACATCGAGCATCCGCTGTTCGTCTACATCCCGCCGACCGGCACGATGTGCTCGACCGGCGAGGCGCCGCCGTGCCCGGACGACATCGATCGCTTCTCCGACGTCAAGCTCGACATGATGCCGACCGATCCGCCGACGCATATCGGCGATGGCATCGCGGCGTTCACCGGCTTCGCGCCGGTCACCGGCGCGCAGCTCCAGATCGCGTTCAAGGTCGTCGACATGTACCGGCCCGCCAGCGGCGGCGGCACCACGAACACCGGCTGCAAGGTGATGACCGGCACCAACGGCTTCTACACGACGGTCACCACCGTCATGAACGCGAAGGTCGGCGCGGCGCTGACGCCGGGCGCGATGTACTGCGAGCAGTGCCACTCGAGCACCGGCTCGAATCCCAACATGAACGCGATGAATGCAATGAACATCAGCGGCATCGAGGGCTGTGCGACCGACACGTCGGCGACCAGCACGTGCGCCACCGCGTGCGGCCAGATCCTCGGTCAGATCAACTTCCAGAGCATTCCTACGAGCGGCATCATCCTCGCCCCGGAGTCGGGACAGGATGCTGCTCATCCCGAGAAGTTTTCATCCACCACCGATTTCAACACCTTCAAGACCGCACTCGTGAACTGGGCGACTGCCGAGAATTCCGCTCAATAAAGGAGCCCCATGAACAGGATCTCGACACTATTGATGGCTGCCGCGCTGGCGGTTCCCGCTTGCAGCACCGGTGACTCCGGTAGCGGGACCGGGTCCGGCTCGGGGTCAGGTAGCGGCTCGGGCAGCGACGACCAGTACCAGCAGCTGCTCAACAACCGCGTCTACGACTACAACGCCGCGCTGAGGATCGCGTCGTTGCGGTTGACCGGCCACGTCCCATCGATGGCGGACATCGCGCAGATCTCGAGTGCGCCCGACCAGCCGAGCCAGAAGGCGGCCTACCAGAGCCTGCTCACCAACTACATGGAGACGCCGGAGTTCTCGAACCAGATGTTCTACTTCTGGCGAGACACGTTCAAGCAAGGCGACACCGCGGTGCTCGACACCGCGCCGGCGCTCGCCGCGCAGCTCTCCGTGCAGAACGGGTCCTACATGAACCTGTTCACGCAGGCGAGCGGCAACTGTCCGACCTACGACACGGCGACCACGACGTTCACCCCCGCCGAGTGCGGGAACGGTGGCCCGGTCGCCGGCGTGCTCACCAACCCCGGCGTGATGACGCAGTTCTACTCGAACTTCGCCTTCCGCCGCGTGCGGTGGATCCAGGAGGTCTTCGACTGCACCGCGTTCCCGGCCGAGGTCTCGGCCACGCCGGTCGATGTCGGCGGCGCCTCGCCGTACACCGGCGTGTGGCCGTTCAACTCGATCGCGAGCCCGACGAACGGCGGCGGCCGCGTCAACTTCCAGGACGTCTCCGCCGTCATCTGCGCGAACTGCCACACGACGATCAACCACCGTGCGCCGCTGTTCGCGTACTACGACATGAACGGTGCGTATCAGACGACGATCTCGGTGACGACGCCGCTCGACGGCGCGCCGCTCGCGAAGCTGTCCGACTACCTGCCGCCGGGCGAGACCACGGCGTGGAAGTATCAGGTCCCGGCCGCCGACATCCCGTCGTTCGGCGCCGACATGGCCGCCGACCCGGCGGTCGCGCAGTGTGGCGTCGCCCGCATCTGGAACTGGGCGCTCGGCAAGACGGACATCGTCGACACGCTCCAGACCGTTCCGCCCGACACCATCGCGGACCAGGTTGCCGCGTTCACGGCCGACGGCTTCAAGCTGAAGGACCTCATCTTCGCCGTCTACACCAGCGACGACTTCACGAAGTTCTAGGAGGATGACCATGACCCGCTTTGCCACACTCGCGATTCTGGCCGCGTCGGTCCTGGCACCCGCCTGTACCGATGACCTGCCTCCCCCCAACACGCCGCCGCCGGGTTCGACCTCGGGTGGAACGAGCGACACCTTCGACCACGAGAACGATCAGATCAGCCCGTGGGATCTGCTCCAGCGCATCGAGGTCGAGGGCCCGCCGAGCTACACCTCGCATACGCACTCGTGTCCGAAGGTCCGGTACTCGAACCTCGGATCGCTGCTGACCGACATCGGCGTCAACGCGGCGAACACCACGCAGCTGTCCGCCGGCGAGCTCTACACCGACGGCTACAACGCGCTCGGTGGTCCGAACTACGCCAACCGCATCCGCGAGAACATCGGCATCACGATCTCCGGCGCGTCGAAAGAGTTCGACATCTTCGCCGCGGCGGCGCCTGAAGTGATGGCCGCGTTCACGAGCACCACGACGAACGCGCTGCAGGCGCGTTGCCCGGGTGCGCAGCTGTTCGACACGTCGGGCTCGGTGCCGACGTGCCGTCCCGACGGCATCGAGTGCTTGATCGGCGTCCCGCCGCAGAGCGAGCACGTCGACTACTGCAACCTCACCATCACCAATGCTTCGACCCCGGCGGTGGGTCAGCAGCTAGCCGTCGCTGCCATCCTGGCTGCGGCTTACACCTGCGAGTAGGAGACCTCCCATGGCGAAACACCCTTTCACCAAGCGTGACGAGCACCGCGAGCTGACGCGCCGCGCGCTCATCAAGTGGAGCGTTGCCGCGGGTGCTGCCCTCGGCGTGTCGCGGGCGAAGGTCTTCGACATCCTCGAGAAGACGGCCGGCAAGGACACCGCGTTTGCCGCGGCGACCAACCCGACGACTCGCTCGGTCCACGTCGTCGCCGGCAACGGCGGCCTGGCCTGGTTCACCCAGTTCTGGCCGTTCCCGTCGATCGCCGCCGCGAACAACGCGTCGTTCGCGTGGAACTTCCCGGGCAAGCAGGTGCTCGTCGCGGGCACCGACAAGCCGCTGTACACCGGGCCGGTCACGCCGTGGGCGACCATGGCGGCGACCCAGCAGGTGACCGTCTTCCAGTGCGGCAACAACGAGACGCACACGCAACAGCCGCAGTCGGTCGTCGGCCTCAACGGCAGCAACATCTTCTCGGTCGCGAGCGCGCTGCAGTCGGCGTCGCCGTCGGTGATCCCGCTGGTGACGATCGGCAACGTCGACGTCGGCACGGCAGCCGGCGCCGCCACACCCGCGAACGTGACGGCGGCCACCGGCATCGTCGATCTGTTCAACAGCGCCGCGTCTCGCGCGGGCGGCCTGCTGTCGAAGACGTCGGACGCGCAGCTGTACAAGGCGCACTACGACGCGTTCACGCAGCTCAACCGCGCGGCGGGAACGTCGACGACGAAGCTCGCGTACACCACGGCTTCGGGCGCGGCCGGATTCCTCGGCACGAACCTGTCGGCGAAGCTGGCGATCACGGCCGCGGACAACACGCGGTACGGCATCACCAGCACGACGCGCTCGAACGTCGCGGCCATCGGCCAGGCGTTCATCATCGGGGCGAAGTCATTCGCCATGGGGCTCACGAACTCCATCGTGTTGCCCGCGATGGACGACGACCCGCACGGCGCGTTCGACGGCGGCGACATCAACATCGTCCCGCAGCAGCTGACGTCGATCTTCAACGCGTTCATGGCCGACCTCAACGGCATGACCGACCCGGTCACGATGGAGAACCTGTGGAGCGACACCGTGATCACGATCCACGGTGACACCCACAAGGATCCGATCACGCCGGCTGGCTGGCCCGACGGCACGGCGAACAACTCGAACACGGTCTACGTGTACGGCGCCGGCCACTTGTTGTCGGGCTGGTTCGGAGACTACACGAGCGCCAACGGCGGCACCGCGGTGGGGTTCGACCAGAACGGCGCCGCGGCGACGTACAACGGCACCAACCAGGCCAAGTACGCGATGGCCGCGATCGCGTACGCCATCGCGAAACGCGACAGCCGTGCGATCTCGCAGTTCGCGAACGGCATCAACATCTCGGGGGTGTTCGGCCGCCCGCAGACGATGTGAGCTTCGCGGTTTCCTTGCTACGCTAGGGCGTGACCGGGTCGCGGGTCCTCGCCCTAGCGTTTGTTGTTTTCGGCGCGCTGGCGTGCGGGCACAAGGACAATGCGCAGGGCGATCCGACCGCGCGCGCCGGCTCGGACGACCTCGCGGGCGAGCAGCAGAAGTTCGATGCCGAGCGCCGGCCCGATCAGGTCGTGACCGCGATGGGGATCGGCCCCGGCTCGCGTGTCGCCGACATCGGCGCCGGCTCGGGCCTTCTGACCGTGCACCTCGCGCGCGCGGTCGCGCCGGACGGCCGCGTGGTCGCGACCGATATCGATCAGGGCGTGCTCGACCTGCTCGGCAAGCGGATGACGGCGATGGGGTTCGGCCAGGTGGTCCAGCCCAAGCTCGTCTCGGCCGACGCGCCCGGCCTCGAGGACCACGCGTACGACGCGATCCTGCTCGCCGAGGTCGATCATTACTTCCAGGATCCGGTCGCGTGGCTGAAGGCGGCCACCGCCGCGCTCAAGCCGGGCGGCCGCATCGTGATCTCGAACCGCATCTACCATCGCGCGCAGTCGATGGAGGCCGCGCGCAAGGCCGGGCTCGTGCTCAAGAGCGAATCCGAGCCGGTTCCCACCCACTTCGTCGCCGTGTTCACCGCCCCCGAAACGTGAGGCTCACCATGAGAAGCGCAACGTGCTTGGTCGTGCTGTTGGCCGGTTGCCCCGGCCCCGAAGGCAACCCGAAGGTCCTGTGGCTCGCACCCGACATGGCCGAGACCGCGGTCAAGCTGGTCGATACCGAACCTCCGCCGTTTTGAGCGCCCGGTGTCGGGGCCGGTGGCTCCGAGGAGGCAGCGTACACGCTCAAGGCAGGAGTGCCGGCGGGCACGTATCACCTCGTCCTCGACGCGGTGATCACGGGCTCGGTCGACGTCACGTTCGATCTGATCTGGCGGCGCAGCACGACCGACATGGAGCTCGCGAACTGGACCGAGCACTACGACCCGCTCGGCGGCGGCAACTACGACGCCCAGCCGTTCGAGTACGACGAAGACGCGATGGCGATCGACTGGAAGAGCGGCGACCAGCTCGTGTTCCGCTACACCGGCGCGAACGCGACCGTCAACGAGGCGTACATCCCGAACGGCGACGGCGTGAACTCGAAGGGCCGCGATCCGAACATCACTCTTCCGTGAAGTCGAGGTCGACGCCGAACGACTCCTTGAGCGCGAACAGGCCGGCGAACGCGAGCACGAGCACGACCGCGCCGACCGCGATCGCCGACTGCACGGTGCCGGTCCACACCGCGAGCAGGACCGGGACCGATCCGCGCACGAAGTTCGGCACGGTCGTGGTCACGGTCGCGCGCAGGTTCGTGCCGAACAGCTCGGCGGCGGTCGACACGAACACCGCCCAGTAGCCGCTCGCGAACCCGATGAACGCGCACAGCGCGTACATGACCTCGGTCGAGGTGCCGCCGAGCGTGAAGTAGAGGACGAGCGAGAGCGCGGTGAGGCCGAGGAACGTCGCGAGCGCGCGGCGCCGCGAGTGCAGCTTCTGGCTGAGCAGGCCGGACGCGAGCCCGCCGATCGTGCACGCGCCGTAGCAGAAGAACGTCGCGGTCGCGGGATTCGGCGGCGGCTGAAGGCCGAGCGCGCCGCCGAGCTCCTTGGACGCCGACACCGGGATCGCGATCACGAACCAGATCGGAACACCGACGAGGATCACGGCGATGTAGCGCACGAACCGCTTGCCGCTCGTGAACAGCGCGAGGAAGTTGCCGCGCGACACGGCCTTGTCGCGCACGGCGTGGAACATGCCCGACTCGACGACGCCGATGCGCAGGATCAGGAGCACGAGCCCGAGGCCGCCGCCGACGAAGTACGCGACGCGCCAGCTCGGGTGCGGCACGTCGGGGAACGCGCCGCCGATCAGGCCGGCGAGGATCCCTCCCGAGACCCCGAGCGCGGCGACCACGGTCGTGCCGTAGCCGCGGCTGTCCTTGCCCATGAGCTCGCTGACGAGCGTGATGCCGGCGCCGAGCTCGCCGGCGAGGCCGATGCCGGCGATCAAGCGCCACACGCCGTACGCGTCCAGCGAGTGCACCATGCCGTTCGCGATGTTCGCGATCGAGTACAGCGTGATCGACCCGAACAGCACGCTCAGGCGCCCGCGCTTGTCGCCGATCACGCCCCACAGGATGCCGCCGGCGAGCATCCCCCACATCTGCATCGACAGCATGTGCTTGAACTCGGCGAGCTGCTGATCGGGCGCCACGCCGAGCTCGGTCAAGCTCGGCACCCGCACCATGCTGAACAGGATCAGATCGTAGATGTCGACGAAGTAGCCGAGCGCGGCGACGATGACGGCGAGCGTCGCGGCGCGCTTGGCGGTGACTGCGGTCGAAACCACGGCCCGAGTTTACGCGTTATAACGAGGCATGAGGCAAGCGCTCGCGCTCCTGCTCGTCGTCGCGCTCGGCGGATCGGCGCGCGCCGACGAGCACCGCTCGTGGGTCAAGCAGATCCCCGATGCCGCGACCTGGAAGACGTACTCCAAGACGGTCGGCTCCGACGAGCTCGGCAAGTGCATCATCGACATCCACACCAACGACATCTACTTCTTCGACGTCAACCTGTTCGAGATCCACGCCGACTTCGTGCTCGGCGTGCTGCTCAAGCAGGCGTGGACGCGCGAGAACATCATCGAATACAACAAGAACTACGAGCGCGTGAAGCCGCGCTTCATCCTCTGCTACCTCACGCACCATCTCAAAGTCGATCGCTGGACGTTCTCGTTCTGGGAAGGCGACAAGATCGATCCCGACGGCGTCGTGCGCGTCAAGAAGCGGCTCGAGCCGAGCTTCTTCATCAAGAGGCTCGCGTTCCGGCCCGACTCGCCGATGCAGCAGAAGGTCGCGCTCGAGGTGAGAAGGCGCGGGCTCGAGACCGTCACGAACGACGAGATCTACAAGGCCGCCGAGGTCCAGGCGTTCACGAAGGGCCGCGCGGTCGGCAAGCTGCACGTCGTCCCGCTCGGCACGCCGTACGAGTCGCTGACGTTCGATCGCCACGACATCGCGCTGCTGCAGGAGAGCTACCCCGACATCACGCCGGTCGCCGGCATCATCGCGACGCAGTTCTCGACGCCGCTGTCGCACGTGAACCTGCGCGCCGGCGCGTGGGGCATCCCGAACGCGGGCGACAAGAAGGCGCGCGAAAAGTACGGCGCGCTCGACGGCAAGGTCGTCTATTACGAGGTCACGGATACCGCGATCACGTTGCGCGAGGCGACGCCCGACGAGATCCGCGAGCTCGAAGGCAAGATCGCCGCGGCCAAGCACGTCGAGCTGCCGGCCGCGAACCTGACGAACCGGCGGTTCGCGATGCTGACGCGCATGCGCGCGAAGGACGTCGTCGTGTTCGGCACGAAGGCGTCGAACCTGGGCGAGATCGTGACCGCGAACCTGCCCGGCGTGCGCGTGCCGATGGGCTTCGGCGTGCCGTTCTTCTACTACGACCAGCACATGCGCCAGAACCACCTGCTCGACAAGCGCGACGCGATGCTCGCCGATCCGCGGTGGAAGACCGACGCGGCCTGGCGCCGGGCCGCGCTCGACGACATGCGCAAGGCGGTGATGGACGCGCCGATCGATCCGGCGACGCTCGACGCGATCTACAAGCGCGTGCGCGTCGAGCTCGGCGGCAAGGGCGTGTTCGTGCGCAGCTCGTCGAACTCCGAGGACCTGCCGGGCTTCAACGGCGCGGGGCTCTACGACACCGTCGGCAACGTGCGCGGCGAGAAGGCGCTCGGCGACGCGCTCAGGTACGTGTGGGCGTCGCTGTGGAACCTGCGCGCGGTCGAGGAGCGCGAGGCGTTCGGCATCGACCACAAGCAGGTGTACATGGGCGTGCTCGTGCAGATCGGCATCAACGCGACCGCGGCCGGCGTGCTGGTGACGAAGGATCTATTGGACACGACCGACAAGAACGGGTTCACGATCAACGCGAAGTGGGGCCTCGGCGAGCGCGTCGTGCAGGGCCAGAAATCACCCGAGCAGGTGATCTTCGATCCGACCAACGACGGCACGAAGATCATCACGCGCACCGACGATCCGATCCGGCTCGTGTTCGACGACTCCGGCGGGACCAAGGAGATCCCGGTCGATCCGGCGGCCGGCGTGATCTTGAGCGAGGAACGTGCGAAGAAGCTGTGCACGATGGTGCTGAGCTTCGTGCCCGTGTTCGCGAAGGGCGTCCCGCTCGATGTCGAGTGGGTGCTCGAAGGCGAGGACTTCTGGATCGTGCAGGCGAGGCCGTATGTCGGGCAGTAAGTGGATCGCGATCGCGGTGATGGCGCTTGCCGCGTGCGAGCTCGAGCCGGCGCCGAAGAAGCAGGCGGCCGCGGAGACGGGATCGGCTGCGGCGCCGGCTGCGGGATCGGCTGCAGGATCGGCCGCGGCGCCGGCTGCAGGATCGGCTGCGGCGCCGGCTGCAGGATCGGCTGCAGGATCGGCTGCGGCGGCTGACGTGACCGACGCGTGCATGCAGGTCGGCGTTCACTTCGCGGAGGTCTGGATCGACGAGGCGCAGAACGCGCAGGATCGCGCCGCGCTCGAGCACGAGCGCACGTTGCTCGTGCGGAGGACCGCGGTCGCGTGCACGAAGGCGGGCTGGAGCGAGGAGGCGCGCACGTGCGTGGAGCACGCGAAGACGCGCGCCGAGATCTCCGCGTGCGAGAAGAAGATCGTCGGAGGAGCCGGATCCGGTCACTGACGTGGCTCGCCGTCGTCGCCGGCTGCGGGCACGTCGACTTCGACCCGGCCGCGTGCACGGCGTTCGGCCCGTGGTCGAGCCCGACGCCGCTCGCGCCCGCGATCAACAGCTCCGCGCGGAACTGGGGCGGCCAGATCACGCCCGACGGGCTCGCGCTCTATTATTCGGCGAAGACGGCGAACGGCCAGCGCACGTTCGTCGCCGAGCGCGCTTCGCGCGCCGACCCGTTCGCATCCAGTCAGCCGACGAACGTGGCGATCGCCGCGAGCGATGACGACGACGACCCGTCGCTCACCGGCGACCAGCTCGAGATGTGGTTCGATCGGACGACGCCAGCCAGTGCCGGACGGTTGTACTCGACGGCGCGCACCGCGATCGGGCAGGCGTGGAGCGACCCGATCTTGCAGGATGGCGTCGACAACAACGCGGTGACCGACGCGCCGTGGATCGCGCTCGACGGGCTGAGCGTGTATTACACCGACGTCGACTCGTACACGATCAGGGTGCAGACGCGCGCGTCGCGCTCGGATACGTTCACGGGCGGCGGTCAGCTCGTCCCGCTCGGGATCGCTGCGAATGTCGGCACGGCCTGGCTGTCGGCCGACCAGCTCGCGATCACGTTCCAGGCCACGACCGGGGCTGGCGGGACGAACCAGCTCTGGGACGCCGAACGCCAGACGATCGCCGACGGTTTCGGCGCGCCGACCCAGATCGCGGGGATCGGCGCCCCCGGTGCGGACGACGTCGACGCCTCGCTCACCGAGGATGGCCTCGAGCTGTACTTCGCGTCGAACCGCTCCGACGGCATGACGTTCGAGATCTATGTCGCGACGCGCACGTGCAAGTAGCGCCGGTCAGCCGATCCGGCTCGCGAGCGGCGAGCGATAGCTCGCGTCGGCGGCGCGGCGCGCGCGTTCGCCGAGCCCGCGGCACACGGCCGAGGCCAGACCCGGCACGTCGTCGACGAGCTCCTCGAAGTCGACGCGCTCGAGGCGGATCACGCGCGCGGCCCGCACGACGACGAGATCGGCCGACGCGGCGAGCGGCGCGACGCAGGCGAGCTCGTCGACGACGTCGCCTTTGCCGAACGTGCGGTCGCCCATGCGCAGCTCGCCGTCGTCGACCGCGATCAGCGCGTCGATCGGATCGCCCGCCGAGACGACGACCGTGCCTTCGCGCGCGGTGACCCAGCGGGCGCGTTCGGCGACGTCGGCGAGCTGGCGCGTCGTCAACGACGCGAGCAGCGGCACGCGCCCGAGGGCGATCAGCGTTTCGACGCGAGTGGGCATGTCGGCTCCTTCGGTTTCGGCAGGCTCGGGCTCGGAGATGGCTTCGGTGAGGCGGCGCACGAGATCGGCGGGGCTGGCGGAGAGCGCCTCGGCGTGTGCGGCGCGCGCGATCGTCTCGCGGTGCGCGCCGCGGCCGCCTTCGCCGAGCGCGTGGAGGACGAGCGCGCGAGCCAGTCGATCGCGGCCCGCGAGCTCGCCGCGGATCGCGGCCTCGCGGGTCGGCGGCGTGCCGCCAGCCGCCGCGATCGCGGCCGCGCGATCGGCCGGGGCGATCGCGTCGACGACCTCGACGAGCCTGCCGACGAGCGGGCGCGGCAACGCGGCCTCGATCACCGCGAGCGTGCGCGCGCGTTCGTGCGCGCCGCGCGCGTGCCGCCACTGCGACGCGGCGCGGGCGATCGATCGCGACCGGCCGCGCGCCGCGACCAGCAGCAGGACCGTGTGCGCGATCTCGTGCAGGCGCTCCTCGAGCCGGCGCGCGACCAGGGCGTCGTCGGAGAACGCGGCGAGCGCGCCCGACGTGCGCTCGAGCGCGTCGAGCTCGGCGTCGACGAGGCGATCGAGCGTCGCCGGCGTCACCGGCAGCTCGGCGAGCAGCGCCGCGGCGCGATCGCGCGCGAGCCGGCGGCCCCACGCGGCGGTCGCGATCAGCTCCGATGCGGCCGCGACGCCGAGCGCGGCGAGCGCGTGCTCGGCGGCACCGCGCACGTCGTCGTCGCGCTCGCCGAGCGCGGCCGCGACGCGGCGCAGGTCGTCCGGCTCGATCGCGCCCTGGCCTTCGAGCAACGTGCCGTAGAGGCCGAGCGCCGCCGCGGTCTCGATCGGCTCGCCAGCCGGCGCATCCGCGAGATCGCGCACGAGCTCGAGCAGGTCGGCGCGGAGCAGCACGAGCTCGGCGCTCGACTTCGCGGTCGCGACGAGCTTGCCGAGCGCGTGCAGCGCGGCGGCGCGACTCGCCGGTGTGCCGCGGCCGCGGCGCAGCGCACGCGCGAGCGATCGCGCGGCCGCGAGCGCGTCGGCACCGCGCGCGAGCTCGACGACGAGCTCGTCGATCGCCGCGCGCGCGACATCGCCCGGATCGCGCGCGGAATCGCCGAGCAGGTCGCCGATCGCGGACTGTTCGCCGCGCAGGCGGAGCTGCGCGACCTCGGCGGCGAGCGCGACGGCAGGATCCTCGTGATCGCGCCACTGCTCGATCGCTTCGGCGGGCACACCGCCGGCGAGCCCGACCGCGCGCACCGCGAGCTCGCGTACG
>Ga0335083_10002924_pt1 | contig 22314 bp, 16 predicted proteins | sample Lox_Sample_42_FD_206716 | JGI IMG/M metagenome (GOLD analysis project Ga0335083, IMG submission 206716) | Soil microbial communities from Loxahatchee National Wildlife Refuge, Florida, United States - Lox_Sample_4.2 | ecosystem: Environmental > Terrestrial > Soil > Wetlands | place: USA...
CCACCCAGATGCCGTCGTAAGGCGACTCGCTCCGCGCCTGGAACTGGTAGGCGACCTGCCCGCCCGGCGCGAGTTGATCCACGCCTCGCGGCTCGGCGAATCCGGTGACCGCGAACTCGGGCGCCAGAACGGTCGGCTTTCCGCTGTCGAGGTCGACGGCAGTCAAATCCCCGTCCTGACCGTCGAAGTGGAAGATCCCCAACATGCGGGGCTGGCCCACCGCGGCCACCTTTCCGCGCTCACCCAGCACTCGGCTGTCGCCGGTCGGAAGGTCGAACAGGATCGCGTCGGCGCGCTTCTGACCGTCGTCGGGCTTGGTGTAGATGCCGGCCAGCAATCGATCGCCCGAGAGATTCCAGACGGGCTGGATGCTCTGAGCGGCCGCGTCCGACGACTGCGACCAGGTGGCCGTGCTACGCGGCGACTCCCAGAATGAGCGGAGGGCGAATGGTTGATCAGTGGCGGCCAGGCCATTCACCTGGTCAAGAAACGACGGTGTCATGGCGCGGTCGCCATCCAGATGCCGTCGTAGGGCGAGTCGGTCCGCGCCTGGAACTGGTAAACGATCCGCGTGCCGGGCGCGAGCTGATCGGCGCCCTGCGGTTCGGCGAACGCGGTCACCGTGAACTCGGGCGCCAGGACCGTCGCCTGGGCGGTGGCGGGGTCGGCGACGGTCAGGTCGCCGCGCATCTCGTCCCAGTGGAACATCCCCATCACGCGGGTCTGCCCGACGGCCGCGATGCGCCCGCGCTGTCCCAGCAAGCGGCTGGCGCCGGTTCGCGGGTCGAGCACCGACACGTCGCCGCGCGTCTGCTCGTCGCTGATGTCGGTGTACACGGGCACCAGCAAGGTCCCGTCCGCGAACTGGCTGACCGGGTCGATGTCCTCGCCCGGCGTGTTGAGGTCGAACCGGGGCCCGGAGGGATTGTCGGCCGAGCCGACCTGCTCCACCAGCGAATCCGCTTGGCTGAGAGTCGACGTCGAGTACCAGAAGGCGCCGTCAGGGGTGAAACCGCCCACGGCTCGCCCCGGAATCGACGCCGGGGGCTTGTTCGGCTCGAGGATCACCGTGTCGGTGCCGCTCCTGACCCAGACCTGATCGGTTCCGGGGCGCCAGTGCGCCGTGAACACCAGCGCGAAAGCGCCCGGGAGCGTGTTCAGAGGTACCGGGAGATCGGCCGTCTGTTGAAGGCCGGCGCGGTAGTCGAACAGGGTGTACTCGGCGTTGCTTCCGCCGCTGCTCTCGGCGGTCAGGAACCAGCGCCCATCCGGCGAGAGTCCCGCCAGGCTGGCGTCGAACGGCAACCAGCTCTGCGTGCCGGTGATCGGATCGCGAACGGCCCAGAGCTCGCCGTTCGGTCCCGGTGTCGCCATGTGCAGGACCAGCGCGATCCCGTCTGGCGTCGCCTGACCCCAGAACTGCTGGCACAGCTGCCCCGGGACCGTGCTGGGGGTCGTGCAGGGGTCGAGCCCGGTTGCCACCTGCTGGGGAACGCCGGAGGGCGGAACGTCCATCAGGACTCCTTCCGAGGTGAAGTAGAAGAAATCGTTTGCGATGAACTGGGCAGGGGAAGCGTCGTCCAGCATGGTTGTCTGCCCATCGACGTCGTACAGCGTGACGGCGGGTGGTTGCGACGACGGATTGCTGAGAGAGAACCGCCGGCGATCCTGCGAAAGGAGCAGCTGGAGCCCCATGAGCTGGACCAAGTCGCCGGTGATGGCGTCAGCTCGCACGTCTCCGACGTCATACCCGTCAGACTCGGTGGAAACAGTCACGCCCCCGGCGTCGATCCCGCGGCACGGCGAGACGTCGAAGCCGCAGCCGAGCCCCAGCGTCGCGTCGACGCTGGGGACCAGGAGCCTCTCCACGGGTGGGCCGCCGGTTGGCTCCACCGAGACCTCGAACAGATCCCCCTCCGGGCCCTCCGCGTTTTGCGCGATGGGGCGCGTGAAGAAGGCGCGCAGCACGCCGTCGCCGGTCGGCGGCAGAAGCCCGACCAGGGTCGCCGTGCGATCTGCCACGATCTGGCGCCCCTCGGGTGGCTCGCCGCGCGGCAGGCAACCCGACGTGAGGGCCACCAGCGCGGCCATCGTCGTGCGAGCGTTTTTCATGGGCAATTCGCCACCCAGATGCCGTCGTAGGGCGAGTCGGTCCGCGCCTGGAACTGGTAGACGATCCGCGTGCCGGGGGCGAGCTGATCGGCGCCTTGCGGTTCGGCGAACGCGGTCACCGTGAACTCGGGCGCCAGGACGATTGCCTGGGCGGTGGCGGGGTCGGCGACGGTCAGGTCGCCGCGCATCTCGTCCCAGTGGAACATCCCCATCACGCGGGTCTGCCCGACGGCCGCGATGCGCCCGCGTTCGCCGACCAACCAGCTCGCCCCCGTGCGCGGGTCGAACACCGACACGTCTTCACGCGTCTCTGCGTCGTCGGGCTTGGTGTAGACGGCGTCCAGCACACGCCCGTTCGCAAAGTCGCGCACCGGCTCGAGGTACGTATTCGGCGTGTCGAGATCGAATCGAGGACCCGAAGGATCGTCGGCCAGGCCGATCTGGGTGACCGGCATGGATGTGTCGGGCGTGTTGGCCGACGAAAACCAGTAGACTCCGTCGGGCGTGAAGGGCGTGATTCTCTCGGACGCGTCCAGAGCTCCGGCCCACTGGAGGCCCGACCCCGAGATGGAAATGGCCGGCTTGCCCGGCTCGACGATCCAGATCGCTGCCGTGTCGGAACCAAGCCCGACGCTCATCCACAGCTCGGCGGTCCCCGGGCGCCAGACCGGGATCGAGAACTCTTGGTAGGGAACGTCGAAGTCCTGTTGGACGCCGTCGCGGTAGTCGAAAAAAGTCAGGGGGTCATCGGCGCTGGCTTGCTCTTCCAGAAGCCAACGTCCGTCCGGCGAGAGCTGCGCGTAGCTGGCGTCGAAGGGCAACCAGGTCTCGAGGCCCGTGACCGGGTCGCGAACGGACCACCCCTGGTCGTTCGGGTTCGGCGTTTGTTTGTGCAACACCAGGGCGATCCCGTCCGGCGTGGCTTGCCCCCAGAACGACGTGCACGGCTGATTCTGGTACTGCGCATTCCGGCAGTCCACGAGCCCGGTTGCCATTTGCGTCGGAACGTCAGACAGGGGGACGTCCATCAGGTCTCCCTGAGGGGTCACGTAGAAGAAGTCGTCTCCGACGAAGCGCGCCGTCGCGGTCGAGGCGTCCGACAGGACCGTCGTCTGCCCGCTCACGTCGGTCAGCGCGACGCCTTGCTGATCGCCGAAGAAGAAGCGCTGCTTGCTCTGCGAAAACGTCGGGTAGCCCGAGAACGTCTGCACGGCACCAGTGAGGGCGTCGACTCGCTCCAGCGGGCCCGCGCCCGGGAAGACCGTCACGCCCCGGGGGTCGATCCCGTTGCAGGGCGCGACATTGAAGGTGCACCCGAGGCTCTCCGCCAGCTGGATGTCGGGCGCCAGAAGCTTCTCGGTGGCCGGGTCTCCGGTCGAATCCAGCGAGAGCTCGAACAGATCGCCGACCGGACCCTCCGGCCCTTGCCCGGTGGTGCGCGCCACGAACGCCCGCAGCACGCCGTCCCCCGTCGGAGGGAGAAGCCCGATCAGGCCGGCCTGTCGATCGGCCAGGATCTGGCGTCCCGCGGGTGGGTCGCCGCGCGGCACGCAAGCCGCCGGGAGCGCCAGCAGCACGCCGATCACGACGCGACCGTCTTTCATGGGCAAGTCGCGACCCAGATGCCGTCGTAGGGGGAGTCGGTCCGCGCCTGGAACTGGTAAGCGATCCGCGTGCCGGGGGCGAGCTGATCGGCGCCTTGCGGTTCGGCGAAGGCGGTCACCGCGAACTCGGGCGCCAGGACCGTCTGGCGGCCGGTGTCGATCTCGCTGACGGTCAGATCGCCGCGCATCTCGTCGGAGTGGAACAGCCCCAGGACGCGCGTCTGTCCCACGGCGGCGAGCCAGCCCCGCTCGCCCAGCACGAGGCTGTCACCGGTGCGCGGGTCCAGCACGATGGCGTCAGTGCGCGCCTCGATGTCGGTATCCTTGGTATAGACCGATGCCACCAGGCGGTCGTCGTCGAGGATCCAGATGGGGTCGGCCGAGGTGTTCGCCGGGTTCAGCTGGAACTTGGGTCCGTTGGGATCGTCGGCCGGCCCGACCTGAACTCGAGACTTGGTCATGTCGAAGTCGGGCGTGGAGAGCCAGTAGCTGCCGTCGGGCGTGAACGTGGGGACGGCGGTGTCCAGGTTCGGGACCATGATCGGCGCTGCCGTGGGGCTCAGGATCCACTGGATGACCGTCTCGACGGTGGCGTCCGCGTTCCAGGTCCGCGACGCGGCCCAGAAGTCGCTGTGTTGTGGCCTCCACTCCCCAGAGAACACCGGCACTCCAAAGTCGACGACCTCCGTGTCGTTGGCGCGGTAATCAAAGAACGTGAGCCGACCACCGGAACCTTCCGAGGCGTCGACCAGCCAGCGCCCATCGGTCGAGACCAGCGGAACGCCGGGTGCGTCGAACGGCAGAGCTGTCTCCGCCCCGCTCAGCGGATCGCGAACGAACAGCTGCGAGGCGGCGGAAGCGGACGTGGCCCTTCTCAGGAACAGCAGCATTCCATCCGGCGTCGGCACGACCGCGAACGGCGCGAGGCTGTACAGCCCCGGGACGGCAACCTGGCTGGCGCCGGGGGAACTGGCCACGAGTCCGGTGGTGACCTTCTCCGCCGCGCCGGACAGAGGGATGCGCATCAGGTCGCCTTCCTGCGTCGAGTAGTAAAAGTCGTCGCCGGCGCTGAAGACCGGGTAGGCGACGTCGTCCAGCGCGATCGACGTCCCGTCGGCGTCGTCCAGCCTTCCCGAGCCCGCCTGCGTCCCCAGTCCCGAATCGAAGTTGAAGATGCGCTCGCCGCTGGGCGACATGAGCATGGGGTACTGCGGCAGATCCAACCGATATCCGGTGACCGGGTTGACCCAGACAAACGCGCCGGTCGTCTGGTGAGCCCAGAGGCTTCGCGCCAGAACCGAGCTGCAGGGCGCGACCTTGTAGTTGCAGCCCAGGCCATCGACGATGTCGTAGTCGGGCACCAGCAGGGTCTCTGTCGGGGGCCCGCCCGACGCACCCACCGCGGCGACGTACAGGTCCAGCGCGCCGACCTCCGCGCCAGGGTGGGTGACCAGGAGGCGCAGCATGCCGTCGCCATCGGGGGGAACCATGCCGACCAGCGACGCCTGTCGATCGGCGATGATCTGCTGCCCGGCCGGCGGAGCGCCCCGGGGCAAGCAGCCAGTCCCCAGCAGGGCCAGGGCGGTCATCCTGGATTTGATCGACCGTTCGATGCCCGGGCTAGTGCGCCGCGAGGCCCCGGTCCGTCACGGTCCTGCGTTTTCTCGGTGCGGTCGAGGTCGCACAACGTGCTACAGTCAGCCGCTGGGCGTTATTCCTGGAAATAGTGGACATGAAAGACCATCTCGGCCCGTCGCGTCAAGGATTGTATGACCCCGCGCACGAACACGATTCCTGCGGGGTTGGCTTCGTCGTCGACCTCAAGGGGCGAAAGTCCCATCAGATCGTTCGTGACGGCGTCCAGATTCTCCTGAACCTGGAACACCGCGGTGCGTGCGGCGCCGAGAAGAACACGGGCGACGGCGCCGGGATCCTCATCCAGATCCCCCACAAGTTCCTGGTGGCCGCCTGCGCGGCGGGGACCGGACACATCGAGCTGCCGGCGGCCGGCCAGTACGGCGTCGGGATGGTGTTCCTGCCCAACGAGCCCGGCAACCGCGCCGCCTGCGAGCACCTGTGCGAACAGGTGGTTCGCGAGGAGGGGCAGCGCTTCCTCGGCTGGCGCGAGGTGCCGGTCGAGCCCCGGATGCTGGGACCGACCGCCCGCCGCTCGCAGCCGGTCATGAAGCAGCTCTTCATCGGGCGCGACCCGTCGATCGCCGACGACGACGCGTTCGAACGAAAGCTGTACGTGATTCGCCGGCGCGTGCGTCACGCGGTCCGCAAGCTGGACATCCCCGAGAAGGCCCGCTTCTACATCGCCAGCCTCTCGTCGCGCACGATCGTCTACAAGGGGATGCTGAACTGCGATCAGCTGACCGCGTTCTACCTGGACCTGCAGGATCAGCGGGTCGAGTCGGCGCTGGCGCTGGTCCACTCCCGCTTCTCGACCAACACCTTCCCCAACTGGGCGCGGTCGCATCCCTACCGGATGGTGGCCCACAACGGCGAGATCAACACGCTGCGCGGCAACGTCAACTGGATGCACGCGCGCGAGAGCATGTTCGCCTCCAAGCTGTTCGGGGACGACCTGAAGAAGTGCATCCCGGTCGTCGACACCGATGGCAGCGACTCCGGCATGTTCGACAACGTGCTCGAGCTGCTGGTCCTGTCGGGGCGGTCGCTGCCGCACGCGATGATGATGATGATCCCGGAGCCGTGGTCGAACCACGAGTCCATGTCGCGCGAGCGCAAGGACTTCTACGAGTTCCACGGCTGCCTGATGGAGCCCTGGGACGGCCCGGCCTCGGTCTGCTTCACCGACGGCATCCGCATCGGCGCCACGCTGGACCGCAACGGCCTGCGCCCGTCCCGCTACTACGTGACCAAGGACGGCCTGGTCGTGCTGGCCTCCGAGGTCGGGGTGCTCCCCGCCATCGCTCCCGAGCGCATTCTAGAGAAGGGGCGCCTGCAGCCGGGGCGCATGTTCCTGGTCGACACGTCGCAGGGGCGGATCATCGGCGACGACGAGATCAAGGACCAGATGGCCAAGGCCGCGCCCTACGGGCAGTGGCTGAAAGAGAACCTGGTGGCGCTGGCCGACCTGCCCGCGCCGCCCTCGGTCATCGCGCCCGACCACGAGACGGTGCTGCGCCGGCAGGAGGCGTTCGGCTACACGTCCGAGGACCTGAAGGTGCTGGTCGCGCCGATGGCCACCGACGGCGTCGAGGCGACGGGGTCGATGGGGACGGACACGCCGCTGGCCGTGCTCTCGAACCGGCCGCAGCTCCTCTACAACTACTTCAAGCAGCTCTTCGCCCAGGTGACCAACCCGCCGGTCGACGCGATCCGCGAGGAGATCATCATGGCGGTCGACACGGCGATCGGCCCCGAGGGGAACCTGCTCGAGCCGACGCCGGCCTCCGCGCACCAGATCGGACTGCCCACGCCGGTCCTGCGCAACGGCGAGCTCGAGAAGCTCCGCAACCTGGACGGTGGGTCCGCCTCGCGCGGCTTCAAGAGCGTCACCCTCCAGGCTCTCTACGACGTGAAGGCGGGCGGCGCCGGTCTGAAGGCCGGCATCGAGGTTCTGCGCGCGGCAGCCAGCAAGGCGATCGCCGACGGGAACAACATCATCATCCTGTCCGACCGCGGCCACGACCACGATCGGGCGCCCATCCCGGCGCTGCTGACCATCGCGTCCGTGCAGCACCACCTGCTGCGCGAGGGGTCGCGTACGCGGGTGGGCCTGGTGCTGGAGAGCGGCGAGCCGCGCGAGGTGCACCACTTCGCGCTTCTGCTCGGCTACGGGGCCAGCGCCATCAACCCCTACCTGGCGTTCGAGTCGCTGCACGACATGGTCAAGACCGGCCTCTTGGCCGGGGACGCCGAGCAGGCCGAGAAGAAGTACGTCAAGGCGGTCGGCAAGGGGATCGTGAAGGTCTGCTCGAAGATGGGGATCTCGACCATCCAGAGCTACCACGGCGCCCAGGTGTTCGAGGCCATCGGCCTCAACGAGGCGTTCGTCGCCGAGTACTTCACCTGGACGGCCTCGCGGCTCGAGGGGATCGGCATCGAGGAGATCGCCGCCGAGGTCAAGGAGCGCCACCTGCGCGCCTTCCCGGACCGCCCGCTGCCCCAGGACAGCCTGGACCCGGGCGGGCAGTACCAGTACCGCCGCAACGGCGAGTACCACCTGTTCAACCCGGTCAGCATCCACAAGCTGCAGACCGCTTGCCGCACCGGCGACTACCCGACGTTCAAGGAATACTCCACCTTGATCAACGACCAGTCGCGGAACCTGTGCACGCTCCGCGGCCTGATGGATCTGAAGCCGAATCGCGCGGCCGTGCCGATCGACGAGGTCGAGCCGATCGAGGCGATCCTCAAGCGCTTCAAGACCGGCGCGATGTCGTACGGATCGATCAGCAAGGAAGCGCACGAGACGCTGGCCATCGCGATGAACCGCATCGGCGGCAAGAGCAACACCGGCGAGGGTGGCGAGGACCCGGCGCGCTACGTCCCCGACGCCAACGGCGACTCGCGGCGCAGCGCGATCAAGCAGGTCGCCTCGGGGCGCTTCGGCGTCAACAGCTGGTACCTGGTCAACGCCGACGAGATCCAGATCAAGATGGCCCAGGGGGCCAAGCCCGGCGAGGGCGGGCAGCTGCCCGGGACCAAGGTCTACCCCTGGATCGCGCGCGTCCGCTACTCGACGCCGGGCGTGGGCCTGATCTCGCCGCCGCCCCACCACGACATCTACTCGATCGAGGACCTGGCGCAGCTCATTCACGACCTGAAGAACGCCAACCCGCGCGCGCGGATCAGCGTCAAGCTGGTCGCCGAGGTGGGCGTGGGGACGATCGCGGCCGGCGTCGCCAAGGCCCACGCCGACCTGGTGCTCATCAGCGGGCACGACGGCGGCACCGGCGCATCGCCGCTGACCAGCATCAAGCACGCGGGCGCCCCCTGGGAGCTGGGGCTGGCCGAGACCCACCAGGTGCTGGTGCTCAACAACCTGCGCAGCCGGATCGTGGTCGAGACCGACGGCCAGTTGAAGACCGGCCGCGACGTGATCGTCGGGGCCCTGCTGGGCGCCGAGGAGTTCGGCTTCTCGACCGCCCCGCTGGTGGCGGTGGGCTGCATCATGATGCGCGTCTGTCACCTCAACACCTGCCCGGTCGGCGTCGCCACGCAGGACCCGCGGCTGCGCGCCAAGTTCGGCGGGTCGCCCGAGCACGCGGTGAACTTCATGAAGTTCGTGGCGCAGGAGGTGCGCGAGCTGATGGCCGAGCTCGGCTACCGGACGATGAACGAGATGATCGGCCACACCGAGAACCTCGAGATGAAGTCGGCCGTCGAGCACTGGAAGGCGCGCGGGCTGGACTTCTCGAAGATCCTGTACCAGCCGCACGTCGGGGCCGAGGTCGGTCGCTACCGCACGCAGGAGCAGGACCACGGCCTGGACGCGTCGCTGGACGTGAACTCGATCCTGCCGCTCTGCCAGCCCGCCATCCAGCGGGGCGAGAAGGTCGACGTCCAGCTTCCCATCCGGAACGTCAACCGCGTGGTCGGCACCATCACCGGCAGCGAGGTGACGCGCAAGTACGGGCCCACCGGCCTGCCGGACGACACCATCAAGCTCAAGTTCACCGGTTCGGCCGGCCAGAGCTTCGGCGCCTTCGTTCCGCGTGGGATGACGTTGACGCTGGAGGGAGACGCCAACGACTACGTTGGCAAGGGGCTGTCGGGCGGGCGGATCGTCGTCTATCCGTCGCGCCAGGCGACCTTCCTGGCCGAGGAGAACATCATCATCGGCAACGTGGCGCTGTACGGCGCGACCAGCGGCGAAGCGTTCATTCGCGGTGTGGCCGGCGAGCGGTTCTGCGTCCGCAACAGCGGCGCCACCGCCGTCGTCGAGGGGGTGGGCGACCACGGCTGCGAGTACATGACCGGGGGGCGCGTGGTCATCATCGGCTCGACGGGGCGGAACTTCGCCGCCGGCATGTCGGGCGGCGTGGCCTACGTCCTGGACGAGGCCGGCACCTTCGAGAAGCGCTGCAACAAGGAGATGGTGAGCGTCGGCAAGCTGGAGGATCCCGAGGAGCTCAAGCTGGTCCACGGCCTCATCCACCGCCACGCGCAGGCCACCGGCAGCAAGCGGGCCGAGGAGATCCTGCAGGGCTGGACCAACTGGGCGGGCTTCTTCGCGCGCATCATGCCCAACGACTACAAGCGGGTGCTCGAGTCCCAGAAGAAGATGCGTGAGTCGGGGCTCTCGCAGGAGGAGGCCGAGATGGCGGCCTTCGAGCTGAACTCGCACGACTCCGCGCGTCTGGGTGGGAAGTAAGATGGGCAAGCTGACCGGATTCATGGAGTACCCGCGCACCGAGCCGCCGGGGCGCGATCCGCACACGCGCGTGCGCGACTGGTCGGAGTTTCACGACCACCTGCCGGAGAAGACCCTGAAAGAGCAGGGGGCTCGCTGCATGGACTGCGGCGTCCCCTTCTGTCACACCGGCACGCTGCTGGCCGGCGGCGCTTCGGGCTGCCCGATCAACAACCTGATCCCCGAGTGGAACGATCTGGTCTATCGGGGGCAGTGGCGTGAGGCGCTGACCCGCCTGCACAAGACCAACAACTTCCCCGAGTTCACCGGGCGGGTCTGCCCGGCGCCGTGCGAGGGGTCGTGCGTGCTGGGCATCAACGAGCCGGCGGTCACGATCAAGAGCATCGAGGCCGCCATCATCGACAAGGCGTTCGAGGAGGGGTGGGTTCGCCCCGAGCCGCCCGCCAAGCGCACCGGCAAGACGGTCGCCGTGGTGGGCTCGGGCCCGGCCGGCCTGGCCTGCGCCGCGCAGCTGAACAAGGCGGGCCACGCCGTGACCGTGTTCGAGCGCGACGATCGCATCGGCGGCCTGCTGATGTACGGCATCCCGCCGATGAAGCTGGAGAAGCACGTCGTCGATCGGCGCGTGAACCTGATGAAGGAAGAAGGCGTCAAGTTCGTCACCGGCGCCTGGATCGGCAAGACCTACCCGACCGAGAAGCTGCGCAGCGCCTTCGACGCGATTGTCCTGTGCGGCGGCGCGACGGCCGCGCGCGATCTGCAGGTCGAGGGGCGCGCCCTGAAGGGCGTCCACTACGCCATGGAGTTCCTGCTGAAGAGCTGCAAGAGCATGCTCGACAGCGAGTTCGCGGACGGCCAGTACATCAGCGCCAAGGGGAAGAACGTCATCGTCATCGGCGGCGGCGACACCGGCACCGACTGCGTCGGCACCTCGCTGCGCCACGGCTGCAAGAGCCTGGTGCAGTTCGAGATCCTGCCGCGCCCGCCGACCACGCGCGCCGCCGACAACCCGTGGCCCCAGTGGCCGCGCACCTACAAGCTGGACTACGGCCAGGAAGAGGCGGCGGCGCTGTTCGGCGCCGACCCGCGCGCCTACGTGACCGTCACCAAGCGGATGGTCGGCGACGCCGGCGGCAACGTGAAAGAGCTGCACACCGTCGAGGTCGAGTGGGCGAAGAACGGCGACGGCCGCTTCTCGATGAAAGAGAAGCCGGGCAGCGAGAAGGTCTGGCCGGCCGAGCTGGTGCTGCTGGCCATGGGCTTCGTGGGCCCCGAGAAAGAAGGCCTCCTGAGCGACCTGGGCGTGAGGCTGGACGCCCGCGGCAACGTCGCCGTCGACCCGAGCAAGGCCACCAGCGTGCCCGGCGTGTTCGCCGCCGGCGACATGTCCCGCGGCCAGTCCCTGATCGTCTGGGCCATCCAGGAGGGACGCGCCGCGGCCCGCGGCGTCGACCAGTTTTTGATGGGCGAGACCCTGCTGCCGTAATCTGTTCCGGACCGTGACCTGGTCCGTCTATCTCGCCCGCTGCGCCGACGACACCCTCTATTGCGGCATCGCGCGTAATGTCGAAGCGCGGCTGGCCGCGCACAGCACCGGGCGTGGCGCGCGCTACACGCGCGGGCGCGGCCCGGTCGTGTTGCTGGCGGCGCACCGGTACCGGGACCAGGGAACGGCGCTACGGATCGAGCTCGCCATCAAGAGGTTGCCGCGGGCCCAGAAGCTGGCGATCGCGCTCGACCGGCGACGCTGGGCGGCAGTTGCGCGCCGGGTGGGCGGACGCAGGCAAAGCTGCGACATGTAGCATGTCAGCCAGCCGATTGTTTCCGGTATGTCCATTTATGAGCTGTTCACTGTCAGATCCGCGGCGGTATCGTCCGCGACATGCGGCTGTGCCATCGCTTGAGTGTTCTGTCGATCGTCCTGGGGCTCATGGCTGGCGCGGGATGCGCGGGCGTCAAGCCGACGCAGAGCCTGGGGACGGGCGGCAGCTCGAGTACCGGTAGCGGCGGCAGCGGCGACCACGGGTTCGATGCGGGGGCCATCAACGTGCCGCCCACGGTCACGATGACCTGTGGCAACGGCATGCTCGATCAGGGCGAGGCCTGCGACGACGGGAACGCGATCCCGGGCGACGGGTGCAGCAAGATCTGTCAGGTCGAGTCCGGCTGGAGCTGTCCGACGGCGGGACAGGCCTGCGTGCGCAACGCGAACTGCGGCGACGGCGTGGTCACGTCGCCGGAGGCCTGCGACGACGGCAACAAGACCGGTGGGGACGGCTGCTCGGCCGACTGCAAGATGGTCGAGTCCGGCTGGCAGTGTCGCGTGCCCGGCAAGCCCTGCATCCCCCTGTGCGGCGACGGGAAGGTCACCGCCAGCGAGCAGTGCGACGACGGCAACACCGATCCGGGCGACGGTTGCTCCAGCACCTGCCAGCTGGAGCCCGGGGCCAGCTGCACGGGGATGCCCAGCAAGTGCACGGTCGCGCAGTGCGGAAACGGCGTTCAGGAGATGGGCGAGGCCTGCGACTGCGGCACGGATCCGGCCAACGTGCCGTCCGGGTGCACGGGCCCGAACGGTCTGTTCAACGGCGACGGCACGGGTTGCTCCAAGACCTGCACCAAGGAGCCGATCTGCCGGAGCTCGGCGGGGAAGACGCAGGCCTGCGCGCCCAGCTGCGGCAACGGCACCATCGAGGCGGGCGAGACCTGCGACGACGGCAACCAGAAGGACGGCGACGGTTGCTCGCACGACTGCAAGCTGGAGACGGGGTTCATGTGCACCACCGTCCAGATGCCCGACTCCAGCAACTGCACGCAGGACATCAACAAGGGCGAGGAGTGCCTCGAGCTGCCGGTGAAGTACCGCGACTTCAAGAACGAGAGCGTGAGCCCCGGCGGCCACCCCGACTTCTTCTATTACGGCGCGACGATCGCGAACCCGATCATGGTCAACTCGACCACGCACGGGATGATCTCGTTCGCCCACCGGGTCTGCGTTCCCAACTCCTCGGGACCGGCCCGCCAGAACGATTCGACCGCGCGCTGCTGGGGGCTGGCGCAGGCGAATTTGGACGCCAACGGTCGCCCGGCGTTCGATACCACCCGCAACGGCGGCGGGACCGCGGCCACGACCTGCGACTGCCAGTTCACCGACTGGAGCCACAAGGGCGGCACGAACAACATCGTCCCCGGCTATGGGGACGCCTCCACGACGGCCGGCAGGCCGCTCAGTTACCTGAAGTACGTCGATTCCAATAACTCGCTGGGTTCGCCTTGGTACCAGGGGCCCGCGCCGGTGGTCACCAGCGCCACCACCTTCGGTCAATGGTGGGCGGACGGAACCTGGGAGAGCGACGGAACGACCGCCGGCCAGCATGCCGTTGGAATCATGGAGCTGGGCCCGGTCGCGATGGGCACGAGCAACCTGTACCGCTTCTCCAGCGCGCCCCACAGTGTCTGGGGTGGCTTCTTCCCCATCGACCCCCCGAAGAACAATTTCCCACTTTACACCCTCACGGGCAGCTCGGCCGGTCCGGGGACGGTCACGACGATGCCTGCGCCCTGGTCGGAACCTCTGCTCTGCAACATCTGGCCCTACTGGTACAGCTCGACGATGTTTGGCGCCGGCAACGGGTGCAAGGCCACCCAGTACGTCTTCGCGCCGTCGTTCGGTCCCTTGATCACCTCCGACCCCGCCGCCTGGTTCGGCATGAACCCCCAGGGCGGCAACATCAGCGACGCGCAGGGCTGGTACCACGATTCCTGGTTCTCCATCGAGGCCCGCTACCTGTTCTCGTTCACGGGCGCGTTCGATCTGCAGTTCTTCGGCGACGACGACACGTTCGTGTTCATCAACGGCGTCCTGGTCATCGATCTCGGCGGCGTTCACCAGCGCCTGCCCGGCAAGGTGCACGTGAACGCGGACGGCAGCGCCAACGTGCAAGAGGGCGGCAACATCTACATGGCCTGCACGGATCCGACGGGCCAGACGGTCTGCCCGACCATCCCGGCCGGCTACAGCGTCGGAGACATCGTGCCCTGCGACGGCAGCGCCAACGCCATCGACCCGGTCACCAAGGTCAAGTTCAACAACAAGTGCCCGACCGGCAACGCCAATTGCGACTGCCGGCAGCGGACGCTCACGCCGGCACAGACCGGTCTGACGCCGGTGGCGGCGGGACAGCCGGCGAACACCTACGAGATCGCCGTCTTCACCCGCGACGGACACCCGACCGAGTCGAACTTCCAGCTCACGCTGAGCGGGTTCAACACCAACCGGTCGCAGTGCGGGGCGCGCTGCGGCGACGGCGTCATCAGCGGCGCCGAGCAGTGCGACTGCGGGGACGGGACGATGCCCATGCCGGACGGCTGCTCCGGGCCGAACGCCGACGGCGTCTACAACGGCTGCACCACCAAGTGCACCTACGGTCCGTTCTGCGGCGACAGCAACGTCGACACCACCGACGGCGAGCAGTGCGACGACGGAAAGGACAACGGCGTCACCTATTCGGCCACCTGCGGCAAGGGCTGCGCCTCGAACTGCCAGTTCGCGCACTGCTGCGGCGACGGCAACCTCGACACCGACCAGGGCGAGCAGTGCGACCTGGGGAGCAACAACGGCGTCAAGGGCCAGATGTGCGACGCGACCTGCAAGCTCGTCATCAACGTCGACAACGGGCTGTAACCAGTTTTTTTGACGCCACCGGGCGCGGGCCCAGAATGGGCCTGTGACTGGAACGCAGGCTGTCTCCGTCGCGTCGCGCGGGAAACCCGAGGCGCGCCGTCCCGAACCGTTCGAGCTGAAGGGGACGATGGCCTCCTTCACGGTGCTGCGCCTCAAGAGCACCGATCTGGAGCTGATCGAGAATCAGCTCCGGGCCAAGACGTCCCAGCTCCCCAGCCTGTTCCTGGACGCGCCGGTCCTGATCGACGTCGCCCCCCTGGCTGACGAGGTCGCGGCGCTGCCGCTGTCCGACCTGGCGCGGCTGGTGCGCGCCTGCCAGATGATCCCCGTCGCCGTGGCGCACCTGCCCGACGGGCTGCGCCCGGCCGCCGTCGAGGCGGGGATGGGGATCTGGCGCGGCCCGATCCAGGCCCGCGTCCGCGCCGGGGCCGAGCCGGCTTCCATCCCGTCGATCCCGTCCATCTCATCCGTCCCGCCCATCCCGTCCCACGAGACGACCCCCGCGCCCCAGCTCTCGGCCGCGCACGGCGGCCCGGTCGTGGTGACGACGCCGGTGCGCGGCGGCCAGGTGATCCACGCGCACAACAACGACCTGGTGGTGCTGGCTCCCGTCAATCCGGGCGCCCAGGTGATCGCGGACGGGCACCTGCACGTCTACGCGCCGATGCGCGGGCGCGGCGTGGCCGGCGCAAAGGGCCTGCCGGGCGCGCGCATCTTCTGCCAGAAGCTGGAGGCCGAGCTGCTGGCCATCTCGGGCGCCTACGTCATGGCCGACGAGATTCCGCCCGCGATGCGCGGCCGCGCCGTGCAGGTTTACCTCGAGAACGGCGAGTGCCGTCTTCAGCCTTTGTAAACCTTTGCAAAAAATTTGGAGACGGGCGGGAACGCCCGTTGAATGGATTCAGTGAGCAGCACCAAGGAGGCAACCGTGTCGAATGCGTCCAAAGTCGTCGTCGTAACGTCCGGTAAGGGAGGCGTCGGCAAGACCACCACCAGCGCCAACATCGCGACCGGGATCGCGTTACAGGGGAAGAAGGTCGTGGCGATCGATTTCGACGTCGGGCTGCGTAATCTGGACCTCGTGATGGGGTGCGAGCGACGGGTCGTCTACGACTTCGTCAACGTCATCCGCAACGAGGCCAAGTTGAACCAGGCGCTGATCCGCGACAAGCGGGTCGAGACGCTCTACGTGCTCCCGGCGTCGCAGACGCGCGACAAGGACGCCCTGGACGCCGAGGGGGTCGGGCGCGTCATCAACGAGCTGAAAGAGCAGGGGTTCGACTACATCATCTGCGACTCGCCCGCCGGTATCGAGAAGGGCGCGCAGATGGCGATGTACTTCGCCGACGAGGCCATCGTCGTCACCAACCCGGAGGTCTCCTCGGTGCGCGACTCGGATCGCGTGCTCGGCCTGCTGGCGGCCAAGACCAGCCGCGCCGAGACCAACTCCGCGGCCATCCGCACGCACCTGCTGCTGACCCGCTACTCGCCCGCCATGGTCAAGAAGGGCGAGATGCTGAGCGTGGGCGACGTCCTCGAGCTGCTGGGCATCCCGTTGCTCGGCGTCATCCCGGAGTCCAAGGCGGTCCTGCAGTCGTCCAACAAGGGGACGCCCGCCATCCTCGACGAGACCACCGACGTCGCCCAGGCCTACCTGGACGTCGTGTTTCGCTACCTGGGCGAGGAGCGGCAACACCGCTTCATCGAAGACCAGAAACGCGGCTTCTTCGGCCGCCTGTTCGGTTAACCCCGGCGCAGAGGTCAATCATGGCGTTTTTCGATTACTTCCGGCGGGCCCCGAAATCCGCGACGCTCGCCAAGGACCGGCTGTCGATCATCGTCGCGCGCGAGCGCGCCGGGACTCGGGTCGGCGCCGACTACCTGCCGCAGCTCCAGCAGGAGCTGCTCGCGGTCATCGCCCGCTACGAGAAGATCGACCTCGCTCACGTGACGGTGAACCTGGACAAGAGCGGCGGTTGCGAGGTGCTGGAGCTGAACATCCAGCTTCCCGACGCCCCGCCCGCCGCAGCGCGTCCGCCCCAGCCGCCGGCCGTCGCCTGACGGCCTGACGTCTACCGGCGAGAGCGGCCGCCGCCGCCCAGACCGGCGCCCAGCAGCGCGCCCGCCAGGACCACGACGGCCGGGTAGGGGATCGGCACCGACGGTGGTGGTGGTGGTGGCGGCGTCGGGGTCACGTGGCAAACCACGTCGATCGGCACGTTCGTCGCCATGCCGCCGCTCACGTCGAAGCTGGCCGTGCCCGAGCAGCCGGTCAGCTTGCCGCTCGGGTCGCTGGCGGACAGCGCCAGCTGGTAGCCGGTGCCGATCGGGATCCCGCCGACGACGCCCGTGATCACCGAGGTGTGCGAGACGTCGATGCTGCCCGACTGGCTGTAGGTCCCGCGCGTGATCTGGTACGTGACCGTCCCGATCTGCACGCTGGGCGGGATCGTCAGCGCGAGCTGAATCGACCCGGCTGTCGGTGCCGGCGTTCCCGGCGCCCGCTGGTCGGCGCAGCCGGACGCCGCGGCGACGCCCAGGGCCAGCGCGGTGGCCGCCAGCGCGTTCGAGCTCCACCGCCGTCGTCCCAGCCAGGCCACCAGGACCAGCAGCAGCGCCAGCCCGAGGCGCGCCCAGCGCGGGGTGGCCGGGACCGACGACGCCGGGGCCGCGGCCAGCACCTTGACCGGCGCCGTGCGGGTCACGCCGCCGCCGTCGCCGACCTGCCCCAGCGAGTCACTGCCCCAGCACCAGATGGTCCCGTCGGACAGATTGGCGCAGCTGTTCTGGTTGACGCCCGCCGAGACCTGCAAGGTGGTGCCGACCGAGGTCTGCACGGGCGCGTGGCGGTCGATGGTCGTCCCGTCGCCGAGCTGGCCGGCGTTGTTCCAGCCCCAGCAGTAGAGGCGGCCGTCCGTCAGCGCGGCGCGCGAAAGCATTCTCTTGGCGGACATCTTCACGGCTCCGTGCAGGTGACGTCGAAGGACATCTGGTCGACGCAGGTCGGGTCGCTGTCCGATACGGTGACCGTCACGACCACGGTCCCGGAGGCCGTGCAGGTCAGCGTCGGCGCCGGGTCGCTCGCCGAGCTCAGCGTTCCGCTGCTCGCCGACCAGAAATAGGAGAGGGCGACCGGCTGGTCGTCGTCGTCGTGCGCCGGGGCAGCCAGCGCCATCGAGGCGCCGATCCGGGCGCTGGCCGGTGTGGCGCTCACGCCGTCAATCACGGGGCAGATGTTCACGCTGCCCGTGACCAGCACCTGCCCGGTCGCGGGTGACTGCGCGCACACCAGGTGCACCACGATGGTCGTCGCGGCGCCGTCGGTCACGTCGAAGGGCGTCGACCCGGAACAGCCGACCGTTCCGTTGCTCGCCACCCCGCTCACGATCAGGAGATAACCGTCGGCGACGGGCAGGGGCCCGATCGGCACCGGCACGTCCGAGGTGCCTCCCACCGCCACCGAGCCGGTCGTGACCGCTCCGTCGGGGGCCAGGACGTCGTAGCTCGCGCTCGAGAGCGTCACGCCGGGCGAGACCTGCAGCGCGACGTCGACACCTTCGGTCCGCTGGTCGCCGCAGCCCACCATCAGCGCGGCCGCGGCCAGGGACACAAAGGCAATTCGGGAATTCGGGCGATTCGGGCGACAGCTCGTCATCGGCTGCGCCTGTCGTAGGCAAACTCCGTACCCTGGACAGTTGCCGTTGTTTGTCGGGCGATCCGAGAGGCGGTCGGTGGCGAGTGTTCGAAAGTCGAAATGTCATGTTCGAATCGAGGAGACCCGCCTGGACGCGGAGGCTTCGGTCGCGGCCAGCCCCGCCACCCACGCGGCCAGCGGCGCGACGTAGCTCATGGCCGGCAGGTCGACCAGCAGGTACCAGACGATCTCGGCGACCGCGCCGGGACGCTCCGCCGACTGGCCGAAGCCCCGCCCGACCGCCATCGCGATCGCCACCGCCAGCCGGAAGAGCAGCAGGGACGCCCCGATCCCGAGCACGGCTGCCCGGCGGCGCCGCGGGATGGCCGACGCCGCCACCAGCGCCAGCAGAACGGCCAGCGGCGTGTAGCCGAGGATGCGGGTGTCCAGCGGCACCGGCGGACCGGAGGCCAGGGGGCCACGGGCGGCGCCGGCCCAGACCGTCCAGGCCGCGTGCTCGAGGCCGGGGTCGGCGGCCAGGGCGGCGGGAGGGCTGGAAGAGAAGCTCGGCTCCGACGCCGCGCCGGCGCCGGTGACCGCCAGGACGGCGTTCCCGAACCCACTGAAGAACGTCCGGAACACCCGGCCGCAGCCAGGCCACGGGGCGAGCAGGATCAGGACGGCCCCCACGAAGATCGCGATCGCCTTCCTGTCGATCTCGGGGAGGAGCCGCCGCGGGGTCTCGGGCCGCGGCGCAACCCTTCGCGCCCGGGCGGACCTAGGCATCGGCTGCCGAGGCTTGCGCCGCCGGCCCGGCTTCGAGCGGGCGCGACCAGCGCGACCAGACGGCGAACACGCCGACGGCCAGGCTCACCATCGCGAACGGCCAGACCTCGCCGTGCACGAGCTCGAACGCCGCCGGCGACCGAACGTTCAGATGATAGAGGGTGACGATCCGCAGCACGTTGACCACGCTCAGCAGGGCGACCCCGGCCGCGATCCCCACCAGCCGGCGCGACCAGGCGGCGGGGAAGGCGATCATGGCGGCGCTCAGCAGCAGGTTGACGTCCATGGCGTCGCAGTTCTTGGCGATCACCAGCGACGTTCGCCCCACGATCTGCGCGCCGGCCACCCGGACCAGCGGGTCGGTCAGGTGAATCACGGCACCGGCCGCGCGGGCGTACCCGGCCAGATACCAGGCGAAGAGGTTCTCGTGAAACCCGTGCTCCTGGTACGGGAACGAGTAGACGGCCAGCAGCGCTCCGGCAACAGATGCGAAGACCACCGCGAAGCGGACCCGGGCACGGTTGACCTGCGACCTGCGCGTCGGGACGGTGCGCCCCATTGGCGGAACCATGGCTGAATTCCTGTGTCACCCGTCTGACGATTTGGCGGCTGTCTCGAAAACAGGGGCCGCCTCGTGCTGGCCGGGGGCGTTGACCTGACCGCCTGCGCCGGCTAAGGTCCGAGCCCCGCACGACTTCGCGGGTGGAACACCATGGCAGGAACTGTTCCCGTCGCCCCCGCCGGCACTGCCGGCACCTCCCAGGCCGCCACCACCAGCCGCTACACCGCCCCGCTGGCGGTGTTGTCGACGCTGTTTTTCATGTGGGGGTTCCTGACCTGTCTGAACGACTTCATCAGCCCTCATCTGAAGGCGCTCTTCGACCTGAACTACTACTGGGCGGGGTTCGTCCAGACGGCCTTCTTCTTCGCGTACTTCGTCATGTCGCTGCCGTCCGGCTGGGTGGTCAAGCGAACCGGCTACAAGCCGGGGATCATCATCGGGCTGACCATCGCCGCCCTCGGGTGCCTGCTCTTCTACCCGGCGGCCAAGGCCCCGTCCTTCCCGCTGTTCCTGGTCGCCCTGTTCGTGCTCGGGGCGGGGATCACGCTGCTGCAGGTCGCCGCCAACCCCTTCGTGGCGGCGCTGGGCAAGCCCGAGACCGCCTCGTCCCGCCTGACGCTCACGCAGTTCTTCAACTCGCTGGGCACGACCATCGCCCCCCACTTCGGGGCGGTCGTCATCCTGGCCGTCGCGGTGAAGTCGTCCGCCGAGCTGAAGCAGATGACGCCGGCCGCCGTCGAGGCCTACCGCGCTGCGCAAGCGGGCGCGGTCCAGGGGCCCTACCTGGCCCTCGCCGGGACCCTGGTGGCGCTCGCGGTGGCCATCGGGTTGAGCCGGCTTCCCAAGATCGACGACGGGGCAGAGGGGGCGCTCCGGGCCGTCGGCGACGACCACCGGACCAGCGCCTGGCAGTACCGCCATCTGGTCCTGGGAGCGGTCGCGATCTTCGTCTACGTCGGCGCCGAGGTCGCGATCGGGAACTACCTGGTCGGCTACTTCCAGCAGCCGTACATGGGCGGGCTCTCGGCGGCCGACGCGGCCGAGAAGGTCAAGTTCTACTGGGGCGCCGCGATGGTCGGGCGGTTCGTGGGCATCTTCACGCTGCGGATGTACCGGCCCGGCAAGCTTCTGGCGACGCACGCGCTGGGGGCGCTGGTGCTCCTGGTCCTCACCATGGCGACCAGCGGGTCGCTGGCCATGTGGACCATCCTGGCTGTTGGTTTCTTCAACTCGATCATGTTCCCGACCATCTTCACGCTGGCCATCGACGGGCTGGGCCGCCATACGCGCCAGGGGTCGGGGGTCCTGTGTCTGGCCATCGTGGGCGGCGCGATCATTCCGCCGCTGACTGGCAAGATCGCCGACGGGTTCAGCATCCACTACTGCTTCGTGATCGCCGCCGTCTGTTACCTGTACATCGCCTGGTACGGGGCCAAGGTCCACCCCGAGACCCACGGCGTGGCCGGCGACTGATTCAGCGGTCGGCCTTGGCCAGGAAGATGGCCGTCGGGGCGGGGCGCTCCGTCGCGTGCCACACCAGCTCGAAGGCGCCGCGGGTCGAGGTCGACACGCACGCCACCCGACCCTCGCCGACCGAGATGTGCGCCACCGTCTCGGCGGCGATCGGGGTGACCGGACCGGCCGCCCCCGAGCAGTCCTTGTCGGTCCCGGTCACGCTGGGCACCGTGTAGATCGCGCCGCCGCTCGACTGCGAGTAGACGTGAAGGGCGACGGGGCCCGCGACCACGACCTTGCTGGACTGGCCGCGGGCGACGACCGTCCCGCGGTCGTTCACCGTGCCGGCGGCCGTGGCGCTGCCCGAGGCGGCCAGCGTTCCGAGCGCCAGGACGGCCAGGCCAGCGAGCTTGCAGGTGAGGTTCGAGAGGCCGTTGCGCTTGGTCGAGGTCATGGTCCGTGTCCTTTCAGTGGTTGGTTTGGAAGGCGTTACGGACCCAGAGCAAAGCAACCGGCGGGCCAACCTCGATCTCCCCGTAACTTCAGGCTTTTGGGGCCGGGGCCAGCCGGGGGGGATCGCGAACTGAGCAGGTTGATCGATGGCGTTGAGCACCGGGTACACAAGTTGTGTAGCCGATGCGCAGGAGCCCGGACCTACCGGAGGCCATGTTAGAAGTCGAGGAATGGCCTCACCCACCATCGTCGACGCGAAGGTGGGGCAGTCTGGCCGGCCGCCTCCCGCAGACGGCTCGACCCGCTACCACCTGCTGATCCTGGCTCGCGATGGGGCCATCCCGCGGCTGCTCCCCCAGGCAGGCACGGTGGCGATCGGCCGAGATGACGAGGTCGAGATCCGCCTGAACGATCCGCGCGCGTCGCGCCGCCACGCCCGCCTGACAGTCGCCTCCGCCGTGGAGATCGAGGATCTGGGCAGCGCGAACGGGACGGCCATCCGCAACCAGCGGCTCGCGCCGGGCGAGCGGCGGCGCCTGGAGCACGGCGACGTCGTGGCCATCGGCAACACGCTGATGGTGCTGCAACAGGGCGAGCCGGATCCCGATCCCCGGCGCATCTGGGCCCACGGCTACCTGGAGACCCGCCTGATCGAGGAGTGTGCCCGCGCGCAGG
>Ga0335083_10002926_pt1 | contig 22310 bp, 20 predicted proteins | sample Lox_Sample_42_FD_206716 | JGI IMG/M metagenome (GOLD analysis project Ga0335083, IMG submission 206716) | Soil microbial communities from Loxahatchee National Wildlife Refuge, Florida, United States - Lox_Sample_4.2 | ecosystem: Environmental > Terrestrial > Soil > Wetlands | place: USA...
TGTGGTACTGGGCTCGAGGTCTCGTACCGGCGATGGCTTGAGCGAAGAGCCGTCGAAGAAGGCCCTGCACTAGTGACCGCCGGCCGGCTTGTTCAACTGCTGAAGCTGGACGCGCAGCGCCTCCAGCTCCGCACCAAAGCCGCCCCAGTCTCCGGCTTTCAACTTCGCCATCGCGCGGTCGTAATGGGCGAGCGCTTCGCGGGCGCGATCCGCGGGCAAACCCGCGGCGGCATTTTGCAGGACAGGACCAGGGCCGACGGCGGAGGCTGACACTGCAATAGGCGGCGGCGCCTTGAAGAGCGCGGCGAGCGCGCCCCCGAGCGTTTCCTCCATTACCACGCGGCCCCCATAGATCGCGATCACGCGCTTTAGCTCGGGCAACTGGCCGGACTGGGCGCGCAGATAAAGCGGCGTGACATACAGGATGGAATTCTCGATCGGAACGACGAGCAGGTTTCCGCGGATCACGCGCGAGCCGCTCTGGTTCCACAGCGTCAGCTGCTGCGAGACCTCGGTGTTCTGATTGATCAGCGCCTCGATCTGATACGGGCCATAGACGAGCTTCTCCTTCGGGAATTCGTAGACGATCAGCTTGCCGTAGTCGGGCGCATCGCAGCGCGCCGCGAGCCAGGCGATCATGTTCTCGCGCTGGCTCGGCACCATGGGAAGCATGAGCACGAATTCGGTATGCTTCTCGCCGGGCAGCCGCATATTGATGTAATAGGGCGCCATTTTGTTGTCGGCCGTGTCGGCATCGTCGGTCCCGTTCGGCTGGCGCGGAAACGCCCAGAGGTCTTCGCGGTTGTAGAACACTTCGGGCGCATCCATGTGATAGGTGCGGTAGATCTGCGCCTGGACGAGGAACAGATCTTCGGGATAGCGGGTGTGCTTTTGCAGATCCGCGGGCATCGCGCCAAGCGGCTTGAACAGCGCCGGAAAGATGCGCCGGTAGGTTGCGATGAGTGGGTCGGCAGGATCGCTCACGTAGAAATCGACGCTGCCATTGTACGCGTCGATGACAATCTTGACCGAATTCCGGATGTAGTTGGCGCTCTCGCCCTCCAGCGGCTGGGCGTAGGGAAACCAGCTGCTGGTCGTGTAGGCGTCCTGGATCCAGTAGAGCCGCCCGCCGCTGACGACGACGTACGGATCGTGGTCGAGGGTGAGAAACGGTGCAATCGCGCCGACGCGCTCCTGGATGTTGCGGCGGATGATGATCCGGCTTTCCGCGGTGACATACTGACTGAGCAGGATGTTGAGGTCGCCGAAGTACCAGGCAAAGAGCGTGCGCCGCGCCAGGCCGCCGATGGGCACACCATCCGCTCCGTCATAGGCGCGATAGACGTTGTCGTTGCCCCTTGGATAGTCGAACTCCGGCGTGCTGCCCTTGACGATCACGTAGGGCGCGTCGCCCTCCCCGAAGTAGATGCGCGGCTCGCTGACGGCCGGTCCGCCGGAGGCAACCGGCGGAATGTCCTGCAGATAGAAGACCGGCAGACCTTCCGGCGTCGTACGCGTTACCGGCGACATCACGACGCCGTTGCCGTGCGTGAAGAGCACGTGGAGGTTGACCCAGGTCTGGGCGTTGGCGGGAAGCAGCGTGGATTCCAGCTCGCGGGCCGACAGCATAACCTGCTGGTCGCTGCCGCCGAGCGTATAGCGGTCGATGTCCGCATCGTGGAACTTGTAGTAGGTGCGGATCTCCTGAAGCTGCGCATAGGTGTCGAGCAGCGGCTGCCAGTCCCACAGCCTGATGTTGTCGATCGTCGCGCGGTTGTCCTGAAGCGACTGGTAGGTGAGGGACTGATCCTCGGTGAACGGTTTGACCACGACGTTGCGGAGATTGTAGGCCTCCCGCGTCAGCGCGATATTGCGGCCGATATAGGGTTGCTCCAGCTGCAGCTCGTTGGGTTTCACATAAACGCGCTGAAACAGCGCCGCCGCGACAGGCGAGAGCACGAAGGACGTGCCGAAGATCAGCACCGCCGAGAAGAGCGGAATTCTGATGGAGCGCAGCCGCACATTCGTGAACGAGGCAAGCGCCGCCACGCCGCAGAGCGCTGCAAGCATCGTGAGGATCGGCAGCGTGACATGCACGTCGGTGTAGCCGGCGCCGACGACGACGCCGTTGTCGCCATAGAGAAGCATGTAGCGCGCGAGATAGAAGGCCCATGCCTCGACGGCAAAATAGAGCCCGAGCAGGATGGAGCCATGCGCAACCGCCGCGGCCGATACGTAACGGCGGCGCGCATCGAGCGCAATTTCGCCGGCCGACCAATAGACGACGCCGGCCAGGAGCGCGCTCAGCACGAGCACGAGCACCATCCAGTCCTTCAGCGCGACGAGAGCTGGAAGGGAGAACAGATAGAAACTGATGTCGTTGCCGAACAGCGGATCGCTTCGTCCGTACGGGGCCTGAAAAAGGAAGTTGAGCACCAGGTTCCAGCTGGAGAACCAGCCGAGCGCGACGAGGATCGCCAGGACGCCGGAAATCGCCTTGACGAGCGGTCGCCACGGAAGGTGCCGCAGGAAACGCTCGATCACGGCGGGCAGCTGGTCGTTGCGGAAGCCGTCCCACGGCATGCTGACCGGACGCAGATAGGGACGCGGGCTCGCGATGCGCGCCGCAATCGCCCCGTTCACCCATAGGACGATTGCGGTCGTCACGAAGACCGCGGCGAAAAGCGCGATTTTCGCGCCGACGATCGTCCAGAAGACTTGGAGAAATCCAACGGAGGAGAACCACGTCCAGTCGACGAGGAAATCGCTCGCCAGCGCGAGCATGATCAGGACTGCGACGAGGATCGCAACCGCAGGTCCGATGCCCCTTGATCGGGTCATGCCATCATCCTCTGGCGCGGCGAATCCGGAATCCACCCCGTCCGGAACAAGGCTTCCGGCCAGTTTCGGAGATCAAGGCCACACCGGGAATTGAACCACCGCGGATCGAACGCGCCTTCGGCGAGTCGTCCGGGACGAGGATGATGTTAGCACGGCTGGGCGGGATGCGCGTGCACGCCCGTCGAGGCGATAGCCCGGCAAGCCGCCTCGGCCGGTTTGCGCGCTGGCTCGCGGCGCCGGAAATCTACTGAACCGAGAACAACTGCCAATTGCCGGGCACGCCCTTGAGCACGTGTGGACCGCGTTCGGCGAACTGAATGCCGGAGCCCGCGACCAGGTCCTTGACCGTGCTGGACACCATGACTTGGTCGGGACTGGCCAGGGCCGCTACGCGCGCCGCGATGTTCACCGCCAATCCGCTGACATCGTTGCCTCGGAGGTCGCATTCTCCCGTATGCAGGCCGACGCGAATTTGCAACCCGAGCGGAAGCAGCTTCGCACCCATTGTCCGGGCGCATCGGATGGCGCGCGCCGGTCCGTCGAATGTGGCCACAAGCCCATCGCCCCAGGTGTTCACTTCATGCCCGCGGAACGTTGCGAGTTCTTTCCTCAGGACCGTGTAATGCGCGGCAAGCAGTTCGCGCCAATGCTCGTCTCCGAGTTCTGCGGCCCGTTCGGTAGAGCCCACGATGTCCGTGAACATGACCGTCGCGAGCACGCGGTCGGGCTCGACGAGGCGATGACGCTCGCCGGTGATGAACTCCTCGATCTCGTCCGCGATCACATCCTGCGTTTCGTTGTCGAGCACGAGATGATCGGTGCCTGGAACCTCGACATACTTCGCACCGGGAATCTGTTCGGCCAGGTAGCGACCGGCCTCGACCGGAACCATTTCGTCTCCCGCGCGGTGCAGGATCAAGGTCGGCGCCTGGACGGCCGCGAGCAGGTGACGAACATCGATATCGTAATTGGCCCGCATGAGCGCGACGATGGAGCCCGGACTCGCCGAGGCGCGCTCGTAGCGGCCCGATTCTGCGAGAAAGGCCGTGTCTTTGGCGCGACTGGGTGCGTTGAGGCGCATCAGCAGGCCCTCGCCCCAATGCTCCTCCAGTCGCTGCAGAAATTCGTTGTACGGTTTGCGCTCGATCGCGCCGGGTCCGGCTTTTCGTGACGCGTAGGTTCCGTATAGAACGAGCGCCGCGGTCCGCGCCGGATAGGTCGCCGCGAACATCAGGCACAGGGGCCCTCCCTCGGACCAGCCATAGATGGTTGCGCATGCGGCGGCTGCGGCGTCCATCACGGCGCTTACGTCCCCGACACGTTCTTCGAGCGTGTGTTCGGCGTCGCGGTCGGACAATCCCTGGCCGCGCTTGTCGAATACGATGACCCGCGCAAACGCGGTGAGCCTCTTTAGCAGGTGCTGGTTGCTCGGCCTCTCCCAGAGCAGTTCGACGTGTGAGAGCGTACCGGGAATCAGCACAATATCGCGCGGGCCCTCACCGAAGACGCGATAGGCGATGTGTGCATCGCCGCTGCGAGCATACTTGACGGGGCTGTCCATGGTTCCGCGCGGTGTCGACGTATCGAAAGTGTAGGCTCGTCCGACAAGGCTGAGAAGCGTCGATCCGGAGCGCTTCGTACCGCGGCCTTCCGATCGCTGCGTTACCGCAGATGAGCGTCGTCCTTGCTGGTTTCCAGCCATCGCGCCATGTAGCGGGCCAGGATGTCGATCTCGATGTTCACGCGTGATCCCGGCACCAGGTCCTTGAGCCTCGTGGTGTCCCAGGTGTGCGGGATCAGGCAAACCTCGAATTCGTCGCCCTCGCTTTCCGTGACGGTAAGCGACACCCCGTCGACGGCGATTGCGCCTTTTTTTGCAATGAACCGGTGTAACGGCGCGGGCACGCGCACGCGCAGGCGATGCGCGCCGCCGTCAGGCACGAGCGCCGACACCTCGCCTACCGCGTCGACATGCCCGCTGACAATGTGGCCGCCGAGCTCGCCGTTCAGCCGTTGCGGCCGTTTGAGATTGATTTGCGTGCCGGCCATCCAGTCGCCGACGGTCGAGCATGCGAGCGTTTCGTTGGTGGCCTCGACCTCGAAACTGCCTTGGCCGATGCCGACGACCGTGAGGCAGCAGCCATTGTTGAGAATCGACGCCCCGATAGCGGCATCGCTGAAGTCGAGCGCCGACTCGATCTCGAGCCTCAGATCCCTGTTGGTCCTGTGAACGGTCCGGACGCGCCCGATATCGCTTGTGATCCCTGCGAACACCCAACCCTCCTTGCCTTGTTTCGGTTGTTTCGAATATAGTACTTCCGAAATATTCGAAACAAGATCATGAACCGCATCCCTCTGGCGCGTCGTTCCGACGCCCGCATGGCGGCCGAGGCCGCCGAGGCGCTGTCGCGCCGGCGGGGCGCGCAGGCACATGTCGTCGTCGGCAATGCGGCGCCCGCGGCGCTTCCCGAGCCCGCGTTCCGGCTCCTCAACGAGGTTCTCGAGCAGATGGCGCGCGGCAATGTCGTCGCCATCACGCCGATCGAGGCGGACCTCACCACGCAGCAGGCGGCCGAGCTGCTCGGCGTCTCGCGCCCGCATCTCGTGAAGCTGCTCGAAGAGGGCGCGCTTCCGTATCGCATGGTGGGTACGCATCGCCGCGTCGCCCTGAGCGATCTCACGAATTACCGCAACGGCGCGGCGCCCAAGCCACGCGCAGGAGACCTCATGAAGCTCGATAGCATCGACGACGCGATCCGCGCCTTCGCGAACGGCGAGATCGTGATCGTGGTCGACGATGACGACCGCGAGAACGAAGGCGACCTGATCGTCGCCGCTTCGAAGGCCACGCCGCAGCAGATCGCCTTCATGGTCCGTCACACCAGCGGCATCCTGTGTGCGCCTCTCACGCCGGAGCGCGCGAAGGCCCTGCAGCTCGATCCGATGGTGCGCGACAACAACGCGCCGCTGCAGACGGCGTTCACGGTGTCGGTCGACTACAGGGAGGGCCTCACGACCGGAATCTCGGCCGAGGAACGCGCCAACACGGCGCGCGCGCTCGCCAACGGCAACGTGCAGGCGCAGGATTTCGTGCGGCCCGGCCACGTCTTTCCGCTGATCTCCAAGGAGGGCGGCGTGCTCACGCGCTCTGGACATACCGAAGCGGCGACCGATCTTGCGACGCTCGCCGGACTGCCCGCGGTCGGCATGCTGGGAGAACTCGTCAACGACGACGGCACGGTCAAGCGCCTTGCCGACATCGTCGCCTTCGGCAAGGAGCATGGGCTGAAGATAATCTCGATCGCCGACCTCATTGCCTATCGCCGCACGCGCGAGCGGCTTGTCTCGCGCGTCTCCGAGTTCGCGCTCGACACCGAGATTGGCCCGGCGAAAGCGATCGCCTACGCGACCACCTTCGACGCCGTCCAGCACCTTGCCCTCGTCTTCGGCGACATCCGTCGCGCCAGGCCCATCGCCGTGCGCATCCACCGCCAGGAAGTGCTTTCCGACGTGTTCGGGCAGAAGAAGGCGGGCGGAAGCAATCTGATCTCCTCGGCGCTCCGCCGCATCAAGACGGAGGGCGCCGGCGTCCTCGTCTATCTGCGCGAAGGAGCGACCGGCGTCGCCGCACCTTTCGCCGAGACACCAGCCACGAAGAGCACAAGCCAGTCAAAGCGCGACCGCCAGTGGAAGGAATTGGGTGTCGGCGCGCAGATCTTGAAGGATCTCGGCCTTTCATCGATCAAGCTCCTGACCACGCACCGTCTCGACTATGTCGGCCTCTCCGGCTTCGACATCGCGATCGCAGAAAGCGAAATGTTGAGCTAACTGCCCCCGGCTTGTCGGAGGAGCAGCGCGTGATGCTCGCATCACGCGCTGGGGGAGGACTACACCCTGCCCCGCAACGATGCCGACAGCAGCCGCATCTGGCGGCGGTGGATCGTCACGTCCGTCAGCCGGAACGGATCGAAGCCTGCGCGCGCGAGGCGGCGCAGATAAAGCGGCACCAGCGCCGCGGGGAGAAACGCGGCGGCCGTCTGCTTCGGCAATCTCAGGTCGCGCGCGTCCGCAAAGTGCCGCCGGGCGCGGAGCGCGACCGCATAGACGACGCGTGCGAGCGCATCGCCGCCGTGTCCGGCGAAGACAGTCTCCGGAGCGAGCTGCTCGCTTTCCACGAGATCGCGTGGCAGGTACAGCTTCTTCTTCAGCGCATGATGCGGCAGCGCGCGCAGAACTCCCGTCAATCCGTAGGCCAAGCCCGCGCTGCGGGCGAGCTCTTCGTTCGCGTCGCCCGGACCCAATATCCGCGCCGCTAGCCGCATGACGTTTCCGGACGTGGCATCCACGTAAGCTTCGAGTACGCCCATGTCGGCGAATATTTCGTCCGACACGTCGAATTCGCGCGCCTCAATCAGCGCATCGAACAACGCCCGGGGGAGATCGTGCGCCTTGAGCACGGCGGCCAGAGCGCGCGCAATGTCGTGACTGCGCGGCGTTCCCGCGCGCGCGCCTTCCACCAGCTCGCGCCACCACGCGAGCCGGATTTGCCCCAGCATCGGCTCGCGCACGGTCTCGGCTGCGCGTGCCACTTCGTGATTGAAGGCATAGAGCGCAAAAAGATGCCGGCGCGCCGCCTCCGGCGCAAAGAGCCCTGCGAAATAACGGTCGGGATCGACCTGGCGCACCTGCGGCGCCAGCACGTCGAAGACGCGGTCGTCACCTGCCATGCGGCAACAACGAAAAGAGCCGCCCGGTTGCCCAGGCGGCTCTCTCGCAAGCTCCTCTGTCGATCAAATCGCGCCGTAGAGATGCGCGGTCGCGACCATCGCGAACAGCATCGGTATCGACAGCATCGTGTTGATGCGGCTGAACATGCCCGCCGTCTTGGCCGACTTGTCCTTGTCGGGCTGCGGCAGATCCGGATAGGCGTTGTCGATGTTGAGCGCCCGCTGCTGGTTCGGCCAGATGATGAACCAGACGTTGAACCACATGATCGTGCCGAGCCAAGCGCCGATCCCGATGTTGATGTAGGCCGGATTGACGAAGCCTTCCGTCGCATCGAGCGTGTACATCTGCACGAGATAGCCGTTGAGCCAGGCGAGGATGATGCCGAAGACGAGCGTCGACATCGCGCCCCAGCGGAACCACCAGAGCGCCGCGGGCGTGATGAACTTGCCGAGCGCGGGCCTCAGCTCTGCGGGAATCTTTGGCGTCGTGGGGGTCGACACGAAGTTGAAGTACCAGAGCAGGCCGATCCACATCACGCCCGAGATGATGTGCAGCCAGCGCGCGAGATCCGCCCACAGGAGCGTCGTGTCGATGCCCTGGAGCCTCCAATAGACGACGAACACGAGCGCCGCGAGCACGAATCCCGCGATCACCGTGTTGCGCAGATTTGCGAAAAAAGCGGCCATGGCCGTTGCCTCCCCGAGTGTTGAGTCCGGGCGGGACTTTACTCCATTTTTCCCGGTTTCCAGCCTTTTTTCGGGTCTGAGCGACCGGCAGCTCCCGACTGCCGGGTTCTCGAGAACCAGACGTCTTTCCCGCAACGGAAGGTGCAGAAAAGCCCTACGCGTTAAATGGTCAACTGCTTCGGCCGCGCGAAGCCGAGCCAGGTGATGACGATGAGGCGCGTCACCATCACTGCGGTGAAGAACGAGGTGATGATGCCGAGGCCCAGCGTAACCGCGAACCCGCGCACCGGGCCCGAGCCCAGCTCGAACAGGATCGCCGCGGCGATCACGTGCGTCGCGTTGGCGTCCATGATGGTCGCCATGGCCATGCGGAAGCCCGTGTCGATCGAGGCGAGCATGCTGCGCCCGTTCCGGAGTTCCTCGCGGATGCGCTCATAGATCAGCACGTTGGCGTCGACCGCCATGCCCATGGTGAGCACGATGCCGGCGATGCCGGGCAAGGTCAGCGTCGCATTAAAGAGCGTCAGGATCGCGAGCAGCAGGATCACGTTCAGCGTCAGCGCGATGTCGGCGAAGATGCCGAACAGGCCGTAGCGCGCGAACATGAAGAGCGCGACGAGCAGGAGGCCTGCGAGCGTCGAATATTTGCCGGCCTTGATCGCATCCGCGCCGAGCTCGGCGCCGACGGTGCGCCGTTCGATGACCTTGAGCGGCGCCGGCAACGCGCCGGCGTTGAGCAGGGTCGCGAGATCGCCCGCGCTCTGCACTGTGAAATTGCCTTCGATCTCGCCCGATCCGCCCAGGATCGGCTCGCGGATGTTCGGTGCCGAAATGACCGCGTTGTCGAGCACGATGGCAAAGCGGCGCCCGACATTGTCCTTGGTCACGTTGGCGAATTGCTGCCCGCCGCGCGCGTCGAAGCGGAAGGTGACGACGATCTGGCCGGTCGACTGGTTCTGCGTCCAGCCGGCCTGCTCGAGCCGGTCTCCGTCCACCATGACGCGGCGCTGCACGACAATCGGCATGGCCGGGAGGCCCTTCGCCGCCGGCTGCTCGTAAAGGAGCTCATCGCCGATGGGCACAAGCCCCTTCAGCGCGGCCTGAGGATCGGCGGACTCGTCCACCAGCTGGAACGTCATCTTGGCGACCTTGCCCAGCATGGCGATGACCCGGTCGGGATCGGAGAGTCCGGGCACCTGTACGAGGATGCGGTCGTTGCCCTGCCGCTCGATCGTCGGCTCCTTGGTGCCCATCGCGTCGATGCGCCGGCGCACCACTTCGATGGACTCGTTCAGGATCTGCTGCTGGGTTTGCGCAAGATAGGACTGCGCCATCTTCAGCACGATCGTGTTGTCGCCGGGATAGCTCACATCGTAGTCGCGCGCGCCGATCGCGAGCACGCTGCCGCCGACCACCGGGTTCAAGTCCTGCAGCAGGGTCTTGGCCTGGTCAAATTGCGCGGAATCGGGAATGCGCACCGAGACCTGGTCGCCGCTCGCCTGGAGGTCCTCCATTCCGATATGGGCCTTGCGCAGCTTGACGCGGATGTCGCCCATCAGCGACTCGAGCTTGTCCTTCTGCACCTGGGCAAGGTCGACTTCGAGCAGCAGATACGAGCCGCCCTGCAGGTCGAGGCCGAGGCTCAGCGTGCGCTGGAGAACGGGCGGCAGATGCTGGCGCGTGCTGTCGGGCAGCGCGTTCGGCAGCGCGATGACGATGCCGAGGATCACGATCAGGCTGACGATGACTTTGGTCCAGGTGGAGACCTGAAGCATGGGAGGTGCCGCTAGCTCTTGTCGGTTTTATCGGACTTATCGGACTTGTCCTTCGCATCGGCCGGCTGGCCCTTGGCGCGGACTTCTGTCAGCGTGGAACGGACGACGCGCACCTGCACGTTGTCGGCGATCTCCACCACGATCTCGGGATCGTCCTTCGCGGGCACCCTGGCCACGCGGCCGACGATGCCGCCGGCCGTGACGACCGTGTCGCCGCGCCTGACGCCCTCCACCATCTCGCGCAGCTGCTTCATGCGCTGCTGTTGCGGACGGAACAGAAGGAAATACATGATCGCGAAGATGAAGACGAAGGGTGCGATCTGCAGGAGAGTCTGGTTATCCATGGACAGGTCCGGGGGCGGCAAGCATATGCGGCAGGTAAGGGAAAAGGCTCATTTGCGCCGCGGCGGCGCGGACTATAGCCCCGTCCCCCTCCTTTTCAACTCTCGGGACATGGGGGCCTGAGCCATGGCGAACAAGGGCCGCACGAAGGGGGATTCTCTCGACGGCGCGCTGCTGAAGCGCGTCGCCCAGGCACTCGAAAGGCTCGCACCCGCGAGCGTCGTGCAGCGCGCGCCGGCCGGCGATGCTTTCGTCTGGGAACCGTCCCATGGCGGGCTTGTCGCGGTCGAGAAGGTCGCAGCCATTCCGCTTTCCCTGCTCAAGGGTGTCGACCAGGCGCGCGACACGCTGCTCGAGAACACACGCCGTTTCGCCGACGGGCTCTCGGCCAACAATGCGCTCCTCTGGGGCGCGCGCGGCATGGGCAAGAGTTCGCTCGTCAAGGCGGTGCACCAGGAAATCAACGCGCGCCGCAAGGCGAATGTCCGTCTCGCGCTGATCGAGATCCATCGCGAGGACATCGCGAGCCTGCCGCTTCTCCTGCGCATCCTGCGCTCGGACAAGCGCCGCTTCCTGCTCTATTGCGACGATCTTTCCTTCGACAAGGACGACACGAGCTACAAGTCGCTCAAGGCCGCACTCGAAGGCGGCATCGAAGGCCGGCCCGATAACGTGCTCTTCTACGCGACGTCGAACCGGCGCCACCTCATGCCGCGCGACATGATGGACAATGAGCGCTCCACCGCGATCAATCCGTCCGAAGCGGTCGAGGAGAAAGTCTCGCTCTCGGATCGCTTCGGTCTCTGGCTCGGCTTCCACAATTGCGGCCAGGACGACTACCTCGCGATGATCGAGGGCTATGCCTCACATTTCGGCCTTTCGCTTCCCGCGGACGCGCTCCGCGCCCGCGCCCTCGCCTGGGCCGCCCAACGCGGCGGCCGCTCCGGCCGCGTCGCCTGGCAATTCATCCAGGACCTCGGCGGCGAGCTGGGCAAGTCGCTGGGGTAACCCCTCCACTTCGTGGAGGGAGGGTATGCAAATTCGTTCTATTTTTGTTCTTGAATGGAGAGGACGCGATGCATAGGTCCGGTCCTGCTCCGGTCCTGCTCTTTAACATTGTGAACAGACCACCCTGCCGGAGGGATTTCCGGCCGTAACCCTCCGCGAGGCTCGCGGGAGAAGGGAAAAGGGAGAACTATGCGCGGCGAACCGCACGCGAAAACGGCAGCGAAAATTCCCCAGGTAATTCCCTGTTGTTTCCCTGTTTATCAGCGGAATTCTGCGCGCCGAATTTCTTCGCGGCTCCGCATGAATCCACTCTCGAATCCACACACGGGGGAGGAGCGAATTAACGATCCGATTTCTTCTGATAATTCCCTGTTTATCAGGGAAATTCGACGCAACGCCGTTTGTGCGTCGCAGCTCAGCGCGACGCCACCAGTAGCGGGCGCGGATTGACCGGCTCGACGCCGTGACGGATCTCGAAATGCAGCTGCGGCGAGGTCACGTCGCCCGTGTCGCCCGCATAGCCGATGACCTGTCCCTGCGCGACGCTGTCGTTGCGCGTGACGAGCATCTTCTCGGCATGCGCGTACGCGGTGACATAGCCGTCGTCGTGGCGGATCAGGATCAGATTGCCGTAGCCCTTCAGCTCGTTGCCGGCATAGGTCACCGTGCCGGATGCGGCCGCATGGATCGGCGCGCCGAGCGCGGTCGCGATATTGATGCCGTCGTTGCGCTCGCCATTCGCGTTGGTGCCGAAGTCGGCAATGATGCGGCCCTGCACCGGCCAGACGAAGCGCAGCGTCCCGGTGTCGAGCGCGGTCTGCTGCGGCGTGACGTCGTCGCGCGGCGCGGGCAGCGGCTTCACCGCGACCTGGTTCGAGGGCGCCGGCGTGTACCAGCCCGGCGTGTGTCTCGTGTTCGACGTGGGCGTCGTGCGGCGCGTGGAAGACGCGACATGCGTCCTGTGATGGACGTGACGATCGCTCTGCAGGTCCCAGACGAAGACGTTCTTCTGCGGTCTCGGCGTGGAGCAGCCGCCAAGCATGGCGAGCGCAAGCATGAGCGCACCAAGGCGCACGCACGAGACTCCGGCAATCCGAACCATCGGGTTTCTCCCGCTCTTCAGGCGATCCCCGTCACCATCGGGACGAAGACGACAGGGATCAGCGTTTCTCGCTGAACACCTGTCTCGGTTCGGATCATCTTGGTTAATAGTTGAGAAATGCTTGCCGCACCGAACGGGCCGGAACTGGCGGCCGGCCCCACTGGCGCCACCAGCATCCCGCCCGGCTTCAGCTGTTCGATGAGAGCCTCGGGCACGGTCCCGGCCGCGGCCGTGAGCAGGATCCGGTCGAAGGGCGCTTGCTCCGGCCAGCCCTGGAACCCGTCGCCATGGCGGCTGGCGATATTATGCAGCTTCAGCTTCTCGAAGCGGCCCCGGGCCGTGTCGAGCAGCGGACGGTGCCGCTCCACCGTATAGACGCGCCGGCAGAGGTGGCTCAGCACCGCGGCCTGGTAGCCCGAGCCCGTGCCGATCTCGAGCACGCGCATCTCGGAGCCAACCTCCAGAACCTGCGTCATGTAGCCGACCACGAAAGGCTGGCTGATCGTCTGGCCGCAGGCGATGGGGAGCGCGGTGTTCTCGTAAGCCGAATGCGCGAACGGCGTGTCGATGAATTCCTCGCGCGGCGTGCGCGCGATGGCGTCGAGCACGCGCTCGTCGTTGACGCCTTCCAGGCGAAGCTCGTCGACGAGGTGCGTGGCGCGGCTGTTCGTCGTGGCCATTGGCGAAGTCTGCGCCTTCTAGACGCCGTCCGCCAACTTCGCCTTCAGCGTCTCGACGACGGAAAGTTCCGTGAGGTTGAGGTGCAGCGGCGTCACCGAGATGCGCCGATCGTAGATCGCGCGCAGGTCGGTGCCCGCGGGCGGGTTCGAGCGCACGCGCTTGAAGCCGATCCAGAAGTAGGGCCGCCCTCGCGCATCGATGCGCCGATCGAGCGCCGCCGTCTGCAGGTCGCGCTTGCCCTGCCGCGTGATGTCGATGCCGGCGAGATTGTCCGGGTCGCAGTCGGGAAAGTTGATGTTGATCAGCACGCCCTCCGGCCAGCCTGTTTCGACGAGCTTCCTCACCAGCGCCGGACCATGCGCTTCGGCAACCGACCAGCGGATCTCGCTGCCCTCCTCACTCAGATAGACCTGGGACATCGCAATCGAGGGAATCCCGAGCGCGCAGCCTTCCATCGCACCCGCGATCGTTCCCGAATAGGTGACGTCGTCGGCGACATTGGAGCCGCGATTGACGCCGGAGAGCACGAGATCCGGCGGGTTGTCCTTCATGATGTGCGCGGTGCCGAGCATCACGCAGTCCGTCGGCGTTCCGGTGATGGCGAAGCGGCGCTTGTCGATTTCGCGCAGCCGCAGGGGGAGCGTCAGCGTCAGCGAATGCGAGGCGCCCGACTGCTCCGTCTCGGGCGCGACGACCCACACATCGTCGCTCAGGGTACGCGCGATTTTCTCCGCGACCGCAAGCCCGGGCGCGTGGATACCGTCGTCATTGGTGACGAGAATACGCAAGGATTTCACTTCGCGATTTTCTCCTGCCCACCCATGTAAGGCCTGAGCGCGTCGGGAATCGCGATCGAGCCGTCGCTCTGCTGATAGTTCTCCATGATCGCGACCATGGTGCGCCCGAGCGGGAGTCCCGAGCCGTTCAATGTATGCACGAAGCGTGTTTGCTTCGCATCCTTCGGCCGGTAGCGCGCATTCATGCGCCGCGCCTGGAAGTCGCCGCAATTCGAGCAGGACGAGATTTCCCGGAAGCGGTTCTGGCCCGGCAGCCAGACTTCGATGTCGTAGGTCTTCTTCGCCGAGAAGCCGAGGTCGCCGGTGCAGAGCGTCACGACACGATGGTGCAGATCAAGTTTCTTCAGCATCGACTGCGCGCAATCCGTCATGCGCTCGTGTTCGCCTTCGGAATCCTCCGGCCTCGCGATCGAGACGACCTCGACCTTGGAGAATTGATGCATGCGGATCATGCCGCGCGTGTCCTTGCCCGCCGCGCCCGCTTCCGCGCGGAAGCAGGGCGTGTACGCGGTGAACCGCAGCGGCAACTGCGCCTCGTCGAGAATCTCCTCGCGCACGTAATTGGTGAGCGACACTTCCGCGGTCGGGATGAGCCAGAGCCGGTCGGCCGCGGACTTTTCTTCCGCGGCCTTCATCGTCTGGAAGAGCTCTTCTTCGAATTTCGGCAGCTGTCCGGTGCCGAACATGGTCGCGTCACGCACCAGAAGCGGCGGCACGAACTCCTCGTAGCCGAACTCGCGCGTGTTGTGGTCCAGCATGAAGGCGGCCAGCGCCCGCTCCATGCGCGCGAGATCGCGCTTCAGATAGACGAAGCGCGCGCCGGAAATCTGCGCTGCCTTCGTGAAGTCGAGAATGCCGAGTTTCTCGCCGAGCTCGACATGATCCTTGGGCGCATTCATGCCTGGCGCACGCCCGAAGCGGCGCGCCGGCACTTCGACGTTCTCCTCTTCGCCGGCGCCCTGCGGAACGTCCGGCGCGGGAAGATTGGGCAGGATCGACAGACGCTCCGTCAGATCGGCCAGGAGGTCGCGCTCCTTCTCCTCGGCCCGCTGGATCTCGTCCTTGAGGCCGGCAACTTCGGACATCAGGCTCTGCGCCTGCGCCTCATCCTTCTTCGCTTTTGCCGCGCCGATCTGCTTGGACGCATCGTTGCGGCGCGCCTGCGCCTGCTGCAGCCGCGTCTGCAGCTCCCTCAACTCCTTGTCGAGCGTCAGGAGCTCGGAGGTGATGGACTCCGCCGCCACGAAGCCGCGCCTTTTCAGGCCGGCCGTGAAAGCTGCCGCATCGTCCCGGATTGCCTTGATGTCGTGCATGGCAAATCACCTCGTCCGCGGGCGGGGTAATGGCATGCGATCCTGCGAAAGGCAAAACCCGCTATGCCGCGGCGTCCTCGGCGGCTCTGGCCGCTTCTTCCGCGCTGCGCCGGCGCTCGGTCAGCCGCACGCAGAGGATCGAAATCTCGTAGAGCGCGACCAGGGGCACGATGAGCGACACCATGCTGAAGACGTCCGGCGGCGTCATCACCGCGGCGAGCGCCGTGATGCCGACGATGGCGAAACGCCTGGCCGAACGCAGTTGCGCCGACGTCACGATGCCGACGCGCCCGAGCAACGTCAGCAGCACCGGCATCTGGAACGTGATGCCGAAGGCCAGGATCAGCGTCGTGACGAAATCGAGGTACTCGCTGACGCGCGGCAAGAGCTGGATGCCGAGACCGCCGGCGGCGCCGGGTGTGTTGAACGCATTCAGCGCCGCGATCGCAAACGGCATCATCACGAAGAGCACGAAGGCAGCACCTGTGATGAACAGGATCGGCGTGGCGAGCAGGAACGGCAGGAAAGCGCGGCGCTCGTGCTTGTAGAGCCCCGGCGCCACGAACATCCAGAGCTGCGAGGCGATGATCGGAAAGGCGAGGCTCAGGCCCCCGAATGCGCCGACCTTGGCGTAGGTGAAGAACGTCTCCGTCAGGCCGGTGGCAATCAGGTGATCATTGGTGCCTTTCAAAGCGTGCACCAGCGGCAGCGTGAGGAAGCTGTAGATCTCGCGTGCGAAATAGAAGCAGATGAGGAAGCAGACCGCGAACGCGATGATGGAATAGATGAGCCGCTTCCTGAGCTCGATCAGATGATCAAGCAGCGGCGCCTTGGAGGCTTCGATCTCGGCTTCGTCCGCCGCGGTCGGTTTGGTCATGGCTGGGCCGGCGTCGGACCTTCGGTGTTGACGGGCTCCGCCGCCGGCTTCTCGCCCGCATGGTTCGCTTCCGGCGCGGGCGGCGTCGAAGACAGCGGCTTCGCGGCGAACTCGTCAGGCAGGATCGAGCGATTGAGATCCTGCTCCACGCCCGAGAGGGGACGGCTCGTCCTGAGCGATTCGATCTCAGCGCGCAGCTCCTGGAGCTCCGCCTCGCGCGTCATCTCATCGAAGCTCTTGCGGAACTGGTCCGCCATCGAACGCGCCTTGCCGAGCCAGCGTCCGACCGTGCGCATCAGCTTGGGCAGGTCCTTGGGACCGACCACCACCAATGCGACCACGACGAGAAGAAGGATATGGCTCCAGCTTAGGTCGAACATCTGTTGGCGACGCGCGCCCCGTCTCAGTGCGCGGCCGGATCCTTGTTGGCGCTGGACTGCTCACCCTGCGCGATCGGCTTCGGCTGCTCGTCGGGATCGGCCAATCCCTTGCGGAACTGGCGGATGCCCTTGGCGACGTCGCCCATCATGTCGGAGATCTTGCCGCGGCCGAACAGAAGCACCGCGATGATCGCAAGGATGAGGATGTGCCAGATGCTCAGGCCGCCCATATTCGTCTCCTTGTCCCGCTGATCCTCGGACCACAGCTTAGAGCCGCTCGCCCGGCGGGGGTTCCTTCGTGCCGCCTCTTAAAGCCCTTTCGGGGCCCGACTGGCAAGAAATATGACCCTTTGCGGCGCGATCTAGGGTTTTACCCTATCAAAATCTCGCCTTTGCGGCCGAAGGCCGCGGCAAGCGCGCCGAGCCTCTTTTGAGCAGGCTCGCCCGCGATCATCTCGCGGCGCCGCGGCACCTCGAGCAGGATCCGCGTCGGCGTCATGCGCAGGCGGTAATGCCCGAGCTCACCGACCGCGGAGGCCGAAAGCTCGAAGGCGAAACGGGCCGTGAGCCCGATGCGCTTGGCCAGCGTCTCGTCATCGCCGTTGAGGAGATCGGCGTTGGCAAGCTCGCGCGGGAAATCCTCGTCGCCCGAATAGCGATGATAGACGGAGGACGCGATCAGCGCGCGCGCCCGATGATCGGCGCCGGAGAACGGCGCTGTCAGCACCTGGCTGAAGGCGCCATGCGCGCGGTCGTCCGGATGGCGGCGCCAGCCGATATCACAGAACAGAAACGCCGCCTCGCGAATGCGATGCGCCTCGGCCGTCTCGTCGTTGAAGAGCGGCGCCGACCAATCGAGCAGCTCGCGCGCGTGGCCCGGCGAGCGGGAGAGCTGCGCGTTCGTCATCGCCGCGAACTCGAGAAGCGGATCCTTTGCACGCTCCTCGGGCGAGAGGCGCGCATGCAGGAGGCCTTCGCGCAGGCCATAGGCGGAGATGACGATGTCCTTGAGGCCCGTCGCGAGCACGAGCCGCTCGAGCACGATCGCGCCGTACGGGAGCGATTCCGCGCGGCGCTTCGAGATGACCTTGATCTTGTCGAGCGATTTGCGCGACAGCCCGGCCAGCACCTTGGCCAGCCGCAAGGCGCGCCCGCGCGGGATCGAATAGTTCTGCAGCACGTGCAGGGGATAGGAATGCTCTTCCATGTCGACGCGCGCGAAGCTTCGCCAGATGCCGCCGACGGCGAACAGCGACTTGCCTTCGAGTCCGTTGAGGCCCTCGAGCTGCTTCAACCCCTTGTCGACGAGATCGCGCGCCTTGTCCGGATCGCCCTTCGCGAGATCCATAAGGCGCAGCGGACCGTAGGGCAGCGTGAACGCCGCGCCCGTTTTACCGTCCTTCACGGTGACCATATCGAGGCTGCCGCCGCCCAAATCGGCCGCAAGACCGTCCGCATCGGGAATGCCGGCAATGACGCCTTCGGCAGCGAGACCCGCCTCTTCTTCACCGGAGAGCACGCGCACGGGTCCGCCCCATGCCGCCTCCGCGCGGCGGACGAACTCTGCGCCATTGGCCGCATCGCGCGCGGCTGCGGTCGCAACCGCCTCGCGAATCGGGACCTCGAGTCCGTCGGCCAGAAGCTTGAAGCGGCCGAGCGATTCGAGCGCCATGGCGCAGCCTTCGGCATGCAGCCTTCCGGTCGTCACCATGTCGCGCCCGATGGCGCAGATGGCCTTTTCGTTGTGCAAGGTCGCGGGCGTGCGAGTCTGGGATTCGTAAACGACGAGGCGCACCGAGTTTGAGCCGATGTCGACGATCGCAACGGGACCGCGGGCGGTCTTTCGTGCCCGCGGCGCCTGGCCGGATTGGACGTCGGTTGTGGTTGTTCCGCCTGCCACTATTTGCCCAGGTCCCGAGGGACGATGGCCACCGGCCGCGGCTGGTCGATCTTGAGGGCACGGCCGCGTCCGGACAGCGATGGGTTGGTCATGAAGTAGGTATGCGCAGAGAACGCATCCGGATTCGCGGAATCCGGATCGCGCTCGTAGGTCGCGTCGGCACGCATGTGCCAGCTCTGTGCCTGATCCTTGAGCAGCGCCACCAAGATCTGATCCTGCACCTGTTGATGCACGGTCGGGTTCTCGACAGGAACCAAAGCTTCAACGCGCCGGTCGAGGTTGCGTGGCATCCAGTCCGCCGAAGAGATGTAGACCTTTGCTTTGGGCGATGGGAGCCCATGGCCGCCGCCAAAACACACGATTCGGCCGTGCTCGAGGAAGCGGCCGATGATGCTTTTCACACGAATATTGTCGGACAGCCCGGGAACTCCCGGCCTGAGACAGCAGACGCCGCGCACCACGAGCTCCACGCGCACGCCGGCCTGGCTGGCGCGATAGAGACCGTCGATCAGCGCGGGATCGACGAGCGCATTGAGCTTCGCCCAGATCGCCGCGGGACGGCCGGCGCGCGCATGCGCGATCTCCTGCTGGATCGCGTCGACGATGCGCCCGCGCAGGTTGATCGGCGACACGGAGATTTTCTCCAGGCCGACGGGCTCCGCGTAGCCGGTGACGAAATTGAACAGCTGGGCGGCATCTCGGCCGAGCGCCGGATCTGCGCTGAAGAGCGAAAGATCGGTGTAGATGCGCGCGGTCTGCGGGTGATAGTTGCCCGTTCCGAAATGCACATAGGTGCGCAGCGCGCCGCTCTCGCGGCGCACGACATAGCTCACCTTGGCGTGGGTCTTGAGCTCGATGAAGCCGTAGACGACCTGCACGCCCGCGCGCTCGAGGTCGCGCGCCCATTTGATGTTGGCCGCCTCGTCGAAGCGCGCTTTGAGCTCGACGAGCGCGGTGACGGACTTGCCGGCTTCCGCCGCCTCGATCAGCGCCTTGACGATCGGGGAGTCGTGCGACGTGCGATACAGGGTCTGCTTGATCGCCACGACGTCGGGATCCTGCGCCGCCTGGCGCAGGAACTGCACCACGACATCGAAGCTCTCGAAGGGGTGATGGACAATGATGTCCTTGGCGCTGATGGCGGCGAAGCAGTCGCCGCCATGGTCGCGGATGCGTTCCGGGAAACGCGCGATATAGGGCGTGAACTGGAGGTCGGGCCTCTCCTCGAGGATCAGCTTCGAGAGATCGGAGAGCCCCAGCAGGTAGTCGACCACGACCAGCTCGGACGGCTTGAGCTTCAGGTGATCGGCGATGAAGGCGCGCAGCTCGTCGGGCATCGACTTGCTGCACTTCATGTGAATGACCGAGCCGCGCCGCCTGCGCTTGAGCAGCGACTCGAATACGAGCACGAGGTCTTCCGCTTCTTCCTCGACCTCGAGGTCGCTGTCGCGCACGACGCGGAACATGCCCGAGCCGGTCACGAGATGGCCCGGGAAGAGCCGCTCGAGGTTCATCTCGATCAGCTTCTCGAGCGGCAGGAACCGCGCGGTCTTGTCCGTCGAAGGCAGGCGGATGAAGCGCTGCAATTGCGACGGCATCGGCAGGAGCGCCGTCACCGACTTGCCGTCGCGCTTTCGCGTCAACGTCGCGGCGATGGTGAAGCCGAGATTCGGAATGAACGGGAACGGATGCGCCGGATCGATGGCGAGCGGCGTCAGCACCGGAAAGATCTGGTTGCGGAAATGCGCGCTCAGCCAGTCGCGTTCGGTCTCCGTGAGCTCGTCGCATTCGAGCACGCAGATTCCGGCTTCGCGCAATTCGGCATCGAGGCCGACCCAGACCTTCTGCTGGTCCGCCATCAGCTTGCCGGCAACGTCGTCGATGCGTTCGATCTGCTGCGCGGGCGTCATGCCGTCCGCGCTCGGCGTGCCCAACCCGGCATTGACCATGCCTTTGAGGCCCGCGACGCGGACCATGTAGAACTCGTCGAGGTTCGAGGCGGAGATGGAGAGGAAGCGCAGCCGTTCGAGCAGCGGGTGGCGGCGGTTCCGTGTTTCCTCGAGAACCCGGCGATTGAAAGCGAGCCAGGACAGCTCGCGGTTGACGAAACGCTCCGGCGACGAGGGGTCGATGGCCGGGTCGCGCCGTTCTGGCGGCAGCTCGCGGGCCGCGGCAATCGCCGTGGCCAATTCGGCCGGTTCGATGTGTTCTGCTTGTGACATCAAAGACTTACCGCGCGCCACCAGCTGTAGCATAAAGCACAAACGCGAATCTATCATTACGGACCAAAGGCGTATTCCAGACAGGCCTCAGGCCAGCAATTCCCGGATTAAAGCGACCGATACGGGCCTTTTTTCGGCGAGCGCCTTGGCGTCGGCACGGGCGACGAAGTCACGAATCGCTGCCGGCGAGCGTTCAACGGAAACGACCATCCGCGTGACGACCGAGTCGGGCACGCGCAGCTGGCGATCGTTGAACAGCTTCCTGGCGAGGCCCTCGAGCAACGCATCGTCCGGTTGCCAGAGCGTGAAGGCGAGCAGCGCCTTCAGGCGCGAGGCAAGATCGGGAAGCAGCACGGGCCAGTTACGCGGATGCTCGCGCCCCGTCAGCAGAAGTGGACTGCCGCCATTGAGAAGCGCGAAGAGCGCGCTGTCGCGCACCGCGGCCGGCGCGGAATCGACATTCTCGATGCCAAGGGGACGCGCCGGGTCGAGCGCGTGCAGCCGGTGATCGTCGAGCCGCGCGGCATCGATGACGTCTGCGCCCGAACGTTCGGCCCAGACATGAACGAGATGCGTCTTTCCGGAGCCGGATGGCCCGTGCAGCGCGGCAGACGGTGCGGGCCATTGCGGCCAGGTATCGACAAACTTGACGGCCTCTTCGTTGCAGGGCGCGACGATGAAGTCTTCGCGTGTGCGCGACGGTTCTATGGAAAAGGGAAAAGTGAGTTGCGGACCGCTCACGCTGTCTTGCGCCTGACGGCGATTGCCCGAATGAGAAGCTGCCCGTAACCAAGCCACGAGGCGATCGTGAAGGTGGCCACCGCTATGGCCGCGGCATTCAGCACGCCCGGCGCGCCGATGCCGAACGCGAGCAAGGCGAGCACCAGCGCGACGTAAGCGACCTGCACCGCGGTGCTAGCCTTGCCGATGAAGAGCGGCGCGATCTCAAGCGGCAACGCCATCACGCGCGCCAGCGCAAGGCCGAGCAGGATGGCGACATCGCGACCTATGACGATCGCCGCCAGCCAGAGCGGCGTCGCGCCGACATAGGTAAGCGTCACGAAGCACGCGAGCATCAAAAGCTTGTCCGCGGCGGGATCGAGATATGCGCCGAAGCGCGTGCCGAGCGCGAGCCGCTTGGCGAGATAGCCGTCCACGGCATCGCTCAAGCCCGCGAACGCAAAGACGCCAAACGCCGCCTTGTCCATGCCTTGGTAAATGAAGAACGCGGTCACGGGTGCCGCCAACAAACGAAGGAAGCTTAGAAGGTTTGGAATATGGCGGAGCACGTCACGGGCTCGCAGAGGCCGGCGGCGTGGGCGGCGGCGCACCCTGCCGCAGCACCCATTCGCCGCCCTGGCTGTTGAGCTGCAGGCTCGCCTGCCCCAACGCATCGCGGAGCTGGTCCTGCGTTCCGAGATAGCCGATCTGGACGCGCGCCAGTCCGGTGTTCATCGCGAGGATGTTCATGCTCGACACGTTGGGCACGCCGGCAAGCGATGCCTGGATCGCCGCCCATTGCGCGAGCGAGGAAATGTGCACATCCGCGGTCAGCCTGCCCTTGGTGTTGTAGTCGAGCGCGGATTTCTGCTTCCACATATCGGCGATCGCCGCGATGGTCGCATCGGCGGCGGCGGGATAGGTCGCGGTGACGCCCT
>Ga0335083_10002927_pt1 | contig 22305 bp, 18 predicted proteins | sample Lox_Sample_42_FD_206716 | JGI IMG/M metagenome (GOLD analysis project Ga0335083, IMG submission 206716) | Soil microbial communities from Loxahatchee National Wildlife Refuge, Florida, United States - Lox_Sample_4.2 | ecosystem: Environmental > Terrestrial > Soil > Wetlands | place: USA...
GATCCCCAAGACGACCGAAAGCTTCGTAGCGAACATCGAGTACTTCATATGTGCTTCCTTGGTTAAGATCGAACGTTCGATCCCACTCCAAGCAAGCGATGTACCCCCATCGCTACGCCCGCTCTCGGCGGGCGTGACCGCTCGCAGTGACGCGGTCAGAACACGTAGCCGATGTTGCCGCTCACGCCCCAGCGGCTGAGCGCGCCCGTGCCGTTGTTGGTCGAGCCGTTCGCGATGTCGCTGCCGCCCCACGCGAAGCGGTACTCGCCGCGCACGTCGAGCACCAACTGGTCGAAGTACGCCGCGATACCGCCGCCGGCCGGCACCTCGAGCACGTCGGCGCTCGTCGCGACGTCGGCGAGCGCCGCTGTCGACGTCGTCAGATCGTAGTGACGCCACGCCGCACCGCCGTAGATGAACGGCTGGATCGGATAGTCGACCGTGGCATTGAGGCGCAGTACGGCCTGCGCGCCGTTACCCGTCAGCGTCCCGTGGTTGTCGGCGATCGTGTTGTACGTCTGCGCCGATCCGATGTACGAGACCTCGCCGGCGAGGTACTGGCGCGTACCGAACGTCAGGCGCGCATCCCAGCTGCCACCGATGTTGGTGGTGTTGTGCATCGAGCCTGCGAAATCGTCCACACCGCCGCCGACGCTGAGCGCGACGCCGACGTCCTTGACCCACGACGTGCCCGCAGCTTCGCCTTCGGGCTCGTATGCGGGCTGCGGCGCCGGCTGTGCCTGCGCCGGCTGAGGGCATCCCGCTGGAGCGTTCGCGGTCGGCTTCGACGGGCAGCTCACGGTTTCGGAGCTGTCGTCGTTCGAAGCCTGAGCGGTCTGCGACGGAGCCTGATCCGGTGCGGGATCGTTCGCAGGAGCTGTCTGCGCGTAGGCGGTACCGCCGACCAGAATGGTCAGTGCGATCCCGCTGAGTTTTTCCTTGAGAGTCATCATAGAAACCTCCAGCTCCGGCATCAGCACCCGACGTGCCATCGCATGCGATCTCCTCGCGCTCGTATGAACGACGGAGATCTACGGGCGAATCGCGGCGAGGCCGCGCGATCGGCTGCGAGATCCGCCCTCGGCCGGATCGACATAGGCGCTCGCGCGGCACGAGCGCTTGGCGAGAAATGGCCGTATCACCGGTACGGCGTGCCCCGCGCAATCGTTGCGAACTGGGGTAATCCCGATCACCCACCTCACCGATGCCTTGGAGTTTTTCGCTCCTGATGGAAATCACCGTTGATAGGGCAATTCACCTAGGTAGAAACGTTTGCCTTCGCTCCGAAACGTGCGAAGCAGGCGACCATGCAATCGGCGGTGGCGTTGGAACGCACGATTCAGGTCTGTCTGATCGACGATCATCCGCTGTTCCGGCAGGGCCTTGCCACGGTGCTCGGCCGCGAACCCAACATCGAGATCGTCGGCGAGGCCAGCCGTGCTCAGGAGGCGCTCGACCTGGCGCGCCGCACGAACGTGGATGTCGCGGTCGTCGATATCTTGATGCCCGGGCTATCGGGCATCAGCTTGACGAGCGAGCTGCTCGATCTCCGGCCCGAGTGCCGCGTGCTCGCGCTGTCGGTGATCGACGAGCCCGGCATCATCGCGGACACCGTGCGCGCGGGCGCCTGGGGGTACGCGCTCAAGATCCAGCCGGTCGAGGAGATCGTGGAGGCGATCCGCCAGCTGGTCGGCGGCGTGCGCTACCTGCCGCCGGCCGTGGCCACCGATCGGATCGAGGCGGAGCTCGCGTCGACTCCGCAGCGCCCGTTCTCGCGACTCACCAAGCGCGAGCGCGAGGTGTTCGAGCTCCTCATCCGTGGTTATTCGAACGACGAGATCGCGACTCGCCTGTTCATCGCCCGCCGCACCGTAGAGACGCATCGCCACCGCGTCATGCACAAGCTGTCGACACACTCGGTCGCTCAGATGCAACGGCTCGCTGCGCGCCATGGTGGGCTCGGGCCATAACGATCCGCACGGCACCGCGGCCGATCGAGCCATCGCGGTGTCTCACGCGCTGCTGTGCGCGTTGCTCGACGAGCTCGGCGCGGAGCGCGCGAACGAGCACGAGCGGCGCCGGCTCGGCGCGTCGCGTGCCCTGCAGCTCGTGCCGTGGCCCGCGGCGCTGTTCGCCGGCGCGCGAGCGCTCGACTCGGTGAGCAACGCGGCGTGGCGCGCGACGTTCGAGCAGGTCGACGCCTGGCCACGACGGATCGGCGAGGCGATCGCGACCGTGCGCGCGCTGCCGTCTTCGCATCACACGGTCGAGCTCGAGGCCAAGCTCCGCGACCATGCCGCGCATTTCGCCGTGGCACTCCGGCTGCTCGCCGATCACGAGGGCGTGGTCGTCGTGGCGCTCGACATCACCGAGCAGGTGATCGCGAGGCGACTCGGTGCCGATCGGAACGCGCTCGCCTGGTCCGGCCCTCCAGGCGGTGCGCCGATGTACTACGGCGAACGCTGGCGCACCGAAGTCGGATCGGGCTGGCACGCGGCGATTCACCCGAGCGATGCGCCCCGCTGGATCGCCGCGCTCGCCGAGATCGAGCGCGGCCGCGATCTCGCCGAGACCGAGCTGCGCCTGCGCATGAAGCACGGATCGTTCGTGTGGCACCGCGTGCGGCTCGCCCCGGGACGCGACGAGGTGATCGGCTGCGCGGTCGATATCGATCGCGAGCGTCGCGACCGCATCGCGCACGACGAGCTCGTACAGCAGCTGGACGCGACGCGCGACGAGGTGGAGCGCGCGAATCGCCTCAAGGATCGCGTGCTCTCGGCACTCGGCCACGAGCTGCGCGGGCCACTCGCGGCCCTCTCGCTGTGGGAGCGCGTGCTGCGCGATCACAACGACGAAGACGACGCGCGGCGGCGCGCGCTCGACGCGATTCGCGATGGCGTGGCCGAGCAGTCCCGGCTCGTCACCGATCTGCTCGACCTCGCGCGCGGGCTCGGCGGAGACCTACATATCGACGTGCGCACGATCGACGTCGAACGAATCGTCGCGGAGGCCGTGAGCGCGGCGCGCACCCACGCTCGAGCAAAGTCGATCGACCTGGTCAGCATCGTTACGACCCCACCGGGTCCTGTTCGCGCGGACGGGGCACGCATGAAGCAGATCATCGGCAATCTGCTCTCCAACGCGATCAAGTTCACCGACGCGAACGGCAAGGTCACCGTCACGACCAGCACGCGCGATGGCGTCGTCACGATCGAGGTGCAAGATTCCGGGCGCGGCCTAGCGGCCGATGCGCTGGCGCGCGTGTTCGAGCCATTTCATCGCGTCGAGGGTGTGCTCGCGCACGGCGAGCGCCGGATCGGGCTCGGCCTCGCGATCGCGAAGCTCCTCGTGAACCTGCATCGCGGTACGTTGGACGCGACCAGCGACGGACCGGGTACGGGCTCGACGTTCACGCTGACGTTACCGTGCGCAAATCTCGCGCGCGGCGAGGCCGGTGAACCGGACGTGCAACCACTGCGAAACCTTCACGGTGCGCGCGTGCTGATCATCGATGACGACGTTCGCACGCGGGACGCGCTCACGCTTATCTTGCAGCGCGAGGGTATCGTCGTCGAAACCGCGAGCTCCGTCGACGGTGGGCGCGCGTGCATCGCCGCCGCCGAGCCTCAGGCTGTCATCTGCGACCTCGCAATGCCTGGTGAGGACGGTTACAGCTTCGTACGCGAATTGCGCGCAGCCGGGCGCGCGATTCCTTCGATCGCGCTCACTGGCTACGCGACTAGCCACGACGTCCAGCATGCACTCGACGCCGGATTCGACGTTCATCTCGCCAAGCCGATCAGCGTCGGTGCACTCCTCGATAGGCTGAGTGATCTTCTCTCCGGAACGCGTTCGGTTTCGGGTCGGAGAATTACGTAGAAACCTGTATTGGCTCGCATGCACGCGATCGTGGAGAAAGCTCTCCATGGAGAGAGACTGTGGGCGGCAGGAAACGAAGAAGCTCGTACAGCTGGCGAGTGGGACGGGACAGCACGCTCCGTTGGCAATCGACGATCGCGACGAGAGCTTTCAAGAGCTCGCGCAGATCGTTCATGACCTGAAGAACCCGTTGTCATCGATCTCGCTCGACGTGGACGTGCTCCATGCGCGCTTGTGCGACCGCCCCGAAGTGATCACGGCGCTCGATCGCATTCGCCGCAACGTCGGCTTTCTCGATCGCCTCATCTACGATCTGCTCGATGTCTACACGGCCGCGAACGGACGCCTCGCGCTGCACCGCAGCCCGTGCGACCTGACGTCGCTGCTCGCGTCCGTGATCGCGCGCGTCGTGCCGAATGCGGATCAGCCGCGCGTCTTCTTGACCGCCACGTCCGCGACCGTCGTGCACCTCGACGAGTTGCGCATCGAGCGCGTGATCGCGAACCTGCTCGACAACGCACTTCGTTACACGCCGCCGAGCTCCGGCGTCGTCGTGCGCCTGAGCGCTAACGCGGACGACGCGCAGGTCTCGATCTGCGATGCGGGTCCGGGGCTGTCGGCCGCCGAGATCGACGTCGTGTTCGAGCCGTATCGGCGCGCGTCGAGCTCGGTCGGGCGGTCCGGCAACGGTCTCGGGCTCTTCGTGTGCAAGCGAATCGTCGAGGCGCACGGCGGCCGGATCGGCGTCGAGAGCGTGCGGGGCGAAGGCGCACGCTTTTACTTCGCGTTGCCGCGCGAGCGCTGAGCCCGCGGCTGTTACAGCGCGATGCGCAACCGGATCCTGATCGTCGAGTGCGACCCCGAGCCCGCGCGCCTGCTCGCGCACGACCTTCACGCGCTCGGCTACGCGTCGGTGATCGCGAGCTCGGTCCACGCGTGCCTCGAGCGGCTGTCGCGGACGAGCGTCGAGATCGCGCTGATCGACGCGATGAAACCGCCGATCTCGGGGCTCGAGCTGTGCGGCATCCTGAGGGCTCGCTTTCCCGACGTGTTGCCGATCATCGCGGTCGAAAGCGATGCGGCCGACGTCGCGTTCGAGGCGCTGCGCGCCGGCGCCTACGATTGCCTGGTCAAGCCGGTCGGCGTACGCGACCTCGAGCTCGTGCTCGCGCGGGCATCGAGCCACCTCGCGATCCACCGCGAGCTCGCACGCGTGCGCACGGGGCCGCTCGACGAGAGCGTGGCAGCACCACACGCCGGCGGCCGGGCGATCCACCACACGCTCGAGCTCGTGCGCCGCATCGCACGCTCCGACACGACCGTGCTCGTCACCGGGGCGTCGGGAGCGGGCAAGGAGCGGATCGCGCGGGCGATCCACGACCTGTCGGATCGCCGCCCGCATCCGTTCGTCGCGATCAACTGCGGCGCCGTGCCGGTGTCGGTGCTCGAGAGCGAGCTCTTCGGCCACGTGAGCGGCGCGTTCACGGGGGCGAGCCACGAACGCGTCGGGCTGTTGTTGCGCGCCGCACACGGCACGATCCTGCTCGACGAAGTCGGCGAGATGCCTCTCGAGATGCAGGCGAAGCTCTTGCGCGTGCTCCAGGCGCGCACCGTGCGCCCGGTCGGCGGCGACGGCGAGGTGCCCTTCACCGCGCGCGTGATCGCAGCCACCAGCCGCGATCTCGAATGCGAGGTCGCGAGCGGTCACTTCCGCAAGGATCTGTTTCATCGCCTCAACGTGGTCGCGATTCCAGTGCCATCGCTGCGCGAGCGGCGCGACGAGCTGCTGTGGATGGCACACGTGATGCTGTGGCGATGCGCAGCGCGCGTCGGAAAGCCTGTACGCGGCATCACGGCTGCGGCCGCGCGCGCTCTGCTCGAATACGATTGGCCCGGCAACGTGCGCGAGCTCGAGAACTGCATCGAGCGCGCGATCGCGGTGTGCCGCCTCGACCACCTCACGATCGACGATCTTCCGCACAAGCTGCATCGCGCACGCGGCGCGTTCGCCGCGTGCGATCCGGAGGAGCTGGTGTCGCTCGTCGAGATGAAGCGCCGCTATCTGCGCAGCGTCGTCGAATCGTGCGGCGGAAACATGACGCAGGCCGCACGCATCCTCGGCATCGATCGCCGCACGGTCTCGCATCACCTCGCCGACAAGTGAGTAGGGCGATCATCCGGCCGGTACTCTCGCGAGCTGGGCCGAATGATCGCGTAGGGAGCGAGCGTGCCTCCCTAAGGAGGTACACAGGGCGCACACTCGCATGCGCTGTTCCCTACGACCGACGGTCGAGCAAACAGCGCACCATCGAACGTGACCGCGCGCGCGTTCGCAAAAATGTAGTGGCGTTCCGTATTGGCCGATTACGCGCGAGCCGTCACCGTGTTTCTGGCCACTGGACCTCGAGAGCGCGAAGGCGCCGCACTCTCGACGCGCGCGAAGGAGCATCGAGTGACCGCCCCCATAGGTCCGGATCAGATGCCGATTCCGATCGTGATCGTCAATCGGACAGGTGGCGTCATCGTCAACGAGACATTCGAGGACATGCTCGGCCGCCATCACGCGACACACGACCTCGAGCTGCGGTTGCCGCTCGCGACCTCGCGCGACGATCTCTCCCCCGAAGCGATCGCCGCGGCGGTCGCCGCGGCGCACACCCGCGCGGTCCGAGAGGTCAGCACGCTCGACGAAGCTCGGCACCTCGGGCTGCGCGCGCTCGTGCAAGCCGGTTCGAGCTCGTGGGTCGCGTATCCACTGCGCATCGCGGGCGAGACCGCCGGCGCGCTCGTCGTGGTGTGGCGTCATGCCGGCGCGTCGAGTCACGTCGGCTCGGCCGAAGTGCACGAGCTGCGGCGGCTCCTGCGCGAGCTCGTCATCCACCGCCAGCGCGCGCACGAGCAGCGCGTGAACGGCCACGACCTCACTCACCGCGCGTTCGTCGGCATGTCGCTGCCGGACGACAACCAGGATGGCGGTCGCTTCACCGAGGAGGACGAACACGTGCTGGACCTGTTCGGATCGCAAGCCGCGCTCACCATCGGTTGCTCGCACCAGCTGCAGCGTGCCGACGAAGCGATGCACCAGCTCGCGAGCCTCCACGACGAGCTGTCGGCGGTCATCGCGCACGAGATGCGCAGTCCGATCTCTTCGATCCTGCTCCGCATCGAGCTCTTGCTCGAGCACGGCGAGCGGCAGGGCGATCAGATCGCGGTGCCGATCGCGACACTGCGGCGACTGCGCGATGCCGGCCAGCGGATCTCGCGCATGGCCGAGGATCTGCTCAACGCCTCGCGCATCGAGCTCGGGCGCATGGCGCTCGACTTGCACGCGATCGCGCTGGCGGATGCTGTCGGCAAGCTCGTTGCCGAGCTCGAGCCGACACTCGGCGGGCGTGCGGTCGCGATCGACTCCGGACGCGACGTGCCACTCGTCTCCGCCGATCCGTTGCGCCTCGGCGAGATCGTGACAAACCTGGTCGAGAACGCGGCGAAGTATTCTGCGACCGGCCGGCCGATTCGAATCCACATCGAGCGCGACGGCGACGGCGCGCAGCTTTCGGTCGAAGACGAAGGCCCGGGCATCCCGCAGGACGAGATCCCGAAGCTGTTCGACCGGTTCTTCCAGGCGACGCGGCCGCGTGCCACGAAGACCGGCCTCGGTCTCGGCCTGTACATCACCAAAGGTCTCGTCGCGGCGCACAAGGGCCGCATCTGGGTCGACAGCGTGGTCGGTCGCGGCAGCCGGTTTCACGTCTGGTTGCCGAGCGCCGACGCGCCCGACCGAGATCCGTAGTCAACGCGCGATCGGAGCAAGTCACATGAAGCGGTTCAAGTCCGTGATCATCATCTCGACCGCGATCTCGGCGGCGGTCGCCAGCGCTGATCCGCCGACCGATCCACCGGCCGATGCGACGGCGAATCCACCGATGGTGTCGTCGCGCGAGCCCGCGCACCGCGTCCCGGCCGAGCCGGTGCCGGTGCCGGAGCAGCCGGAACCGGATGCATCGACGGCGCGGGGTGCGCCGCGGCCCGGATCCGAAAGCGGGCGTATCGAAGAGGAGGAGCCGACCGAATCGGTCGGGCGACAGATCGGCCGCGTCGCGCTGTACGTGCCGCGGTTCCTGTTCGAGCTCGCGACGCTGCCGGTGACCGGCACGTTCTACGCGGTCGATCGCTACCAGCTCGAGGATCGCTACTACCGGCTGTTCTACAACCGCGAGCGCAACGCCGGCATCGTGCCGACCGCGACGTATACGACCGGTTACGGCCTCACGGTCGGCGCCCTGGCCTTTCACGACGACACGTTCGGCGATGCCGAGCACTCCGAGCTCGAAGCGACGACCGGGTTCGAGTACCGCGTCGGGTTGCGCGCCGCGATCGATACCGGCGTGCGCTTCGATCCGGTGAAGCTCGGGATCTCCGGAAACTTCGATCGCCGCCCGGCCGAGCCGTTCTACGGCATCGGCAACAACGGCGACACCGTGAGCGCGACCGGCCACGAGGACATCAACCCGCTCGTCAATCCGACCGCGATCGGCACGTATTACCGCTACCAGGAGGCGCGCGCGGCCGCGACCGCCGACTGGTCGATGTTCTACAACATGCACCTGCTCGCGCTCGGGTCGATCACGCAGCTCGAGTACACGGCGAGCAACACCGGACCGTCGATCCAGGACGTCTACGATCCCATGACGCTGAACGGCTTCGACACGAAGACCGATCACGTCTACGGCCAGCTCGAGCTGGCCTGGGATACACGCCATCCGGCATCGCGCTGGGAGCCGATGACCGTGCACGGCGTCGGCTCGCTCGTGCTCGGCTACGGCGGCATCTCGCACCAGCTCGATAGCGACATCGACTTCTGGCACTACGGCGTCGAGCTCCAGCACTACATCCACCTCGGGCTCGGTCCGCGCGTGCTCGTCGCGCGCTTCCATGGTGAAGCGGTGACCGGCAACCTCGACGAGATTCCGATCAGCGAGCTGCCGATGCTCGGCGGCGCCCAGTACCTGCGCGGCTATTCGTATGCGCGGTTTCGCGATCGCATGGCCGGCATGGCTTCGCTGCAATACATGTGGTCGTTGACCGCGAACTCGACGGCGTACTTGTTCACGGATGCCGGCCGCGTGTGGCGCGGCTGGGACGATCTCAGCGTCGACGAGATGCACGCCGGCTTCGGGCTCGGTCTCATGATGTACGGCGGCAGCTCGTTCCTGGTCGACCTCGCGGTCGCGTCGTCGACCGACGGCGGCATCGCGTTTACGGCCGAATTCACTCCCGTGCTCGACGAACGACAGAGGTGGCGATGATGCGCTTCACACATCTTCTCTTCGCGATCGCGATCGGTTGCGGAGCGGCCGCGTCGAATTCCCACACCCTCCCCGTCGTGCGCTTCGCGAACGCGCCGCCGGCCACGATCGTCGACGACCGCCGCGACGTGCCGCGCCCACCAGCGCGACGCATCACGATGATGAACTACTACGGTTACATGTCGCTGTTCGAGCGACGCGTCACGTATGCGTCCGAGCTGCATCTGAAGCGACGCGCGCTCGGCACGAACTCGCTCGACGAGGTTCCGGACTCGACGTGGTTCACGAACCGCTCCGGGCTGACGCCGGCGCAGGTGCGCACCGGCCCGGTCACGGAGGACAATCCCGAGCAGCACGTGCCGTGGACGATCGTGAGCACGAAGTTCGGCGGCACCGAGCTCGGCTTCATCATCAAGGACGCGCGCGGCGTGAAGTTCGTGCTCAAGTTCGACGACCTCGATCATCCCGAGATCGAGACCGGCGTCGACGTCGTCGTCGATCGCCTGCTGTGGGCGAGCGGCTACAACGTGCCGGAGGATCAGATCTCGTACATCCGGCCCGATCAGCTGATCCTCGCGCCCGACGCGGTGACGAAGGACTCCGATGGTCACGCGATGGACAAGTTGCGCCAGCAAGACGTCGACAAGGTGCTCGCGCTGATCCCGCACGAGCCCGACGGCCGGATCCGCGGCTCGACCTCGCGCTGGATCGAAGGCACCGGCATCGGCGCGCATCCCACCGAGGGCGTGCGCAAGGACGATCCGAACGATCTGATCCCGCACGAGCGACGCCGCGATCTGCGCGGCATGTTCGCGATGTACTCGTGGGTCGACAACGTCGACGTCTGGCCCGGTAACTTCCTCGACAGCTGGATCGTCGATCCGGGAAACCCGAAGCGTCACTACGTCAAGCACTTCGCGCTCGACTTCGGGCGCGGCCTCGGCGCGATGGCGGCCAAGGAGCACGACCTGTCGCGCTCGCACGTCTACCGCTTCGACTTCGGGACCGCTTTCGCGAACCTCTACACGATCGGGATCGAGAAGTACGAGTGGGAGACGCGCCCGCAGGTGCAGATCCGCGGCGTCGCCTCGACGTTCACGGCCGCCGGCTTCGATCCCGGCCAGTGGCACAGCGACCAGGTGTACATGCCGTTCTACGAGATGGACCGTTACGACGGTTTCTGGGGCGCGAAGATCGTCGCGCGTTTCACGCGCGATCAGATCCGCGCGGCGGTCGAGGCCGGTCGCTACTCGGATCCGCTCGCGGTGCAGTACATCACCGACACGCTCGTCGCGCGCCAGCGCAAGCTCGTCGCGTACTGGTACAACCAGGTCAGTCCGCTCGATCGGTTCGCGATCGGCAGCCAGCTCTGCTTCGACGACCTCGCGATCACGCAGGGCTACGTCGCCGCCGGCACGCCGACGCACTACGCGATCAGCGTGTTCGACAAGCAAGGGCGTGCGATCGCCGCGCCCGGCGTGCTCGCGGCCGCGCTCGACGGCCACACGTGCATGCAGGCCGAGAAGCTCGGCAGCGATCCCGACGCGTACACGATCTTCCAGATCACGACCGTACGTCCCGACTTCCAGGGCACCACGTACGTTCACGTCGCGCGCGATTACGGCGGTGCACTGCGCGTCGTCGGAATCTGGAGGGTGTGATGCCGTTCGATGTACCGCCGGCGTGTCTCGACACGACCGCGATCGCCGACGACAGCTGTCCGAGCGGCGAGAGCCTCGTGCCGTACGTGTTCGTCGGGCTCGGCGCGAGCATGCGCCACTTCGCGCTCGCGCCGCGCCCGGTGTCGTCGCGCGCGGTCTCGGGCGCGCCGATGAACGACAACACGAGCGAGAGCGCGCTGACCTACGACGAACGCGTCGGCATCGGCTTGCCGCTCGGGCTCTACCTCGCGTCCGAGCTGGTCGCGATCGACGCGCCGCCCGCGCCGCGCGCGAGCGATCCGCAGCCCGTGCTGTTTGCCTTCTTGACAGCGGGCGTGTCGCAACGCGTGGGCGCGGTGTCACTCGCGGCCGAGCTCGCGGGCGGCGTCCTCGCGTATTCGTCGGGCGAGGACGGCGCAGCCGAGGCGCGGGCGCGCGCCGATCTATGGGTAATGCCTTGGTGCACGCTCGGCGCGGTCGTCGGAACGAGCCTGATCCGCAACGATGAGTGGGTGACCGGGTTCGAGGTCGGCATTCATACACACTCGTACGGCGCGCGCTAGCACGCGACTTGCGTGTTGCTGAAAGCGTGAAGCGCGCGTCGCTGGCGATCGGAATCGCGATGGTCGTGGCCGGCGGGCCAGCCGGTGCGCGCGACGAGTCATACACCGAGCTGTTCGGAGGCACCGCGTTCCTGTCGCGGCTTCCCGACGGGCCGGTGTACGGCTCGGTCCGCGTGATCATGTACGGCCACGGCTACATCAGCGACGACTGCCCCGACGCGAAAGCCGGCCGGTTCGTCGCCGAATACGACGGCGCGCTCGAGGTCGACGCCGACGGCATCATGAGGGCGCAGCTGTATCCGCACGAGCCGGGGCCGGTCGCGACCCCGGGTGGCTGCATCGCGACGACGATCGACGTGCAGCAGATCGATGGGATCCGCATCGAGCCGTACCTGCCGGGCCTCGACATGACCGGCTTCGGCTGGCTCGAATGGCAGACGCTGACGGCGGTCGACAACACGATGTTGCAGGACGGCAAGTTCGGCACCTTGTACACGTCGATGGCGTTCGAGCCCGTGCAACGGCCGCCCGAAGTGGCGCAATAGCGTACCGACCGCGTACCTGCGACGCCCTGCGACGGCCTCGGCGTCGCATTCTCGCCGCGTGCGGATGGTGGTAACTACGAAAGCTCGACATGCGAGCTCTCGGGGTATTTCTCGCGATCGGATGCGCCGCAGCATGCAGCAAGACCGCGCCGGCAGCCGAGTCCAACGGCCCGATGCCTCCCGCCGAGGTCACGGTCGTGACGATCAAGCCCGAGCGCGTGGCGCTCGCGACCGAGCTGCCGGGGCGCACGACCGTGTCGCTCGCGTCGGAGGTTCGCCCTCAGATCACCGGCATCGTCAAGGCTCGCACGTTCGAAGAAGGCGCGCGCGTCAAGGCCGGCCAGGTGCTGTACCAGATCGAGCCCGCGCAATATCAGGCCGCGTACGAGGGCGCGAAAGCGGACCTCGCGAGCGCGCAGGCCATGCTCGAGTCGGCGAAGATCCGCGACGAGCGCTACGCCGGCTTGCTCAAGATCGAGGGCGTGTCGAAGGAGGAGGCCGACGACGCGCGGCTCGCGCACGCGCAGGCGCAGGCGAACGTCGCGCAGAAGACCGCGGCGCTCGAGCTCGCGCGCATCAACCTCGGCTGGACGTCGATCACGGCGCCGATCAGCGGCACGATCGGCAAGTCGTCGGTGACACCCGGCGCGCTCGTCACCGCGAACCAGGCGACGCCGCTCGCGACGATCCGCTCGCTCGATCCGATCTACGTCGATCTGACCGAGTCGAGCGAACAGCGCCTCAAGCTCCGCGGCCAGGTCGGCGCCGGCAAGCTCGAAGCGGGCTCGACGAACGTGAAGCTGCTGCTGCCGGATGGCTCGACGTACGAGCGCGACGGCAAGCTCGAGTTCGCCGAGGTCGCGGTCGACGAGGCAACCGGCATGGTCACGCTGCGCGCGAAGTTCCCGAACCCCGACGGCACGCTGTTGCCCGGGATGTACGTGCGCGCCGTGCTCGACGAGGCGGTCGAGCAGAACGCGATCCTCGCGCCGCAGCAGGGCGTCTCGCACGACGCGAAGGGCAACGCGAGCGCGATGGTGGTCGGCGCCGACGGCAAGGCCGAGCTGCGCACGATCGTCGCGACACGCGCGATCGGCGACCGCTGGCTCGTCGAGAGCGGATTGAAAGCCGGCGATCAGCTGATCGTCGAGGGCCTCAACAAGATCGGCCCCGGCATGCCCGTCCACGCGAACGAGAAGACCGAGAAGAAGTAGATGCTCGCGCGGTTCTTCGCCAGCCGCCCCGTATTTGCCTGGGTGATCTCGATCGGGATCATGCTCGCGGGCATCGCGGCGATCCTCGCGCTGCCGGTCGCGCAGTATCCCGATGTCGCACCGCCGAGCGTGAGCATCGGCGCGTTCTACAACGGCGCGTCGGCCGAGACCGTCGAGAACAGCGTGACACAGGTACTCGAGCAGCAGCTCACGGGCATCGACGGCCTGCTCTACTTCACGAGCTCGTCGACCGCGACCGGCGGCTCGAACATCAACGTCACGTTCAAGCAAGGCACGAACCCCGACACCGCGCAGGTGCAGGTGCAGAACAAGGTGCAGCAGGCGGTCCCTCGCCTGCCGCCTTCGGTGCAGCAGTCCGGCATCGTCGTCACGAAGTCGCAGTCGAACTTCTTGATGATCGTCGCGGTCTACGACGACGCCGATCGGGCGACGGGCAACGACATCGCGGACTACCTCGCGAGCACGCTCGCCGATCCGGTCGCGCGCGTCGACGGCGTCGGCGCGATCGACATCTTCGGCGGATCGTACGCGATGCGGATCTGGCTCGATCCGACGAAGCTGTACGCGCTCGGGCTGATGCCGTCCGACATCGAGGCCGCGATCACCGCTCAGAACGTGCAGGTCTCGGCCGGCAAGCTCGGCCAGAACCCGGCGCCGAAGGACCAGCAGCTCAACGTCACGGTCACCGCGCAGAGCAAGCTCCACACCGCCGACGAGTTCCGCAACATCATCGTCAAGAACGATCCGAACGGCGCGACCGTGCGCCTGAGCGACGTCGCGCGCGTCGAGCTCGGCAGCGAGGACTACGACTTCGCGATCCGCCTGAACCGGCACCCGGCGTGCGGCATCGGCGTGATGCTCGCGCCGAACGCGAACGCGCTGGCGGTCGCCGAGCGCGTCAAGGCGAAGGTCGAGGACCTCAAGCACACGATGCCGCCGACGTGGCACGTCGCCTACCCGTTCGATTCGACGAAGTTCATCCGGCTCTCGATCGAGGAGGTCGTCAAGACGCTGATCGAGGCGATCGCGCTGGTCGTGATCGTGATGTTCATCTTCCTGCAGAGCTGGCGCGCGACACTGATCCCGGTGATCGCGGTGCCGGTCGTCTTGCTCGGCACGTTCTGCGTGCTGCGCGTCCTCAACTACTCGATCAACACGCTGACGATGTTCGGCCTCGTGCTGTCGATCGGCTTGCTCGTCGACGACGCGATCGTCGTGGTCGAGAACGTCGAGCGGCTCATGCGCGAGGAGCACCTGTCGCCGCTCGACGCGACGATCCGATCGATGAAGGAGATCACGAGCGCGCTCGTCGGCGTCGCGACCGTGCTGTCGGCCGTGTTCCTGCCGATGGCATTCTTCACCGGCTCGACCGGCGTCATCTATCGCCAGTTCTCGATCACGATCGTCGCGTCGATGCTGCTCAGCGTGTTCGTCGCGCTGACGGTGACGCCGGCGATGTGCGCGTCGATGTTGCGCACGTCGCACGGCGCCGACGGCGAGCCGCGCCGCGGCCCGTTCGGCTGGTTCAACCGCGGGTTCGCGCGGGTGACGAGCGGCTACCGCGGGCTCGTCGCACGCATGCTGCGCGGTCCGCTCAAGTGGCTCGTGCCGTACGCGGCGATCTGCGTCGCGATGGGCTGGCTGCTCGTCAAGCTGCCCACCGGCTTCTTGCCGCAAGAGGATCAAGGTACCGCGATGGCGGTGTGGACGCTGCCGGCGGGCGCGACGCTCGGCCGCACGAGCAAGGTCGCGCGCAGCGTCGAGGATCACTTCCTCGACACCGAAGCGAAGAACGTCGACGCGCTGTTCACGGTTTCGGGCTGGAGCTTCATCGGCAGCGGCCAGAACGTCGGCATGGCGTTCGTCGAGCTCAAGGACTGGGATCAGCGCCCGGGCAAGGACAACAGCGCGAGCGCGATCACGAACCGCGCGACCGGCATGCTGTCGAGCGTGCGCGACGCGTTCATCTTCTCGATCACGCCGCCCGCGATCCAGGGCCTCGGCCAGTCCGAGGGCTTCGACATGCAGCTGCAGGCCGCGGGCACCGATCGCGAAGGACTCGCGAAGGCGCGCGACCAGCTGCTCGCGCTCGCCGCGAAGGATCCGAAGCTGCAGGCGGTGCGCCGCGGCGACTTGCCGGAGACACCGCAGCTCAAGATCGACATCGATCAGGCGAAGGCCTCGGCGCACGGCCTCGCGCCCGCCGACATCACGAGCACGCTCGCCGCGGCGTGGGGCGGCGTCTACGTCAACGACTTCATCGATCGCGGCCGCGTCAAGCGCGTCTACGTGCAGGGCGACGGGCAGTTCCGCAGCAAGCCCGAGGACCTCGCGCAATGGTACGTGCGCGGCGCGTCGGGTCAGATGACGCCGTTCTCGGCGTTCGCGACGACGCGCTGGACGTTCGGCGCCGAGACGCTGCAGCGCTACAACGGGCTCGCCGCGTTCGACATCCAGGGCATGGGCGCGCCCGGCACGAGCTCGGGCGACGCGATGGACGAGATCCAGCGCCTCGCGAAGCAGCTGCCGCCCGGCACGACGACGTCGTGGAGCGGCCTGTCGTATCAGGAGCAGCTCGCGAGCGGCCAGACGCTCACGCTGTACGCGATCTCGATCCTCGTCATCTTCTTGTGCCTCGCCGCGCTCTACGAGAGCTGGTCGGTGCCGTTCTCGGTCCTGCTCGTGATCCCGCTCGGCATCGTCGGCGCCGTACTCGCGGCCACGACGCGCAGCCTCGACAACGACGTGTACTTTCGCGTCGCGCTGCTGACGACGATCGGGTTGTCGTCGAAGAACGCGATCCTGATCGTCGAGTTCGCCGAGGCCGCGTATCACCGCGGCGCCTCGCTCGTCGATGCGGCCGTGACCGGCGCGCGACTGCGGCTGCGCCCGATCATCATGACATCGCTCGCGTTCGTCGCCGGCGTGACGCCGCTCGCGGTCTCGACCGGCGCGGGCGCGAACGGCCGGGTGTCGATCGGCTCCGGCATCGTCGGCGGCACGCTGACCGGCACGCTGCTCGCGATCTTCTTCGTGCCGGTGTTCTTCGTCGTCGTGCGCAAGCTGTTCCGCGGCAAGCGCGCCGTGCTGCCCGAGGCTTCGTGAGCAAGCGAGCGCTCGCATGTGCGCTCGTCGCCGGCTGCTACACGATGGCGCCGAAATACGAGCGGCCCGCGGCGCCGGTGCCGGCGAGCTTGCCCGCCGGCCAGGGCGACGCGAAGGCGGCCGACCTGCCGGTCGCGCAGTTCGTCCACGACGACAAGCTGCGCCAGATCCTCGCGCGCGTCGTGACGCAGAACCGCACGCTGCGCCGCGCCGTGCTCGACATCGAGGCCGCGCGCCAGCTCTATCGCATCCAGCGCGCGCAGCAGCTGCCGCACATCGACGCGACCACCGGCGTCACGACCGGCACCGAGTTCCTCGGCATCCCGGGCGAGGAGACGCTGCGCTTCACGGAGTATCAGGCGTCGGTCGGGCTCGCGAGCTGGGAGATCGACCTGTTCGGGCGCCTCAAGAGCCTGTCGGACGCGAAGCTGCAAGGCTATCTGTCGGCGGTCGAGGGCGCGCGCGCGACGCAGATCAGCCTGATCGCGGAGGCCGCGACCGCGTACGTGACGCTCGCGGCCGATCGCAGCCGGCTCGCGATCGCGCGCGACACGATGACGACGTCGCAGCGCGCGATGGAGCTGACCGAGCAGCTCGTCGGCGGGGGCACGTCGAACCGCGGCGACTACTGGCAGGCGTCCACGATCTTCCAGCAAGCGCGCGGCGACGTGGCGGCGCTGACGACCGCGATCGCCCAGGATCGCGACGCGCTCGAGCTGCTCGCCGGCGGTCCCCTGCCCGACGCGCTCCTGCCCGACGCGTTGCCCGAGCAGCTCGACTGGTTCGCCGAGGTGCCGGTCGGGCTGTCGTCGCAGGTTTTGCTCGAGCGTCCCGACGTGCTCGCGGCCGAGCACGACCTGATCGCGGCGAACGCGAACATCGGCGCGGCGCGCGCGCGGTTCTTCCCATCGATCACGTTGACCGCGAGCGGCGGCCTCGCGAGCCTCGCGCTCGCGACGCTGTTCACCGGCCCGACCGCGCTGTGGACGCTCGCGCCGGCGCTCGCGCTGCCGCTGTTTCACGGCGGCGAGAACGTCGCGAACCTCGCGTACACGAAGGTGCAGAAGGAGAGCATGGTCGCGGCCTACGAGCTCGCGATCCAGACCGCGTTCCGCGAGGTCTCCGACGCGCTCGCGACGCGCGCGACGATCCAGGACCAGCTCGCCGCGCAGACCGCGCTCGTCGACGCCTCGAACAAGAGCCTCGAGCTGGCCCAGGCGCGCTACAAGGCCGGCATCGACACGTTCCTCGCGACGCTCGTGTTCCAGCGCGCGCTGTACACCGCGCGCAACTCGCTCGTCGCGACGCAGTTTGCCGCGCTCGGCAACCGCATCGAGCTCTATCGCGTGCTCGGCGGCGGCGTGAAGTAGCCGTCGCTGCCTTCCAATCGGCTGTGGGCGCGCCTACGTGAACGTCAGCCGGCGGTAGCGCAGCGGCAGCTTCACGTTCTTCACCGGCGCTTCCATCACCGCGCTGAACGCGACGCCGGGCATCTCGCCGACGAGCTCGCAGAACGAGTCCATCGCGAGCGTCTCGCGAAAGCCGGCGAGCGATTGCAGGCGGGCGGTGTTGTTCATGCCCGACGAGAACCCGGTGTAATCGAGGTTCGGGCCCATCAGGCCGCACGCCATCGGACACGTATTGAGGCCGATCGCGACGCCGAGGCCGGCCACGATGCCGCTTCCGGGGATTCGATCGTACGGCGCCTCGCGCTCGAGCGACGACGTGAACGCGGCGATCGCGCGAGCGGCCTCGAGCGCGGCGCGCGACCGCGCGGCGATCGAATCGCGGAAGAACGGCGGCCCGAACAGGCCGATCACGCAATCGCCGACCATCTTGTCGAACACGCCGCCGTGTTTCCACAAGAGCTCGACCGCGCCCGCGCTCCACCGGTTGACGAACTCGGCGATCGCGGCCGGCCGCTCGAGCACCTGCTCGGAGATCTTCGTGAAGCTGTTGATGTCGGCGTAGAGCACCGCGATCGTCTCCTCGCGGGGCGTCAGGTGCTTGTCGTGGTAGTGCGCGTCGCGCAACAGCTCGGCGATCACGGCGGGCGCGAAGAACTGCGCGAGATGCCGGCGCTCGCGGTTGAAATCGACGAGCCGCTGGCTCATCGCGGCGCTCATCACCTGCACGACGTCGAGCGCGAACGTCGAGAAGCCGTGGGCGCCGGCCGCGCACACGACCTTGCCGAGCCAGTGCGCGCCGGTGATGCCCGTCGAGAGCAGCGTCTCGACGCCACCGCGCACCGCGCCGAGCTCGGCGCCCGGCTCGAGCAGGGCCTCGCCGCGCTCGGCGATCGCCGTCTCGAGCGCCTCGTGCGCGCCCGACGTGCCGTCGTTCGCGTGCGTGAGCTTGCCGTCGCGATACGTGCGGTAGCGCAAGTGGCCGTGCTCCACCTCGTCGCGATAGACGAGCACGAAGTCGCGCGCGTGGATCTCGCGATGGAGCAGCGCGACCGCGCGGTCGACGCCGCGCTCGAACACCGGATCCGCGAGCAGCTCCTCGAGCTCGACGATCAGCCGTTGCTTGTGCGCCGCGGTGTGCACGTCCTCGAGCACGACGTCGAGCTCGGCGAAGATCGTCTCGAGCACGAGCCGCACCGCGTGCGCGTCGGCGGTGCTCGTGCGATCACCGTCGAGCAGCACCGCGACGCGCCCGACCTCGACGCCGCCGAGCACCAGGCGCATCCACAACAGCGTGCTCGTCCCGACCGCGACCGCGCGGCCCTCCTCGTGCTCGAGGTCGGCGCCGCCGAGCACGTTCCACGCGCCCCACGTGTAGCTCTCCTCGACGAGGTGCTCGTTACGCGTCGTGACGAGTACTCCGTGCGCGCCGAGCCAGCCTTCGAGCCGGGGCAGGAAGCGGTCGAGGATCGCGCGCAACGACAGCCGCTCGTGCACGCACTGCTCGATCAGCGCATCGGCCGCGACCGCGACGCGGCGCAGCTCCCGCAGCATCTCGATGCTGAGCTCCTCACCCGTTTCGGTCACGCTCGCCAGTATACGCCGCCATTCAACCGGTATAGGGTCCGCTCATGCTCCAGCACAACTACAGCTACGAGGCGGCGCTCGCCGACTCGCTCAAGGTCAACTGGCAGGTCAGCGATCTGATCGGACCCGACAAGCGGCTCGACTTCTCGAAGCCGTTCCTGCCGGAAGCGCTCGCGGGCGTGCGCGGGCTATCGTGCCTGAGCACGCGCGAGAAGCTGCTGCTCAACCAGATCCGCGGCAACAGCTATCTCTATCTGTTCGGCTTCGTCGAGGAGTTCATCCTGCCGTTCGTGCTCGACGAGACGCGCCACATGACACCCGGCGGCGACCCGGTCGCGATCCGCGCGCTCGCCACGTTCGCCGAAGAAGAGGCGAAGCACATCCAGCTGTTTCATCGCTTCGGCGAGGCGTTCAAGGCCGGCTTCCACACGCCGTGCGGCGTGATCGGCCCGGCGGCCGACGTCGCGAAGGTCGTGCTGTCGCACAGCCGGCTCGGCGTCGCGTTGCTCGTCCTCGATCTCGAGTGGATGACGCAGGCGCACTACCTCGACAGCGTGAAGGACGACCAGGATCTCGATCCGCAGTTCAAGAACCTGCTCCGCCACCACTGGATGGAAGAGGCTCAGCACACGAAGCTCGACACGCTCCTCGTCGACGCGCTCGCGCGCGAAGGCGGCGCCCCGGCGATCGCGAAGGCGTTCGAGGATCTCGCCGCGCTCGGTGCTGCGGTCGACGGCCTGCTCGCGAATCAGGTCCAGCTCGACCTCGCGTCGCTCGAAGCGGCCGCCGATCGCAAGCTGTCCGACCACGACAAGCAGACGATCGCGGCGGCCCAGACCAGGGCCTATCGCTATACGTTCCTGGCCTCGGGCCTGGCCAACGAGAAGTTCCTCGCCACCGTCGATCAGCTCAGCTCGGGCGCGAGCGCGAAGCTGCGCGAGATGGCGCGCGCGCTCATCGCGTAGCGACGCCCGCGGCCTCGGCCATCCGGCTATGCGCGATCACGTATCCGAGCACCTGGTCGCGGTCGGCGAGCTCGGGGTGGCGATAGATGAAGCGCGCGAGCTCCTGGCGCTGCACGGTCTCGCGCTCGCGCCAGCGATCGGTGAGCGCGTCGGCGGTGCGGACCTTCACGTCGTGGTCGTGGACGTCGGTCGGAGTCATCGTCGCCGAGATCCGCGGCACCACCGCGAGCAAGCGCGCGGTGTTGCCGACGAGGATGTCGAGCTTGGCGTAGCGCGCGAGCAGCACGTGTTCCGGATCGCCGATCGCGATCACGCGATCGAGGATGCGGATCGCCGGCGCGACCGCGATGTCGAGCGCCCGCACCGAGGCCTCGTCGACGGCGAGCGGCAGCCCGCGCGTGCGCGCGATGACCATGCAGTTCGCGGTCGAGATCGCGGCGTCCTGCATGGGCCCGGGAATCTCGCTGGTCTCGGGAATCAGCGCGAGATGCCGGCATCGGGGATCCACGCTCGGAAGATCGACGAACGTGGTGTACCGACTCGTCCCCGCGCCTGCGGTCGGGCCGGCTGCGGTGACGAGCAAAATGCTGATGGCGAGTGCTCGCATAAGATCCTTTCTCGGAGCCGACGCTGCAGCCGTCGTGCCCGGCCACGCGCGGCACGTCACCTGCACCGTCGAACCGCCATGATCGAATCCACGAAGCCAGCCACTGCTGCGGACCTGCTCGAGATGCTCGGCGAGATCGATCCGATCGCGCTCGACAAGCTGCTCGCCATCGGCGCGAGCGCCGCCGAGGTCGCGGAAGCCGCGATCGCGATCGAAGATGAAGACGCGTTCGGCGAGCTCCATCGCGAGCCGTCGTCGCCGCGCGCCGCCGAAGTGCGTGCGATCCTCGAGGAGCTCGTGTTCGAGAAGACCGAAGACGCCGACGACGAGAGCGAAGTCGCACGGACCTGAACGATGCGCGCGATGGTGCTCGACCAGCCGAAGACGCCGCTCGTCCCACGCGAGCTGGCGACGCCGCGCACGGCACCGGGGCAGCTGCGCATCGCGGTCGAAGCGTGCGGGGTGTGCCGTACCGATCTGCACATCGTCGACGGCGAGCTCGCCGACGCGAAGGGCCCGAAGCTCCCGCTCGTGCTCGGCCATCAGATCGCGGGCGTCGTCGCCGAGGTCGGCGCGGGCGTGACGGGCTTCGAGGTCGGCGATCGCGTCGGCGTACCGTGGCTCGCCTGGACCGACGGCACGTGCGCGTACTGCACGTCGGGGCGGGAGAACCTGTGCCGGGCCGCACGGTTCACGGGTTTTCACGTCGATGGCGGCTACGCCGAGGCGTGCGTTGCCGACGCGCGCTACGTCTTCCCGTTACCGTCCGGCTACAGCGCGGTCGAGGCCGCACCGCTGCTGTGCGCGGCGCTGATCGGGTATCGCTCGCTGCGGCTCGCCGGCGACGGCAAGCGGCTCGGCCTGTATGGCTTCGGCTCGGCCGCGAGCCTCGTCACGCAGGTCGCGCGCCATCTCGGGCGGGAGATCTACGCGTTCACGAGGCCGGGCGACACGCGCGGCCAGGCGTTCGCGCGCGAGCTCGGCGCGGTGTGGGCGGGCGGCTCGGATCAGGCGCCACCGCATCTGCTCGACGCCGCGATCATCTTCGCGCCGGTCGGCGCGCTCGTGCCGCCGGCGCTCGCCGCGGTCGCGCCCGGCGGCGTCGTCGTGTGCGGCGGCATCCACATGAGCGACATCCCGCAGTTTCCGTATTCGCTGTTATGGGAAGAGCGCGAGCTGCGCTCGGTCGCGAACCTGACGCGACGCGACGGCGACGAGCTGCTCGCGCTCGCCCCCGCCGCGCACCTGCGCCCGACCGCGAACGTCTACGCGCTCGCCGACGCGAACCGCGCCCTCGACGATCTACGCGCCGGCCACTTCGAAGGCTCCGCCGTGCTCGTACCCTAGTGCACCGACCGCCTGTTTGTGCTCCGCCAGGCGCGCGATCCATCGCCGATCGCTTCGTTGCCGCTCCTCGCGGCACGCCCGGTGACGCTTCGTCCC
>Ga0335083_10002929_pt1 | contig 22299 bp, 19 predicted proteins | sample Lox_Sample_42_FD_206716 | JGI IMG/M metagenome (GOLD analysis project Ga0335083, IMG submission 206716) | Soil microbial communities from Loxahatchee National Wildlife Refuge, Florida, United States - Lox_Sample_4.2 | ecosystem: Environmental > Terrestrial > Soil > Wetlands | place: USA...
GAATACATCCATTGCGGCGTCGACCAGCAGCAATGGGACTACGGCCGTGTACGCCAGCGAAAATGCGGGCAATCCGAACCGGATGGTGATTGTGCTCATCAACCGGAACACGGTGGCGCAGGGGTCGGTTACGGCGACGTTGAACATTAGCAACGTGAGCCAGTTGTCGCTGGCCGATGCGTATCAATTGGGGGACGGGACCGACAATCCTTCTTCGGCGGCGATTACGCACGTGGTATTGAACAGCGGCAAATTGCAGTGGCTGGGAGCGAATTCGCTGAGCTACGTCATGCTGCCGGACACGGTGACGACGCTGGTGTTAGTTAAGTCGCAATTGGGGGACTTCAATTTGGACGGAAGTGTGACGGTGGCTGATTTGCAGGCCATGCAAAGTGCGCTGAAAAACGTGGGGAGCTACGAATCGAGCCACAATATAAGCCCGAGCCAGATGTTGGCGCTGGGCGATTTTAATCACGATGGAGCGTTCAACGCCGCGGACATATTGGGGATGGAGCAATATTTGGCCAGCGGCGCGGCGGCGGGCAACGGCGAGTTCGATGCTGTGCCCGAACCGACCGGTTTGGCGCTATTGGCCAGCGGGGCGTTGGCGGCGATTTCTTTAGCCCGGCTTGTTCGCGGGAAGGGTTTGCCGGACTATTGCAGGGTGTAGACGAAGCAATCGTCGACGATCCAGGGAGTGGACCAGTTTCCGTTGTCGCCGTTGAGGACATCGAAGAAAAAGCACTTCAAGTGCTCGCACCGCATGCCATAGGGTGTTTCGCTGGCGATGTGATCTTGGACCGAGAGTGGGGCGACGCCGGCGTGGGCGTAATAATGGACTTGTCCGTCGGGCGTGAAGGACATGCCCACGGTCCACCAGCCGGGCTCTTTGATATCGAGCGCGCGGAAATCGCCACCGTTTTGTCCTGCGCGGACCATGATGGAGCAGTAATCTTTGATTTTGTCGCCGTCGCCGGGGTGGAAATAAAACATCAAGCCGGGCCAATATTCGTCGAGGACGGTTTGGCTGCCGCCGAAGCCGAAGAAGCCGCGGGAAGGCTTGGTGGTCCAAGCATCGCAAGCGGCGCGGAAGCAGAACGAATTGCCATCGCGGCGCTCCCACTTGGCCCAGGTGGGAATGTATACATGGGCCACGACGCTGGGAGAGCGAGATACGGCAATCGAGCCGCCGATGCGTTGATCGACCAGGCAAATGAAATCGTCCTGGTGGGTTTGACCGCTGAAGACGCCCGGCACGCCGGTATACAGCGACATGAGCAGCATGGAGCCTTTGCTGTCGGGGATGCCGCCGGGGGGCGTGGGGACGCGTTTGACGACGTCGGGCTGGCCGCGCTTTAAGCCTTCGGCCCAACGGCCGTTGGTCGAACGACCGGCGGGGAGGCGTTCTTGGCCGTCGTTTTCTTCGCTGCTTTTGGGCTCGTTGGCAATGTAACTCCACTTTTCGTCTTCAAAATCGTCGCCCACCTCCGCAATGCGTTGGCCCGTACCGGGGACAAAACCCTGGGCGTGGAGCGATTGTGGCGACCCGGCCCAAGCCCACAGTAGTCCACCGAAAAAAGCGGCTTGGAATAGGAAAGGGCGTTGCGGCCCGCTGGTCCGACGGGGTTGGGCATGGCGATGGTGGAAGAGGAGAAACATACGAATATTCCTTGACTTAGTTGCCTTGTTTGCGAGAGCAGCGGGCGGGCTTTACGGCGGAATCTGTAAATTTATCGGTGAGGGATAAAAGAAAATTGATTGGCGAAGGGATGGTGCGGAAGCTGCCGGAAGAACACCGCGAAAAAGGCAAATCGTTCTGGGAAATGCGATAGATTTTGTGAAGTTCGGACCGGGCGCTCGTTCGAACCGCTCAGGTTTAGCGAGGGGGCTGCGCCTGGGATTCGCGTGGATCAGTCGGTTTTATTTTCCCAAGCGTTAAATTTTCCGTTGGGCTGGAAGTAACAAATAGCCCGAAGCCATCTGGCAGGGGGCGGTAACCTTCCAGCTCATCATGGGGTAGAAATGTCAGCGAGCGGACGCGCGCTGTTCCCGCGGCCCGGCCATCGGCGAGTGCTTTGGCCAGATCGACGATTTCCAGCCGCCAGCCGCGGCCGGCGATGACGTTTTGGATGCAGGTAAGTTGTGCCTGAGCGGGATCCCAGGCGAGGTTTTGATTGAACGGTCCGCACAAGAAGCGGTAAGCGACCACGGCAGGAGCGCTGGAGCGTTTGTACTGGATTAAATTTTCGGGGTCATACAGGCGAACTTCGGGGCGGATGTCGCCGTAATCGGCCGTGGCGAGGAATTCCTTATTTTGAAAGGTAACAAACTCTGGTCGGCAGCCATTGACGGCCGCATCATCATCGATGGTTTCGAGCAGGGCGTGATCGAGATTGCCATCGTTGCATGCGCGGTCCCAATCAAGGTGGTAAATGACTGCTTTTTGGGCCACGGTATCGCCGAGAAAAGTTCCCCATTGTCGGCTCCAAGTTAATCCGGTGGGATGGCGAAGCAGCGGTTGATCGTTTTTTCGCAGCCAGATTACACGGCCGGTGGGCCGGTAGTCGTCAGTGTACTCGCGGATGACGCCAAGTCGGGGATTGGCGTTCCAGACATCGCCGTACAGATAGACTTTGCCATCGTGAAAGCTGACGCCTTGCATGGCGCCCAAACCATCCATCGTCAGTGATTTGGGTTTTTCCAGGTCGGCGTTGGCGGTCCAAGACGCATCGGGCGGCGGCTGAGCGAGAGCTGGTTGGCCTGCGATCGGGGCCAATAACAGCATGATGGCCAGCCAAAGGAGAAACCAGCGAAATTTCATGCACAAATGTGGAAGCATGGCAGCTCAATTATGGTCGTGTGGCCGATCGGTTTCCAGCCGTGCGAGTTGAGCGCGAAAAATCAGACTTTCCGGCGGGGTGCTAACAAATTCTTAACCAGCGGGTGATAACATGCTGACTGAAGTTTGAATCGGGTGCAGTTTAGTTTGTTCTTTGCGAATCGCGCTTGGGGAATTCTTGAGAGCGCGGGCGGAAATGAACTCCAGCGCGAGGTCGGGCAATGGTTGGTTCAGCAGCTGATTTTGGTTCGCCATCGGATTCCAGTGGTCACTCTGGACCGGGGACGCAGCGTCTGCCTTTGGTACGCGTGATTTTGTACCTGGGACTGGCGGCTGCGGTGGCAGTGATTATTGTTGCCGGCGTGCAGACGATTCGCGCCACGGCTTCGCTTCATGAATCGCAGGACCGGACGGCGGCGACGTTCGATATCACCACTCCCGCGCCGCGACACCTGGCGGCGGATTACACCGACCGGGACGGGCGACTTTTGGCCGATTGCCCGAGCGACCCGCAAAAGCTTTTGAATCCCGATACGCTGGTGTTGAGTTACGGCGAAGACAGCGATTTGGACATCCAGCCGGTGAATTGGGATGATTTTCAGAAATATCTAGCGCAGATCACGGGCAAAAAAGTCGTCGCCCAAGCATATACCAACACCGTCGACGATGTCTTGGCCATCAAGGAAGGAAGAGTTCATGTGGTTGCCTTGCACGCGGCGGACGCGCCTTACTTGGTGAATAATGCGGGCCTGATTCCGGTGGCGGTGCTGGGTTACGATCAGGTCGCTGCCGGGAACCATCTGGATTTGGCCGTGGCGCCGGCGAGCAACATCAAAACGCTGGGGGACATTCGAGGGCGTACGCTGACTTGCACGCGGCCCACCTCCGTCACCGGTTATCGCGCCGCCATTGCGGTGTTGCTGCGAGACGCTAAATTACGCCCGGATGTCGATTACATTGTGAATTATTCGTTCGGGCAACGCCGGTCGATTCAAGGCCTGGCGGCGGGCGATTACGAAGTGGTCGCACTGTCGGACGACAAGCTGCAGAGTTTGGTCAAAGCCGGAGAGATTAAATCGTCCGATTACCGACTGGTGTACGAGTCGCAGGTGATCCCGCGATTTACCATCGGTTACGTGTATAACCTGCAGCCGGAGCTGGCGGCGAAAATTACTGAGGCGATTTTGGGCTTCAAGAACGAACATGCATCGCGGCAGGAAGGGAGCGAGGAGCCGATGCGATTTTTTGCCGTGGATTACAAGAAGGATTTTGAATTTGTGCGGCGCATTGACGAGTCGTTCGATCCGCGACTGGGAAGCAAGAAGGCGAACCCCAAGGCCAAGGCCGACTCGTCCGGCGACGGATCCGGGGATCTCTAGGCGGGCAGAGGTTCGCCCAAATCGGGCTTCGATTTATTTTCTCGATCAGCGCAATTTGTTCAGAGCGGGCGAAGGGACTCGAACCCTCGACATCCAGCTTGGGAAGCGCCCTCGGCCGAACCCCAAAAACCCTGAATCTCCCGAGGTTTTAGCCATTCTAGGCAGTCGATTCAGTATTGCAAGGTCTTGCAGTACCTTTCACAGATTCTCGAAGCATTTCGGTATGTTGCACTCAGCATTCGGTAGTCTACCGGGTATCGGTGACTCCCTTTGCGAATTCGCCGCTGGTTGAGAAGCAGGGCGCATTTCGCCACACTCGGAGTTACCAACGGCAGCGACAACGAGGTCGATGACGGTGACGGCGTCCACGGCGACGTGGACCCGCCCCACTGCACAGGATCCACAGCAGGACACCGATCAACAGAATCCAGAACAACGAATTCATTGGGATTGTCTTCCGGTTGAGGGAATGAAACAGCTGGCCGGGCGGCAGTGCGCCGCCCGGCCGAAAAGACAGGCGGGCCTCAAGATCGCTAAGGGAACAGGCTGGGCCGCTGCGCGTCCAGCGCGTCCCAGTCCACGATCTTAGGCGATTCGTCTGATTCGGGATCGTCATCGACCTCGATCAAATCAGCCAAGCTGAGACCGCGGCGGCTGATTTCTCGCACTGATGCCCCGGTGGCTCGTGCAACGGAATGTTCGATTTGGGACTGGGTCATGGGAAGTCTCCTGAAAAGGAAATGAGACTGCCCCTTTCCGGGGCAGCCGTGTTGGAAAAAACACAAATGCCCCGCGCGAGCGCATGGCGAAACCAATTGATCAAGAATCTTTAACTGGCGCGCAAATCGGGATGGAGCGTCTGGCTTGCAAGCCCTCAGTCTTGTGTCCGTCGGGTCGCAGATCATTCACCACGCTTTTGTCAGACGGCACATCCGTCCAGCCGTGTTGTACTCTGGAAACCTTTTCCCAGTGCTGCCGGAACCAGCTACGAAGTTGGCTGATGCGCCCCTCACTCAGACCGAATTGCCGGGCCACGTCACTGGTCGATGCTCCCAGCGCCAGCGCCTTGGCAATCCGGCGGTGGCGCCGTGACAGCGTGCCCAACCACGCGGCCACATCAATCCGGGCAGCTGCCGTCTCGGCCGGATCCGCGTGCTGGTCTTCGACCAGGATTTGGCGCCAGGCACCTGGGTGTTTGTCCTGCTGATCAATTCGCTCAATCGTGATACCTTGGATCCTTCGGGCGTAGGGGGACAGCAGGTCCTTTCTGTTTAGCCGGCTGCCGACGCGCCGCCCGGCACGGACCTGGCGGATCGCAAATTGCGCTAAGGGAGTCGGATACGCCACCGCCTGTTTACCGCGGCGCACCAGCTGGGCGAACGCGCAGTAAGCGTTGGCGATCACCTCCTGGATCAATTCTTCTCGGGCTTCGGGCCGCCGGTCACGGAAGGCCATCCCAGCCTGCCGGCGAATCTGGGGCAGCATGGCCAGAAACCGGTCCTGAACAAATTCGGATCGATGATCAGCGGAACTGGTTCTTAATGGTGCAATCATAGCGACGACTCCTCTTTGTGAATGAGGACCGCCCCGCGGGGCGGACCTGTTAATAAAAACAGAACCGCCCCTGCACCGCGCCGGGGCGTGAAAACATCAGCCAGTCAGACGATTGCTGCAATGCAGCAAGCTTCGGCGCGCAAGAGAGTGATCCAGCAGCCCAGAGCGCTGCTCAAGACATCGCCCTCGCCATGCCGGCGATGACTTCCAGCCATTGGAGAACTTCGCCGCCGGGATCGCGCTCGCTGAGCAATTCGACGGTCATCTGCCCGACGGCCTGGCGGTTCAACCAGCGCTTGGCGCGGTAGACCAATCGCCGACGCGCCCGGTGAGAGAGCGCCGGCCAGGGGTCGTACTGGAGAATCAATTCATACCAGTGGCGCGCCAGGACAGAACCGACGCATTCATCGTCCCCCACCGGGATCTCTCCGCCGCCAGCCTGGGCGACGGCACTCGGATGGAGATAGTTTTCCAGACTCCGTTTAGCTGTCAGAAAGCCTCGGCATTGGGGTCGGGCATTAACCAGTTCCACCGCGCGTTGGCGACGCTCCGTCTCGGGCACGAGTTCCCGGTCGTACAGGTGAAATTCCCGGCAGGCCAACCCGGCAAAACGTGTGGCCCAATCGCTGAAATTCCCGCCGCCCGTGGGAACAAACAGGATGCGGCCTTGCGCATGCAGTCGTGCCAAGTCCACAACTTCAGGACATTCCGTGTGCAACCGTGACGCCAGGCGCTTGAGGAACTCGATGTCATTGACGCCTTCCACGATGACCAGGACAGGGCGGACCGTAGCAGCGGCATTCATGGGCAACTCCTCATGCAGGAGGACCACCCAGCTGGGGCGGTCCTGTTGGTAAAAACAAGACCGCCCCAGCACCGCGCCGGGGCGTCAATTCAAAAAGTTAATGACCGGCGTAGTTCAAATCAGCGTAGGGTCAAAAGAAGTCCGTAGCTGAATGTGCCACGGATAGCTAATCCTTCATCATAACTTATGGTGCAAAACGCGAAAGAATTTAGGGGTATGACCATGGGTATCGGCGTCGTTCGGTTCGCTGATGGCCGACGGTGCGTAATGAGCCGCTGATCGGCGCGTTCTAAGATAGCTTCGGCGCCGCATTCGTCGTTGATCAGACCGAAGCCTGGAACCGGATGAAGCTGGCGGTTGAGACGCTGCAGGCTGCCATGAGCCTTCCAACCGACTGAGGTCGTATGACTGACGTGCGCTAGGTCGTTCGGCGAGCAGATGTCTGCTGGTTCAGAAACGGTGGTTTTTTGGAGTATCTCACGACCTAAGGATTTGGAATGTGCCAGAGGTCCATGAACTGCGCCCTTTAGCCTGCTTTTATTCAATCCGTTGAAACTGTACGCGACGGTTTCCGGCAGCATCGCTCAGTTCGACGGCAACAGGTCCTAATTTCTCCGTGGGCTCGCCGAGGTAATGGACAATGATCGTTTCGCCGTCGAACAGCTGCTCCACGTCTATTACAGTGATTGATAACTCACGAGCGGCAATGAATTCCGAGCACATCTGTAGAATCGATTGGTTTGTGATGTCTAGGCGCTGCTGCTCGCGCTGGTCCTCTTCGCTCATCACGCGAAGCAATTCGCCTGCTGGCCTCGTTTTGCTGGTGTTGCCTGTGACGCTGCTCGGCGCTTCGAGCACTTCGCCGACTTCGACACCTCGGTCGGTGTTTACTAGCACGCTATCTCCGCGAAGGCAGGGAATCAAGCGGTTTGAGCCAACTCGACTCACGTGCCCCATGACGCCGTATCGGACTAGGCAACTATAGATGCCGTCATCTTTTTCAGGGCTCGCTGCTTCCACGAAGTCGATTAGGACGACATTGCCTTCAACACTAACTGGGTACTGTCGTAGGTTTTTTCCGCCTGGCTCCAAGCACTGACCGGTCGCGACGTTGAATTGCCAACCATGCCAGGGACACGTAATGACAGTATCGTTTAACTGGCCAGCCCCCACGGGACCGTCGCGATGTGTGCAGTGGTTGTCGATCGCATAAATCGTGCCATTAAGATTGAACAGGGCGATGCGCCGGTCGTCCACGCTACATAGCTTCCGCGTTCCCGGCCGGAGTTGATCCAATTCAGCAACTTTGACCAGTTTCGTTGTCATAGCAGGTTGGCCGAAGCGTCAGGAAAGCTGTTGGTTTGGGTCGGAGTAAAACCTCGACCAATGGCCATATTGTTTCATCAGTTTCTTGTGCAGCTGAACGAACATCACGGCTTCGGGAAGATTGGTGCAAAGTTGACTTGCCGTCGTTTCGGGGGCAAAGCCTAACCACAATCCCAAGAACACTTCCAAAACTCCGTCCATTGTTTCCTGAAACTCATCGGCACTGGAACACGATTGACGGACTTTTCTCACCAACGTTTGTATTTCTTCTCGCAGCGCTTCGGGAAGGCGATCAGGTGCACGGCAGAGCCTTTTAAGCGTCTTGAATGTTTTACTTGTACTTCGCCCTTTCATCGATGTTTCTCCGTTTACCGAATCGCAAAGGCCGTGATTATGTCCGTAGCACACAAAACGCTGTTCGAGGCACAAGTCGCCATCGTTCGGCGAGTTTTTCATTTTCGTTTAACCGCACACGCGCTGGATACAGCACACGCTTTGGCACACAGCGAGCAGCCACCTTGACCCGCGGCTTCTTCGGTGCCGCAGCCGGGACCACATCCTTGAGCCAGCGTCTCCGAGAATTTACGGAACTGGGCAGCGGCGTCGTACACTTCGGCTAATTCCGAAGTGATTGCCTCGACTTCCGGCGTGACTTCGCCTAGGAAATAGAAAAACAGCGACCGTCCGTCGAACAAATGCTCCACGTCCAGCAATGTGGCCGCAATGCCACGCTCTGCCAGCCGGGCCGTGCAGGCATCCAGAGCCTTTTGGCGGTTTTTCTCCAGTCGAGCTTCGAGCAGTTCGTCCTCAATCGTCATGCCGCGCAAAATCGAGCCGTCAGAATTGCCGCGTGCGATTGGCGCATTCAATTCAATTTCCCGCTCATCTGCCGGACCAAGCACTTCGCCGGTTTCCAAACCCCGGCTAGTACGCAAGATCACGCGGCTGCCGCGTGGATACGAGACGGCATCAACCGACGTAAATCGGCCGACGTGTCCCATCGCTGCGATACGTACAAAATGATGCCTAGACATTTGAATCAATTGTATCCGATTGTTTGTAATCGACCCTAGTCCCAAGCATTCGCATCGCTCCGTAACGAACGACAAAGTTGACCATCAAGCAGATACCTGACAATAAATCCCAGCAAACAAGTTCGCTCCTCCATAGAGTGCAAACAGACCGACCGATCCGTCGTGGGATCAAAAGGAGCGCTGCATCGCTTGTTGCTTCAATTAATCTTCAACTCGGGGCGACTGGATTCCGGCCATGTTGTCTTTGCCACCATCGCCACAGCGCGATCGGCGCAAAGCACAATGCGACAACGCCAAATAACCAGGAACCGTTCATAAGATCGCCAAGTGCTGCTGCTATGCTTGCCAGAGCAAACAGAAGTAGAAAGACTGGGGACCGATCTTCTAAAGCATACAGAACGACCATCGCCACTAATGCGATCAATCCCAACGTTGATACGCCACTCATCGTATTGTTTCCTTGCTCGCAATGACCAAGTTGACACTACGGCTGCATACTGACCGCTTCAGTCGAGTTTGCACGATCAACGGACAACGGGCGCTCGAACTGGTCCAGTGGTGGAAGTGCGAAAAACTGCGCAATTTCTTGAACGTCTGAGTTACCGGCCCTGGCCATTGAAAGCCCCAAGGCCCACGATTTATGTTTTGGATCGGAATTGACCAATTCTTGGAAGCCGCGCTTGGCTTCGCTATGGTTACCAAGTGCAAGTTCGATCCAAGCTACTGCCGACCAGGCGTCGATCGAATGCGGATTGAACGATAACGCTTTCTGCCACGCCTCTTTTGCCCGGTATGGATCATTCAACCGCCAGTACGCCCAGCCAATGCCGCTTTGCATTTCGGAAAACTGCGGTGACAACTCTAATCCCTGACTCCAGGCTTTAATGGCTTCCCGTGGTCTGCCAGCGACGAGCAAAGCACGTCCAAGACCATTGTAAAGTTCTGGACTTTTCGGATCAACATTGGCCAGCCCTTCGCTGAATATTTGAACTGCTCTGGCAGCCTGGTCCGGGCTTCGCTGATCAACAAGTTTCCAGCCCGCGCTCAAGATCTCTTCCAAATTGTGCTGTTTGCGGACTGTAGGTGAACCATCTGTCTGAGTGTCCAAAACGATCGGCGTCGTTGATGGCACATTGGTCTGCTGCGGCGCAATGCTTTGCGCGGAAGATGAATTACGAGCCAGCGCTTGCTTAACCTCGGAAAGCTGCTGCTCCGTCTCGCTCTGTCGGCGATAACTCCCGACCAATCCCGCGACTAAGACAAACGACAAGAGAACGCTGACGACGATTTTAATTCGCTGCTTCAAGATCGTTTTCCTGCTCGTGTAGATGTGGAACTCTGAGCGATTCAAATAGTTACACCACGAACAAATGATAGCTGCGCGAATTCTTTTGCATCTATCCGATTCTTCCGATCAAATTTTCGAGTTTGCCCATTAAAAGCGGATAGAGCCAATTCGCAAAGAGCCATATTCTTAAACCATCCGATCGCCAAAAACCCGCTTTCTATAGGAGAATTTTGTGAAGAAGATCAACCCGCTGCTGAATGAGTCCTCTATGCGGTTCAGTCTTGGCTTGCGATTGAAAGCGACGATCTGGGTAACAATGTTCGTGCTGGTGGTCACCACTTTTTGGATTTGGGTCCAACGAGCCAAAGCTGATCCCCAAGCACCGGCGACGACTTCTACGACACCGGCAGCCACGGACAGTTCGACGCCCGCTGCCACTGCGGCCCAACCAGCGTTACCAGCTTACTTCGCGGGATTGAAGGACCCCGACCCGACGGGAGCGAATTACGGTGTGTGGGCAACACCATCGGGCACTCCCAACGCTGACGGAACTCCTGGCGGCGATGTGCCGAGCAAGCTCGGCATAACAGACCTCTACGATCGGCTCATGCACAATCAGTATGCACTGAATATCGTGTGGACGTTACTTTCGGGGGCGCTGGTTTATTTCATGCAAGTCGGTTTTGCAATGCTCGAAGGTGGTTTTTCTCGCGCCAAGAATGCCAACAATACAGTTGCGATGACACTGATGATCTTCGTCATTGCAACCGCAGCCTACTGGGCTTACGGATTTGCGCTGGGCTGGGGAAATTGGTTTAACGGTCCCTCCGCTCCGGGTTGGTGGCCGTCTCTTGGACCAGGCCTATCGGCATTGTCACACGGTTGGGGTATCGGTGCGAATGGAGACGGTACGTTCAAGTATGGGATTATTGGTACACAAGGCTTCTTTTTAACAGACGGTTTCCACGATGTTGGGGTGTTGGCCCTGTTCTTCTTCATGTCGGTATTCATGGAAACCGGCGTGACCATACCGACTGGCGCCATGGCGGAACGTTGGAGTTGGCCGAACTTCTTACTCTATTGTGTGTTTTCTCCGTTCATTTATTGCGTATTCGCCTCATGGGTATGGGGTGGTGGCTGGTTGGCACAGGCGGGGGTTAATTGGGGACTAGGAAGCGGGGCTGTCGATTTCGCTGGCTCCGGGGTTGTCCACATGGTGGGTGGGACAATGGCACTGGCTGGCTGCATTGTCATGGGTCCACGAATCGGAAAGTACGTGAACGGCAAAGCTGTTGCGATGCCCGGCCACAACATTCCCTTCGTCGTGCTTGGGACCTTGGTGCTTGGTTTCGGCTGGCTCGGTTTTAACCCCGGCTCCACACTGTCTGGCACCGACTTGCGGATCACGTTCATTTACGTGAATACGGTCATTGCTTCGGTCATTGCCTCCATTGTGGGGATGCTCGTGTATTGGCAAAAATCAGGGAAATGGGACCCTGGCATGATGTGCAACGGATTCTTGGCTGGCTTGGTTGCCATCACCGCGCCATGTGCCTTTGTGACGCCGATTGGTGCGGCATGGATCGGAGTGGTTTCCGGCATTCTCGTGGTCCTCAGTTCAATTTTCTTGGAGAAAGTCGGCGTCGATGACGTAGCGGGCGCTATTTCGGTTCACGGAACGTGCGGGGCCTGGGGCGTGATCTCTGTCGGTCTTTTCGCCTGCGGCCAATACGGGGCCGGGTTCAATGGCGTTGTCGCTCCGGTCAGCGGATTATTCTACGGGGGCGGCGCGAAACAGTTGATTATGCAATTGATTGACGTAGGAGTTTTGTTTACTTGGGCATTCGGAGTGATGTATCTGTGGATGAATTTCAGCAATTTAATTGTGCCAATTCGTCCTTCCAAGGAAATCGAACTGGCAGGGTTGGATGCAACCCAAATGGGTTCGCCTGCATATCCAGATTTCAAACCTTCAGTCGAAAATAGTGTCGCTGCTAGCGCCTAACCTTTTGTTTGGCGTACAAGCTGCCACAAATTAGCGTGGGCAATAACCAATGAGGTTTATCTACGCGCATTCACAACTAAAGTGAGGTAACTATATGCCGACCGACTATGCAATGTCAGAGTGGAGCCTGACAACCAGACGTATGAAATGGGATGATATTCCTGAAATTCTCCGCTTGGCGGAGGATCGAACTGCCCGACGCTGGCTACAGTCAGATTTTTTAGAAGTGTTTCAACGGAATGAGACGATAGGGTTTGTTTCAATGGCGCGGCGTCGGATAGCGGGCTTTGCGCTTTGCACGATTACCCGCATTACACCCGCCCGTCCCTATTCAACACGACCAATAGCACAGCGACTTCTAAACTGGTTTCCGCCTTCCCGGTCTGGTCCGCGTTGGTATGTGAACCTATTTGGAATGGCTCTCGACCGAGACTGGCCTTTGCCTGTAATTGAACAGGGTTTGTTCAACACGCTTGAAAATGAATTGCGACGACCGAAGGACCGCATCCAATGCGTCGTTCCCGAAGCGAGCGTCGCAGCTCAGGTTGTGTTGCGGAATGCCGGTTTTCGGGCGCTACGTTTAATCCCGGATTACCTGGACGGAGAAACCGGCTATGTAATGACTCGTGAGAATATGAATCTGCATCGAGTTAGCTGTACAACACAGCAAGTGCAAGCTCACCGTCCTACTGACGCCTCCACGATGGTCAGACGCGGATCAGAAGTAGGTAAATCAGTGCGGCCAGTCAGCTATTGAAGCACCTTCCACACTTTTGCCTGAAATACTTCAATCCGCAAGTCGATGGTGAGTTTGGCGAGCAACGGGTCCTCTGCTCGGAAAGACTGTATAGCCGCGAGCCACTTGGAGACTGGCACTTTGTCGCGCGTGATTATGGCTTTTGGAAATTCATCACGTAGCTGCACCGCCAGGGACTTTTCATTCTCGCCCACCAGTACCGTGCAAATTCCATCGACCGTACCCGCAATGAGTGTAGGACCCAACACGGCACTCGCAATCGCATAGCCGATCCGTACTCCTTCACCGCCTCGCTGATAAGTGGCAGGGGTCATGCCAAGGTTCTTGGTCGCCTTCTCATACAAGGCCCTGCTCGACCCATACCCAACTGCGTAGCCCGCACTGGTGACCGACTCGCCCTGCTTGAGGCGCTGCTTAAGATTAACAATCCGACACACATCGCAAAAGACTTTGGGAGAAAGGCCGACGATGCGTTTGAAAGTCTGCTGCAAATGGTTGGGGCTAAGACCGGTAACTTGCGAAAGTGTGTCGAGTGTAATCGTTTGATCGAATTGCGATTTGATGTAAACCAGTACAGCCTTGATCGTCTGCTCCGTCGGTGTAAGCAAACCCGAATCAGGATGGCAGCGGCGGCATGGGATGTATCCGCGTTGCTCAGCTTCGGCTGCCGTTGGGAAGATCAACGTGTTTCGACGATGCGGATGACGCGCCGGACACGACGGACGGCAGTAGATGCCCGTCGTGAGTGCGGCGTACACAAATTTGCCATCGTAATGGCGGTCTCTGTTTGACACCGCCTCCCAAGCGGCCGTGCTGATTTCAGTAGGTTCGTTCGTCGTCGTCACGTATGCCCTCACGTCATTGACAGCATGGGCCGATTGGATTTTGGTTCACCTGTTTTTCCGTTGATTTTTCGAGTTTGTCCGTAAGAAGCGGATAGAAAGTTAATTGGACCCAAGACTATCGTATCAATAGAACGCATTTGGGAATATGCGAATGCAATGAGCACGTCGAGAACTGCCTGCACGTGCTAGCCTAAAACGAAATTTTAGCACAGATACAATCGAAATTCCAGTGCGAGATTATCAACGGGAAGCCGACGGTGGCCAAACTCAAATGCGGATTTCATTTCGACACTTTGCGGATATTAGATACACAGGAACACTCATGGATTGGCTGACGTTTTTTGGTTTGTTCGCCGTGACGACGATGGTAATTTGCAATGCTGCGGAAGAACGAAGTCGCTGGTTTGTCTTAGGCTTTGCCGGGGCGTGTGCCCTTGGTTCAGTTTACGGATTTCTTCAAGGAGCATGGCCGTTTGGAGTGATGGAAGGTATTTGGTCTTTCGTTACATGGCGTCGGTGGTCGGTAAAGAAATAATGGTAGACAGGTTCCGGTCGCTGGTGTCGTACCAGTCATCGGTTTCATTTGGGTTAGGTAAGCGACAAGGAGATAACTGCAATGACTCACGTTGTTGCCGAGCCATGTTTCGGTTGCAAATACACCGACTGCGTGGTCGTTTGCCCCGTGGAATGTTTCTACGAAGGGGAGAAGATGCTTTATATCCACCCGGATGAGTGCATCGACTGCGAGGCCTGCGTGCCCGAGTGTCCCGTCGAGGCCATCTTCCACGAAGACAATCTGCCGGAGCAATGGAAAGATTTCACCGCACTCAACGCTGAGATGGCTCCGCAATGCCCGGTGATTACGGAAAAGAAAGAACCGTTATGCGGCAGAGAGTGAGCGGCATAAATCTTGGAAACAAAAACTTCCTTGCCAGAAGGATGCCCCGGCGTACTGGGGCAGGATAATTCCTGCCCCAGCCGGGGTTTTGATCTATTGTGACCTGGCAGGCCCCACGTTTCGCACGAGGGTCTCTCGATGAGCGGGGGTGCCAATTGGCATTGGTTGCCACCGTTTGACAATTCCTCTAACCGCAAATCGAGACGAACGCCCCCAAAAAACGTTGGTTTGACGGGGCGTTTCTTCGACGGGAATGACCGCCCCCGTGTCAAACCATCGCGGGGATGAGTTTCCGAAGCGTCCTGGCTGTGCCAACAAAGGGATGGGTTTAGAGACAGACGCTAAACTGTGTCTAAACGGGTGGTTATCTGACGCATCTCGCATAGAGACGAGATCCTGCAACCATCGCGAGTGCCAGGAAGGCCAGGACCCAGCTTGCCGGCTCAGGCACTGGATCGGCGGAGCCGCCGCCAGAATGCAGCAAATTCAACAGCGCCTGCAAATCGGCGTTGTTAAATTTGCCGTCGTTGTTCACATCTCCTAATACGGTCAATTGCGCATTCGTCAAATTTCCGTGAGTGGACTCGTAAGTGGCAGGGTTTGTCAAAGCCTGCATCATGGAGAGCACGTCAGAAGCATCGACGTGCAAATCGCGATTGAAGTCGCCGGGCTCTACCACGGTCAGCGTGCCATTGGTAAAGGAAGCAGCAACGGTATTTTGTAAACCATCGGTGAATTTGCTATCGCTACTTTTGTTGGCGGTAAGCTCCAAATCATAGTCGCCAAGCGGTGCGCCGTTCGCATTGAAGCCAACCGTGGCAAGAGTGCCGTTGGCATTGACAAATTCTCCTTGGACATCAGTAATTACCGCAAACGACTGAAATTGCGGAAAATTCGCGTCCAGAGCTGGAATCACATCGTCTGCGGAAACTTCTCCAGTCCAAATGGTTCCCGTCAAAAAATTTATGCTGCTAATAGCAGGCGAGCTTCCTGTGCCAGCGGCAATTTGCAGCGTGAACGTCATGCCTTCAATGTCTTCCGTAGCAGCATTGCCGCTGTCCGACACTGGCAAACTGACCGATAGCGATGAATTCTTAGCGACGTAATAATGCCCTACCGTTACGATCGGGCTGGACTTCGCCGCGACAGCGCCTGCCAGGATGCCAATACTGGTGATGAGGCCGACGATGATTCGCCTGCAAAACATTCCGAATATCACGTCAAAAGTAGTCGTTTCGATGGTGGTTTCCGGTCCACGATTCATCGGATATTAACGCTCAAAAAATTCTCGCCAACTCGTTGCCAAATTTGCCGCAAAGCTTTCGTATAATCTGTCGACACCGGCCGAATTTGCATCGAATTTATGCGACTTTTTATGAACAAGGCTATCGGATCCTGAATCTGCAAATTGGCTGTCCAGAAGCAAGTGATGACTGCTGGTCAGCGGTGTAGCTGCCGAACCTCCATGCACTTTCTGCGTGAATATACTGTTGACAGTCGGACGATTGGCGAGCGGCATGACCAAGTGGTGAGTCGAAATAACATCCACTGGCGAAGCGCTCTGGGGTGCGGGCAACAATGGCAAGCTTATCGGCATTACCATCATACTCACCGGATCGCTGAAGGATTCCTGCGGAGAAGTTTCAATTGGCGACGCCACAACCGCTTCTGCGGAGAGCGAACCGCCGCCGCTACTGGGCGCGGTAATCAATTGCAATGCTGCAGTCGCCACTCGAACGTTTTGTTTGGCGATGGCCACATCTTGGCTGTCAACGATGCCATCGCGGTTAAAATCGTACGGATTGATAACCGACACCGGCCCGGCATCGTGATGGCCCCGTGCGCCTAAGATGTCAGTGGAATCGACATTGGCATCCGTTGTCGAATTTCCAACGTCGCCCATGGCATTGCCTACGTAGAACACGTCAGGCGTTGCCAATTGGGTGACTGCATCGGCCAACAGCGTAACCTGCAGCCACTGGTTCTGAATGGCGTTGTCGGCCCAAATGATTTCGATCCGCGTCGAGCCGTTCACTCCGCCGCCGGGAAATTCAGAAATAATTTGCGGCGCCGGCGCGGCTTGCCAGCTTGTCACGTCGCTGCTGTTCCCAACCAAGAACGTAAAATCGGCCGAAGTAACGTTGCCGTCGAGATTGTTCACGTCAATCATCAGGCCATTCAGGCCCTTGGAATAGCTGGTATAGCTTTCAAAGCTGGCAGTTTGGCCCGGCAGCAGCACTTGTTTGTCGGTGGCGATGGCGTTGGAATCGAGTTCGTCGTCAAAAAAACTATCGTTATAAAAAATGAAATTGCTGGCGACTGTCGGCACCGGCGGCGTGACGTTAACGGCCGAGGTAAACGCGGAGTTACCCGCTCCGTCCAGGGCTCGAATTTGATAAAAGTATTGAGCGCCGGCCGTAAGATTGGTATCAGTAAATGTCGTCTCGCTTCCTTGGAGCAAGGCCACTTGCGCAAACGTGCCGCCTGAGCCGGTTTTACGATCGATCTCGATGTTCTGCGCGAAATTGGAAGCGTTTGTCCAATTCAGCTGCACCTGCGATGCCGACAAAGCCGTTGCGGAACAGCCGGTTGGCGTGGCCGGCACTTCACCCAGGCCGGCAATTTCCGAGGCACTTAGCACACGACTGTAAATTCGGACATCGTCCAAACTGCCGTTGAAATAATTTGCGCCGTTAATCGTAGTGCCGTTGCTCGCCACATCGGTCAGTGCGCCAATCAAGAAAAACTGACTGGTTTTGCTGCCGGTGTCGAACGTGCTAGTGCCTTGCAGAACGCCGTCGACATACAACTGCACGATGCCCGTGCTGACATCCCGGGTCATGGCAATATTGTGCCACTGACCATTGTTGATAGCGCTAGTGCTATACACGCCACCGGTGTCTCCCACGTAAATGCCGATGTCGCCCGCGGCATTCAGCGTGCCCCAATTAATGTCGTTGGTACCGCCGCTTTCCTCCACACCGGTGATGGCAGGAGCCATGTAATGAATGTTGTTGCCAGTTTGCGTCGTTTTAACCCACACATCCAGAGTGCTGGTGGAACCTAAAATTGGCGCTAAATTACTGGCCACTTGCACGGCCGATTCGTTACTTTTTTCATATTGACCGTCTCCGCTAAACGAGAGCGCGAAGGGACCAATACGCCCTGCAACCCACGCAGGCTTGGTTGTGCCGACGAGCGTGCCAGTGTCGGTGCCGGCGGAATCGACACCCGTTGTGCCAGAACCGGCATCGAACTGATACCAATCGACCGGCCCTAGTAGTTCGCCAATTTCCGCCGACCGGGCGCTTTCCAGTCCAGCAGTATTTACAGCAGTTATGACATAGTAATAATTATTGCCCGAGATGCTGGCATCGGCATAGCTGGGCAGCGCCAAGTTGGTGGCGATAGGCGTTACACCTTCGCCGCCGCTGGTGAAACCACGATAAACATTGTAAGTGACCGCCCCTACAGGAACGCTCCAAGTGAGTGTGATCGCTCCGCTGCCTGGCAGGCCAACTAAATTGGTCGGCGCGGGCGACAGAGTTGTAACCACCACATCACCAGGATTGCTGAAGCCGGAGGCATTAAAGGCTTGGATTAGATATTCGTATTGCTCGCCCGGGATTAGGCCGGCACCGCTATTGTTGTCGGTGAATGTCGTCGAATTGGCCGCTAAGCTGGCAATTTGAGTGAAGGGTCCGCCGGCGGTGCTGCGGAAAATGGTGTACCCCTGCTCGGTCATAGCATTGTCGATCCACTGCAACGAAACTTGCGTGGTCGAAACATTTGTAGCCGCCGCACCGGTTGGAGCAGGAAGCGAAACCGTACTGCCGACACCGGGCGTGCCATTGGTGGTTGTGCTGGCGCGCCAATTGGCGGAGTTATTTAAATCGGGATCGACGGCCGGATTGATCACTTCCAACGTGGAGCCCGATCCGTGAGTCGTGGAATACCAATTGGGACTGTAGGTGAAATCGGCCAGCACTTGCCCGAAGGCATCGTCTAGTTCGACTTCTTCGCCACTGTTGCTGAAACTTTGGCCGGTTGAAAGGTAATCGCCCAGAATCAACGGTCCCGTGCCGTACAGCGACTGAAAAGCCGCCGTGTTGTGCACCAACACGCCAACCTGTCCCGGCGCAAGCGTCACGTTGCCGAACGTGTAATCGATGCCGTTGGTAAAACTAACGCCTGCTAAATTCAGTGTTTGGCTGCCGAAGTTTTCCAGTTCCACAAATTCAAAATCGTCATTGTTGTATGGGCTTCCTTTAGGTGGCTTGGCCGGGTCGTAATTCAGTTCTGTAATTCGCAGCGAATTTTTCACCGCGTTGTTGGGAGCCGTGACCACAAATTGTGTAGATCCGGCGTTCACGCTCGACCAATGGCTCCAGCGGCCGTTGGAATCCAACATTCGCACTCGTACCCGGTAGGTGTGACCGGGAATGAGTCCGATGTTCGAAGGAATGGTGATCGTCGGGCTGTACGTGGTAATAACGCCGCTATCCCACACGGCGTTAACTTCTAAATTGGGATCAAGGCCCGACACATTCGTAACATCGGCAATGCGCCACTCCACGCCGGCAAATGTGCCACCCAAGTTGCCGGCGGCAAAGGAACCGGTAGAAAACGTTAGATCGTCCAGCGGAAAATCAGCATCGCCCGTGTAGGTTACGGTGGCCGTCAGCGGTGCAGCCGCGGCATCGGCCGTAGTAATGACCGTGCTGTCCAAATAGGAAATTCGGCTTTGCTCAAAAGACTTGAGACGCGCCACCATGCCGGCAAAATCTTGAGTGGGCGAACCATTCGCGTAATATCGCCCGACGCCAGCTTTGGAAGAATTCACGTCGCTGGAAGTTTCAATCGGATTGTAATCCCACATCGCAGCATCGGCCTGCACCAGCGTGGGACCGGCGCCCGAAGGATTGACTTCGTTAGCATACGTGTCGGCCAGCTTACTGATGTTTTCCGGCGAGAACAATAAATCTTCCAAACTGCGAACCGTGTCACGATACTGAATTTGCAAAGAGAGATACGCCAAAATAGCCGAGGTAAACGGCGTGATGTCGCCATTGGTCGGCTGGTAATTCACGTACCACGTTAAATCGGTATCCCAGGGAATAATTTCCCACAGCCCCGTGTCGGGATTGTGGTAATACAAATAATTCTTGCCGAAGCCAATGTCCCAGTTGTGAATCATTTCGGTCACGGCTTGATACGCGTAGAACTCCGGCAGGTCGATGTTGGCTTCGATCCACGCTTCGCTGGGATGATTGTTCAGCGCGTTGATGAAAGCGGTCAAATCGGACCCGTCACTGGGTTCAGTGGGGCCCTGATTTTTGGACGTGCCGGCGCCATTTTCAATTTTGTATAAATTTCCGTCGGGCAAATCGTGAGAATCAAGGAAGTGGCCATCGGGTTCCTCGACCATTAAGTACAAGCCTTGGAAATCGGTTGTGTACTGGCTGGTTCCAGTGGCCGAAGAGTTTTCGACAATCCGAAGCTCGGTCGGTATGGTGCCCGGAGCCGGCACGCCAGCTTCATTGAACAGCGCGAACGACATGGTTTCGAACAGGCCTTGCTCGCCGCGATCGCCAATGTCGCCTTGTTGAATATCGGCGCCCAGGTCAAGTTTTTTCCACGTCGTGGGATAGGGCGTGCCATCGGCATAGTAGGCTTGGAAGTCGTGTCCGTTTTCGAAGTCGATCTTCCACATGTTCTTGCCCATGGCGTACCGCCATACGCCGCCGCGAGCTCGGTAATGAATGCCGTCGTACACCACGCCGTTGTAAACCAACGTGCCGGAGAAGGCATATTCGTTGCCAGTAGAAGCCGGTGTATTTGAACCGGGAATGTGTTGCGAATTGTCGTGGTCTTGCTGTTTCGTTAGCAGTTGCAGCACTGGAACTGAACTCATCGTCGCGGAGCTGAATGTTTGTGTTTGTCCGGAGGAACCACTGGCTCCCGGATCTAAAGCAGCCGTGTACGAAGGCACACCGGAATAAACGTAATAAGCAAAGTTTGGAACGGGGTCGTCATCGTAAGGGCCGGTGATGGAGAGCCCGTCATTGCCTGTTGCTGTAATGCGGTAGCGTACCAAACGACGATCGACTTGCACCGAAGCCGGCAGCACGGCGGTGTAAATTCCGTCACCGGCCGTGGCATCGCCGTTGGTGCCGTCGTCGAACATGGTGACGGTCGTCCAATTCACCGGATTACTGTATGCGGAGTCTTGCAGAGAAATATAATTTCCAGCATCGACCGTTTGATACGACAGCGTGACTGCGGCCACGCCCGCTGGATCGGTCACTTTCACAGTAATGGTTTGCGTAGTGCCAGGCGTCGGCATTTGCTGGCTTTGCGTCACCTGCCGCATGTCCGGCGCGGCGGCGGCCGCATAGTCGGAGTTTTGCCGTCCTGGCGTTGGTCCTCCCGTGCCTGTGGTTTCGATCAGTGCGGCATCGAAGTAAGCATCACTGTCGGTTTTGGCGGCGTTAAAAAATTGAATGGCAATTTCATTGTCGCCGGCTTGCAGGAACGTGGGGTTGATCGTGAAGCTGTAATACGTGGCATCAGAACCGGCCCGCGCACTGCTGGCTAGCCCGTTGAAAGCGGTGTTCTCGCCCGGTGTGTTTACGGTTTGCGCCAAGTGGCCGTTGATCCAGACGTTGAAACCGTCGTCGTACATGGCCTGCAGCGTTAACCCGAGTGCCTCGGCAGGGTCGGGAATGTAAAACGTCTTCCGCATGAACACCGAGGTATAGCTGCCGTTCATGTCAGACAACGTGGTGCCCATCGTCGGTCCGCCGGCTTGGTCGTAGCCGATGGGGCCTGTGCCCGTTTTCCAATTGCTGTCTTCCACATAGTCGAGTCCACGCCATGCACTGATGGCATAAGGCGATGGAGTTGCTTCCGCCGTGCCTTTGCGATAATCCCAGGTAGAATCTTTGCTGATCAGCGTTACCTGCGTCGTCACGGCCGGATTATACGATCGCCAATTGCCGCCCAAGTTGTTATCCAAATTAGGATTGATCAGTTCGATGCTGTATCCAGGTCCGGGTGAATCGCCGACGATGGGCCACGGAAAGCCCACGCCGTAATTCACATCGTCCAGTGTATTGCCGGCGGCGTCTTGAATTGTGACATCTTCACCGCTATTGCTGAGGCTTCCGGTCCAAGGTCCAAACGAACTAACGCCATACATTTGCTGCAGGGCCGTCGGGCTTTCCGACACGACGATGAAGCCGCCGGCGGCCAGCGTGGTGCCCGAGGGAAACGTATAATGCACGCCGTTAACGAACGAAGCCCCGCTCAAATCGACGGCCGTGGTTCCGGGATTGGTCAGTTCGATGAATTCCGTCGGCTTGGTTTTGTCCGGCGGATTGTAGTTGATTTCGTTGATGACCACGCTGCCGGCGGCCAGCTGCAGCCGGACTTCCAACCGCTCGAAACGGGAGAGCCGCTTAGAATTCTGTCGAGCTCGCCAGGCCTTGCATGGGGATGGAAACCGGCTGGCATAAGAACGGCTCACAATCACACCCTCCCAATCTATCTATCCCCGGAACTACGGAT
>Ga0335083_10002930_pt1 | contig 22298 bp, 14 predicted proteins | sample Lox_Sample_42_FD_206716 | JGI IMG/M metagenome (GOLD analysis project Ga0335083, IMG submission 206716) | Soil microbial communities from Loxahatchee National Wildlife Refuge, Florida, United States - Lox_Sample_4.2 | ecosystem: Environmental > Terrestrial > Soil > Wetlands | place: USA...
GGGTCCGCGCCTCGAGGACCGGCGCGCCCGCGGCGGCGGCGGTGGGCCGCACGAAATCGGCCCCCGCCCGCTCCGGACCGGCCACCATCCAGCGGCCGCTGGCGGGATCGCGGCGCAGGGGGCGCTTGCCCTGGGTCAGTCCGACCACCGCCGAGCGAGCGGCCGGGCCGCGCAGGAAGACCAGGGCGCGCTCGCCGGGCGAGAACCGGGGCATCCCATCGACCGTCGTGGTGATGTCGCCGACGGTCCCGCCCGGCTGGCGGACGGTCAACCGCGCGCCGGCCGGCAGGGCGCCTTTCCAGCAGTCGACCACGGTCAGCTCGATCGACGTCGAGATCCGATCGTGCCGCTCGTTCCAGGCCGCGCTGACCGAGACGACGTCGACGACCGCGATCCGGTCCGCCCGCCCGACCATCGTCGGCAGATCGAGCGCCATGACGAGCGTGGCCGACGCGCGGCTCGCTGCGGCGGTCGCCAGCGCGAGGGCCAGACCCAGCGCAAATCGCATGCGGTGGTTGAATTTTATACGCAAATCCTACCCGGACGACGAGCCACTGGTCGGCGGCCCGGCCGGCCCCGTCGAGCCGCCGGTCGGCGCCGTGCTGCGAGCGATCGGCGTCACGCGCACGTGGTATCCGCCGTTGCTCCCGGGGAGCGGCGGGGCCGTCTGGGCCTTCTCGCGCGCCAGCTCCATGAAGCGCGCCTGGCTGCGCAGCGGCTTGAGCGGCGGTGGAACCCGCTCGTACGAGCCGTCGGGCAAGAGCTGCCTGGCCTTGACGTTGTCGGCCAGCGCGATCGCCAGGATCTCGTCGACGACGCGATCGCGCAGCCCGTCGTCGTCGATCGGGAACATCACCTCGACCCGGCGCTGGAAGTTGCGCGGCATCCAGTCCGCCGACGACAGGTAGACCTCGCGTTTGCCGCCGTTCTCGAAGTAGAAGATGCGGGCGTGCTCCAGGAAGCGGTCCACGATGCTGGTCACGCGGATGTTGTCGCTGGTGCCCGGCACGCCGGGCCGCAGACAGCAGATGCCGCGCACCACCAGGTCGATCGCCGCGCCCGCCTGTGACGCGCGGTAGAGCGCCTTGATGACCGGGGCGTCGACCAGCGCGTTCATCTTGGCCACGATGCGCCCGCGCGTCCCCAGCGCCGCCTCGCGTTCGATGAGGGCGATGATCTTGTCCTGCAGCCCCAGCGGCGCCACCGAGAACCGCTTCCACGACGGCGGCGACGAGTAGCCGGTCAGCAGGTTGAACAGCGCGCCGGCGTCGTCGGCGAACGGCTCGCGGGCCGTGAAGTAAGACAGGTCGCCGTAGATGCGGGCGGTCGACGGGTTGTAGTTGCCGGTCGACAGGTGGACGTAGCGCTTGATGCGGTTCCCTTCGCGGCGCACCACCAGCGCCACCTTGCAGTGGGTCTTGAGGCCGATCAGGCCGTAGACCACGTGCACGCCCGCGTCCTCCAGCGTGCGGGCCCACTGGATGTTGGGCGCCTCGTCGAAGCGCGCCTTCAGCTCGACCACCGCCGTCACCTGCTTGCCGTTCTCGGCGGCGCGGATCAGCGCCCGGATGATGGGCGAGTCGGCGCTGGTCCGGTACAGCGTCTGCTTGATGGCCAGCACGTTCGGGTCGTCGGCGGCCTCCGAGATGAACTCGACCACGTCCTCGAACGACTCGTAGGGGTGCTGGAGCAGCACGTCCCGCTGCGCGATCACCCGGAAGATGTCGTCGTACTCCTGCAGCGGCGGCACGATCTGGGGCGAGAACGGTTCGTCCTTGTACTCGCGCAGGTCGTCGCGGCCGCAGATGGGCGCCAGGTCGGCCAGGTGCAGCGGCCCGTCGGTGAGATAGACGTCGTCGGGCTCCAGCCGCAGCGCGGAGCTGAGGAACGAGACCACCTCCTGCGGGGTGTCCTGGGCGATCTCCAGGCGCACGGCGCTGCCCCGCTCGCGGCGGCGCAGCTCTTTCTGGATCGTCTTCAACAGGTCGTCGGCCTCGTCCTCGTCGATCGACAGATCGAAGTTGCGGGTCACCCGGAACGGGCTGCATCCCACGACCCTGAAGCCCGGGAACAGCTCGCCGGCGTGCATCGCGATCAGGTCTTCCAGCAGGGTGAACGAGAACCGGCCGCTGCCCGGCACATCGGTGATGCGCGGCAACACCGACGGCACCTGAACCACCGCGACCATCGTCTCGCGGCGGGCGACCTTCTCGCGCTCTCGGTGTATGAGGATGGCCAGGTTCAGGCTGCGGTTGCGCAGCATCGGAAACGGGTGGCCGGGATCGACCGCCAGCGGCGTCAGCACCGGCCAGACCTCGCGCGCGAAGTAGGCCGACAGGTGCGTCTTTTGTTCGGGGGTCAGGTCCGCCGCCCGCAGCAGCCGGATGCCCGCCTCCACCAGGCCGGGCGAGACCTCCGCGCGCCAGATGCGGTACTGCTCCGCCACCATCGCGTGCGCCCGGGCGCTGATCGCGGCCAGCTGCTCGGCGGAGGTCAGCCCGTCAGGGGGCGTCTCGGCGACGTTTCCCGAGAGCTGCTGCTTGAGCCCGGCGACCCGGACCATGAAGAACTCGTCCAGGTTGGAGGCGACGATGCACAGGAACTTCAGCCGTTCGACCAGCGGAACGGTCGGGTCGCGCGCCTCCTCGAGCACCCGTTCGTTGAACCCCAACCAGGAGAGCTCCCGGTTGATGAACAGCTTGGCGTTGGCCGGATCGTTGAGGACCGGCGTCCGGACAGTGCTGTGCTGGCGGCGAGCTCTGCGTGCCACGCCTGATTTTAACAGCGAAGCGCCGTCGCGGGAACGGAGCTGGGCTCCGCCCAGCGGAGTTCGGCGCGGGAGGTGTGGAACCCTCCCAGGGTCCCACCGTAGATCAGTGGGCCGGGGTCAGGAACCCCGTTCGACGTTCGGGGCCGTCGAAGTTGACCTGGACGGCCCGGCGGTCGCGACGGTGACCATGAGCACGCAGGCGGGCGCCCTTCAGCATCTCCTCGACGAGATCCTCGAAGGTCAGGCCGGCCCCGTGGGCAATCTTGGGGAGCAGGCTGGTGGGCGTCATGCCGGGCAGCGTGTTGACCTCCAGCACGACCTCGTTGCCGCGGTCGCTGATCATGAGGTCGACGCGGCTCGCCCCGTCACAGCCCAGCGCCTCGTGCGCCAGCGTGGCCAGCCGCAGGGCCGACCGGTAACGCTCGGGCGAGAGCCGGGCCGGCAGGTGGTACTCGGTGCCGCCGCTGGTGTACTTGTTGCGGAAGTCGAAGAACCCGCGCTTGGGGACGATCTCGACGGCGCCCAGCGGCTTGCCGTCCAGGATCGCCACCGAGACCTCCTTGCCGTCGACGAAGCGCTCGACCAGCACGTCGTCGTCGAAGCGCAGGGCCTCCTCGACGGCGGCCTCCAGCTCCAGCTCGTCGCGGGCGATCCGGACGCCCAGCGAGGACCCCTCGCCGGCGGGCTTCACGACGACCGGGAACCCGAACGACCCGTGCAGCTCCAGGAGGTCGTCTCCCCCTTCCGACTGCACGACGTACCCGGGGGCCGTCGGCAGGTTGTTGAGGCGGAACACCTCTTTGGCGCGGACCTTGTTCATGGCCAGCGCCGAGGCCAGCACCCCGGAGCCGGTGTAGGGAATCCCCAGTAGCTCGAGCACCCCCTGGATGCACCCGTCCTCGCCGTAGCGGCCATGCAGCGCCACGAACGCGACGTCGATGCGGGCCTGCCGCAGCACCATGTCGACGTCCCGATCGACGAACAGAGGCCAGGCGTCGTAGCCGCGGTCGGTCAGGGCGGCGACCACCGCCTCGCCGGAACGAACCGAGATGTCCCGCTCCGCCGACAGCCCACCCATGAGCACACCGATCTTGCGCTGTCCGATCATTCTCCACGGGTAACCTTGGCTGCGTACCTCGTCAAAAATTCTTCATCTGTGATAAAGACGGGCGCCATGACTTTTTTGGAGGCGGCTTTCGAGGTCCTTCGGTGGGAGGGTCGGCCGCTGCATTACAAGGAGCTGACCGAGCGCGCCCTGGGCAAGAAGCTGCTGACTTTCGTCGGCCGGACGCCCGAGGTCACGATGCAGACCCAGCTGACCGCCGCCGTGAAGAAGGCGCCCGGCAGCCCGTTCGTTCGCGTCAAGCCGGGTGTCTTCGGGCTGCTTCGCTATCCCGAGATCCCCGCCGAGGAGCGGGCGGCCGCCGCCGCCAAGGCCGAGGAGGCCACCGCTCGACCACGCGCCGCCGACGGCGAGGCCGCGGCTCCGGGCGAGGGGGGGCGCCGTCGGCGCCGCCGCGGGTCCGGGCGCGGTCGCGAGGAGCCGCAGGAGCGTCGGGGGGCCTCGCCGGGTGCGGGGACGGCCCGGCCCGAAGCGGGCGCCACTGGCGCGCCGGACGAAGGTGAGGACGGCGAGATTCAGGAACCAGAGCACGGTGGGCTGTCGGCCGAGGCGCGTGCCGCCGCGCTGGCGGCGACCGGGGTGCTGGAGGCCGACGACGAAAACGCTGGTGACGAGGAGGTCCCACGCGCGATGGACTCCATGGAAGACGAGGCGGGCCCCGGAGCGGCGCCTCTGGAGGCGAGCGAAGGCCCCTCCGACGAGGAGATGGAAGCCGAAGGGGAGGGTGCGCCCGAAGGCGACCAGGACGAGGGGGACGACGAGGGCGAGGGCGGCGAACCCGGGGGTGAGGAGCTGGACGCTGCCGGTGAAGGGCAGCGCGCGGCCGAGCCGGAGCAGGGAATGGGTGGCCGGCGCCGCCGGCGTCGCCGCCGTCGCGGAGGACGGGGCGGCGAGCTCGAACCGTTCGGCGAGGGGCCTCGGATGACCGAGGGGCTCGCCCCCGCGGGTGGGAGCTCGAGCGGAGCGCCCGGTCTGCCCCCTGGTCTGGAGGCGGGCGCGTTCGGCGGCGAGCCGTCGTCGCCGCCGCCGGCACCGGCAGATGGCGCGGGCGGCTCCGCTGCGCCATCGGGCGACAACGGGCAGGGCCCGCGGCGGATCATGACGCCGGTCGACGCGGCCATCGAGATCCTGCGCGGGCAGGCGCCCGGGCGCGGCGTCCACGTGCGCCAGATCGCCGACGGCGCGTCCCGCCGCCGGCTGGTGCACGGCGAGCCGAACGAGGCCTGGCGAGTCATGCGCACCGCCCTGGCGGCCGAGCCGCGCGAGCGGCTGCGTGCCGGCCAGCGGCCCCGGCTGCGTTCGGCGGGAGCGGGGCTGTTCGCCCTGGCGCGCCGTCCGCCCGAGGCCGAGCTGGAGCGCGCCGAGCAGGTGTTCGGCGAGGCCCGCCGCGCGCTGCGCGAGCGGACGCTGGCTTCGCTGGAGCGCCGGCTCGCCGAGCTCCCGGCGCCCGCGTTCGAGGCGCTGGCGCGCGTGCTGCTGCAGCGCGAGGGCTTTGGTCCCGCGACCTTCGTCAAGCGGGTCGAGGGGACCGTGTACGTCGAGGCCCTGCGCGGCCGCGGCGGGCGTCCCTCTCGCTGCCTGATCGGCTTCCGCTTCGGCGGCGCCACCGCCGCGCGCGGGTCGATCCTGGAGCTGCGGTACGGCATCCGGGCCCGCGGCCAGGACGAGGGCCTGCTGATGCTGGCGGGCCGCCTGAGCGAGGAGGCGATCGCCGCCTGGAAGCAGCCTGGTCCCCCCATCGAGATCGCCGACGGCGCGGCGATGGCCGAGACCTGCGTCCGGCACGGCGTCGGGGTGATCAACACGATGGTCAGCGTGGACTTCGTCGACGCCGACTTCTTCGCCGAGATCGCCGAAGGCTAGCCGCTGACCGCCGAAGGCTGATGTCCTGACGACGGGCGACGCGATCTGGCGCTGGCTGGGGCGCGTCCCGTTCGCGCCGGTCGCCGAGCTGCAACAGCGGTTGCGGGCCGATTTGCTGGCCGGGGTCGGCCCCGAGACGCTGCTGCTGCTCGAGCACACGCCGGTCGTGACGCTGGGGCGGTCGGCGGATCCAGGAAACGTCCATCTCTCGGACGCGCAGCTGACCGGCCTGGGGGTCGACCTGGTGCGGGCGTCGCGCGGCGGCGACGTCACGTACCACGGCCCCGGCCAGCTGGTCGGGTACCCGATCGTCCGCCTGCGGGCCGGCGTGGTCGGTCACATGACCGCCATGGCCCGCGCCGCCGCCACCGTGCTGGCCGAGCTGGGGATCGACGCGCGCTGGCGGCGCGACGCCCCCGGGCTGTGGGTGGGCGACGCGAAGATCTGCGCGATGGGTGTCAACGTGCACCGCCGGGTGGCCATTCACGGCTTCGCGCTGAACGTGGCGGCGGACCTGCGCGGCTTCGATCTGATCGTCCCCTGCGGCATCGCCGGCGCCCGCACGACGTCGATCGCAGCGCTGGGGGGCGCGCCGCCGCCGATGGAGGACCTGGCCGCGCGCGTGGCGGAGCGGCTGGGAGCGGAGCTGGGTGTCCGATTTGCGCGCGAGCTCGCGCAGGTCAATTGCAATGTCGAATCAGATCACTAGAATGGATCGGGCGTGAGCTCCGCCAATCTGGCGCGCGTTTTGGTCGTTCACAACCGCGACTACGAAGGCGCTGATGCCGATCCGGAGAACCGCGCCCGCGCCGATGTGCTCTCGACCGCCGAAGGCGTGCTGGGCGCGCTCGAGAGGCTCGGGTACGCGGCAGACCTGCTCGGTGTGGGCGGAGATCTGGATGGTCTGGACGGTTTGACCGGGCGCATCGGCAGCTTCGCGCCCGACGCCGTGTTCAACCTGTGCGAATCGATCGACGGCATCGCCAGCCTCGAGCCGCTGCTGCCCATGCTGCTCGAGCGGTCGGGTTTTGCCTACACGGGCTCGCCGCCGCTCACGCTCGGGTTGGCCGTGCACAAGCACAGGGCCAAGGACGTGCTGCGGGGCGCCGGGGTCCCCACGCCCGAGGCGGCGCTACTGACCACACCTGACGTCTCCCGCGTCTCGCTGGAGTTTCCGCTGATCGTCAAGCCGGCCCGGGAAGACGCGTCGGTCGGCATCAGCCTGCAGTCGGTCGTGCACGATCGCGCGGCGCTGGAGCGGCAGGTCACCTACATCCTGGCCCACTACCGCCAGCCTGCGCTGGTCGAGCGCTACATCGAAGGGCGTGAAATCTACGTCTCGATCCTGGGACGGCCGGACGGCGGCGCGCAGATCCTCCCGCTTTACGAGATCGACTTCAGCGAGATGCCGGCGGGCGCGCCGCGCATCGTCTCGTTCGATGGCAAGTGGGTCGAGTCATCGCCCGAGTTCCGGGGGACGAAGCCGGTTCCCTGCGCGCTGTCGCCCGCCCTGATGGCGCGGTTGACCGACACCGCCGAGGCCGCCTTCGCCGCCATGGAGCTGCGTGACTACGCGCGGCTCGACGTCCGGTTGTCGGCCGACGGCACGCCGTACGTCATCGATGTGAACCCGAATTGCGACCTTTCGGACGGGGCGGGGTTTGCGCGCGCGGCCAGCGCCGCCGGGCTGGGCTATGATGAAATGGTCGGGCGAATCGTCGAGCTCGCGCTGCAGAGGCGTCCCCATGCAGACACGATTCCGTTCACCGCTCGCTCCCGCGCGCATCGCATCGGGTTGTTCGCCGATCAGCCCGAGCCGGTGGGCGCCGGGCGGCAGGCGCGCCGCGGGCTGCGTTCGGGCTGAGCTCTGGTCGGTCGCGCTGGCGGCCCTGATGGGGGCGGCCTGCCACCGCGGCGTGACGCCGGCGGCTCAGCCAGCGCCCTCGCTGCCGGTCGTCGGCAAGATAGACGTCCAGCTGGCCTCGCCCGATCAGGGGGACGAGCCGCCTCCCATCGATCCGCAGGTCGTGCGCGAGGCGGTGCGCGCCCGCCTGCTGGCCACTGGCCTGTTCGCGACCGCGGCCGCCGACGCGGGCGGTTCCATCCAGACTGACGTGGCCCTGCGCGTCGCGGCCGAGACCGTCGAGGTCGAGGCGGCGGGCGAGGCCCGCGCCCGCGTCTGGCTGACGCTGAGCTCTCGCCCGCCGGACGGGCCTGGCGCCTACTCGGTATCGCTGGACGGCGCGGGCAGCCAGCGCTACGGGACGCGCCGCGCGGGCCGGGCCCCGCGCGATGCGGGGGCGGCGCCGGGGCCCGCGGTCGAGACAGCGGTCGTCTTGCGGATCGCCGCCGACCTGATTGACGGGTTCGCCGCCCGCCGGCGGCTGCACGACGGCCCCCCCGCGGCGGTGCACGCCGCGCTGATGGCCGACGGTGGAGACCTGCGCGAGGAGGCGATCCGTGCCGCCGCGGAGCGCAAGCTGAGCGACGAGGCCCCGGTGCTGTTGAAGCTCCTGGACGACTCCGACGAGCGGACGCGGGACGCGGCCCTGGGGGCGCTCATTGCGCTGGGCGACCGCCGGGCCGTCACCGCCCTGACGCGTTCGCGTTCGCTGCGGGATCGTCGCGAGATGCGCAAGATCATCGAGGCGGTCGCGATCCTGGGCGGCCAGGAGGCCGACGACTACCTGAGCTTCGTCGCGGCCAGTCACGACGACGACGACATTCGCGTCGCCGCGGCGGCGGCCCGCGAACGGATGCTGCGCCGGCAGGGAGGTGGCGGCGGCGCCGCCGGCCCCGGGCCCTGATCGCGGCCCAGGTGCCAACCGTCGGCAGCGCTCTAGAATATTCTTGTGATTATCGTATAATGGCTGCGTGGCGGGGGTCAACTTAGTTGACGGCGGAGGCGAGCTCGGCGAGCCGGGTCTGTCGCCCCGGTATCGCGTGGGCGATCCTCTGGGCGGTGGCGCGCAGTCTCGGACGTTCCGCGTGGTCGACCAGCACGACGGCGTCGAGCGCGTGCTCAAGCTCTTCGGGCCCGGGTCGGACGGGCAGGGAACGGCGCTGGCGGAGTTCCGCAGCCTCGAATCCCTGGTTCACCCGAGCGTCGTCCGCGTGCGGGACATCGGCCGCACGGCGGACGGGCGTCTGTTCATCGTCACGGATCTCGTTCGCGGATCGGGGCTCGACCAGGTGGCCGCGATCGGCGACGCGGCCGAACGGCGAGGGCTGTTCACGCGCGCGGCCGCCGATCTCGCCTCGGGGCTGGCGCACCTTCACGGTCGCGGCGTCATCCACGGCGACGTCACCCCGGGCAACGTCCGGCTGGCGCAGGTCGGTGACGGGCCCGCGCGCGCGATCCTCATCGACTTCGGTCTGGCGGGTCCGCCGCGGGCGGGGGGCGGGGGCGCCCGCGGCACGCTGGGCTACTCCGCTCCCGAGGCGCTGACCGGCGCCCGGACGGTCGCGACCGACCTGTTCGGTGTGGGCGCGACCCTGTTCGAGGCCTGGGCCGGCACGCCGCCCTTCGGGCGCGGCCTGCTGGCGGCGCAGCGGATGCTGAGCGGGCCGGCGCCGTTGCTGTCGACGATTCGACCGGGGCTGGGTGAGGGCTGGGACCGCCTCCTCGGGCGGCTGCTGGCGGCCGAGCCGTCCGAACGGCCGGCCAGCGCCCGGTTGCTCCTGCGCGAGATCGCCCGGCTGGCGGACGACGGGCGGGCCCTGGACGCGGATCTCGAGGTGCCGCAGCCCGACGGCGATCCGCTGGCGGGACTCTTCGTGGGCCGGCGCGCCGAGCGGGACGCGCTCCGGCGCGCGCTGGAGTCGCTCTCGGATCCACCGCCAGCGAGCCCGGTGGTCGTGCTGGCCGGCGCGCCCGGCTCGGGCCGGCGCACCCTGTTCGAGGCGGCCGCGCGCGACGTGGCGGTCGCTGCCGCGGCCGCCGGCACCGTCGCGCCGGAGATCTGGCGTGGCGACCTGACCAGGCTCCAGGGATGGCTGGCGGTGCCGGACGGACAGACCGAGGAGGACCCGCGGCGCGCGCTGGAGGGCCGGCTGGCGCGGATTGCCCGGGCGATCGAGGCGCGGGCCGCCCAGCGGCCGCTCTGCGTGTACCTGGACGAAGGGGAAGAGGCGGCGGCGCTGGCGCGCTTCATGGGCGGCGCGCCAGGCTCGGCGGCGGCGCTGGTCGTGATCGCGGCGCGCGGGCCGCTGGACGCGCCCTTCGCCGCGACCATCGAGCTGCCGCCCTTCGCCCGCCACGAGGTGCTGGCGCTGCTGGCGCCGCCCCTGGAATCGGAGCCGCCGCCGGCGGCGGTGGAAGCCATCGCCAGGGCGGCGGGTGGCAACGCCACGATCGCCGCAACTTTGGTCCGGCGCTTCATCGACAACACCAGGGCGGGGCGCCCCGTGACCGTCTCCCTGCAGGCTGGCGACGATCTGGATGCGCTGCTGGCGGCGGGATGGGCGGCGCTCTCTCCGGCGGCGCGGCGGCTGGTGGTGGCAGCCGCGTTCGGTGTGGCCGGCTTCGCGGACGAGGGCGCCAGCGAGGCTCGACGGGCAGGCTGGCTGGACGTTGGCGGGGATGGCCGGCTGGCCCTGCCGGGCGCCGCCCACCGGCGCGCGATCCTGGGCGCGCCGGCCGACGCGGAGACGCGCGCCGTCGCGGCGCGGCTGCTGGCCGGCGGCGATCTGCCGGCCGAACGCCGGGTCGACGCGCTGGTGCTGGCGGGCCGCCCCGCGGACGCCGCGGGCGAGCTGCGGTCGCAAGCGGGGCAGGCTGCCGCCGCGGGCGACACGACGCGCGCCGCCGGCCTGCTCGCGCAGGCGGAGGCGCTGGCGCCGGTCGTGCTGTCGTTCGACGAGCGAATCGCGCAGGCCACGGGGCTGGGCGCGCTGGGACGCTATGACGGCGCGGCCGAGGCGCTGGCGGCCGCGCGGGCGAGCGCCGCCACGGACGTCGAGGTCGCCACGGCGCTGGAACGCACGGCCTGGCTGCTGGCCCGGCGGGGCGAGCTCGAGAAAGCCCGGGCCACGCTCGAGGAGTGCCTGCCCCGGTTCCCCGTGGAGCACGAGCCCGGGCGGACGCTGCGGGCGCGTCTGGGGCGGCTGCTGGTGACGGCGGGCCGCTATCGAGAGGCTGTCGCCGCCGTGGCGCCCCTGGCCCAGGGTCTGGTCGGGGCGGCCGACCCGGCCGCGGCGGTCGCCATCGAGACGGCGTTGCTGGCCTGCGCCTACCAGGGCGATCTGGCCGGTGCCCGCCGCTGGCTGGGCGCGCTGCCGGCGCGGCTGGGGGAGACCCGCCGGGCCTACCTGTCCGGGCTGCTCGCGCAGCTCGGGGGCGATTCCCCCGGCGCCCGGGACGCCTACCGGCGCGCCTACGAGCTGGCGGCGGGGGCCGACGACATCCACACGCTGGCGGCCGTCGCCTTGAACCTGGGCGGGCTCCTCATCGACGAGGGGCTCTACGGCGAGGCGCTGACCGCGGCGGCGCGCGCCGTGCGCGAGCTGGGGCGCCTGGGCGCCTCCGCCGAGCTGCTGCCCGCGCTGGTGAACTCGGCCAACCTGTTCGTGTCGCTGGGCGATCTCCCGGCCGCGCGCCGCGCGCTGGACCGCGCGGCGCCGCTGGCCCGCGCGTCGGGCGCCGCGGCGGCGGCCGCGACCGCCTCGTTCGTCGAGGGGGATCTGGCGCGGCGAGCCGGCGATCCGGAGGGCGCGTCGACACGCTACGCGGAGAGCCGCGCCGGCTACTACGCGGCCGGCGATCCCGCGTCGGCCTCGGCGGCCGCGGCCTCGCAGGCCGAGGTCCTGGCCGCGCGCCGTGACCTGGCGGCGGCCCGCCGGGTCCTGGACGAGGCCCGCGACCTGCGGGGGACGGCGGCCGAGACCGACGCGACGCTCGCCCGCGCGGAAGGGGTGCTGGCGCTGGCCGGGGCGCTGCCCGCGGGCACGGCCGCCGGTCCAGCCAGCGTGGGCGCGCTGGTCGAGCGGCTGGCGGGCCTCGCGCGAGCGGCCGCCGGTCAGGGGCGGCGTCCGGCGGCCTGGCGGCTGGCCGCGCTGGCCGGGGCGGTGGCCGCACGCGCCGGACTGCCCGCTGGAGATTCGTTCGAGCTCGCTCGCCGACTGTTCGAGGAGGTTCGCATGGCCACACCAGAGCATCACAGGGCCGCGCTGGCGGAAGACCCCGATACGGCCTGGCTGTCCCCCGCTGCCGCTCCGGGGGACGGCGTGCTGGCGGCGCGCGCGCAGGCGGCCGAGGCGCGCCTGCGCCGCTTGCTGCGCATCAACAAGCGCCTCAACAGCGAGCTGCGGTTGCCTCGCCTGCTCGAGATGATCCTCGATACGGTGATCGAGCTCACCGACGCCGAGCGCGGGTTCCTGCTGCTGGAGGGGGACGACCGAGAGCTGCAGATCAAGGTGGCCCGCAACATCGACCAGCGCACGCTGGAGACCGACGAGCTGGCGCTGTCGCGCTCGATCGCGCGCCAGGCCGCCACCGGCGGCGAGCCGGTGGTCACGATCGACGCGGCCGGGGACGCGCGCTTCCGCGAGGCGATGTCGGTCTCCGACCTGCACCTGCGATCGGTGCTGGCGGTGCCGCTGGTCATCAAGGGGCGCCCGGCCGGGACGATCTACGTCGATCACCGGCTGCGCAAGGGCGCCTTCGATCAAGAGGACGTGCGGCTGGTGCTGGACTTCGCCGAGCAGGCGGCGATCGCGCTGGAGAACGCGCGCCTGCTGGCCGAGCTGCGCCGGCGCGAACGCCAGGTGGAGGCGCTGAACCGCCGGCTGGAGGCGGAGCTGGCGGTCCGGCGTGAGGAGATCTCCGGCATCCAGACCGAGCTGCGAGAGAGCCGCGAGGCGCTGGCGGTCCGCTACGACTACCGGAACATCGTGGGCCGCACCCCCCGGATGCTGGATCTGTTCCGGCTGATCGACCGGATCACCGACACGACGCTGCCGGTGGTCATCCAGGGTGAGAGCGGCACCGGCAAGGAGCTGGTGGCGCGCGCGCTTCACGCCAACGGTCCGCGGCGCGACCGCGCCTTCGTGGGCGAGAACTGCGCCGCGATCCCCGAGACCCTGCTCGAGTCGACGTTGTTCGGCTACGTGCGGGGCGCCTTCACGGGGGCGGACCACGACACGCGCGGGCTGTTCGAGGTGGCCGACGGCGGCACCCTGTTCCTGGACGAGGTCGGCGAGATGTCGCCCGCCATGCAGGGCAAGCTGCTGCGGGTCCTGCAAGAGGGGGAGATCCGGCGGGTCGGGAGCGAACGCACGCGGAAGGTCGACGTGCGGATCGTGGCAGCCACCAACCGCGACCTGGCGCGCATGGTCGAGGAGGGGAAGTTCCGGCGCGATCTGTTCTTCCGCCTGAACGTGGCCGCCATCGCGCTGCCGCCGCTGCGTGACCGGCGGGACGACATCCCGCTGATGATCGATCACTTCCTGGCGAAGATCGCCGCGCGGGTCGGTCGCCCGCCCAAGCCGATCGAGCCGGCGGCCATGGCCCGGCTGCTGGCCTACCGCTGGCCGGGCAACGTGCGCGAGCTCGAGAACGAAGTCACACGCGCCGAGGCCCTGTCGGGCGAGCGGATCGGCGCGGCCGACCTGTCCCCGCGCGTCGGCGCCGCCGCCGATGCCGGCGTGATGCCGGTCGAGGACGCCGACAACGTCGCTTTGAAGCCGCGCGTCGAGCGGCTCGAGCGCGCGCTGATCCGCGAGGCGCTGGGGCGAGCCGGCAACAACCAGACGAAGGCCGCCGAGATGCTGGGCCTCTCCCGCTTCGGCCTGCAGAAGAAGCTGAAGAGGTACAATTTTGCCGTCTAGTGGTTGCCGCGGTTGCCAACCTGGTTGTCGGCCAGGCGCCGGCAGCCGGCGGCGCCCGCGGCCTTCGGGGCGGCCCGGCCGTTGCATTCTTCCAGGCGGATAACCATGACCAGGATCGTGCGCTGGCTCAGACTCGCGGTGTTGGTCCCCGGGGCCCTCGGCCTCTGGTCCTGCGTCGCGCCGATCCTGACCGTTCCGCCGCCCGCGGCCGTGACCTTCATCCCGGCCACGATCACGGATGCCGGCGGCGCCCAGCGGACGCTCTGGACCACGCAAGGCGGTCCGATCGAGCAGGCGGCGAACGCGACCTTCTACGTCTTCAACCAGCGCCTGGCGTCGGGGGTCATCGCGACCGCCCAGAGCGACGGCTCATTCATGGCGCCGCAGATGGACGGCAACGTCGACGATCAGATCCTGATCTACTACCGGACGCCCGGGGGCGACTACAGCGACTCGACCTGCTTCCTGCTGGAAGAGGGCGCTTCGCCGCCGTTCTGCCGGTAGTCGGGGAGCCGCCGGACCTCTTCGCGGGCCAGCCGCCAGGCGGCCTGCATGATCCAGGAGATGGACCGGTCCTGGCGGATCGCCTCCTGGTGGGTCTCCCCCAGGACCACGGAGCTGAAGTAGAGCGTGACCTTCTTCTTCGGGGACGCCATGCCGCCGTCTCCGTTGCGCGGGCGCTCGCTCAGGGCGAGATGCCGGGGGTTGCGGGAAGGTAGAAGACCAGCTGGGCGCCCACCGAGATGGTGTGGGTCCAGGTCAGGTCGTCGCTGGTGGCGTGCAGGTCGCCGTTGGTGTCGCGCCCGGACGGGTTCAGCTTGGCCAGGATGTCGCGCAGCTCGACGTTCAGCGCCAGCCAGTGGTTGAAGTACGAGTGGAACCCGACGCCGAACGTCCCGCCGACCTTCGTCCCGGTGACGCCGCAGTAGTACCGCGAGGGGCCGGCCGCGTCGTTGGTGCTCGCGCAGGGCGCGATCCCCGCATCGGCGGGGGCGACGTTGATGAGACCCAGGCCGCCCAGGGCGTAGAAGTCGTAGTGGGCGAAGAGCTTGCCGAACAGCGAGTACTTGCCCGCGAAGGGCGCCCACTCGAGCTGCACGCCGTACATCCCCTTGATCTTCTGCATCGACCGCTCGGCGTCGGCCCGCGTCGGCTCCGACGCCGGATGGCCCGCCATGGGCGTGTCGTAGAGCGAGTTCACCACGTTCGACTGGAAGGTCGTCTCGACGTTCGCGACGGCGAAGTCGCCGAAGCCGGAGATGGCGAGCGAGTCGAGGAGGTGAAACCCGATCCGCAGGTCGAAGAAAATGGAGTGGAAGTAATCCTGGTTGATCGTGGAGCCCATGCCGGCGCCGACCTCGAGGCGGGTGGCCCGCAGCTCGAACTTCTTGCGGATGGCCGGTGCGTCAGCGAGCGGGCTCTTGCGCTGCGCCTGGGCGGCCAGCGGCAGGGCGGTCACAACGGCCGCGACCAGGAACATCGCGAATCGCTTGCGTCCACCGTAGCGTGCTTGCAGCTTGGGCAGGTTGGTCATGGGCATGTCCTTTTCCGAGCGCCGGGTCACGAGGCAGTTGAGATCCGCGTTCTTGTGCATGGACGCCGCCCTACCGAGGAGTCTTGTACTGGAACTTCGTTGGCAGATAGATCCCGATGCCGACGGAGAACATGACGTTGTTCACCAGCGCCGATTGCGCGTGTGCCTTCGCGTCCGCCACCGTCGAGTACGTGTTTGGCTTCGGCTCGAACTTGTCGGGCAGGATGTAGTCGCGCAGCCCGAAGTTGACCGTCATCCAGTCGAGCAGGAAGAACCGGCTTCCGAGCCCCACGTTGGGGGTCAGGTCGGTGTTGGTGAAAGCGACCGCATCGTTGGCCGGGTCGCGCGCGATGACCTTGGTCCAGGTCACGCCGATGCCGGCGGAGGCCCAGATCTCCCAGCTGACGATCGACTTGAAGAAGGCGAACTTGCCGTAGACCGGGACGTACCCGAAGTTCAGGGCCCCGCCGTAGAGGTACTGGTTCAGCGTGGGAGCCAGGTTGAACTCGCTCCCCAGGAGCTCTTCCTCGTTGGTGAGCTGGTGGATGTAGTACTGACCCTCCAGCCCGACCCAGAAGACGTCGGTCAGGAAGTAGTTGATGTCCCCCCCCACCACGTAGTGGCGGATGAGGTTGTCGTTGATCGTGATCCCGGTGAAGGGCTGTAGCTCGAGCCGCCCGCCCTTCAAGAAGGCCTTGCGGGGGATGACCACGATGTCGTTCCAGCTCAAGGTCGTGGTCTTGACGGTCGCCTTGGCGCCGCCGACGTCTTCCTCGACCTTGCCAGGCTGGGCTTCTTCGCCCTCCAGGCTCTCGCTGGGTGCAGCCGAGTCCTTGCCGCCGGCCGCGCTCTGGTCTGTGGCGCCTGCTTGATCGCCAGCGGGTGCGTCACCAGCTTGTGCGACGTCGCCGCTGCTGTCCGTTCCCGTATCCGTCCCTGCCTTCCCGCCGCCGCCCTTCTTCGCGTGCCCCGTTGCGGCCCATCCGACCAGGGCTGCGCATACGAGTAGGCTGATGGCCGGTCGCTTCATGATCCCTCGCTGTCTCTGGGGGTGGGGAAAACCGCCGAAGGGGCTAAAAGCCAAAAAATTTCAAACACTTACGGCCCGGCTCGGAATTTCGCGCACTATAGCATGCGTAAAATTTTCCAAGCAACTAAAATTGCTGAGCTGCGGTGCGGTGCACTGGCGGATCGCCCCGCGAAACTAGCTGGTTTCGAGCGGGGCGAAAAGTGCCTCAACAAACTCAGCGGGATCGAAGGGGCGGAGGTCGTCGACGCTCTCGCCGACCCCGACGTACCGGACCGGAATCTTGAGCTGATCGGCGATGCCCAGGATGACGCCGCCCTTGGCCGTGCCGTCCAGCTTGGTCAGCACGATTCCGGAAACGGCCATCACCTCCGTGAAGATCTGAGCCTGGGCGATCGCGTTCTGGCCGCTGGTCGAGTCGATGACCAGCCAGGTCTCGTGCGGGGCGCCCGGCGCCGCTTTGCCGAGCACGCGGCGCACCTTCTGGAGCTCTTGCATCAGGTCGGTCTTGGTGTGCAGGCGGCCGGCGGTGTCGGCGATGGCGACGTCGTAGCCCTCGGTCGCGGCCTTCTTGACGCCGTCGAAGATCACGGACGAGGGATCGGCCCCCTCCTTGCCGCGCACGATGGAGGCGCCGGTCCGGCCCGCCCAGATCTCCAGCTGCTCGGCCGCGGCGGCGCGGAACGTGTCGCCGGCCGCCAGCATGACCTTCTTGCCGTCGGCGGCCAGCTTGGCCGACAGCTTCCCGATGGTCGTCGTCTTGCCGCTGCCGTTGACGCCGATGATCAGCAGCACGAACGGCTTGGCGGCGCCGAAGTCGATCTCCGGCGCGGGCAGCGACAGCATCTCCGTGCTGCGGCGGCGCAGGAAGGCCCAGACGGCGTCGGGATCCTTGAGCTCGCTGCGCGACAGCGAGGTGCGGATCTCCTCGAGCAGGCTCTGGCTGGTGCGCACGCCGATGTCGGCGGTCAGCAGGACCTTCTCGATCTCGTCGACGATCGAGGGGTCCAGCTGCTTCCGGCCCGAGAAGATGGCGCCCAGCCGGGCGACGAACCCCGACCGGGTGCGCGCCAGGCCGGGGGCCAGCGCGCTCGCCTCGCGCCGTTTGGGCGCGGGCGCGGGAACGGGCTCGGGCTGGGGCGCCGGGGCGGGGAACGGGATCACCTGCGCGGAGCGCGGCTCGGGCTCCGGGGCGGGGGAGGGGGGCGGTGTCGGACGCGCTTCGGGCGCGCGCGCCGGGGCGGCGCCGCTGGCGCGGGCCGGCGCCGGCCGCCCGCGCTCTTCACGCGGCTCGGCGGGGCGCTCCTGCTCGGCTTCCGGCTCGGGCGCCTGCCTGGCGGCGCGCTCCTCGGCGAGCGCGGGCGGTCCCTCGCCCGCCTCTTCGATCTGACGGCGGCGTGCGGCGCGCGCGCGGCGGACGAACAGCACGCCCAGCGTCCCGGTCACGCCCAGGCCGCCGACCACACCGATCAGCTCGTAGAGCTCGGTGGGGCTGAGATGAATTGATGAGAGGTCCATCGAGGGGGTGGGAGATTATCACGAAACGTGCGCGTCCCGACGCGGCGCCCGCGCAGCGTTTGGCGCCGGTTTCGGCCCAGGAATTTGCGCATTCGCGACAGAAGCGCGACGCTGGTAGACGCTGTTTACAGAACACCCGCTCGGGTGCTACAAAGGTTTCGCTGCCGTGACCATACATCTCACGTATGGCCGCGACCCAACGGGGCCCTGACCCAACGCGGAGGTGAGTTTGAAGATCAAGCGGATCGACATCTGCGGGTTCAAGTCGTTCGTCGACAAGACCAGCATCAGCTTTCCCGACCCCATCACCTCGATCGTCGGCCCGAACGGCTGCGGGAAGTCGAACGTGGTGGATGCGATCCGCTGGGTCATGGGCGAGCAGTCGGCCAAGCACCTGCGCGGCCGGGCGATGGAGGACGTGATCTTCGCCGGCTCGGAGAGCCGCGGGCCCGCCGGATTCGCCGAGGTGTCGCTGACGTTCGATGCGCTCGGCCTGGGCGCCGACGCGGCGCCGGGCGGCGTCCCGTGGGGCATCGCGGCCCCCGAGGACATCGTCGTCACGCGCCGGCTGTACCGCGACGGCGAGAGCGAGTACCTGCTGAACGGCGTCCCCTCGCGCCTGCGTGACGTGGTCGAGTTCTTCCTGGGCACCGGCGTCGGGTCGAAGGCCTACGCCATCATCGAGCAGGGGCGCATCGGTTTCATCGTGTCGTCGCGGGCCGAGGATCGCCGCGGCCTGATCGACGAGGCGGCCGGCATCACGCGCTACAAGGCCAAGAAGAAGGCGGCCGAGAAGCGGATGGACTCGACGCGCCAGCACCTGTTGCGGGTCTCCGACGTGGTCACCGAGATCGAGGGGCGCCTGCGCTCGCTGCGGCTGGCGGCCCAGAAGGCCGAACGCTACAAGCGCTACAAGTCCGAGCTGCGCGACCTGGACCTCTGGTCGTCGGCGCAGCGCTACCTGGGGCACCTGGCCGACGAGAAGTCGGCCAACGCCGAGCTGGCGGAGGTGCGCGAGCTGCACGACAATCAGGCCACCACGCTGGCCGCCGAGGAGGCCGCGGTCGAAGTTCAGCGCCTGGCGACGTCCGAGGAGGCCGCCGAGCTGGCGACCGCCAAGGACAACCTGTTCGCGCTCTCGAACCGGGCGCAGCTGGGGATGCAGCGGGCTGCGCACCACGAGTCCGAGGCCAGCGGCCTGCGGGCGCGGGCGGCCGCGGCGACGCAGGAGTCGCAGGAGCTGCGGGCGCGGGCGGTCGTGCGCGCCGGCGACATCGACGAGATCCGCAACCGTCTGACCGAGATCGAGTCGGACGCCGAACGGCGCGGGCAGGAGCACGACGAAGAGGCGGCGGTGCAAGAGAACCGCCGCCAGAGTCTGTCCGAGGCGCGCCGCGCGCTGGAGGCGGCACTGGGCGAGATGGGCTCCGCGACGGCGCGGATCGCGCGCATCGAGGCCGAGCGCGCGGCCGCCGAGAACCGGCGCGAGGACCTGCGAGGCCGGCTGGGCGGGCTGGCCGGTGAGGACGGCGCGGCCTCCGAGCGGCTGGCGGCGCTGGTCGCCGAGCAGACCGCGCTGCAGGAGCAGGTCGACGAGATCGCGGTGCGGGTCGAGGTGGCCCGCCAGCGCGTCACCGACGACGAGGCGGCGCTGGCCGCCGTGCGCGCCGAGCTGGGGCGCGGCGAGCTGGAGCTGGAGACGCTGCGCGAGGAGGGGCACCGGCGCCGCTCCCGGCTCGCCTCGCTCAAGGAGATCCAGGAGCGCTACGAGCGCTTCCAGAGCGGCGTGCGCGCGATCATGCGCGAGCACCAGCAGGGGCAGGGGACGCGCGGGATCGAGGGGCTGGTCGCCGACATCATGCGTCCGCCTCCCGAGTTGGAGACGGCGGTCGAGGCGGTGCTGGGCGAGCGGCTCGGCAACGTGATCGTCGAGTCGCACGAGGCCGGGGTCGAGGCGATCCAGTTCCTCAAGCGCAAGAGCGAGGGACGATCCTCGTTCATCCCGCGGGCGCTGCGCGCGTCCGGATCCGGCGTCGAGGCGGCCGGCCAGGTGGTCTACGACGCGACCGCCGAGGCGCCCCCGCTGGTCGATCCGGCGGTGGTGTCGGAGGTCTGGCCGCAGGCGGAGGGCGTTCGCGGGCGGATGCTCGACCTCATCGGCTACGACCAGAAGTACGACGCGGTCGCCACCTACCTGCTGGGCGACGTGCTGGTGGTCGAGGACCTGGAGAAGGCGCTGGCGCTGTGGCGCGAGACGCGCACCGACAAGACCATCGTCACCCTGGAAGGGGAGGTGATCGACCCGCACGGCGTCGTGACGGGCGGCTCGCGCGAGTCCGCGCTGGCCGGCGTTCTGGAGCAGAAGCGCGAGATCCGCGAGCTGGAGGCCGTGATGGAGCGGCTGGACGCCGACGTCGAGGCGGCGCTGGCCAGGCACGTCGAGCGCAAGCAGACGGCCGCCGATCTGACCCGGTCGCGCGACGAGGCGGCGGCCGCGCTGCGCAGCGACGAGATGGCGCTCCTGGGCCAGCGCAAGGATCTCGAGCGCCTGGTCGACGAGCGGCGGCGGCTGGAGTCGCGGCGGTCGGCGCTGGCGGTCCAGGCGCTGGACCTGGCGCGCGCCGCCGACGAGAACGACGCACGCGTCACGAAGGCCGTCACCGAGCTGGAGACGGTCCGGGCCGCGCAGGAAGAGGCCGAGCACCGCGCGGGCGAGCTGCGCATCCAGACCGTGGGGCTGGCCGACGAGGTCGACCGCGGGGTCGGCCTGCTGACCACGCTGAAGATCGCGGCCACGCAGGCCACCGAGCGACGGCAGAACGCCCGGCAGACCCTGGATCGCCTGCTCACCGATCAGTCGCAGGACGAGGCCCGGGCGGCCCGCCTGGAGGCGTCGGCCCAGGAGGATCTGGCCCGCGGCGAGGCGCTGGCCGCCCAGGTGGCCGAGCTGCGCGGCGAGGCCGAGCTGGCGCAGGCGGAAGCCGAGGCGATGGCGCGCGCGCACGGCGAACGCCAGAGCGCCCTCGAGGCGCAGACTTCGGCCCTGGCTGCCCGCGAGGCCGACCTGCGCGCCGCGCGCGCCGAGGTCTCGCGGCTGTCTCAGCTCGCCTCCCGGCTGGAGCTGCGCGCGCAGGAGGCGGGCATGCGCCGGGCCGGCATCGAGGAGCAGATCGCCGACCGGTACCGCGACGTCCAGCTGGGGCTGGTGGTCTGCGACTACCACCTGCGGCCGCTGTTCGGCCCGAAGGAAGACCAGCGCGCCACCGAGCTGCGGGGGCTGATCGAGCGCATGGGCGAGATCAACCTGACGGCCATCGAGGAGTCGGAGGAGCTGCAGAAGCGGTTCGACTTCCTGACCACCCAGCGGGCCGATCTGGAGTCGGCGGTTGCGCAGCTCGAGGCGGCGATCGAGAAGATCAACAAGGCCTCGCGCAAGCGGTTCCGCGAGACCTTCGACGCCGTCAACGCCGAGTTTCAGGCCATCTTCCCGCGCCTGTTCGGCGGCGGGCGGGCCCATCTGGCGCTGACCGACGAGAACGACATGCTGGAGACCGGGATCGAGATCGTCGCGAACCCGCCGGGCAAGAAGGTCAGCCAGAACATCGAGCTGCTCTCGGGCGGCGAGAAGGCGCTGACCGCCGTGTCGCTGCTGTTCGCCATCTTCCTGATCAAGCCGTCGCCCTTCTGCGTCCTGGACGAGGTCGACGCCCCGCTGGACGAGGCCAACGTGGCACGGTTCAACCAGATGGTGCGCGAGATGACCGACCGCTCGCAGTTCATCATCATCACGCACAACCGGCGGACGATGGAGATCGCCGATCGCCTGTGCGGCGTGACCATGGAAGAGCCAGGCGTGTCGAAGCTGGTCGCCGTGAACCTGCGGAGCGGCGGGAGCACGCGCGTGGGCGGCGCCCGCGTCATCACCGAGCCCGCCCCGGCGCAGGCGTGAGAAGACGGCCTCGGGCCTGGGACCTCGGGCTCAGATCCGGCCCCGAGGCCCGACTCAGGCCCTCTGCATGATTGACGCTGCTCCCACGCTCTCCTAGAATCCGCGCTGAAATCGATGGCCACTTACATCACCGAGGAATGCATCAACTGCGGCGCCTGCGAGCCGGAGTGCCCCAACGAGGCGATCAGCGAGGGTGACGACATCTACGTCATCGACCCCAAGCTCTGCACGGAGTGCGTGGGCTTTCACGATCACGAGGCCTGCCAGGCCGTCTGCCCGGTCGAGTGCTGCCTGCCGGATCCGAAGAACGTCGAGACCGAGGAGGCGCTGATCACCCGCGCCAAGACGCTGCACCCCGACAAGACGTTCGGCGACGGTTATCCGTCACGCTTCCGCAAGAACGGCTAGTCGCGACCGAAGGCAGGCGTTGCCGACCGGCTTGATTGTCGCGATCGACGGCCCGGCCGGTGCCGGGAAGTCGACCGCGGCACGGCTGCTGGCGGCTCGCCTGGGCTACGCCTTGCTGGACACCGGCGCCATCTACCGGACGATGGCGCTGAGGGCCCGGGAGGGGGGAATCTCCTGGGAGGACGGGCCGGCCGTCGCCCGGCTGGCGGACCAGCTGGAGCTGTCGTTCCGCCTGGCCGGGGCGGTGAACCACGTGTTCGCCAACGGCGAGGACGTGAC
>Ga0335083_10002932_pt1 | contig 22297 bp, 18 predicted proteins | sample Lox_Sample_42_FD_206716 | JGI IMG/M metagenome (GOLD analysis project Ga0335083, IMG submission 206716) | Soil microbial communities from Loxahatchee National Wildlife Refuge, Florida, United States - Lox_Sample_4.2 | ecosystem: Environmental > Terrestrial > Soil > Wetlands | place: USA...
ATCTACGCCGGGGTTGCGCACCTTGCGAATCGCACGCGGCCCGAGGGGAATAACCGCCGCGCGCCGGCGTACTCCCCTTCGACACCGCACGCGAGCAGGCGCTCGCCGGGTCGAAAGGAGCCTCGCCATGAGAGCTGTCCCCTCGTCGTCTCGCACGCTGCGGTCCGCGCTCGCGATCCTCGCGGCCGGCGCCGTTCTCGCTTCACCCGCCCGCGCCCAGTGGCTCGGGAGCACCTGGGTCGACGGCCAGCTCGTGGACGTCCAGGTGCGCGTCGAGGGTCGCGCTGCGCCACTCTTCGATTCGCCCTCCGGCGATTCGCGCCGCTACCTCGAGGCTGTCGCTGGGCGCGGCTACACGATCGCCCTGCGCAACAACACGGCGCAGCGCGTGGGGGTCCTCGTCGCGGTCGACGGCCTGAACGTCGTCACCGGGCAGCGCACGAGCCAGTCGTCCGACGAGGCGATGTACGTGCTCGGTCCTTGGCAGAGCACCGAGATCCGCGGCTGGCGCACGTCGCTCGACGACGTTCGTCGCTTCGTCTTCGTCGACGAGGCGCACTCGTACGCCGGGCGCACGGATCAGGCGAACGGCGACATGGGCTGGATTCGCGTGACCGCGTTCCGCGAGACGCTGCCGTGGTGGATCCGGCCCATGCCCGATCCGGACCCCGCTCGCGACGAGCGGCGCTCGAACGCGGCGCCGCCGCAGGGCGCGCCGCAGGGCGCGGACGCGCCGGCCGCACCGCGGGCCGAAGCGATCGGGCCGCTCGCGAGTCCACGCGCGACGCTGCAGGACGACGGCGAAGCGAAGAAGGACGGCTCGGGCGGCGCGATGGGTGAAGCGTTCCCCGGCACCGGCTGGGGCGGCCGGCGCGAGGATCGCGTCCGCGAGGTCCGCTTCACCGCCGAGCGCTGCACGACCGACCGGATCGTGCTGCGCTACGAGTACGCTTCGGGACTGCGGGCGCTCGGCATCCTTCCCGATCGCGACCGACTGCTGGATCGTGACCTCGGCGTGCTCGGCTTCGCCCAGCCGCCGCGCTGGTGACGGGACGCGCGGCCGCCGCGTCGTGCGAAGCGTCGAACCGGAGCTAATCGGGAAGTGAGAGCAGGAACTCGCGCACGACGCGATTGAAGCTCGCCGGATCCTCGAGCGAAGGCAGGTGTCCGAGGCCGGCGAGCTTCACCGTGCGGGCGCCTGCGATCTCGCGCCCCAGGATCTCCGCGATCGCCTGCATGTCCTCGACGTCGCGCTCGCCGACGATCACCAGCGTCGGCGCCGCGATCGCACCAAGGCGCTCGCGCGCGGGCGGCACGAGCGGGCGCCCGAGGTCGGGCTCGTTCCAGCGCGCACCGTCCTCGGGCCTCACGATCGCGCGCAGGCGCGTTTCGCCGTCCGGCAGCGCGCGCATCCCGGCGAAGAGCGGCGTCGCGAGGTACGCCTCGGTCGCGGCCGCCGCACCCTGCTCGGCCGCGATGCGGGCGAGCGAACCGAGCGTCGCCGCGAAGGCGGGCGACCAGCGGTGGCCGCCGAGCGAGCTGCCCGCCACGATCAGCGCGCGCACCCTCCGCGGATGCTGCACTGCGAAGTTGATCGCGGCGCCGCCGCCCATCGAGCAACCGATCAGCACGGCGCGCTCGAGCCCGAGATGATCGAGCAGTCGCGCGAGGTCGTCCGCGTGCGAGTACGCGTTCGTGCCGGACGGTGAATCGCCCTGGCCGCGCAGGTCGTACGCGATCACGCGGAAACCGGACGCGAACGCCTCGATCTGCGGCTGCCACATCCGACGCCCGAGCCCGCGGCCGTGGAGCAGCACGACGGCCGGGCCCTCGCCCGCGACCTCGAAGTGGAGCCGGGTGCCCTCGACGGGCGCGAGGCCCGCGATCGTTCGCATACCCTTCCTCCGGTGTTCGACCGCCGTGCAGACTGCACGATCGCAGGGCCGCGCGAAAGGCCGCCCCGAGCGGGGCATCGGCTGTACGAGCCGGTGCGAAAACGTCAGGCCGCCCGGCGACGTATCGTGGGCGCGACGGGCGAACACTCGCACGCCCAGTGGCTTGGCGGGGTGCGCCGCCACCCCCGGCCCGGGCACCCGGCTTGCACGGGATGCCGGGCGTTGCCGCGGGATGCGCGGCCACTCGAACTCCGATCGCCCCGATGCCGCACCCGGAGACCCCCATGAAGCGCAGCTCCCGACTTACTTCCTTGCTGGCCCTCGCCGCGCTCGCCGCGGTCGCGGGCTGCAGCAAGAGCACCAGCACCGTCACGCCCACCGCCAATCTTTCGCAGACCGACTCCGACGATATCGCCCAGCAGGTGGGCGCGGACGTCGCCGGTCAGTCGAACGCCGCGGTCGGTGCGAGCTCCGCCCGCCCGTCGTTCTCGAGCCCGCAGGGCGCCTCCGCGCAGGCCGTGCTCGGCGACACGACGTTCACCGCCGGCGGGATCACGTGGACGCTCTCGCGCACGTGGTACGACGCGGGCGGCAACGCGCAGGCCGGCTACAACCCGGTGACGACCGTGCGCATGATCGCCAGCGCGCGGGGCACGGGCGCGGTCAGCGGCACGAGCTTCTCGGCGAGCTTCGGCGGCTACGGCCTGCTCGACGTGAACGGCGTCGCCGCGGCGCAGGACACGCTGCTCACGCAGGCCACGCACGCCGACACCCTGCAGAGCGCGTTCACCTCGCTGAGCGGCGTCTCGCGCCAGTTCTACTGCCAGCAGTCGTCCAACTGGGTCGACGTGCGGCAGCTCAAGCCCGTGAGCAGCAACCCGTGGCCGCTCTCCGGCACCGCGACGTTCCAGGTCGACGCCGACCGGCTGCGCAGCTCCAATCGCGGCGACGTCGAGGCGCACCTCGCGGCCACGGTCGTCGTCACGTTCAACGGCACGCGCTACCCGACGGTCAGCGTGGACGGCAAGTACCGCTACCAGCTCGATCTCATGACCGGCGCCGTCGCGCACGCCTGAGCCCTCGAGCGTCGACGACGGGGCCCGCGGGGTCGCACCCCGCGGGCCTTCGCGTGCCGGCCGATGGTCCGCGCCTCAGCCGCCCGTGCGTTCCGGTTCGCGCACCTGGACGAACTCGAAGCCGAATCGGCCCTTGATACAGAGGTGCCCGTTCGTCACGTCGTGGTCGAGCGGCGAGGTGACCTTGACGATCGTGTTGTCCTGCACGTGCAGCTCGAGGTTGCAGCCGACGCCGCAGTACGTGCAGATGGTGCGCGTCACCGACTGCTTCGACTCGTCCCAGCGCCCGGCGACGCGCAGGTCGTGCTCGCTCTTCGGCATGAGCGCGCCGGTCGGGCAGACGCCGATGCAGTTGCCGCAATAGACGCACGCCGAATCCGTGAGCGGCACCGCGTACTCGGTCGAGATGCGCGCGTCGAAGCCGCGGCCGGCGACGGTGATCGCGAACGTGTTCTGCGCGTCCTCGCCGCAGGCCTCGACGCACTTGTAGCAGAGGATGCAGCGCGAGTAGTCGCGCACGTAGAGTTCGTTGTCGATCTTGACCGGCTGGTGCACGGTCTCGGCGCGATCGCCGCGCGAGGCGTGATGGTGCCCGGCGTGCGCGCCGTCGCGCACGCCTTCCGGCGCCGGCGCGGCGGGCGGGCCGAAACGTGCGGGATCGGCGCCGTAGCGCGCGAGCCAGCCGCGCACCTCGGGCCCCGCCAGCGAGAGGTCCGCCGACGAGGCGAGCATCTCGAGCACGAGCTTGCGCGAGTGCCTCACGCGCTCGCTGTCGGTGCGGACGACCATGCCCTCCTCGGCGCGCCGCGAACAGGACGGCACGAGCGCGCGCGAGCCCTCGAGTTCGACCACGCAGACGCGGCAGGCGTTGACCGGCGTCAGGTTCTCGAGGTAGCAGAGCGTCGGCGTGTCGATCGCGACGGCGCGCAGCGCCTGGAGCAGCGTCGCGCCCTCGCGCACGTGCACGGGCCGGCCGTCGACCGTGATCGTCACGGTCTTCGCTGCGCCGGGCCCCGGGACCGCCGGCGCGCTCACGGGCGCGCTCCGCTGAAGAGCCCGAGCCGGTCGACCGCCGAGCGCACCGCGATCGCGGCCGTCTGTCCGAGCCCGCAGATCGACGCGTCGCGCATCGCGCGGTCGAGCTCGGCGAGGAGCACCGTTTCCGCGCCGCGGTCGGCGCGCCCGGCCGCGAGACGCCGCAACGACTCCTCCTGACGCACGGTTCCGACGCGGCACGGCACGCACTGGCCGCACGACTCGTCGCGGAAGAAGCGCGCGATGCGCAGCACGATGGCCTCCAGGTCGACGCGATCGTCGAACACGAGCACGACGCCCGATCCGAGCGAGGCGCCGTGCGCCCGCGTGCCCTCGAGCGTGAGCGGCATGTCGAGCTGTTCCGCGGTGACGAACGAGCCCGAGGCGCCGCCGATCAGCGCGGCGCGCAGCGGCCGCCCGCCGCGCACGCCCCCTGCGCGCTCGAGCAGCGCGCGCAGCGTCACACCGAAGGCCACCTCGTAGAGCCCCGGGCGCTCGACGCAGCCGGAGACGCACAGCAGCTTCGGGCCCCTCGAGCCCTCGGTGCCAACCGACGCGAACGCCTCGCCGCCCTCGGCGAGCACGAGCAGCACGTTGGCGAGCGTCTCCACGTTGTTGATCGCGGTGGGCTTGCCGAACAGCCCCTCGCTCACCGGAAACGGCGGCTTGTTGCGCGGCTCGCCGCGATAGCCCTCGATCGAGTTGAAGAGCGCGGTCTCCTCGCCGCAGATGTACGCGCCCGCGCCCCGGCGCAGCTCGACGTCGAAGTGGAACCCCGCGCGCCCCAGGACATCGCGTCCGAGCAGACCCGCCTGTCGGGCGCGGGCGATCGCACCGGCGAGCCGCTGGTGTGCCTCGGGGTACTCGCCGCGGATGTAGATCCAGCCCTGATCGGCACCGACGGCGAAGCCGGCGATGGTGAGCGCCTCGACGACCGCAAACGGATCGTCCTCCATGAGCACGCGGTCCTTGAACGTGCCGGGCTCGGATTCGTCGGCGTTGCAGACGACGTAGCGCGGGCGCGCGGCGGCGCCCGCGACGGCGCGCCACTTGACGTCGGTCGGGAACGCCGCGCCACCGCGGCCCACGAGCCTGGCCGCGACGACCTCGTGGATCACGCCCTCGGGACCGATCTCGAGCGCGCGCGCGAGCGCGCGATAGCCGCCGTGGCGGCGGTAATCCTCGAGGCTCGAGGGATCGGCGACGCCGACGCGCGCGAGCAGGCGGAGCGACGTCTCGCCCTGCTGCGGCAACGCGCGCGCCGCCCGGGGCTCGACGGGCCGCCCCGCGAGCGCGTCCGCGACCGCACCGGCGTCGGCGGGCGCCATCGTTGCGTGCTCGCGTCCCGCGCCGGCGCGCTGGATGAGCGCGGCGGGTGCCAGCTCGCAGAGCCCGAGGCACGGGCTCCGCTTCCATGTCGCCCCGCCACCCGCGCACGGCCGGCCCTCGGGCCCGTGCGCGCGCTCGCACGCCGCGATCAGCTCGCTCGCGCCGCGCGTCGTGCAGGCGATGTCGTCGCACAGGTGGACGACCGTGGGCGGCGTCGCCTCGAGATCGAAGAGCGCGTAGAACGACGCCACGCCGTAGATGTCCGCTGGCGGCACCGTGAGCCGCTGCGCCAGGTAGTTGACCGCGCCCGGGCTCAGCCAGCCCACGCGATCGCGCAGCGCGTGGAGCGCGGGGAGCAGCAGGTGGCGCCGGGCACGCGCCGCGTGCCCGCCGTGCGCGACGTGCGCCTCGCCGCCGCTCGCGCGGGCGCCGCCCTCCCAGCGCGTCGCGGGCGGACCGAGGAGCGAATCGAGCGCGTCGCGCTCGTCCTCCGTGGCGAGCGCGTCGGTGAGGTGGAGGTCCACGTCAGGCGTCCCCGGCCGCGCCGCCGCCCGCCGCGTGCGCCGCGGCGCCGAGCGCGGCGTGCGGCCGCAGCGGCGCGCGCTCGACCCGGATCGCGGTCGCCTTGAACTCGGCGGTGCCCGAGCGCGGATCCGTCGCGTCGACGGTCAGCACGTTCGTATCGGCGCGATCCGGCGCGTGGAGCGTCATGAATGCGAGGCCCTCGCGCAGCGTGGGATCGATCGCGGTCTCGGTCTCGAGCGCGCCGCGGCGCGAGCGCACGATCACGCGATCGCCCGAACGCAGCCCCAGTCGCTGGGCGTCCTCCGGCGAGAGGAAGAGCGGGTGGTCGCGCCGCAGCGGCGAAGCGTACGCGCGCGTCTGGACGCCGGTGTTGAACGAGTCGAGCCGGCGACCCGTCGTGAGCCGCAACGGGTACTCGTCGTCGAGCGTGTCGACCGGCGGATCGTCGAGCACCACGCTGAAGGGCGCGGCCGGGCCGCGTTTCGCGGGCTCGCTCTCCCACAACCGGCCGTGCAGGAACGAGGAGCCGTCGCTCGTCTCGTCGGGACACGGCCACGCGATGCCGCCCTTTTCCTCGAGCCGCTTCCAGCTCATGCCGCCGTGCATCGGCGAGAGCGAGCGCAGCTCGTCCCAGAGCTGCTCGGGGCCCGGCGCGCCCCAGTCGCGGCCCATGCGCCGCGCCACCTCGGCGATGATCCACGTGTCGTCGCGCGCGCCCGAGGGTGGATCGAGCGCCTTGCGCACGCGCTGCACGCGCCGTTCGCTCGACGTCACGGTGCCCTCGGACTCGCACCACGTCGCGGTCGCGGGGAAGACGACGTGCGCGAGCTCGGCGGTGCGCGTGAGCACGAGGTCGGAGACGACGAGATGCTCGAGGCCCGCGAGCAGCCGGCGGGTGCGGTGCACGTCGGCCTCGGACTGCGCGGGGTTCTCGCCGATCACCCACGCGCTGCGCAGCTCGCCGTGCTCCATCGCCTCGAACATCGCGGTCAGGTGCCAGCCGTACCGGGGCACGATCGTGCAGTTCCACGCCGTCCCGAACTTCGCGCGCGCGTCGGCGTCGAGCTCGATGTCCTGGAAGCCCGGCAGCTTGTTCGGGATCGCGCCCATGTCGCCCCCACCCTGCACGTTGTTCTGGCCGCGCAGCGGCTGGAGTCCCGAGCCCCAGCGGCCGACGTGGCCGGTGAGGAGCGCGAGGTTGATGAGTGCGACCACGTTGTCGACCGCGTTGTGGTGCTCGGTGATGCCGAGCGTCCAGCACAGCTGCGCCTGCGGCGCCCTGGCATACGCGTGTGCGAGCTCGCGGATCGCCTCGGCGGGCACGCCGGTCACGCGTGCGCCACGCTCGAGCGTCCACTCCTGAACGGAGTCGCGGTACGCCTCGAAGCCCGTCGTGCCGAGCGCGATGAACTCGCGGTGTTCGAGCCCCGCCGCGAGGATCTCGCGCGCGATCGTGTTCGAGAGCGCGATGTCGGTGCCGATGTCGAGTCCGAGCCACGCGTCCGCCCACTCGGCGGACGTGGTGCGCCGCGGATCGACCACGAACAGTCGTGCGCCCCGGTGCACTCCCTTCAGGACGTGGTGGAAGAAGATGGGGTGCGCCTCGCGCGCGTTCGAGCCCCAGAGAACGATGACGTCCGCTTCCTCGACTTCACGGTACGAGCTGGTGCCACCGCCCGCACCGAACACCGTCGCCAGACCGACGACGCTGGGAGCGTGTCAGGTGCGATTGCACGAATCGACGTTGTTCGTGCCCATCACCTGGCGCGCGAACTTCTGGGACGCGTAGTTCATCTCGTTCGTGGCCTTCGAGCAGCTGAAGAGCCCGAACGCCTGGGGCCCGCGTGCACGGGCGGCCTCGAAACCGGCTGCGGCGCGTGCGAGCGCCTCCTCCCAGCTCGCGGGACGCAGGCGGCCGTCCTCGCGCACGAGAGGCGTGGTGAGACGAGCGTGACTCACGGACATCACCTCCTTCAGGCGAAGCGATTCGACGGGAGTCCGCCCGGCATATTAGCGCGGCGATCCGCGCGGCACTACCTCACCACACACGCCCTCGCGACGAGCGACTGCCCGCCCTGGCTCAGGCGGATGAAGTAGAGGCCCGGCCGGATACCCGCCGGATCGAGCCGCACCTGCATCTCGCCGGGGCCCGCGCCGTCGAGCTCGCGCGCGAACACGCGGCGGCCGTTCAGGTCGAGCAGTTCGAGCCGCGCGGGTGCGGCGCTCGGCAGGCTCAGCTCGACGAAGAGCGGTCCGGTCGCCGGGTTGGGACGCAGACCTTCGAGCGCGAAGCGCGCCGATGCGGGCACCGTGACCCACGTTTCGGCGGTCGTCTGCACCGAGGCCCCCGAGGCGTAGGCGAGCCGGTAATCGTAGCGCTGCCCGGCCGTCACGTCGCGATCGGTGTAGAGCGCGTGACCCGAACCGTCCGCGTGCACGCTGCCGATCGCCCCCCACCCGGAGCTCGCCGTCCGCCGCTCGACCGTGGCGGTGAAGCCCACGTCGGCCGTGAACCAGTCGAGCGTGACCTGGTCCGGCTGCGCCGAGGCGGTCGCGAGCGCGACCTCCGCCGCGGTGGGGAACGCGAACGACTGGTTGAGCAGCACGCTGACGTCGTTGTTGTAGTAGTGCGCCGCGACGATGTCCGGGCGGCCGTCGCCGTTCACGTCGCCGATCGCGACCGCGTCGAGCGAGCCGTCCGTCGTCGACGTCGGGCCCGGCGTGCCGTAGCCGATGCGGGTGCCGAACCCTCCGCCGATGTTGAGCAGCACCGACACCGTGCCGTAGTCGTAGTCGGCGACCGCGAGATCGGGCCTGCCGTCGCCGTCGAGGTCCGCGAGCGCGAGCCCGGCCGAGCGCGCGCCGCCATCGAAGTCCTGGTGCGCGCCGAACGTGCCGTCGCCGTGGCCGAAGAGCAGCGAGGCCGAGGGCGGCGAGAGCTCGTCGTTCGCGGTCATGATGTCGGCGCGGCCGTCACCGTTCACGTCGCCGACCAGCGCGGCCACCGCGGGCGCGCCCGTCGGGAGGTCCGTCGAGGCGCCAAACGTGCCGTCGCCCGCGCCGAGCAGCACCGAGACCACGGTCGGAAACAGGCTCGGCACGACGACGTCCGGAATGCCGTCGCCGTTCACGTCGGCAATCGTGATCGCTTCGGGAAGTCCGCCGGTCGGGTACTCGGCGTGCGCGGCGAACGTGCCGTCGCCGTGCCCGAGCAGGACCGAGACGGAGTTGGCGCCGTTGTTCGCGAGCGCGAGGTCGGGATGGCCGTCGCCGTTCAGGTCCGCGATGGCCACCTTGATCGGGCCGGGTCCGCTCGGAATCTGCACGGGCGCGGCGAACTTGCCACTGCCGATGTTGAAGAGCACCGCGACGGTGCTCGTCCCTTCGCTCGCGACCGCGATGTCGGGCCAGCCGTCGCCGTTCAGGTCACCGACGGCGACGCCCGAGGCCGGACCACCGATCGAGTAGAGCGTCTGCGGCGCGAACGTGCCGTCGCCGTTGCCGAGCAGCACGGAGACGTCGCCGGACGTGAGGTTGGAGGTCACGGCGTCGAGCCGGCCGTCGCCGTCGAGATCGGCGAGCACGAGTGCGAGCGGCGTCGTGCCCGTGGCGAAGGTCGGGGCGTGTCCGAACGTCGCGTCGCCGTTGCCGAGCAGAACGCTGGCGGTGTTCGCGTCGAAGTTCGCCACCGCGAGGTCGGGATGGCCGTCGCCGTTCAGGTCGCCGATCACGATCGAATTCGGCCGCCCGCCCGCGCCGAACTCGGTCACCGTGTGGTAGCCGCTGACCGGGCGGAATGTGCCGTCCCCGCGACCCTTGAGCACCGAGACGCCGTTGTCGTCCGGCTCGATGGTGCTGACCGCGAGGTCGGGATGGCCGTCCCCGTTCAAGTCGCCGATCGCGACCGACTCGGGACTCTCGCCGGTCGCGTAGTCGGCGCGCGCGCCGAGCACCCCGCCCGCACCCTGCAACCACACGGAGACGTCGTCGGAGTCGAGGTTCGCGACGACGAGATCGGCGAGGCCGTCGCCGTTCAGGTCGCCGATCGCGACCGCGTCGGGCGTCGTGCCGGTCGCGTAGTTGGCGCGCGCGCCGAGCGCGCCGCCGCCGAGCCCGGGAAACACCGAAACCGAGGCGGCGGCCGAGTTCGCCACGGCGACGTCGGGCCTGCCGTCGCCGTTCAGGTCGCCGATCGCGACCGCCTCGGGCGTGGCCCCGGTCGCGTACGCGACCTGGGGCGCGAGCGTTCCGTCGCCGTTGCCGAGCAGGACCGAGATCGTGCCCGAGTTCGCGTTCGCGACGACGACGTCGGGATGTCCGTCGACGTTCAGGTCGCCGACCGCCACGGCGTACGGTCCGCTTCCGGTCGCGTAGCTGCCGCCGAGGGTGAAGGTCCCGTTGCCGTGTCCGATCAGGACCGCGACGTTGTTCGTCACGTTGTTGACCACGACGAGGTCGGGATGTCCGTCTCCGTTCAGATCCGCGACGGCGAGCGCGAACGGCCTCCCGCCCACCGCGACGTCGAGCTTCGGCCGGAACGTGCCGTCGCCGTTGCCGAGCAGGATCGTGACGGTGTTCGACGCGGAGTTGGCCACGGCCAGGTCGGGATGGCCGTCGCCGTTGAAGTCGCCGAGCGCGACGCCGTGCGGTGCATTGCCCGTGACGAACGAGTAGAACGCGGCCTGGAAGAGCGGGGCGCTCTCGAGGCGCCCGGGCGTGAAGACGGCCAGCACGAGGACGAGGCCGATGGCGGCGCCGCTGCGGCGGCTGATCTCCGCGGTCCGAGCGATTCCGTGGCGGATGCGCATGCACTGCCCCCGTCGATCTGCCCATCGCGTGTTTCCCGGCGGCACGGGCAGCGGGGGACCGTCGCGGGCTGCCAAGGGTCGGCACGGCGGGAGCGCCCGGTGAGGCGGGGGCCGAGCCCGGAACGATCGGCAGGCCGGGATACTAGCAACCGGGCCCGAACGCACGGGACGCCGTTTTTCCCGCGACGTCAATTTGGAGCGGGGCGCCCGCGGCGTCCACGAGTTCCGGCTCCGGGATCACGACGCCATCGGCCCTAGGGACCGGCGAAGCCCTTGCAAAGAAGGCCGATCGCCGCCCCGCCGAGCAGCAACCATGCGGCATTGAGGCGCGTCCGCCACAACAAGGTCGCGCTCACGAGGCCGATCAGAACGGGGAGTGCGCCGGTGAGCGCGGCGCGAGCGAGCTGGAAGGTGACGACCGCCATGAGCGCCAGCGAGCCGGCGTTGACGCCGGCGAGTGCGGCCGCCGCGAGCCGTGAGCGCCGCAGCAACGGCAGCAGCGGTCCGCTCACCGCGACGAGCGCAAACGCGGGCAGGAAGATCGCGAGCGTCGCAACCCCGGCGCCGGGCACGCCCCCCAGCAGGTAGCCGACGAACGTCGCGGTCGTGAAGACGGGGCCGGGCGTCAGCTGCCCGATCGCGACCGCATCGAGGAGCTGGCGCTCGCTCAACCATCCGAGCTTCAGCACGAGGTCCGCGCGCAGGAACGCGAGCAGCACATAGCCGCTGCCGAAGACCAGCGCGCCGATCTTGAGGAAGACTGCGAACAGCGTCGCGAACGAGAACGGAGCGGGCGAAACGAGCGTGACCGCGAACCCGGCCGACCGGGCGGCGGCAGGCGCGAACGCGGCCGGCGCTGCGGCATCGCCGGCGCGCTTCGACCGCGGGGCGAGGAGCGCCCCCGCGAGCGCACACGCCGCGAGCAGCGCGAGCGGGTCGGCGCCGAGGGCGGCGGGCACGAGCGCGAGGACCGCGAGCACCGCGAGCGCCGGGCGTGGGCATGCCGAGCGCGCGAGCCGCAGCAGCGCCTGCGCCACGATCGCAATCACGACCGGCTGGACGCCGTCGCGAATCGCCGCGGCGGCGGGCAGCGCGCCGATGCGCGCGTACCACGCGGCGAGGACGGTGACCACGAGGGCGGCTGGCAGGATGAAGCCCGCGCCAGCGGCGAGGAACCCGGGCCAGCCCGCGCGGACGTAGCCGAGGTGGATCGCGAGCTCGGTCGAGCTCGGGCCGGGCACGAGTTGCGAGGCGCCGAGCAGCTCGAGGAAGCGCTCGCGCGAAACCCACGCACGCCGAGCGACGACCTCGTCTTCCATGAGCGCGACGTGCGCCGCGGGCCCGCCGAACGCCGTCGCGCCGAGCCGGGTGAAGAGCCGTGCCACTTCGAGCGTGCGCGCGCCGCGGCTTCCGCCCGGCGGTGGCGCGTCGCGCGCCGGCGCTCCGCCCGGACGCTCAGCGCCCAACCGCGTCGTACGATCCACCCCCTCGCGCCACCGCCGACGGCGCGAGCACGACGAGCTGGCCGGCCATGAACGGCGCATGCGTCGGAAGCCTGCACGCGAGCGGATAGATGCCGGCACGTGGCGCGACGTACGTGACGCGCGTCGTCATCTGACCGGGCAGGACGACGGTGTCACCGGGCAGCGTGATCTCGTGCGCGTCGTCCTCGGGATTGACGATCGTGAGGTGCAGCGTATCGCCCTCGATCACGGTGAGCGAAGGCGGCACGAACGCGTAGACTTCCTTGTCCGCGAGAATCCCGTGCGGGGCGAAGTCGGCGTGCAGGAACGGAAAGAGGTGCTCCTGCTCGCGGACGAGCAGCGGCACGGCCGTGAGCGTGAGCTCGCGCACCTGCGGCTGGTAGCGCGCGGCCGGCGAGGGCGCGCAGCTGGCAGCAAGAAGCGCGAGCGCCCCCGCGAGCGCCGCGGCCTGGGCGTTCGCGCCCGCGCGGGCCCCGACCGGCGCGGGGCTCATCGCGAGCGCGCGGCGCGGGTGCGCCCCCCGGCTCCGCGTTTGCGGGCCGCTTTGCGGCGCGCGGCGGCCGGCCCCGCGATCGCGGCCTCGACCTCGCGCCACTCGGCGTCCGACAGCTTCACCTCGAGCGCCTTCAGGTTCTGCTCGAGCTGCTCGATCCGGCTCGCGCCGACGATCGCGCTCGAGACCACGTCGTGACGCAGCACCCATGCGATCGCGACGGGCGCAGGCTCCAGACCGCGCGCGGCGCACCACGCCCCGAAACGCTCCGCCGCGGCGACGTTCTCGGGGGTCAGCGCCTTCTCGGACTCGAGGAAGTGCGCGAAGCTGCCGGTCGCACGGCTGCCCTCGGGTCGCGCGCCGCCCGCGTACTTGTTCGTGAGCACGCCCTGCGCGAGCGGCGAGTACACGATCATGCCGATGCCGTTCTTGCGGCAGAACGCGACGTGCTCGCGCTCGACGTGGCGGTCGACGAGGTTCCAGCGCGGCTGCGACGAGATCATGCGCGTCCAGCCCTCGCGCCGCTGGATCGCCGCGACCTGCGACGCGAGCCGCGCGTCGCGATCGAAGTTCGAGAAGCCGACGTAGCGCACCTTGCCCATGCGCACGAGGTCCTCGAACGCCCGCAGCGATTCCTCGATCGGCGTCTCGGCATCGGGGCCGTGGAACTGGTAGAGGTCGATGGTGTCGATGCCGAGCCGCCTCAGGCTCTGTTCGCACGCATCGAAGATGTGCTTGCGCGAGAGCCCGCGCCCGAGCGGCCCGTCCCAGACGCGGCCCATGCACTTGGTCGCGATGACGAGCTGCTCGCGCGGCAGCTCGCGGATCGCGCCCGCGAGCGCGCGCTCGGCGGAACCGCGGACGTAGACGTCGGCCGTGTCGAACAGGTTGACACCGGCCTCGAACGCGCGACGCACGATCTGCGTCGCCTCCGCCTCACTCACCGAGCCGCCGTACGTCGTCCACGAGCCCAGCGAGATCTCCGACACCTTGAGGCCCGTGGCCCCGAGGCTGCGATAGTTCATCCCATCCCTCCGCGCGCGGCCGCTTCGGCCGCCGCCTCAAGAGAAGTCGTCGTCCACGACCCGCGGCAGCCGCCAGTACCACCACTGCGTCGCGGGCTGCCAGCGCATCCGCGTCGCGAGCGCCTCACCCCACACGCACGCTCCCGCCATTTCGGTGGCGGCCCGCAGCCGCCGGTCCGCTTCGTCGAGGCGTGCCGCCTGCGCTCCGGCCACCGCGCCCGGCACCGCCGCGGCGAGCTCGGCGATGAGCTGGCGACCGTCGAGCTCGTTCAGCCAGTCCTCGATGCCGAACGGGTAGCGCTCCCGCTCGGTCTCGCGCGCCGCCTGCTCCCAGCGCGCGATCAGTCCCTCGGTCCCGGCCTCGACGACCTCGTCCGCGAGTCCGCGCTCGCGCAGGAACACGCGCGCCGCCTCACCGGTCGTCATGAGCCGTCGTGCGGGCGAGCGAGCTGGCGCTCGAAGTAGCGCTCGCCATCGCTCGGCCGGAAGAACGTGCGGATCGTGCCGTCGGATTCGAACGCGAGGAACGCGCCGCTCGCCCGGTCGAACCGGCACGTGACGCCGTCCCCGCGCACCTCCTCGAGCACGTCGCCGCCCGCGGGCCGGTCGCGCAGCGCCTGCGCGAGGCGCAGGTAGTCGTCCGCGCTCGCGGCGTGGACCTCGGCGCCGTGCTTGGCGAAGTGCTCGGCGAGGCGCGCCCGCGATCGAAAGCCGACGGCTGCGCCGAAGCGCGGAGCCGGCGCCGACGGCGCGGCCGCGGCCGCGGCGCGCGCGGCGGGCGGCGCGCCCGCGCGCGGCGCGCGCGGCGGCGAGGCGTGCCACGCGAGGCGCACGACGACCGCGACGGCGACGAGCGCCCAGGCGATCCAGCGCAGCGGCGCAGGCGCACGAAGTGGCGGGCTCGACATGGGCGGAGACTAACCCGACCGCTCCGCCTGCGGCGAGCCCGTCGCTCGACGCCCCGTGCGACCGTCGCTCGACGAGCCGCGCGCGTCATGCCAGAGTGTACGATCATGCCGATCGAGTCGGGCAGCAGGCTCAACCACTACGAGATCCGGGGACCGATCGGCCGCGGCGCGATGGGCGAAGTCTATCGCGCGCACGATGCGCGGCTCGGCCGCGACGTCGCGATCAAGGTGCTGCCGGCCGCGTTCAGCGCCGACGCCGAGCGTCTTCGCCGCTTCGACCAGGAGGCCCGCGCCGCCGGAGCGCTCAACCACCCCAACGTCGTCGCGATCTTCGACGTGGGCACGTACGAGGGCGCGCCGTTCGTCGTGACCGAGCTGCTCGAGGGCCGCACGTTGCGCGGCCGGCTCGAGACGGGGCCGATTCCGCTCCGCAAGGCGCTCGACATCGCCGCACAGGTCGCGCGAGGCCTCGCCGCGGCGCACGCCAAGGGCATCGTCCACCGCGACCTCAAGCCCGAGAACCTGTTCGTCACCGAGGCCGGGCACGTCAAGATCCTCGACTTCGGGCTCGCGAAGCTCGTGCGCGACGAGGTCGCGGGCACGAAGGCCGGCGACTCGCTGATGTCGAACGCGCAGACCGAGGCCGGCCGCGTGCTCGGCACCGTCGGCTACATGGCGCCCGAGCAGGTGCGTGGCGAGGCGGCCGACCATCGCGCGGACATCTTCGCGCTCGGCTGCGTCGTCCACGAGATGCTGACCGGATACGCGCCATTCCACCGCGACTCGGCCGTCGAGAGCATGGCCGCGATCGTGCGCGACGACCTGCCTCCGCTCGATCCCGCGCTCGCCGCGCAGGCGCCCGGACTCGAGGGACTGCTGCGCCGCTGCGTCGAGAAGCAGCCCGGCGAGCGCTTCGAGTCGGCGCGCGACCTGGGCTGGATGCTCGAGGCGATCGAGCCATCGGTCGGCAGCGCCGCGCCGGCGTCGGTCGGCGGTTCGGAGGACGTGAGCTTCCAGCGCGTGAGTTTCCGGCGCGGGGCGATCTGGTCCGCGCGCTTCACGCCCGACGGGCACTCCGTCGTCTACAGCGCGAGCTGGGAGGGCCGGCCGCTCGAGCTCTACTGGGCGCACCTCGGCAACCCGGAGTCGCGCCAGCTGGGCTCGCGCGACACGGACCTGCTCGCGGTCTCGCCGAGCAACGAGCTCGCCGTGCTGCTGCGCACGCAGTTCGTGACCTCGTTCGACCGCCGCGGCACGCTCGCGCGCGTTCCGCCGATGGGCGGCGCGGCGCGCGAGCTGCTGCACGACGTGCACGAGGCGGACTTCAGCCGCGACGGCTCGCAGTTCGCGGTGGTGCGGAGCAAGGACGGGATGCGCCGGCTCGAGTACCCGATCGGCAACGTGCTCTACCAGACGGTCGGCTGGATCAGCCAGATCCGGCTCTCGCCCGACGGCCAGTTCATCGCGTGCGGCGACCATCCCTCGCTCGGCAACGACCGCGGCGCGATCTCCGTCGTGGACCGGCGCGGCGAACGTCGCGTGCTCTCGGACGGCTGGGGCACCCTGCGCGGGGTCGCGTGGTCGCACGACGGCCGCGAAGTGTGGTTCACCGCGGACCGCCAGGGCGCCGCGCGGGGAGTGCACGCCGTCACGCTCGACGGCAAGGTGCGGCGCGTGCTCCAGCTCGCGAGCAACATGACGATCCACGACGTCGCGGCCGACGGCCGCGTGCTGGTCGCGCACGGCACGGAGCGGGCGGGCATCAACGCGCTCGGCGCCGGTGAGACGCGCGAGCGCGACGTGTCGTGGCTCGACTGGTCGCTGCTCCAGGACTTCGCCGAGGACGGCCGCACGCTCGTCTTCGACGAGTCGGCCGAGGGCGGCGGCAACTCCGGCGCGGTGTACATCCGGACGATCGACGGCGGCGCCGCGGTGCGGCTCGGCGACGGCACGGCGCGCGGGCTCTCGCCCGACGGTCAGTGGGTGTTCGGCGTGCAGTTCGACGGCATGGCGTTCGCGCTGCCGACGGGCGCGGGCGAGCCGCGGCCGGTGCCCGCGGGCTCGCTCTACTTCCACAGCGCGGTCTGGCTGCCGGACAACCGTCACGTCGTGTGCTCGGCGCACGAGCCCGGACGGCGAATCCGGCTCCACCGCGTCGACACCGTGAGCGGCGAGGGGCAGGCGTTCAGCCCCGAGGGCGTCGACGCGTTCGAGCTGCGCATCCTGCCCGGAGGCCGCGAGGCCTCGACGCTCGGCGCCGACTTCGAACACTGGGTCTTTCCGCTCGAGGGCGAACCCCGACAGCTGAGCGTGCTCACGCGCCAGGATCGCGTCACGCACTGGTTCCCCGACGGCGAGTCCGTGCTCGTCTATCGCATGAACGAACTGCCCGCCCGGATCGAGCGCGTGGACCTGCGCTCCGGTGAGCGCACGGTCTGGCGCGACATCGCGCCTCCCGATCCGACCGGCATCTATCGCATCGGCCGGCTGCGGACGAGTCGCGACGGCGCCGCGCACGCCTACTCCTACTACATGCACCTCGTGGACCTGCACGTCGTCTCGGGGCTGCACTGAGGCGCGGCTTGGTGCGCCGCGGCGCGCCCGGTAGAGTTCACGATCGCCCCGCCTCGAGATCCGGAGAGCCCTCGCCCGTGAAACGCCTGCTCGCTTTCGTCCCGATCGTGATCGTCGTGCTGACGCTCGCTCCAGGCGGCGTCCGCGCGGCCGCGACGCCTGCGCCCGCACCGTTTCCCGAGTACCAGGCGCTGCTCGATCAGTACTGCATCCGCACCGGCGGCGGGAAGACGGCGTTCGACACCCAGTTCGACTACCAGCAGCTCTACTCCGACGAGCAGCTGTGGAAGAGCGACAAGTCGGCGCGCCTCGATCGCATCCACGCGGAGTTGACGGACGTCCGGCCCTCGACGATGTCGCCTGCCGAGCGGCTGGCGTGGGCGCTCGACACCTACAATTTCCTCGTCATCGAGCGCATCACGCGCCACCTGCTCGTCACGCACCACGTCTGGGTGCGCTTCGACCGGGTCGAGCAATTCGGCCAGCGCGAGGGCCCGTTCTTCCGCATGCCGCTCGCGACCATCGAGGGCCGCAGGTACACGCTCGAGCAGATCGAGCGCACGTTCGTCTACGGCGACACCTCCGACGCCGGGGCGCCGCGCCGCACGCCCGCGGACCCGCGGCTCTCGTGCGCGCTGTGCGGCGCGCGCCGGGGCGGTCCCCCGCTCTCGCCCCGCGAGTTCCGCGCCGACTCGCTGGAAGCCCAGCTCGACGACGCCGCCGCGCACGTGGCCGCGCTGCCGCGCTTCTTCGAGATGCCGAGCGAGCACGCCTACCGGCTCTCGCAGTGGTTCACCGAGCGGACGCCCGACTTCGGCACGGGCGATGACGGCGCGCTCGCGTTCATCGAGAAGTACGGCACGCACGAGGAGCGCCACTTCCTGCGCGACCGCAAGAAGATCTATCCCTCGAGCATGCCGGCGGTCGACGGGCGCGTGAACCAGTACGACCGCCCGAAGAACAGGCCACTGGCGCCGGACGGCAGCTAGGTTCGGTCGAAGAGCGCCGCGTGCTCGACTGCCTCGTGCTGGGCGGAGGGATCACGGGACTGGGGGTCGCGCGTCTCGCGGCTCGCAACGGCTGGAGCGTCGCGCTGATCGAACGCGACGACATCGCCGCCGGCGCAAGCGGTGCGAGCAGCCACATGCTCCACGGCGGGCTGCGCTACCTCGAGCACGGACAGTTCAAGCTCGTGCGCGAAGCGCTCGCCGAGCGCACCGCCGTCGCGCGGATGGCGCCGTCGCTCGCGCGGCCCGTGCGTTTCCTCGTGCCGCTCCACCGCCGCGGGCGCATGCGGCCGTGGCGGCTGCGCGCCGGTCTGGCGCTCTACGACGTGCTCGCCGGCCGCGCGAGGCTCAGCCGCCACACGATGGCGCGCAGCGCCGAGGCGCGCGCGCTCGAGCCCGCGCTCGATCCCGACGGCCTGCTGGGCGCCGGGCTCTACTCCGATGCGGTGATGGACGACGCCCGCCTCGCGGTCGCGGTGGCACGGGACGCGGCGATGCACGGCGCAACGCTCCACACGAGGATGGACACCGTGGCGGCGCGGCCGGCCGAAGGTGGCGGCGTCGAGCTGGCCGCGCGCGATCGCGAAACGCGCGAGGAGCTGCGCTTCACCGCACGCGTGATCGTCAACGCCACGGGCGCGTGGAGCGACGGCACGCGCCGCGACCTCGCGCGCATGCTCCAGCCCGGGGCGCCCGATCCACCGCACCGGCTCCGGCCCTCGCGGGGCACGCACCTGGTCTATCCCGCGCTCACGGCCGGCCGAGGACTGCTGGCGTTCGCCGCGAAGGACGGCCGGGTGTTCTTCGTCGTGCCGTTCGGCGGCCGCTCGCTCGTGGGCACGACCGAGGTCGAGACCTCCTCGCCGCCCGGGCCGCGCGAGCTCGAGCCCACACCGGAGGAGATTCGCTATCTCGCGACCGAGCTCGCGCGCGTCCTGCCCGCGGCCTCCGCAGCGCGACCGCTCGCGGTATACGCCGGCGTGCGGCCCCTGCTCGAGTCGGGCGGCGAGGTCGGCGGCGCGACGCGCGAACACCGCGTGTTCGTCGACGGCGCCGTCGTGACGATCGCGGGCGGCAAGTACACGACGTTCCGCGTCATGGCCCGCGACACACTGGCCGCGGTCGCGCGATCGCTGGGGCGCGACCCCGCCTCGCTGCACGAGGACACCGGGCCGCTCCCCGTGCCGCTCGCGGACGACACCGATCCCGTGACGCTCGCCGCCCAGGCGGCCGAGCACGAGTGGGCCCGCTCGGTCGAGGACGTGTTGAGGCGGCGGAGCCTGCGCTGGCTCGCCGACGATCGCGGCCTCGGCGACGCACCGGCGGTGGCCGACGCACTCGCACGCCGGCTCGGGTGGAGCGCCGAGCGCAAGCGCGAGGAGGTCGAGCAGTACGCCGCGCGCGTGCGTGCCGAGCAGGCGCTGATCGCGCGCGCGCTCGAGGTCACGTCGTGAGCCCGGAACGCGGCGGGCACACGAGCGACGAGGTCGTGCTCGCGATCGACCAGGGCACGACCGGCACGACCGCGCTGCTCGTCGACCGGCGCGGCGAGGTGCGCGGCCGGGGGTACGCCGAGCTGCCGCAGCACTTCCCGAGACCCGGCTGGGTCGAGCACGATCCCGACGAGATCTGGCGCAGCGTGACGCGCGCGGTGCCGCGTGCGCTCGCCGCGGCGCGGATCTCGCGCGGAGGCGTGGTCGCGATCGGCGTCACGAACCAGCGCGAGACGACGCTGCTCTGGGACCGCGCGAGCGGCGAGCCCGTTGCGCGCGCGATCGTCTGGCAGGACCGCCGCACGGCGGCGCGCTGCGTGGAGCTCGCGCGGCGCCACGCGCGCGAGATCCGCTCGCTCACCGGGCTCGTCTGCGATCCCTACTTCTCCGCGACCAAGCTCGAGTGGCTGCTCGCGCACCATCCTGCGGCGCGGAGGCTCGCGCGGCGCGGACGGCTCGCGTTCGGCACCGTCGACAGCTGGCTCGTCGCGAAGCTGACGGGTGGCGCGGTGCACGCGACCGATCCCACCAACGCGTCGCGCACGATGCTGTTCGGCCTGCGCTCGCGGCGCTGGGAGCCCGGACTGCTCCGCCGCTTCGGCGTGCCCGGGAGCGCGCTGCCCGAGGTGCGGTCCTCCTCGGGCCCGTTCGGCACGACGCGCGGTGCGGGCTTCGTGCCCGACGGCGTGCCGGTCGCGGGTGTGGCGGGCGATCAGCAGGCGGCGCTCTTCGGCCAGGGCTGCGTGCGCGCCGGCGAATCCAAGAACACGTACGGCACGGGCTGCTTCCTGCTGCTGCACACCGGCGACCGCCCCGTGCGCTCGCGCAGCGGGCTGCTCTCGACGATCGCGTGCGATCCGCGCGGCGGGATCGCATACGCGCTCGAGGGCAGCGTGTTCGTCGCGGGGGCCGCGATCCAGTGGCTGCGCGACGGGCTGCGCCTCCTCGACGACGCGGCGCAGAGCGAGGCGCTCGCGCGCTCGGTCCCCGATGCGGGCGGCGTCGTGCTCGTCCCCGCGTTCGCGGGTCTCGGTGCGCCGTACTGGCGTGCGGACGTCCGCGGGGCGCTGCTCGGGCTCACGCGCGGCACGACGCGCGCCCACGTCGTACGCGCGGCGCTCGAGTCGCTCGCCTTCCAGAGCCGCGATCTCGTCGAGGCGATGGCGCGCGACGCCGGCCGCCGCGTGCGCGCACTCCAGGTCGACGGCGGCGCGGTCGCGAACGACTGGCTCATGCAGTACCAGGCCGACCTGCTCGGCGTGCCGGTGCGGCGGCCCCGGGTCATCGAGACGACCGCGCTCGGCGCGGGACTGCTCGCGGGGCTCGCCACCGGGTTCTGGCGCTCGCACCGCGAGCTCGACGGCGCACGGCGCCTCGAGCGCGAGTTCCGACCGCACCGCGACGCGCGCTGGCGCGCCGCGGAGTACGGGCGCTGGCAGGCGGCCGTGGGCACGCTGCTCGGCTGAGCGGGCCCTGGCCGGCGCGAAGGCGTGCGGGCCGCGGTCCCGCTCACGGCTGCCGCCGCGCGGTCCGGAGCCCGATTACGGCGCGCGTGCGGCGCGCGTGGCGAACCAGCCGCGCCAGTCGGAGGTCAGCACTCCGCTCGCGGAGAGCCAGCGCACGCCGTCGGGGTCCCGGCCGGGCTCGAGACGCAGACGGAAGATGCGCTCGATCGTCCACTCGGGGTGCGGGCGCGAGGCGAGCTGCATCGTAGCGCCGCCGGCGAGCGCGCCCTCGGACCGCACGCGCAGGTACCAGCCGATGCGCACGAGCTGCGTCGAGAGCTCGAGCAGGCGCGGATGGTTCCAGCGCCGCGAGATGTTGGCGCACGGGCCGCGCGGCTGCGAGACCTCCAGCCCGACGTCGCCGCTCGTCCAGCGGTCGCCCAGGCAGACGCTCGATTCGTCCACGCCCGCGAGCGTCAGGTTCTCGCCGAATCCGCCGGGTCCCATCGCGTCGAGCCCGGTTTCGGCTCGCCACTTCGCGTAATGACTCCCGGCATACGCCAGCAGCGCACGGTCGGGCCCCCCGTGGACGCGGCGGTCGAACTGCTCGTCGCCCTCGAGCCCGAGCGTCGTGACGCGGACCGGACCGTTCGTCTCCGATTTCACGTACGCGCTGCGCCACGTCGCGCCGCGGTGGCGCTCCCACTCGGGGCGCGGCAGGTGGGTCACGCACCCGGTGCGCAGCGAGACGACGCGCGCCTCCATCACACCACGAGCGCGGCGTCCAGCCAGGCGATGAGGTCGCGGATCACGGGTTCGCGACCGGTGTCGTTGAAGACCTCGTGGTACGCGTCGGCGAGCGTCACGAAGCGCACGACGCCGTGCGCCGCCGCGCCCGAGAACTCGAGCGCACCCTTGGGATCGACCACGCGGTCCGCCATGCCCTGGAGGAGCAGCGTCGGAAGCTGCAGCCGTCGCGCCTCACGCAGGCAGCGCTGGCGCGCCTCCTCGAACGCGAAGTAGAGCCGCGGGCTGATGCGGTCGTGCACCTGCGGGTCGCGATCGTAGAGCTCGCGCACCTCGGGGTCGCGCGAGAGTCCGCTGCGATCGAGCCCGTTCGGAAAGCCCGTCGCGGGCGACGTCGCCCGTGCGACGTTCGCGAGCGCGAGCTTCCACCACGGCGGCATCTTGGTGCGAAGC
>Ga0335083_10002933_pt1 | contig 22296 bp, 17 predicted proteins | sample Lox_Sample_42_FD_206716 | JGI IMG/M metagenome (GOLD analysis project Ga0335083, IMG submission 206716) | Soil microbial communities from Loxahatchee National Wildlife Refuge, Florida, United States - Lox_Sample_4.2 | ecosystem: Environmental > Terrestrial > Soil > Wetlands | place: USA...
CACCCGCCCAGTATTGCGTTGTTGAAGTTTGAGGTCAAATATTTTGTACTCAAACTTCACTGGGCGCGGGCAGGAACTCGGCGATGGCGCCGGCCACGGCGGCCGGATTGTCGACGGGGAACCCACGTCTTGGCTCCGGGAACGGTGACGAGCGCGGCGTGCGGGCAGTCCGACGCGAGCCGCCGCGCCTGCGACACGGGGAAGAACTGGCACTGCTCGCCCCAGATCAGCAGCACCGGCCTGCCGAACTCGGGTATCACCGCGGCGGCGTCGATGAGAAGGCGCGGGCGGAAGCCCGCCATGGCCGCGACCAGGTCCCCGGCCACCCGGCGATCGCGCCTGGCCGGACCGGAGAAGGAGTCCGCCCGCTCGCGGTCGAGCCCGTTCGCGGTGACGGAGGGTGGCGGAGAGGGAGCCGGGAGGGAGGTCGAGGAGAAAGAGGGAGGGAGCGCTGGGAGGTGGCGGCGAGACCGTCGGGGCTCCTTGGCTGAAACGCGGCGGTCCCCGCGACTCCCGTGGCTACGGGGTCCGGGGACAGCTGCGGTCTTCTGCTGGGATCTTCCCAGGCGAGGTGCCGGTGCCGGCCTCACGAGGCGGCTGGTGACTTGGGCTTGCGCAGCGCCGCCAGGGCGATGCCCGCGGTGATCGCGGTCAGCCCGGCCGCGGCGAGCACTCCGTAGTCGCTGCCCGCGATGAACGCGCTGGCGAAGGCGTGCGGGTGGCCTGCGCTGCCAAGGACTGCCAGCCGGCCGGCCGCGACCGATGCGGTGATCGAGCCGACGACCGCGACGCCAAGCACGCTGCCCAGGTTCCGCGTGGCGTCGTTCACCGCGGAGCCGACGCCCGCCAGAGCCGGCGGCAGCTGCTCCATGGTGAGCGTGGTCGCCGCGGACATGGCCAGGCCGATGCCGCCAGAGATCATGATCATCGCGAGCACGTAGTGCGGGTAGCCAACGCCGGCCGTGGCGGTGGCGAAGAAGGCAAGGCCCGCGGTGACCAGCAGCAGGCCGCCGGTGACCGGCAGCCGGGCGCCGGTCCGCTTGGCCAGGTGCGCGCCCGCGGTGGCGGTCACGGCCAGGGTCAGCGCCGGGGGCAGCGCCCGCAGTCCGGCGGCCAGCGGGCTGTAGCCGAGGACGAGCTGGTAAATCTGCGTGGTCAGGAACACCGCGCCGGACAGGGCGAAGAACAGCGCAAGCAGTGAAACGGCCGCCCCGGTCAGCCGCGGGTTGCGGAACAGGGACACGGGCAGCATCGGGTGGTCGCTGCGGATCTCCACGGCGGCGAACGCGGTGAGCAGCACGGCCGCGCCGCCCATCCGGGCCAGCGTGGCGGCCGACAGCCAGCCGCTCGCGGGTGCGGCGATCAGTGCCCAGGTCAGCGTAGTGAAAGCGGCGACTGACAGCAGCGCGCCCGCCGGGTCGGGCCGCCTGGCCTGCGGTGCCCGCGACGCGGGCACCAGCCAGTGACCCGCGGCAAGGGCGAGAGCGACGAGCGGCAGGTTGACGAGGAAGATCGAGTCCCAGCCGAAGTGCGCGAGCAGCACGCCGCCGGCCACCGGGCCGATCGCCACCCCGAGGCCGCTGACCGCGGACCAGATGCCGATCGCCTTGGCCCGCTCGGCGGGCACGGTGAACACGCTGCTGAGGATGGACAGGGTGGCCGGCATGATGAACGCGGCGCCGGTGCCCATCACCGCGCGGGCGGCGATCAGTTCGGCAGGGGTGCGGGTGAGCGCGGCGGACAGCGAGCCGACGGCGAAGACCGCGAGCCCGGCGGCCAGGGCGCGGTGCCTGCCGAACCGGTCGGCGAGCGCGCCCGCCAGCAGCAGCAGCGCCGCGAAGGTGAGGGTGTAAGCGTCGGTGATCCACTGCAGCCCCGCGGTGCCCGCGCGCAGGTCATGGGCGAGGGTAGGCAGGGCCACGTTGACAATCGTGGCGTCCACGACCGTGATCAGCAGCGAGAGGCAGAGCACGGCGAGGGTGAGCCAGCGGCGACGGGACACAGCCGTCTGGAGGGCTGGCACTGGGCTGGCTGGCACTGGGCTGGCTGGCACTGGGCCGGCTGACACTGCTGCGGAAGTCTGACGGGTGCCGGCCGGCGCCGGCGGTTTGGTGATGGTGATGGCGGACATTTCGCTGCTCCTCTTCGTGTGCGACCGTAAGGCTACGGTCGTTCGGTTATGGGTTGACTGTACGCATGTAGCCTTACGGGCGTCAATAGAGTCCGCCGAAATTTATGTACACACGTATCCTGACGGTCGTAGCCCAACGGGTGTAGCCTTCAGATATGGCAACCGAGACCACGCACCAGCGCAGGCGCAACCCGCGCGGCCAGGGCGACCGGCTGCGCGCCGACATCATCGACGCGGCGAGCGGCCTGCTCGCCGACCCGGCCGCACCGCCGCTCACGCTGCGCGGTGTCGCCCGCGCCGCGGGTGTCGCCGCGACATCGGTGTACCTGCACTTCGCTGACACCGACGCGCTGGTTCTCGCGGTCGCCGACGAGCACTTCGGCGCGCTGGCAGACGTGCAGCAGGCCGCGAGGGACGCGGCCGCCACGCCGCGCGAGGCGGTGCGGGCGATGGCGCTCGCCTACTGCGAGTTCGGACTGGCCAACCCGGGCCTGTACCAGGTGATGTTCACCAGCCCGCTGCCGCCAGTTGACGTGCGGCAGATCCCCGGCCGACGCGGGTTCGAGCAGCGCACCGCGGCGATCGCGGCGGCCATTGGCGTTACCGGCGACCCCGACGACCCGGACGGCCCGGCGTTCCGCGCCTCCGCCCTGCTGTGGCAGTTCCTGAGCGGCGCCGTCAACCTGCGGATCTCCCGGCCCGTGTTCCCGTGGCCGCCGCTCGATGAGACGGTCACCGCCGTGGTCGAGCAGATCCTCGACGCGGCCGGGTCAGCGCGGGATCGCGGCTGATCCCGCGTGGAGGAGTGGCTGACCCCGCCCGGAGAGATGGTTGACGGAACGGGCGAAGGAACGAACCCGTTCGGGTAAATCTCAGGCGAGTCTGGTGACCTCCACCGTCACCGTCATGTCGCCGCCCGCCCGGCCGTGGTAAATGCCCTTGAGCGGTGGGACGTCGGCGTAGTCGCGGCCGCGGGCGACCACCACGTGGCGCTCGCCGACCGGGGCGAGGCTGGTGGGATCGAGCGGCGTCCACGAGCCCGCCCAGTACTCCACCCAGGCGTGCGACTGGCCGACGGCGGTGCTGCCAGGGGAGGCCTTCGGGTCGGGGTGCAGGTAGCCGGAGACGTAGCGGGCCGGCAGGCCGGCGGCGCGCATCAGCGACACCGCGATCTGCGCCATGTCCTGACAGACGCCCTGGCCCTTGTCCCATGCCTCCTGGGCGTTGGTGCGCACCCCGGTCGCGCCCGGCAGGTAGGTGACGCGCTCGTGCACGCGGGCTGAGATCGCCTGGGCGGCCGCGTCGGGTGCCATGCCGGAGACGTCGGCGATCGCCGTCTGCGCCATGTCACCGGCCACCGCGGTCAGCGGCGTGGGGAGCAGGAACTCGAGCAGGCGGCCGCCGGCGGCGCGCTCGCGGAGCTGCTCCCACGACGGGCGCTCCGCATCGTCAGGCGGTCCGCCGAACGGCTCGGTCTCCACCGTGGCGGCGGCCTTGATGATCAGGTCGTCGTGCGGGTCTGGCAGGTCGAAGACGGAGACGAAGGTGCCCCAGTAGTCGCTGTAGGTCCACACCGGCACGCCGGGACCCGCCGTCACCCTGGACTCCAGGGTGACCTGGGACGGCAGCGTCAGCGGCGTCATCCGTGCCTCGTTGAACGAGGTCAGCACCGGGCCCGCATACCTGACCTGCGTGATGTGCTCGATGCGCAGTCGCCAGCCCACGATCAGCCGTCCCGTTCCCAGGCGACCGGGGTCTGGTACTGGAAGTACCGCCTGGCGATCGCCTCGTTCGCCTGCACGCAGGTCTCCTGCAAGGTACTGAGCAGCTCGGGCAGCTGGGCCGTGAGCTGCTTGGGGTCGGCGTACTCCAGGCGGTTGCGCAGCCGCCCGACCGGCCGCCGCGCCGGGTCGTCGACGCCGGCTCTCGTCGCGCCCGGGTTGAGCGCGGCGAGGGATTCCTCCGCGGTGCTCAGCGCGTGCACCACGCTGCGCGGGAAAAGCCGGTCGAGCAGCAGGAACTCGGCCACCTTGTCCGGCTCGGCGGCCCAGCCGTGCGTCCTGATGAAGGACTCGTGCGCGCCGCACGCCCGCAGCAGGACCGGCCAGCCGAGGTCGTCAGGCGCGGACATGCGGGCGAGCAGCAGGCGCGCGGTCATGTCGGCGCGTTCCAGGCTGCGGCCGAGCACCAGGAAGTGCCACGCGTCGTCGTGGCTCATCGTGGAGTCGGCGAGGCCGAAGAACAGCGCGGACCGTTCCCTGATGTAGCGGAGGTAGACGTGCGGGCCGAGCCGTTCCGCCGCGCGCTTCTGGCCGGGCAGGCCGTGCGCGGTAACGTTCAGGCACTCCCACATCTCGCTCGAGATGACCTCGCGGATGCCGCGGGCGCCCGCCCGCGCGCCGAGCATGGACCCGGCGATCGCGCTCGGCGACTGCGCCTCGAAGACCAGGCGGAACAGGACCACGTCGACGTCGAGTTCGCTGTCCGGCTCAACCGGGACGCCGAGGATGCCGAACAGGGCGCGGCAGGCGGCGGCGGAGCCCGCGCCGGTCTCGCCGAGCATCCGGTGCACGTACACGTCGATGAGCCGCGCGGTGTCATCGGCCCGCTCCACGTACCGGCCGGTCCAGTAGATCGTCTCCGCGATGCGGCTGAGCAGTTCGGCGTTCACTGGTCTGGTCCGCTCTGCCTGGAGGTGACCGTGACCATCTCCGGCGGCGCGCTCGCCGCAGCAGGCATTGCCATGGCGAGCCGCTGTGCCGCCTCCGCCGGCTCTTCCGTATGCCCGCGCGCGAGCACCCAGGTGTCCTTCGAGCCGCCGCCCTGGCTTGAGTTGACGACAAGCTCGCCCTCCGGCAGCGCCACCCGGGTGAGCCCGCCGGGCAGCACCCAGACGTCGCTGCCGTCGTTGACCGCGAACGGTCTCAGGTCGATGTGCCTGGGCGCGAGCTTCTCCCCCACCAGGACCGGCGAGGTGGACAGCGCGACGGGGCGCTGCGCCATCCAGCCGCGCGGGTTGGCCTCGACCTTGACCCGCAGCTCGGCCAGTTCTTGCCCGGTGGCGTGCGGGCCGATCACGATGCCGGCGCCGCCCGCGCCGTCGACCGGCTTCAGCACCAGGCTGTGCAGTTCGCTGAGCACCCAGCGCAGGGTCTCCGCGTCGTCGAGCCGGTACGACTCGACGTTGTCAAGCAGCGGTTCCTCGCCCAGGTAGTAGCGGATCAGGTCCGGCATGTAGGTGTAGATGAGCTTGTCGTCCGCCACCCCGTTGCCGATGCCGTTGGCGATCGTCACGGTGCCGTGCCGCGCCGCGTTGACCAGGCCGGGGCAGCCGAGCAGGCTGTCCGGGCGGAAGTGCAGCGGGTCGAGCCAGTCGTCGTCCACCCGCCGGTAGATGACGTCGACGGGACGCCTGCCGTGCGTGGTGTGCACGTAGACGCGGTTGCGCCAGCAGAAAAGGTCGCGGCCCTCGACGAGCTCCACGCCCATCAGCCGGGCGAGCAGGGTGTGCTCGAAGTAGGCGGCGTTGTGCATGCCGGGCGTGAGCACGACGATGAAGGGGTCGAGCACGCCGTGCGGCGCGGCCGCCCGCAGCGCGTTGAGCAGCCGGGACGGGTACTCGTCGACCTGGTGCACCTTCTGCTCGGCGAACAGGGCGGGAAAGGTCCTGGTCATCGCGAGCCGGTTCTCGATCACGTAGCTGACGCCGCTCGGCACCCGCACGTTGTCCTCGAGCACGCGGAACCTGCCGAGCTCGTCGCGGATCAGGTCGATGCCCGCGACGTGCACCCGGACGCCGTTGGGCGGCGTGATGCCGGCCACCTCGCGGCGGAACTTCTCGCTGGTGAACACCAGCGACCAGGGCACCACGCCGTCGTCGAAGCAGCGGCCCGCGCCGTAGACGTCGGCCAGGAAGGCCTCGAGGGCGAGCACCCGCTGCTTCACGCCCCTGGCCACCTGGTCCCATTCCACGGCGCCGATCACCCTCGGTATCAGGTCGAGCGGGAACGGCCGTTCCTCGCCCGCGTAGTCGTAGGTGACGCCGCGGTCGGTGAACACCCGGGCCAGCTGGTCCGCGCGGTACCTCAGCTCGCCCGGGTCCATCGGCTGGAGCACGCTGACCAGCGCGTCGTAGGCCGCGCGCGGCTTGCCGGGGGCCGCGAACATCTCGTCCCAGGCCTCCGCCAGCCGGTAACCATCGAAAATGTCCGCCACAACCACCAGCCTAGATAGATGCTGTTCCACCTCGATTTCAGCACGTGACAGCCGTGTTTCCGACTATTTCACTGTGTGTCCATCTCCGGCGACCGAGCGGATACAGGGCGTTAACCGGTGTCGCCCCGCCGGCGCCGTGACTACGCTGGCTCGCGGGAGGAGAGGGGCGCCATCGGGCAGGGTCATGACCACCCCAACCCCTCTCTGTTAGGACGGAGTCGGCCAGGCGGACGGGGATCCCATCGGGCAGGGTCATGACCACCCTCTCTTTTAGGACGGAGTCGGCCAGGCGGATGGGAATCCCATCGGGCAGGGTCATGACCACCCTCTCTTTTAGGACGGAGTCGGCCAGGCGGACGGGGATCCCATCGGGCAAGGGTCATGACCACCCTCTCTTTTAGGACGGAGTCGGAATGTACATACCTGCTCATTTCGCGCCCGACGAGGCGACGGTCGACGAGCTGCTGCGCAATCACGGGGCGGCCGACCTGGTCACCGTGACGGCCGAGGGACTGATGGCGACGTTCCTGCCGTTCATCTACGAGCCATCGGCGGGAACCCGCGGAGCGCTGCACGGGCACCTGGCGCGGAACAACGCGCAGTGGAAGCACGAACCCCTCACCGAGGCGCTGGTCATCGTGCGCGGGCCGGACGCGTACATCACGCCGGGCTGGTACGCGTCCAAGACCGAGCACGGCCGGGTCGTGCCGACCTGGAACTACGTCACCGCGCACGTCTACGGGCGGTTCGCGGTGCACGACGACCCGGTGTGGACGGAGAACCTGGTCCGCCGGCTGACCGCCAAGCACGAGGCGTACCGCAAGGACGACGCGTGGTCGGTGGACGACGCCCCGCGCGCGTTCATCGAGGGGCAGCTGCGAGCGATCGTCGGTGTCGAGCTCGAGATCACCAGGATCGAGGCGAAGGCCAAGCTGAGCCAGAACCGGCCCGAGGCCGACATCGAGGGCGTGATCGCCGGGCTGCGCGAGCGCGGCGACGTTCTCAGTGCCGACGCCGTGGAGCGGGCGCGAGGTTAGCCGGCCGCGGGGGGTACGGGGGGCGTCCCCCCGGGCGAGGGCCGGGCTGCGCGCCCGATACGATGGCGCCCTTTGCCATCGGGCGCGCAACCCGGCGGGCTAGCTCGGCCTCGCCGGCCTCGCGCATCGCCTCGAGTGGCGCGGGCTTGCCTGTCATGAGCTCGACCTGGGCGGCGGCCTGGTGCAGCAGCATGGCGTAGCCGCTTGCCACGGCGGCGCCCGCCGCGGCGGCAGCCTGGGCGAGCGGAGTCGGCCACGGGTGGTACACCACGTCCAGGAGAGCCGCGGGTGCGTGCTGAGTACGCCGCAACCGTTCGGCGTAATCGTCGGCGGCACCGGCGGGGACGGTCGAGATCAGCAGGTCGGGGACCGGCGCATCGGTGTCTGCAAGATCTGCCCAGGGGCGCAGGCGCACGGTCAGGCCGAGGCGTTCCGCGGTGGCGCGCAGGCCGTCGGCGCGGGACTCATCGCGCAGCACGACGTCGGCGCCGCTGGCGCCCATCTCGCCGACGGCGGCCAGGGCGGAGCAGGCGGTCGCGCCCGCGCCGATGATCGTGACGCTGCCGGGAGTGGCAGCGCCGGCCTCGGCGAACGCGTCGACGATGCCCTGCACGTCGGTGTTGTAGCCGTAGCGGCCCTCGGGGCGGAACACCACGGTGTTCGCGCCGCCGGTGGCCGTCGCCAGGTGGTCGGCGTGGTCGAGCAGCGGCAGGACGGTGCGCTTGAGCGGCATGGTCAGGCTGAGACCCGCCCACTCCGGACCGCGTCCGTTGACGAACTCGGCCAGGCTCTCCTCGTCGCACTCGACCAGGTCGTAGGTCCAGTCGGTGAAGCCCAGCGCGTCGTAGGCCGCCCGGTGCAACACCGGTGAGAGGGAATGCGCGATGGGCTTGCCGAGGACAGCTGCCTTCATTGTTGTGAGGTTACCCGCCGCACGTGCCCTGGAAGCAGGTGGCGGAGAACCGCGTCGGCTTGCCGACCGCCGTGGTGACGAAGTACAGCCAGGGCCCGCTCGCCGGGTGCAGCACGGCCTTGATCGCCAGTTCCCCCGGGTTGTCGATCGGGGTTGGCGGCAGGCCGACCTTCTGGGTGTTGTCGTACGGGCCTGACGCCTGCGCCTCCGCGGAGTTCGTGAGGTTGATGCCGTACTTGCCGAGCCCGTAGAAATCGACGCTGCTGAAGCCGTCCGGCATGCCCCTTGCCTTGCGGTTGATGATCACGCGAGCCATCTTCGGCATGTCCGCGTTGACGCCCGCCTCGGCCTGGACCATGGACGCCTCGATGATCAGCTGGCTCGGGGTGAGGCCGACGGACTTCGCCGCCGCCACGATGTTGAGCTGCTGCGCCTCGGCGTTGTACCGCGCGACCATCGCCTGCAGAATCTGCAGCGCGGTCTCGTGCGGAACGACCGCGTAGGTCGCGGGGAACAGGTAACCCTCGATCTGCCCGTACTTGACGGCGGCCGGGAGCTTCACCGTCGTGCCCGCGTACGACGGCAGGCCGAGCTTGGACGTCTGCTTCGCCGCCGCCTCGAACTGCGACAGCGGGATCTTGGTGTGCGTGGCCAGGATCGTCAGGATCTGGCTGACCCGCTTGCCCTCCGGGATCGTCACCGTGGTCTGCACCCGGTTCTTCGGGTTGAGCAGGGCGGCGTACGCCAGAGTCGCCTTCATGTGGTGATTGAGCATGTAAAAGCCCGGCTCCAGGCTCGCCGTGCTCGTGCTCGCCTCCGCGGCGACGATAAAGGCCCGCTCACTGGCCACCACGCCGAGCTGAACCAGGGTCGGCGCGAGCTGCGAGGCGGTCTCCCCGTTCTGTATCTGGACCATCACAGTCGGAGTGATGCCCGCACCGGCGTAATCCGCGGGATGGTACCTGGCCTCGTACTTGTGGTAGATGTACAGGCCGCCGGTGCCGCCGCCGATCACGATCGCCAGCAGGATCGCCGTGATCAGTATCCGCGGGATCCAGCGAGTCGCCTTGCGGCGCGGGCGGTTCCCGTTACCGCCGCCGTTTCTGCCGTCCCTGCCGCTGTCCCTGCCGCCTCTGCCGCTTCTGTCGTCATCCCACGGGTCGCGCGGGCGGCGGTCGTCGTCGCGGATGCGCTGGGCGGGGCCGCTCGGCCCGCCTTGGCCACGTCCGGGCGGCCCGCCCTGGCCTCGGCCGGCTGGGCCGCGGGTGCCCGCGCCTGTTCCTGGGCCGCGGCGGTCGCCCTGGCCGCCTTGGCCGCCTTGGCCGCCTTGACCGAAGCCGGGCAGGAACGAGCTGTCACCCTGCTCCTGGCCCCATTCGTCATAGCCGCCCTGGCCGTAGCCGGCGTCGCGCTGGTCGTAGCCCGCGTTCATGCGGCGTGACCGGTCGGCGCGCGGGTCGTAGCCGGGCGGAAGCTGCGGCATGCCGCCGGACCCGCGCATGGCGCGCTGGGAGCCGGTGCCGCCGCGCCGTCCTGGCTGGCCGGGGTAGCCGGGCTGGCTTTGATGGCCCTGCTGGCCGTAGCCCTGGCCGTCGTAGCCAGGGTCGCCGTAGGCCTCGTTGCCGTAGCCGGAATCGCCGCCGTATGCCGGGGCGTCGAAGTCCTGGCTGCCGTAGCCGGGAGTGTCGTAGCTCGCGTAGCCCTGGTCGCCCTGGTCGCCCTGCCAGACGGAGCCGTCGCGCAGCCGCCTTCGGTCCCACCCCTGTCCTTCTTCGCCGTACCCCTGGCCGTCGTAGTCCTGGCCGGGATAGCCGCCGTTCACTGGGCCGCCCCGAGCTCAACGAGCTGGCCGGGGGCGTCGCCGGTGCGCCGCTCTGCTTCGAGCGCCGCCTCGAGCAGCACCGCGGCGGCGGCGGCATCGACCGTCTGGCGCCGCGCCCGCGAGTCGTGCCCGCTCGCGCGCAGCGCCTCGTGCGCGGTCGACGTGGTGAAGCGCTCATCGAAAAGCCGCACCGGGAGCGGAGCGACCCGGGCCGCCAGTTCCGCCGCGAACTGCCTGGCGGAAACGGCGGCCTGGCCCTCGCGGCCGGACAGTGACCGGGGAAGACCCACCAAGATCTCCATTGCTTCTTCGGCCGCGGCCAGCGAGGCAAGGGCGTCAAGGTCGCCCTTGCCTCGCCGCACCACAGTCAGCGGGGTGGCGAGTACTCCGCGCGGATCGCTTCGTGCAACGCCAATGCGGACAGTACCCGGATCGATGGCCAGACGCACGCCAGTCCTCACCGGCGAGATCTTACTTTTTTTGACGATGACACCCCAGTGAGGCCTGGGGAGCTGGGCAAAGAAAGTGAGATCTCGTTACCTGCCCGAATGAACATGGCATCACGTTACCCGTCAGTTATCCACCTTGTCCCGCAGTGCCCCACGAATACTGTCAAATGCGGCATTTACCTCAGCAGGTCCGGCACCGGGCGCCCCGCCGCCCTGCGCGATGTCGGGCTTGCCGCCGCCGCCGCCGCCGAGTGCCCGCGCCGCGCCGCCGACGAGCGTGCCCGCGGACAGGCCGGACCCGCGCGCGGCCTCGTTCACCGCGATCACCACGACCGGCCGGTCCGCCGGGGTCCCGGTCAGCGCGACGACCGCCGGCTGCGTCGCCGGGACCTTGGCCCGGATGTCGAGAGCCAGCCGGCGGATGGAGTCCGCGTCGGTGCCGTCGGGCACCCGGTGCGCGACGAACGCGATGCCGCCGATGTTCTCCGCCGACGCCGCGATCTGCCCAGACGACTCAAGCAGCTGCGCGGACTTGAGGCGGGCCAGCTCGCGCTCCGCGTCGCGGAGCCGGGTGACCACGTTGGAGATCCGCTCTGGCAGTTCCTCCGGGCGCGCCTTGAGCTGGTCGCTGAGCTGGTTGACCAGGACGCTCTCCCTGGCGAGGAAGCGGAACGCGTCGATGCCCACCAGGGCCTCGATGCGGCGCACGCCGGAGCCGATCGATGCCTCGCCGAGCAGCTTGACCAGGCCGAGCTGGCCGGACCGCGCCACGTGGGTGCCGCCGCACAGCTCGCGTGAGTACTCGCCCACCTCGACGACGCGGACCTCGCTGCCGTAGCGCTCGCTGAACAGCGCGAGCGCGCCCATCGCGCGCGCCTCGTCGATTGAGGTGTGGAAGGCGCGCACCGACAGGTCGTCGATGAGGATCCGGTTCACCTCGTCCTCGACCTCGCGCAGCACGGTCAGCGGCACCGCGCCGGTCGCGGTGAAGTCGAAGCGGAGCCGGCCAGGCGCGTTCTCCGAGCCCGCCTGGGCCGCGGACTCGCCCAGCGCGCCGCGCAGCGCGCGGTGCACCAGGTGGGTCGCGGTGTGGCTGCGGGACGTCGCCCGGCGCCGCTCGACGTCGATCTCCGCCCACGCGGGCGAGCCGGTGGTGATCTCACCGTGGCGCACCACGCCGCGGTGCACGATGAGGCCGAGCAGCGGCGTCTGCACGTCGGTCACCTCTACCTCGGCGTTGCCGCCCGCGCCGTTCGTCTTGATCACGCCGTGGTCGGACAGCTGGCCGCCGCCCTCGGCGTAGAACGGGGTCCTGTCAAGGACCACCGCGACCTCGCTGCCTGGGGCCGCCGACTGCACCGGCACCCCGTTCACCAGCAGGCCGACGATGGTCGCCTCGCCGTCCGCCGCGTCGTATCCGGTGAACGTGACCCTGCCCGCCTGCTCCAGCAGCGACGCGTAGGCGGAGATGTCGGCGTTGCCCGTCTTCTTCTCCCGCGCGTCCTTCTTGGCCCGGTCCCGCTGTTCCGCCATCAGCCGGCGGAAGCCCTCCTCGTCCACGGTGAGGCCCTGCTCGGACGCCATCTCCAGGGTGAGGTCAATGGGGAACCCGTAGGTGTCGTGGAGCTGGAACGCCTGCGCGCCGGACAGCCCCGTGGCGTGCTTGCGCCTGGTCTCCTCCACGGCGACGTCGAAGATCGCGGTTCCGGTGCGCAGCGTCCCGGCGAACGCCGCCTCTTCCGCGTCGATGATCGTGTGGATGCGAGTGGCGTCCCTGCGGAGCTCGGGGAACTGGTCCGCCATCACGGCGATGGTCACCGCGGTGAGCTCGTGCATGAAGCCGGTGGACGCGGACGCGCCGCCGCCGCGCTGCGCGCCGGACAGCAGGCGCAGGTTGCGGATGGAGCGGCGCAGCAGCCGGCGCAGCACGTAGCCGCCGCCCTCGTTCGATGGCTGCACGCCGTCCTGGATCAGCATGACCGCGGAGCGGACGTGGTCGGCGACGACGCGCAGCGCGATGTCGTTGCGCTGGTCCCTGCCGTACTCCTGCTCGGTGAGCTCGGCCGCCTTCTCCAGGATCTTGTACGTGGTGTCGATCTCGTAGATGTTGTCGACGCCCTGGAGGATGGACGCCATCCGCTCCAGGCCCATGCCGGTGTCGACGTTCTTGAACGGGAGCGGTCCCTCCACGTCGAAGTCGTCCTTGGCGCGCACCTCGGACAGCATGTCCTGCATGAAGACCAGGTTCCATACCTCCAGGTACCGGTCCTCGTCCGCCTCCGGCCCGCCTTCGACGCCGTAGTCGGGGCCTCGGTCGTAGTAGATCTCCGAGCACGGGCCGCCCGGGCCGGGCACGCCCATGTGCCAGTAGTTGTCCTTGAGACCGCGGCGCTGGATGCGGGACTCGGGCACGCCGATCTGGTCCCGCCAGATCGCGTAGGACTCGTCGTCGCCGTGCAGCACTGTGGCCCACAGCTTCTCCTCGGGGAAGCCGAAGCCGCCGTCCCGCTCCGGCTTGGTGAGCAGCTCCCAGGCCCAGCGGATCGCGTCTTCCTTGAAGTAGTCGCCGAACGACCAGTTGCCGAGCATCTGGAAGAACGTCGCGTGCCTGGTGGTCTTGCCGACCTCTTCGATGTCCAGGGTGCGGACGACCTTCTGCACGTCAGCGACCCGCTTCCACGGCGGGGTCTGCTGGCCGAGCAGGAAGGGCTTGAACGGCTGCATCCCGGCGACCACGAACAGCAGCGTGGGATCGTCGGCGACGAGGCTGGCCGACGGCACGATGGCGTGTCCGCGCGCCTCGAAGTGCGCCAGGAAACGGCGGGCGATCTCTGCCGACTGCATCAGTGGTCTTCCCTCTTGTCGTGGTCGGTACGGTAGCTGTTGCTCTTACCGCTTGCGCTTTGGCTTGTGCGCTGGCTTGCGCCTGGCCCCAGGGTAGGCGCAGGCCCGGCCTGTTGCCGAGCGATATACATGTCCATGCCCTCGCGCACGTCGCGGGTGAAGCGGAGCGTCTCGCGAGCCCAGTGGCGTTTGCGGCGGGGACTGCCAGGTTGCCCTAGTCGCCCCTGGCCGCCGGTTCGCGCGCCAAGCGTCTGTGACACCTGGCGGCTGAGCGCGGAGACACGCCGGTAACCCATGATGCCGCCGGCGGCACCGACGGTGAGCCAGAATCCCCTGCGGATCATGCGCGCGCCTTCGTTCTTGCCCGCGTTCTTGCCTGCCGCGCGCTCGCGCTCGGCAGTTCGGCGGTGTTCACAACCTGCCCGGGGAGCGCGCCCTGGCGCGTCACGGTGCCGCGGCGAAGTCCGACCGCGTGCCGCACCCCGTAGGCCATGGCGGCGGCCCGGCCGATGGGACCGCCGACCACCGCGCCGGCCACCGACCTGCCGATGCCGGCGAGGGCGTTCGCCTGGCCCGCGAGCTCGGTCATCGAGTCGCCGAGATCGGCCACGGCCGTGGTGGCCGCCTCGGTCCTGTCCAGCTGCGCGCTTGCCCGGTCGACTGCCGCGTTGGCGCGGGCGAACAGCGCCTCCTGGCCGGTCCTTGTCTCGCGCACCAGGGTCGCCGCGTCGCCGAGCACCCGGGTGAAGCGCACCGCGAGGTACACCCCGGTGCAGGCGATGACGGCGAAGCTGACGGCGGCGATCAGCGCCGCGACGCCGGCGATGCTCATGCGATGACCACCCTCTTACTCACTCGCTTACGCGCTTCCCCGCCGGCTTACTGCGTCTGCCCCGTCGATTCGGGCTGACTCGCCGTGACTTCCGCTTCTGCCTTGGCTTCCTGGCTGGCCTCCGGGGTCGCGGCTGCCCGCTTGTCCGGCGCGTCCCGCGGCTCATCCCGTGGAGTGTCCCGCAGAGCTTCCCGCGGTGTTTCCCCCGCCTCCTGCTCAGGATGGAGGATCTGCCGGATCAGCCGCGTGCGTTCGGAGAAACGGCTCTCCATGCCATGGGTCGACGGCTCATAGTACGCCCGGCCGTCGACGACGTCCGGGGCGTACTGCTGCGCCACGATGCCCTCGGGCAGATCATGCGGATAGACGTAGCCCTTGCCGTGGCCAAGACGCTTGGCTCCAGGGTAGTGCGCGTCGCGCAGGTGCGGCGGCACGCCGCCGATCAGGCCGGAACGGACGTCGCTCTCCGCCGCGCCGATCGCGCGGATGACGGCGTTGGACTTCGGCGCCAGGGCGATGTGGATGACCGCCTGTGCCAGGTTGATCCGCGCCTCGGGCAGGCCGACGAACTCCACCGCCTGCGCGGCGGCCACGGCGGTCTGCAGCGCGGTCGGGTCCGCCATCCCGACGTCCTCGCTCGCGTGCACGATCAGCCGCCTGGCGATGAACCGCGGATCCTCGCCCGCCGCGATCATCCGCGCCAGGTAGTGCAGCGCCGCGTCCACGTCGCTGCCGCGCATCGACTTGATGAACGCGCTGATTACGTCGTAGTGCTGGTCGCCATCGCGGTCGTAGCGCACGGCGGCCCTGTCGACCGCGCGCTCCAGGGTCGCCGTGTCGATGTGGCTGGTGCCGAGTGCGGCGGCCTCCAGGTAGGTGAGCGAGCGCCGCCCGTCGCCGCCGGCCAGCCTGATGAGGTGTTCCAGGGCATCGTCATCGATCCCCACGGTGCCGGCGAGACCACGCTCGTCGGCAAGGGCCCGCGTGATCAGCACCCTGATGTCGTCGTCGTCGAGCGGCTGGAGCGTGAGCAGCAGCGACCGCGAAAGGAGCGGCGAGACCACGGAGAATGACGGGTTCTCCGTCGTCGCGCCGATGAAGGACACCCAGCGGTTCTCCACCGCCGGCAGCAGCGCGTCCTGCTGCGTCTTGGAGAAACGGTGCACCTCGTCGATGAACAGCAGCGTCTGACGCCCGCTCATGCCGAGTTCGCGGCGCGCCGCGTCCACGGCGGCGCGCACGTCCTTGACGCCGGCCGTGACGGCGGAAAGCTCGGTGAACCGCCGCTTCGTCACCTGGCTGACGACGTAGGCGAGGGTGGTCTTGCCCGTGCCCGGCGGTCCCCACAGGACCAGGGACATTGGCGCGTCGTTCTCGATGAGCTTGCGGAACGGCGTTCCCGGTGCGGTGAGATGCCGCTGGCCGATCACCTCGTCGAGCGTCCGCGGACGCATCCGCACGGCGAGCGGCGCGGCGCTCGCGGCGGCCCGCTCACCCGCCTCATCGAACAAACTGTCCACGGTTGCGAGCCTACTAGCGCCGGCAACCGCGACAGGACCGCCGTTTGCGGTGACAGGCCGCTTGCGCGCGCGGACGATAGCACCGGGATGCGACATAGCGCACGGGTTGTCCACAGGGCGACATTCCAGGAACGCGTTATCCCCAGGACGGCGGCTCGTCTGCGGGAGCGGGATCCGCGCTCGCATCCTGGCGTCATGCCACCGGAACTGCCGCCTGGAGTTCGTCAACTGCTTGCCAGCCAGGGCCATGTGATCACGCGAACCCAGGCCATCGAGCATGGGCTGAACGCCGAGGCCGTCCGTAACCGCGCCCGCTACGGGGACTGGCAACGGCTGATGGCCGGGGTCTACGCGGATTTCACTGGTACGCCGAACCGCGAGGCCTTGGTCTGGGCGGCGCTCTTGCGCGCCGGGCATGGTTCGGTGCTCAGCCATTGGACGGCCGCCGAACGCCACGCTCTCCTGGACAGGCCAAGTGCGGCGATTCATGTCACCGTGCACGCTGCACACCATCCGGCACGGCGGGGATCGATTCCCGGCGTTGTCGTCCATCGGTCACGCCACCTGGAGCAGACGGTTCATCCGGCGATGTCACCGCCGTGCACGCGAGTGGAGCACACGGTCCTCGACCTCATCGAGGCTTCGGCTGCATTCGAGGAAGCTTATGACTGGATCTGCCGCGCCATTGGCCGCAGGCGGACCACGGCCGCACGGCTTCGCGAGGCGATGGCCATGCGGCCTCGGATGCGCTGGCGACAAGACCTTGAAGTCGCGCTCGGCGACGCCGCACTGGTCCTGTCGGTGCTTGAGCGCCGGTACGTGCGGGGCGTCGAACGACCGCATGGCTTGCCCGCGGCACTACGGCAAGTGCGGGTATGGCAGGGCACTGGCAACAGGTACCTGGACAACCTCTACCAGGAATACCGGGCATGCGTGGAGGTCGACGGGGCGGCCGCGCACCCGGCTGACGAGCAGTGGCGGGACAAGGACCGTGACCGGTGGAATGCCGTGCACGAAGGGATCGACACGATCCGCATCGGGATGCTTGGGCTTCGCACACCTGCGGCTCAGTGCGCCACGGCGGCCGAGGTGGCGGCCTGGCTGAGCGGTCGCGGGCCTCAGACGGGTCACGCATGCGGGCGCTATGGCTGCCCTGTGCTGTGATTGTGGGCCAAATGCGGGAACCTGCCACTTCGGTGTGGCGAATTGCCCGTCTTGCCCCGATTTGGCTAGGCGGTTTTCGTGCTGGATTGATGATCGTGCACCGGATGCGGCGGATATCGCCACAGATGGTCCACGGTCTTTTCGGGGCGACGGCTGGGTTGGAGGGCGGGGACCGCGTGGGGCGATTGAGGGGGCTGAGGCTTGGTGGGCCGGTGGCAGGTGGTCACGAGGGGCGAAAAATCGGATTGGGATGGTGCGGTGCGTGGGGGCTCGGGTGGGTGGCTGAGGTTGGCGCCTTGGCCTGAGCGGTGCCGAGGTTTCCCATTGCGGTTGCGGTCGGCGCCGAAGAAGGCAGCGTTTCTCGGGGTGTGGGCGTCGTGGGGGCGCGGGGGTGTCAGCCACGCACGGGGGTCCGGGGGTGCCCCCGGGGAGCGCAGCCGGGACCCGGGTCTTGGGTCACGACTGCGCTTGGGACATCCCCCGCCCCCGCGGCCTGCGGGTTGTAAGGAAGAGACGGCGGTTAGCCCTGGGGCGCGGCGGGCTTGGGCGGGGCGTCTATGCCGGCCTCTTTGCGCTGGGCCGGGGTAATGGGCGTTGGGGCGCCGGTCAGGGGGTCGGCGCCGCTTGCGGCCTTGGGGAAGGCGATGACGTCGCGGATGGTTTCTGCGCCTGCCAGGAGCATGACCACGCGGTCCCAGCCGAATGCCATGCCGCCGTGCGGAGGCGGGCCGTACTTGAAGGCGTCGAGGAGGAAGCCGAACTGGGACCTGACCTCTTCCTGGGTGAGGCCGATGACGTCGAAGACCTGCTGCTGCATCAGCTGCTTGTGGATGCGGATGGAGCCGCCGCCGATCTCGTAGCCGTTGCACACCATGTCGTAGGCGTCGGCGAGGGCGCCGCCTGGCTCGGTGGTGAACTTGTCGGCCCATTCGGGAAGCGGGGAGGTGAAGGGGTGGTGCACCGCGGTCCAGCCGCCGTCGTCGGTCTCCTCGAACATGGGGGCGTCGACCACCCAGAGGAACGACCAGGCGGTGGTGTCGATGAGGTCGCAGCGGTTGCCGATCTCCAGGCGGGCCGCGCCGAGAAGTTCCTGGGAGGCGCGGGCGGCGCCCGCGGCGAAGAACACGGCGTCACCGGGCGACGCGTTGACCGCGGCAGGAAGCCCAACCCGTTCCGACTCCGAGATGTTCTTGCCCACGGGACCGGAGATGGAGCCGTCCTCGGCGATGAGCGCGTAGGCCAGGCCGCGGGCGCCGCGGGACTTGGCCCAGTCCTGCCAGGCGTCGAGCTCCCTGCGGGTCTGCGAAGCGCCGCCTGGCATGACGACGGCGCCGACGTAGGGCGCCTGGAAGACGCGGAACTCGGTGCCGGCGAAGTAGCTGGTCAGGTCGGTGAGCTCGAGGTCGAAGCGCAGGTCGGGCTTGTCCGAGCCGTACTTGGCCATCGCGTCGGCATAGGTCATCCTGGGCAGCGGCAGCGGGATCTCGTAGCCGGTGATCTCGCGCCACAGGGTGGAGACGACCGCCTCGCCGACGTCGATGACGTCCTGGCGGGTGACGAAGGACATCTCCAGGTCGATCTGGGTGAACTCAGGCTGCCTGTCCTTGCGGAAGTCCTCGTCGCGGAAGCAGCGGGCGAGCTGGTAGTAGCGCTCGAGGCCGCCGACCATGAGGAGCTGCTTGAACAGCTGCGGCGACTGCGGCAGTGCGTACCAGTTGCCCGGGCGCAGCCGGACCGGGACCAGGAAGTCGCGGGCGCCTTCCGGGGTGGACCTGGTCAGGTACGGCGTCTCCACGTTCACGAACCCGTGGTCGCGCATCACGTCGGACAGCAGGTAGGCGGCCGTGGAGCGGACGCGCAGCGCGCGTGCGGTGTCCTCGCGGCGGATGTCCAGGTAGCGGTACTTGATCCGGACGTCTTCCGAGATCTCGGTCGAGCCCTCGACGGGGAACGGCAGCGGGTCGGCCTCGGAGAGGACCTCGACCTCTTCCGCCACGACTTCGATCGCGCCGGTGGGCAGCTCGGGGTTCTCGTTGCCGACCGGCCTGGCGCGGACGTCGCCGGTCACCTTGACGCAGAACTCGGCCCGCAGACTGTGCTCCTCGGGGGGACGCCCCCCCGCACCCCCCGAAGAATGCGATGCCGCGTCCTCGCTGCGCCAGACGACCTGGACGACGCCGCTCGCGTCGCGCAGGTCGATGAAGACCACGCCGCCGTGGTCGCGCCGCCGCGCGACCCAGCCCGCTAGCACTACTCGGTCCCCCGCGTGCTCCGCACGCAGCGTGCCGGCCTCGTGGGTCCGGATCATTCCGCTTCTCCCGCTAGTGAGTTGACCAGCCAAGCAGCAGCCGATGTGACCGCCACGTCCTGCTGGTCGCCGTCTTTAAGATCCTTTATCCGAACGGTGGCATTGCGCTTCTCTTCGGCACCGATGAGCACCGCGAAGCGGGCGCCTGACCGGTCGGCCGCCTTCATCGCGCCCTTGAGGCCGCGGCTGTGCTGACCTTGGCTGGCGAAGGCCATGTCGGCGTGCACCCCGGCCCGCCGCAGGGCGGTGATCAGGGCGAGCACGTCGGCGTGCGCCCCGTCTCCGAGCATAGGGTCGCCGAGAGCGACGCCGAAGACCTGGCAGCCGGTGGCGGCCGCCGAGGTTGCCTCGCCGCGCTCGGACTCGATGGCTAGCACTATACGGTCAAGACCGACGGCGAAGCCGATGCCGGGCAACGGCGGGCCGCCGATGTCCTCGCTGAGCCCGTCGTACCTGCCGCCGCCGCCGATGCCGGACTGCGCGCCGAGCAGCGCGTGATCGAACTCGTAGGTGGTCCGCATGTAATAGTCGAGGCCGCGGACCAGACGCGGTGCGTCCTGGAACGGAACGTCCAGGCGGGTAAGCAGCGCGCGCACGGTGTCGTGGTGCGTCTTGCAGTCACCGCACAGGTAGTCGACGATGTACGGCGCGCTGGCCGTCTGCTCGCGAACCTCGGGGCGCTTGTCGTCAAGCACGCGCAGCGGGTTGATCTCGATCCGCGCCCTGGTGTCCTCGTCCAGGTCGAGCTTGCGCAGGAAATCCTGCAGCGCGGCACGGTAGGCGGGACGGCAGTTCCTGTCGCCCAGGGTGTTCAGCAGCAGAGTGAACTGGGTGAGTCCCAGCGATGCGTAGGCGTCGTAGGCGATGGCGATCGTCTCGGCGTCCACCGCCGGGTCCTCGGTGCCGATCGCTTCCAGGTTGAACTGGTAGAACTGCCGGTACCTGCCCGCCTGCGGGCGCTCGTAGCGGAACGCCGGGCCTGAGGTGAAGACCTTCACCGGGAGGGCGCCCTTGTGCAGGTTGTACTGAAGGACAGCGCGCAGCACCCCGGCGGTGAACTCGGGGCGCAGCGTGATCTTGTCGCCGCCGCGGGACTCGAAGGAGTACATCTCCTTGCGGACGACGTCCGATGATTCGCCGACGCCGCGGACGAAGAGGGCCGTGTCCTCGAACACCGCCGTCTCGATGCCGGCGTAGCAGGAGCGGCGGGCCGATTCGGTGAACGCCTCGCGTGCCTCTTGGAAGAGCGCGCTGCGCGGCGGTACGTATTCTGAGACCCCCTTCGGGGCCTGGAAGCTCATGGTGGTTACAGCCCTTTCTGGGCCGGCTGAAGTCCGGTAAGGAACGGATTGGAGCCGCGCTCGTCGCCGATCGTGGTCTGCGGGCCGTGGCCGGGCAGCACGATCGTCTCGTCGGGCAGGGTCAGCGTGCGGGCGAGCGACTTCAGGATCGTCGCGTGGTCGCCGCCTGGCAGGTCGGTGCGGCCGATCGAGCCGGCGAACAGCAGGTCGCCAGTGAACAGCAAACCTCCTTCTTTTTGACGGTCCCGCCCGAGAGCCACCTTCGGGTCAGGCCAAAAAGAAGAAGGTTTGACATCGAGGTCATCCTCGTCGCTACGGAAGGTGACCGAGCCCGGCGTATGGCCCGGGGTATGGCCGATCACGATGTCGAGGCCGGCGACGGTGATCACATCGCCGTCGGACAGCTGACGGACATCGTCCGGTTCCGCGAACGTCATCCCGCCCATGAACTGCTGCTTGGCCAGCAGGGACAGGCCCTTGCCCGGGTCGGCGAGCAGTTCGCGGTCATCGGGGTGGATATAGGCGGGAATGCCCTTGGCACCGCAGACGGGTGCGACGGACCACATGTGATCGACGTGACCGTGGGTGAGGAGCACCGCGCTAGGCTTGAGTCGGTAGCGGTCGAGGAGTTCCTCGATCCCTCGCTCCGCATCCTGCCCCGGGTCGATGATCACGCACTCCTCACCGGGCGCCGGCGCCACCAGGTAGCAGTTGGCGGCGAAGGCACCCGCGGGAAAGCCAGTGACTAGCACGGTCACAGGCTACCGACTCATCAGATGGTGCAGCGAACCGATAACAGGTGCGTCCCCCGGGCAACTGCACGAAGCGATAACGACAGTTCCATTAACCGACGGCTGGCGGGTACGATGCGCGAACGATCGCGCGCGAACCCTGGTAACGCGGGCGTTACGGGCTTAACGCGATATATAGGAGGTCGGCACCCTTGGCGGGGAGCAGAGAACGAGAGCGCAGGCGGGCGCGGGAGCGGTTTGAGAAGCAGCGGGAAGCGCGGCTCGCGCGGCAGCGCACGCTCCGCAAGCGGTTTGGCATCGGCCTTGCCGTGGTTTGCGTCCTCGGCCTCATCGGCGGCATTACCGCCGCGATGCTCGGCGGCAGCACGCCGGCGGCGGCGAAGAAGCCCAAGGCCACGGCATCGGCATCGGCATCGGCATCGTCTTCCGCGACCCCCACCACTTCCGCCGCGGCTGTCACCGAACCCGCGACCCACTGCACGTACACCACGAAGGGTGTCGCAGGCGCCGCCAAGAAGGTGTCGGTACCGCCCGCTTCGCCGAATTACAAAGCGACCTATACCGCGGCGATCAATACCAACCTCGGCACTATCAAAATCAACTTGCTTAACTCCAAGGCCACCTGCACCGTCAACTCCTTCGTGCACCTGGCGAGCGCCGGCTACTTCAATGCCAGCCAGTGCCACCGGGTGACCACGGCCAACGGCCTTTACGTGCTGCAGTGCGGTGATCCGTACGCGAAGGCCAGCGAGAAGCTGACCTGCGCATCCACCGCCGGAGCGCCGGGAACCGGCGGCCCTGGCTACGAATTCGCCAACGAGAACCTGCCCACGGCAACGTCGTCCACCGCTTCTGTCACCTATAAGGCGGGAACGGTCGCGATGGCGAACAGCGGCGGATCCGACACCAACGGAAGCCAGTTCTTCCTGGTGTACAAGAACAGCACCCTTGGACCGGATTACACGCCGTTCGGGACAATCACCTCTGGGCTGGATATCCTCCAGAAAG
>Ga0335083_10002934_pt1 | contig 22288 bp, 20 predicted proteins | sample Lox_Sample_42_FD_206716 | JGI IMG/M metagenome (GOLD analysis project Ga0335083, IMG submission 206716) | Soil microbial communities from Loxahatchee National Wildlife Refuge, Florida, United States - Lox_Sample_4.2 | ecosystem: Environmental > Terrestrial > Soil > Wetlands | place: USA...
CGGGCCGCCCACGCCGGGGGCGACGTCGAAATTCAGCTCGGCGCTGCTGATGTTGGCCATCTGCGTCAGGCGCTTGCCCAGCGCATCGATCCGGATCACGTGTGCATCGAGGTCGGCAAGACGCACCGACAGGCCGTTCAGCTGGTCCTGGACCTGGCCGCGCAGCGTGATTACTTCGGCCAGCGGCGCGCGGTTGGCGCCGCTGTGCGAACCGAGGCTGACGCCCAGCGCAAAGGTGGCCCCCAGCACGGCGAGCCCCACCAGGGCTGCCACGCCCACAACGAGGGGGTGCGTCAGCTGCAGATGGCGGGCCGTGCCGCGACGCCGCGAGAAAAAGATCAGGTTCATTTAGTAGGCTGGCGTCCCGCGCATTGAGCCGAATATGCCCAAGAACCCCCGGAGAGACAACCGCCCAGACCGCGCTTCCGGCACCATTCGCAGTGCCGCCTCGTTGCTGCGCCGCATCAACCAGCGTTCAGAAGCGAATATTTATCAGGAAAATCAATTGGATGAGTACCTGCGTCAGCGCCTTCCCGAGGCCCTGCGACCGCATGTCCTGCAGGCAATCGAGAAGCCCGGCGAATTGGTCATATTGGTCGATTCAGCGAATTGGGCGGCCCGACTGCGGTTGGCCCTGGCCGCGGTCGCCGGCGTTGGCCAGGGCCGCCGGATCACCGTGAAGGTGACGCCGCAGGGGACAACGCGCCGCTGAGGAATCCCGGGCGGTTCCGGGAGAAGTGCCGGTGCCGGACCGTCGCTCCGTCACCAGGGTTCTTCTTCCTTTTCAGCCTCCTCCTCCGGCTCCTCGCGGGTGGCGGCATATGCGATGGGCGATGCCGCGGCCGAGTCGAAGGTGACCACCTGGAAAGAATGCGGCCGGGCCAGCAGTTCGCGCAGCAGGCGGTTGTTGAGGCCGTGGCCCGACTTGTAGCCGCTGAACTCGCCAATCAGCCCGCAGCCCAGCAGATACAGGTCGCCGATGGCATCCAGCACCTTGTGCTTCACGAATTCATCGTGGGAACGCAGCCCTTCGGCATTCAGCATCCCGGAGTCATCCAGCACGATGGCGTTGTCGAGGCTGCCGCCCAGCGCCAGGTTGTGCCGCCGCATGGTTTCCAGGTCGCGCACGAAGCCGAAGGTGCGTGCACGTGCTACCTCTTTCAGGTAGGTGACGGAGGAGAACTCCATCGTGGCGCGCGTACCGCCGCGGCTGAACAGCGGATGGTCGAAATCGATCTCGAAGTTGACGCGGAAGCCCTCGTGCGGATCGAAGCGCGCCCACTTGTCGCCGTCGCGCACCTCCACGGCCTCCAGGATGCGCACGAAGCGCTTGGGCCGGTCCTGCTCGGCGAGACCGGCCGATTGCAGCAGGAACACGAACGGATCGGCGCTGCCGTCCATGATCGGCACCTCGGCGGCGGTCAGCTCGACGACGCAGTTGTCGACGCCCAGACCCGCCAGCGCCGACATCAGGTGCTCGACGGTGGAAACACGTGCGCCGCCGCAATCGAGCACCGTGCCCAGGCGGGTGTCGCCTACCACGTCGGCCAGAGCGGGAATCTCCACGGCAGGGTCGAGGTCGATGCGACGAAAAACGATGCCGGTATCCGGCAGCGCCGGATGCAGGGTCATGTCGATCCGCGCCCCACTGTGCAGGCCCACGCCCGAGGCGCTGATCCGGTTCCGGAGCGTGCGTTGGCCGAACATCCTGTGGCAGTGAACGGTAGCCGGTGAGGGCGGCTACCGTAGCACATCACCCGGTCGCGGCAACGACCGGGAGGATGTGGCTCAATCGGCCTGGCGGCGCAGGAAAGCCGGAATGTCCAGCAGTTCCTCGTTAACCTGGCCGGCACTGACGCCGTCGCCCACCGCGCGCGCGAAGCGCTGCACCGCCGGCTTGTCCAGGCCGGTGTAGTCAGTGGCCACCGGCGCCAGCGTGGGAGCTGGACGCCTGGCACCCCGCGCCGCTTCACGCCCGGCGGGCTCGCGCGGAGCGTCGCGGTAGCCGCCGCCGAAGGCTTCGCGGCCGCGCGCCTGCTGGGCCACGCGGTTGAGGCCGGTGGCCACCACCGTCACCCGCATCTCCTCCTGCAGCTCCGGATCGATCACCGTGCCCATCACGATGGTGGCTTCCTCGGAAGCGAACTCCTTGACGATGCTGCCCACTTCCTGGAACTCGCCGATGGACATGTCCATGCCGGCGGTGACGTTCACCAGGATGCCGTGCGCATCCGCGAGGTCCACGTGCTCCAGCAGCGGCGAGGACACCGCGGCTTCCGCGGCGGCGCGCGCCCGACCTTCGCCGCGGGCGGCGCCATTGCCCATCATCGCCATGCCGGTCTCGCTCATCACGGTGCGCACGTCGGCGAAATCGACATTGACCAGCCCCGGCCGCGTGATCAGCTCGGCGATGCCCTGCACCGCGCCCTGCAGCACCTGGTTGGCCGCCTTGAAGGCATCCAGCAGCGTGGTGGAACTGCCCAGCACGGTCAGCAGCTTCTGGTTGGGGATGGTGATCAGCGAATCCACGTGCTTGGTCAGCTCGGCGATGCCGGCATCGGCGGCGCGCGAGCGCTTGCTGCCTTCCATCTCGAAGGGCCGCGTGACCACGGCCACCGTCAGCACGCCCAGCTCCCTGGCCAGCTGCGCCACCACGGGCGCCGCGCCCGTGCCGGTGCCGCCGCCCATGCCGGCGGTGATGAACAGCATGTCGGTGCCGTCGATCATCTCGACGAGCCGCTCGCGATCCTCCAGCGCCGCGGCCCGGCCGACATCGGGATTGGCGCCGGCGCCCAGTCCCTTGGTGATGTCGCTGCCGATCTGCAGCGCGGTCTTGACCTTCGAGTGCTTGAGCGCCTGCGCATCGGTGTTGATGCACATGAACTCCACGCCCTCTATCCCTGCGGCCACCATGTGGGCCACGGCGTTGCCGCCGCCGCCGCCCACGCCGATGACCTTTATCACAGCGTTCTGGCTGTACGCATCCATTACTTCAAACATGGCTGTTTCTCCTCACTGCAAGAAAATACCCGACACCCCGACGTTCAAAACTTGCCCTTGAACCAGGAAAACATCCGGTCCACGGCGCCCTGCACGTTGCCGGCCGGGCTGCGCCCGCGACCCGGCGACTGCGTGTTCTCCCGCGCGTGCAGCAGCAGGCCCACGGCGGTGGAATAGATGGGGTTCTGCACGACATCGGCGAGCCCCCTGACCTGCTGCTGGTGCGGCAGGCCGAGCCGCACCGGCACATGGAAGATCTCCTCGGCCAGGTCGATGGCCCCTTCCATGCGCGCGCTGCCGCCGGTCATCACGATGCCGGCGGCGATGGTTTCCTCGAAGCCGCTGCGGCGCAGCTCGTCGCGGATCAGGCCGAACAGCTCCTCGTAGCGCGGCTCGACCACCTCGGCCAGCGTCTGCCGCGCGAGGCGCCGCGCCGGGCGGTCGCCCACGCTGGGCACCTCGATGCTCTCGTCCGCGTTGGCCAGCTGCGACAGCGCGCAGGCGTAGCGCACCTTGATGTCCTCGGCGTAGTGCGTGGGGGTGCGCATGGACACCGCGATGTCGTTGGTGACCTGGTCGCCGGCCACGGGAATCACCGCGGTGTGGCGGATGGCGCCCTGCGAGAACACCGCGATGTCGGTGGTGCCGCCGCCGATGTCCACCAGGCACACGCCCAGCTCCTTCTCGTCGTCGGTGAGCACCGCGTGGCTGGAGGCCAGCTGCTCGAGCACGACGTCCTCCACCGCCAGGCCGCAGCGCTGCACGCACTTGATGATGTTCTGCGCGGCGCTGTCGGCGCCGGTGACGATGTGCACCTTGGCCTCCAGGCGCACGCCCGACATGCCGATCGGGTCGCGGATGCCCTCCTGCCCGTCGATGATGTATTCCTGCGGCAGCACATGCAGGATGCGCTGGTCGGCCGGGATGGCCACCGCCCGGGCGGCGTCTATCACGTGCGTGACATCCACCTCGCTGACCTCGCGGTCGCGGATCGCCACCACGCCGTGCGAATTCAGGCTCCGTACGTGGCTGCCGGCGATGCCGGCGTACACCGCGTGGATCTCGCAGCCGGCCATCAGCTCGGCTTCCTCCACCGCGCGCTGGATCGACTGCACGGTGGACTCGATGTTCACCACCACGCCCTTTTTCAGGCCGCGCGAGGGGTGGGAGCCGAGCCCGACCACCTCGATGGCTCCATCGGCGCCGATCTCTCCCACCAGCGCCACCACCTTGGACGTGCCGATGTCCAGCCCCACGATCAGCGGTGAACGGTCATTGCGCCTAGCCACGCTGCACCTCGCTTGCACCCGAGCGCCAGCCGATGGCAAAGCCGCTGGCATAGCGCATGTCCACGTAGGCAATGTCGGCGGCGCGCGCCACCACGATGCGGGCGGCGGCCGCGACGAACCGGTCGAAACGCTGGTCCACGTTCTGCCTCCCGAGCCGCAGCGTGATGCCGTTTTCCAGGGTGAGTTGCCAGGCGCCGCGCTCATCGAGCGTCAGCCGCGCGAGCCGCAGCCCGCCCTGCTCCAGCCGCGGTTGCACGGCAAGGCAGCGCGCCGTCATTTCGGCAGCAAAGCCCTGCGGGCCAACCAGTTCCGGCAGCTCGGCGGGAATGTGCTGTGCGTCCTGCACGAACACCTCGCCGCGCACGTTGACCAGTCCGCTTTCGCCCCAGCGCGCCACCGGCTTCTGCTCGACCACCTGCACGCGCAGGCCTTCCGGCCAGCTGCGCGCCACGCTGGCGCGGTCCACCCACGGCACGGATTCCACGGCCTGCGCGACGCGCCCGAGATCCACGCCCAGCATGCCTTCGCCATGCAGCGCACCGCGCACGGCCTTCTCCACGTCCAGCGGCTGCACGCGCTGGAAGCGGCCGGAAATCGCCACCTGCCGCACCGGGCCGTCCAGCGTGAAACGCAGCGCGACCAGCGCGCCGCCGAGGGCCAGCAGCAGCAGGCCGGCGGGCGCGAGACGCCGCCAGGGAATCCCCGGCAGTCGCGCCAGCCATCCGGGCGAGCGCGCGCGGCTGCGCGCCGCGCCGGCCGGCTTCCTGCGGCGGAACAGGCTCATGGCGGCACCCGCGCGGCGCGCACGAAGCTGGTTTCCAGCACCTGCCAGCACAGCTCGTCGAAATCGATGCCCGCGGCGCGCGCCGCCATCGGCACCAGGCTGTGGTCCGTCATGCCCGGCACGGTGTTGATCTCGAGCAGCAGCGGCCGGCCGGTGTGATCGGCCATGAAATCGGCGCGGCCCCAGCCCTCCGCGCCGACGGCGTCGAAGGCCGCGAGCGCGAGGCTCGCCAGGTGCGCCTCGGCCTGCGCCGACAGGCCCGCGGGGCAGTGGTACCGCGTGTCGTTGCGATGGTACTTGGCCTCGTAGTCGTAGAAGGCGTTGGCCGCCTCGATGCGGATCGCCGGCAGCACGCGCCGGTGCAGCACGGCCACCGTGTATTCGGCGCCGGTGATCCACTTCTCCGCGAACACCGTGTCGTCCACCGCGGCGGCGGCGCGGTACGCCGGCTCCATCTCCGCGGCGCCGGTCACCTTCGTCATCACGATCAGCGGCAGGCCGAGGCGTTCCAGCGCCGGCGCGCAGTCGCCCACGGAGCGCAGCACGAAGGAGTCGGCAGTGGCCACTCCCAGTGCCGCGGCCAGGCGCTTGGTGCGCAGCTTGTCCATGCCCAGCGCCGAGCCCAGCACGCCGCTGCCGGTGTAGGGCAGGCCGGTCATTTCCAGCAGGCCCTGCACGGTGCCGTCCTCGCCGCCGGGCCCGTGCAATGCGATGAAGGCGCGCGCGTAACCTTGCGCCGGCAACTGCGCCAGTGATGCATCGCGCGGATCGATGCCGGTGGCATCGATGCCACGGCGCAGCAGCGCGGCGAGTACCGCGCTGCCGGACACCAGCGAGATCTCGCGCTCGGTGGAGGAGCCGCCGTACAGCACGGCGACCTTGCCGAACTGCCGCGGATCGGTGATGCGGCGCAGCCGGTTGCGGTCGTGCGAAAGCTTCATGCCGCCTCACCCACGATGCGACATTCGGGCACCAGCCGGCGGCCGTGGCGGCGCTCGACTTCGCGCTGCACGGTTTCGATCAGTGTCTCGATGTCGCGCGCACTGGCCGTGCCCTCGTTGATGATGAAATTGGCGTGCCGGGTCGACACCACCGCGCCGCCGTTGCGCAGGCCCTTGAGCCCGGCGCTTTCGATCAGGCGCGCGGCGTGGTCGCCGGGCGGATTGGTGAACACCGAGCCGCAGCTCCACTCGCCGATGGGCTGGGTCTGGCGGCGCCGTTCCAGCAGCGCGCGCGTGGCCTCCTCCGAGGAACCGGCTTCGAAGTGGAAGGTGGCGGCGAGGAACCACTCGCCGTCCGCCGGCGCTTCCACGTGCCGGTAGCCGGTGCGGTATTCCTGCGCGCCGCGCTGCCGCACCGCGCCGCACCGGTCGACCGTCTCCACCGAGCTCACCTGCCGCCAGGTCTCGCCGTGGAAGGCGCCGGCGTTCATGGCCAGCGCGCCACCCACCGTGCCCGGGATGCCGCTGAAGAATTCCGCCGGCCCGAGGTCCCAGCGCGCACAGGCACGCGCGAGCTTCGCGCAGGGCACGCCGGCTTCGGCATACGCGCCGCGCTCGCCGCGCCGCTCGAGCGCGGTGAGCGCCTCGCGCGTGGCGATCACCACGCCGCGCACGCCACCGTCGCGCACCAGCAGGTTGCTGCCCAGCCCGAGCCACAGCAGCGGCACGCCCGCCGGCAGCGTCTTCAGGAAGGCGATGAGATCGGCGCGGTCGCGCGGCATGAAGAAGATGTCCGCCGGGCCGCCCACGTGCCAGGAGGTGTGGCGCGCCAGCGGCTCGGCGCGGCGCACGCGGGTGGCGAACTCGGCGGGCACGGCAAAGCTCATGCGCCCTCCCCCGCCTGCAGCGCCGCCAGGCGCGGCGCCAGTTCGTGCGCCGCCGCGCTGATGCTGCCCGCGCCCATCATCGCGATCACGTCGCCGGCCTTCACCAGCCCGGCCAGCGCCGCGGGGATCTCCTCCACGGCCGGCACGAACACCGGCTCCACCTTGCCGCGTCCGCGCACCGCGCGGCAGATGGCGCGGCCGTCGGCGCCGTCGATGGGCGCCTCGCCGGCCGCGTAAACCTCGGTGACCAGCAATGTGTCGGCGGTGGCCAGCACGCGCGCAAAGTCATCCAGCAGGTCGCGCGTGCGCGTGTAGCGATGGGGCTGGAACACCAGCACGATGCGGCGCCCGGCCCAGGCCTGGCGCAGCGCATCCAGCGTCGCGGCGATCTCGGTCGGATGATGGCCATAGTCGTCGACCACCACGACCTCGCCGCCCGGCAGCGCGAGTTCGCCGACCACCTGCATGCGGCGGTCGATTCCCTGGAAACCGGCCAGCGCCTTGTGGATCGCCGCATCGGCAATGCCCACGTCGGTGGCCACCGCGATCGCGGCCAGCGAGTTCAGCACGTTGTGCAGGCCCGCGAGATTCACCGTCACCTCGAGCGCTTCCCCACCCTTGCGCAGGGCACGGAAATGCGTGCGCGCGCCATCGCGACGGATGTCCACCGCGCGCAGGTCGGCGTTCTCGCCCATGCCGTAGGTCAGCACGGGACGGGCCACCTGCGGCAGCAGCTTCGCCAGTTCGGGATCATCCGCGCACAGCACCGCGAGGCCGTAGAAAGGCAGGTTGTGCAGGAAGGCGAGAAAACTCTGGCGCAGTTTCTGGAAATCCCCGCCGTGCGTGCCCAGGTGGTCGTTGTCGATGTTGGTGACCACGGCCAGCATCGGCTGCAGGTGCAGGAAGGAGGCGTCGCTCTCGTCGGCCTCGGCCACCAGCAGGCGGCCGGCGCCGAGGCGTGCATTGCTGCCGGCGCTCTTCAGCAGCCCACCGATCACGAAGGTCGGATCCTCGCCGCCCTCGGCCAGCACGCTGGCCACCAGGCTGGTGGTGGTGGTCTTGCCGTGCGTGCCGGCCACCGCGATCGCGTAGCGGAAGCGCATCAGCTCACCCAGCATCTCCGCGCGCGGCACCACCGGGATGCGCGCCGCCAGCGCCGCGGCCACTTCCGGGTTGTCGCGCTGGATCGCCGTGGACACCACCACCACGTCGCAGCCAGCGACGTTGCCGGCGTCGTGGCCCAGCGCCACGCGCGCGCCCAGCCGCTCGAGGCGCCGCGTGACGCCGTTGGCCCGCAGGTCCGAGCCTTGCACCTGGTAGCCCAGGTTCAGCAGCACCTCGGCGATGCCGCCCATGCCGCTGCCGCCGATGCCGACGAAGTGCACGCGGTGGATGCGGCGCATGCCATCGGTGCGGCGGCGACCCATGGCGGAGTCGGCGATGCTCATGCGGACTCCGCAGCCAGCACGGCGGCCAGCAGATCCTGGGCGGCGGCGGGACGCGCAACATGGCGCGCGGCTTCTGCCAGCCGCAGCAGGCCGTCGCGTCCGCCGGCGCACAGTTCGGTCAGCGTGCCTGCCAGCAGTTGCGGCGTGAGCACGCCGTCATTCAGGCAGCGCGCGGCACCGGCCGCGACCAGGTATTGCGCATTGACGGTCTGGTGGTCGTCCACGGCGTGCGGAAAAGGCACCAGCACCGCGCCGACACCGGCCGCCGCGAGTTCCGCGATGGTCAGCGCGCCCGCGCGGCAGACGACCAGATCCGCCCAGCCGAGCGCCTCGGCCATGTCGGCGATGAATGGCGTCACTGCACCGCTGGCGCCCGCCGCCGCATAGGCCGCGCGCGCCGCGTCGATCAGCTTCTCGCCCGCCTGGTGGCGCACCGCGAAGCGCGGCGCCCGCGCCTGCGTCGCCAGCAGCGCCAGCGCCTGCGGCACCACTTCGTTGAGCCGCCGCGCGCCGAGGCTGCCGCCGATCACCAGCAGGTGCAGCGGCCCGTCACGGCCGGCGAAGCGCTGCACCGGCGCCGGCAGCGCGGCGATGTCGGCGCGCACCGGATTGCCGATCATGCGCACACGTGGCCGGCCGGCGAAGGCCGCGGGAAACGCCGTGAGCACGCTGCGCGCCAGATGCGCGAGGCAGCGGTTGGTGAACCCCGCGACGGCATTCTGCTCGTGGATCACCAGCGGCCGGCGCAGCAGCCACGCGGCCAGTCCCCCCGGACCGGTGACGAAGCCGCCGAGCCCGACGACCACCGCGGGCTGGTGCCGCCACATGATCGCCAGCGCCTGCCACAGCGCGCGCAGCAGGTTGAACGGCGCGGCCAGCAGGGTCAGCACGCCCTTGCCGCGCAGCCCGCCGACGGCCAGCCATTCCACCGGAAAGCCGTCGGCCGGCACCACGCGCGCCTCGATGCCACGGCGGGTGCCCAGCCAGATCACCTCGCGCCGGCGCTGGCGCAGCAGGCGCGCCAGCGCCAGCGCGGGAAACACGTGCCCGCCGGTGCCGCCCGCCATGATCATCACCGGCGCCGTGCTCATGCGACGGCCTCCGCGACCGGCGCGGATGAAGCGCGCCGCGAACCGGCGCTCGCCGCGCCGCGCGTGCGCGTCATCGCCTCGTGGTAGACGCGCAGCACCAGGCCGAGCCATGCCAGCGTCACCAGCAGGCTGCTGCGCCCGTAGCTCATCAGCGGCAGCGTCAGGCCCTTGGTGGGCAGCACGCCCATGTTCACGCCGATGTTGATCAGCGCCTGGATGCCGACCCACAGCCCGAAGGACGCGGCCAGCGCCGCCTGGAAGGCGAGGCCCGCGTTCGCCGCCAGCCGCGCGATGTGCAATACGCGCCACACCAGCAGCAGGAACAGCGTGAGCGTCGCGATCACGCCCACCAGCCCAAGCTCCTCCGCCAGCACCGCGAACAGGAAATCGGTGTGCGCCTCGGGCAGGTAGAACAGCTTCTGCACGCTCTCGCCCAGGCCTACGCCGAACCACTGGCCGCGGCCGATGGCGATCAGCGACTGCGTGAGCTGGAAGCCGCTGTCGTAGGCATGCCCCCAGGGGTCCAGGAAAGAAGTGATGCGCCGCAAGCGGTAAGGGGCCGCGATCATCAGCAACCCGAAAATGCAGGCGGCGCCGAGCACGCACAGCAGCACCCAGCGCAGACGCGCCCCGGCGAGGAACAACACGCCGAAGGCCGTGGCAAACAGCACGCTCTCGGCGCCGAAATCCGGCTCGAAATGCAGCAACACGCAGCACGCGCCGACCACCAGCAGTGGCCGCGCCAGCCCGCCGAAGGTGGTGCGCAGCGCCTCGCCCCGCCGCACCGAATACGCGGCGACCCAGCACAGCACCAGCACGCGCGCAACCTCCGAGGCCTGCAGGTTGAACACGCCCAGTCGCAGCCAGCGGCGGCTGCCCTTCACCACGTGACCGACGCCGGGAACCAGCACGGCAATCAGCAGCAGCGCCGCGGCAATCAGCAGCAGATTCGCGTGCTTCTCGTACAGCTCGGTCGGCACCGCGGCGAGCAGCAGCGCCAGCGCCATGCCGCCGGCCGCCAGCAGCAGCTGGCTCTTCACGTAGCTGAACGGGTCGCCATGCTGGGCGGCGATCGAGATCGACGCGGAAGTAACCATCACCAGTCCGAGCAGCAGGATCGACAGCAGGATGACCAGCAGCACCGGGTCGAGCATCAGGCCCGGTCTGCGGATCCCGGCTGCGGCGGCAGCCCGGCTCATGCGGCCAGCCTGCCGACCGCGGCGGCGAACACCTCGCCGCGGTGCGCGTAGTCGCGGAACATGTCGAGGCTGGCGCAGGCCGGCGACAGCAGCACGGTGTCGCCGGGCTGCGCGGCGTGCGCGGCGGCGATCACCGCGTCTTCCAGGCTCGCACAGCGCAGCGTCGGCAGCTGTCCGCCCAGCGCCGCCTCGATGCGCGACGCGTCGCGGCCGATCAGCAGCACCAGCCGGGTCCTGCCGGCCAGCGCGGCGGCGAGCGGCGTGAAATCCTGGCCCTTGCCGTCACCGCCCGCGATCAGCAGCAGCGGGCCGGCAAAGCCCGCCACCGCCGCCAGCGTCGCGCCGACGTTGGTGCCCTTGGAATCGTTGTAGTAGCTCACGCCAGCCAGCTCGCGTACGAAGGCGGCGCGGTGCGGCAGCCCGGGGAACTCGGCGAGCGCGGTCAGCATCGCGACGCGATCCAGCCCCAGCGCGTCGCCCAGCGCCAGCGCCGCCAGCGCGTTGGCGGCGTTGTGGCGGCCGGCCAGCAGCATCTCGTCCATGGCGATCAGGCGCTCGCCGCGGAAGCACAGCCATTCGCCGGTGATTTCGGCGGAAAGGTAGTAGTCCGCGACGGGGCCGGCCTCGATGGAAAACGTCAGCCGGCGCTTCTTGTCGCGCGCCATCGCCGCGACCACGGGATCGTCGAGGTTGATCACGGCCGCGGCGCAGCGCTCGAAGATGCGCGCCTTGGCAGCCGCATATGCGGCCAGGTCCGCGTAGCGGTCCAGGTGGTCCGGCGTGACATTGAGCACGGCGGCAGCCACCAGCTCCAGCGAGAACGTCGTCTCCAGCTGGTAGCTGGAGAGCTCGAGCACATAGAGCTTCGCCGGACCGGCCTCCAGCAGATCCAGCGCCGGGGGCGCCAGGTTGCCGCCGGCGCGCACCACCACACCCGCGCGCTCGGCCATGCGCGCCACCAGCGTGGTCACCGTGCTCTTGCCATTGGTGCCGGTGATGCCCACCACCGGGCGCGCGCCGCTGCGCGCGAACAGCTCGATGTCGCCGATCACCTCGATGCCGCGCGCGCGCGCCGCCGCGAAGAACGGATCGGCGAGCGGCAGGCCGGGCGAGGCCACCACGCAGTCGGTACCGATCAGCAGGTGCAGGTCGAGCCCGCCGACCGAGAACTGCATGTCCGGATGGACGGCGCGCAGCATGGCGAAGCCCGGCGGCTCGGCGCGCGTATCTGTGCCGGCGACTTCCCAGCCGCGCGCGACCAGGTGGCGGATCACCGACTGACCCGTGCCGCCCAAGCCCGCCACTACCGCGCGCCTGGCCATCAGCGCACCTTCAGGGTCGCGAGCCCCGCCAGCACCAGCAACAGGCTGATGATCCAGAAACGCACGATCACCTTGGGCTCCGCCCAGCCCTTCAGTTCGTAATGGTGGTGGATGGGCGCCATGCGGAAGATGCGCTTGCCGCGCAGCTTGAAGGAGGCCACCTGCAGGATCACCGAGGCAGTCTCCAGCACGAAGATGCCGCCCATCAGCAGCACCACCAGCTCCTGGCGCACGATCACCGCCACCACGCCCAGCGCGCCGCCCAGCGCCAGCGCGCCGACGTCGCCCATGAACACCTGCGCGGGATAGGTGTTGAACCACAGGAAGCCGAGGCCCGCGCCGGCCATGGCGCCGCAGAAAATGGCGATCTCGCCGGCGCCCGGCACCTCCGGAATGCCCAGGTACGGCGCGTAGATGGCATTGCCGCTGGCCCACGCGAAGATGCCGAGCGCCGTGGCCACCATCGCGGCCGGCATGATGGCCAGCCCGTCGAGCCCGTCGGTGAGATTCACCGCGTTGCTCATGCCGACGATCATCAGGTAGGCGAGCACGACAAACGCCGCCATGCACATCGGCACCGCCACGTGCTTGAACAGCGGCACGTAGAAGGTGGTTTCGGCCGGCGTGCGCGCCGTGTACCACAGCAGCAGCGCCGCCCCGAGGCCGGTCACCGACAGCCAGAAATACTTCCAGCGGGGCGCCAGTCCCTTCGTGTTCCGCACCACCAGCTTGAGGTAGTCGTCGTAGAAGCCGACCAGCCCGCAGCCCAGCATCACGCCCGCGGCGATCCATACCAGCCGGTTGCGCAGGTCCGCCCACAGCAGGGTCGCGATCAGCACGGCGATGATGATCAGCGCCCCGCCCATGGTCGGGGTGCCGGCCTTCTTCAGGTGCGTCTGCGGGCCGTCGTCGCGCACCTGCTGGCCCACCTGGTAGCGCGACAGCCAGCGGATCATGCGCGGGCCGATGACCAGCGAGATCAGCAGCGCGGAGCTCACCGCCAGCAGCGTGCGCAGCGTCAGGTAGGAGAAGACGTTGAAGATCGAATGCGCATGCGCGAGATGCTGTGCCAGCCAGTACAGCATCAGTGCAGCTCTCCCGTGCCGGCGCCGGTCAGGCGCACCACCACGCGCTCGAGGCGGTTGAAACGCGAACCCTTCACCAGCAGCGTCACGGCGGGCGTCAGCTCGGACGCCACGGCCGCGGCCAGCGCGGCGGTATCCGCATGCCAGCTCGCCCCGGGACCGAAGGCCTCGACCGCCAGCCTCGACAGCTCGCCCGTGGCGAACAGCCGCCGCACGCCGTGGGCGCGCGCATAGCCGCCGATCTCCACGTGACTGCCCCGCGCCGCGGCTCCGAGCTCGCCCATGTCGCCCATCACCAGCCAGGTTTCGCCCGCCAGTTGCGCCAGCACGTCGATGCCGGCCTTCATGGAACTGGGATTCGCGTTGTAGGAATCATCGATCAGCCGCGCGCCCTGCAGCGTGCGTGCGGGCCGCAGGCGGCCGCCAACCGGCTGCATCGCCGCCAGGCCCGCCGCCACGTCGTCGAGGCTGGCGCCGGCCGCCACCGCCGCGGCCGCTGCAGCCAGCGAATTGCGCACGTTGTGGTGTCCGCCGGTATTCAGCCGCAGCGCACGACGGCCCTGCGGCGCAACCAGCGTGCACGTGGTGCGAAAGCCCTCGTCGGCCAGCTCGCCGGCAATGTCCGTCGCGCGGAAATCCGCCGGCTGCTCGATGCCGAAGGTCCACGCGCGCGCGCGCGTCATGCCGCGCCACAGCGACGCGTAGGGATCATCCGCGTTGATGACCGCGACGCCCGAAGGCTGCAGTCCGGCCACCATCTGTCCTTCCTCACGCGCCACGCCGTCGAGATCGCCGAAGCCTTCCAGGTGCTCGGCGCCGGCATTGGTGATCAGCGCCACGTCCGGGCGGGCGATGCGCATCAGCGCGGCGATTTCGCCGGGATGGTTGGTGGCGATCTCCACCACCGCGCCGCGATGCGCGGCATCCAGCCGCAGCAGCGTCAGCGGCACGCCGATGTGGTTGTTGAGGTTGCCGCGCGTGGCGAGGCAGGGGCCGCGCCGCGCGAGGATGGCGGCGGTCATCTCCTTGGCCGTGGTCTTGCCGTTGCTGCCGCCCACGCCGATCAGCGGATGCGGATAGCGCGCGCGCCACAGCGCCGCGGCGCGCGTGAGGGCCGCCTGGCCATCCTCGACCTCGATCAGCGGCAGCGGCGCGGCAGCGGCCGTCCGGTCCACGACTGCGGCCACCGCGCCCGCGGCGGCCGCGGCGTCGAGGAATTCATTGCCATCGAAACGAGGGCCGCGCAGCGCCAGGTAGATCTCGCCGCGCGCCAGCGAGCGTGTGTCGGTGCCAACGCCGGTGTAGGCGAGATCCGTGCCCGCATAGCGCCCACCGCACAGCGCCGCGAAATCGCGCAGCGTGCGCTTCATCGCGGCGCGCCCCCGGAGGCACCGCCACTGCCGGCAGCGCCCCTCTGCAGTTGCTCCAGCGCTTCGCGCACCACCTGCTGGTCGCTGAAGAAGCGCTTTTCGGTGCCGGTGATCTGGTACTGCTCGTGCCCCTTGCCCGCCACCAGCACCACGTCGCCCGCGGCGGCGCCGGCAAGCGCATGCCTGATGGCCGCGCGCCGCTCGCGGATCACCGCCGCCCGACATGCCCCGAGGCCGGCCGCGATGTCGGCGATGATGCGCTCTGCGTCCTCGCCGCGCGGATTGTCGTCGGTGAGCACCACGCGGTCGGCGCGGCGCGCGGCGATCGCGCCCATTTCCGCCCGCTTGCCGCGGTCGCGCTCGCCGCCGCAGCCGAACACCACGGTGAGCCGTCCGGTGCAGTGGCGGCGCAGCACCTGCAGCGCCTTGTCGAGCGCATCGGGCGTGTGCGCATAGTCCACCACCGCGGTGGGACCGCCATCGCGCGTGAAAGTCTCCAGGCGTCCGGACGGCGCGCGCACGTTCCGCATCGCCGCCGCCGCCTCGGCCAGCCCGATGCCGCTGCCCAGCAGCACCGCCAGCACCGCCAGCGTGTTGTCCACGTTGAATTCGCCGAGCAGTGAAGTCGCGACCTGCGCGCCGCCAAAACTGGACTCGAGCCGGAACGAAGTGCCGCCGGTGCCGTACGCGGGATCGCGCGCGAGCAGATACGGCGCGGCCGGCGCGCGGCTGCGGCTGCGGCTGCAGGCGATGCGCCCGGCGGCGCCGAAGCGCGCGGCCAGCTCCGCGCCGAATGCATCGTCCACATTGAAGACCCGCAGGCGCACCTCGCCGCGCTCGAACAGCGTGGCCTTAGCGGCGCCGTAAGCCGCCATGTCGCCGTGGAAATCCAGGTGCTCCCGCGTCAGGTTGGTGAACACCGCGGCGTCGAAGCGCACCGCCTGCACGCGTGCCTGCACGAGGCCATGCGAGGAGACTTCCATCGCCACGCGGCGCGCGCCACGCCCGCGGAAGGCCGCGAGTTGCCGCTGCACGGTGACCGCGTCGGGCGTGGTCATCTCGCCCGCCACGAGCTCGCCGCCAAAGGCGCTGCCGAGCGTGCCCAGGTAGGCGGCGGGCTGGCCGGCCGCGGTCAACGCCTGCGCCAGCAGCCACGCACAGGTGGTCTTGCCATTGGTGCCGGTGACGCCGACCACGGCCAGCTCGCGCGACGGCAGGTCGAAGAAGCGGTCCGCGAGTTCGCTGGCGCGCCGCGACAGTTCCGGCACCGCAGCGAGCACGATGTCCGACTCGAATGCCGGCGGTTGCGCGACGCCGTCCGGCTCCCACAGGATGGCGGCCGCACCGCGCCGCGCCACCTCTGCGGCGAACTCCAGGCCATGGTGGCGCGCGCCGCGACAGGCAAGAAAGGCCCCGCCGGCGCGCACCTGGCGGCTGTCCAGCGTCAGGTCGTGCAGCAGCACGTCGCGCGGTACCGGCGCGATGCCGGCGAGCAGGCGTGACAGCGGCACGGCGCTCACCGGCTCACCATGGTCGCGATGCCGGTGGATGGATCCTGCGCCGCGCCACCCGCATTGTCCGGTGCCACGCCCAGCAGGCGCAGCGCGCCGCCGACCACGGCCGAGAACACCGGCGCGGACACGTCACCGCCGTAGTACTGGCCCGCAGCCGGATCGTTGATCACCACCACGGCGGCCAGGCGCGGATTGCTCGCGGGCGCCACGCCGCCGAACACGGCGATGTAGTGGTCGTCGTAGTAGCCGTTGTCGGCCTTCTTCGCGGTGCCGGTCTTGCCGGCCACGCGATAGCCGGGAATCGCGGCCTTGGTGCCGGTGCCTTCCCTGACCACTCCTTCCAGCAGCGAGACCAGCGTGCGCGCGTTGTGCTCGGAGATCACCCGTTCGCCGGCCACGGGGTGGTCCACGTATTCCAGCGACACGGGCCGCGCGACGCCCAGCGCGCCAATGGTCGCGTAGGCCTGCGCCAGCTGCAGCGGCGTGACGCCGATATGGTAGCCACGCGACAGCGAGGCGATCTCGACCTTGCGCCATTCCGAATAATTCGACAGCGTGCCCGCGGATTCGCCCGGGAAGCGGCTCGCCGTGACGCGCCCGAAGCCGAACTGCGACAGCGTGGTCCAGATCTGCCGCGGCTCCAGCTCCAGGGCGATCTTCGCCATGCCCACGTTGGAGGACTTGGCCAGCACGGTGGCGAGGCCGATGGTGCCGAGCGGATGCTCGTCGACCAGCGGCTCCCCGCCGATGTCGATCGGGCTGGTGTCGATCATGCTGGTGGCGTCGAAGCGGCCGGATTCCAGCGCCGCGGCCACCACGAAGGGCTTGATGCTCGAACCCGGCTCCAGGTAATCCGTGGCCGCGAGGTTCTTGTAGTTCTCGGGCTTGCGCTGCGCGCGGTCGTTCGGATTGAACGCCGGCTGGTCCACCATGGCGAGGATCTCGCCGGTGGTCACGTCGATCACCACGATGGAACCGGACGAGGCGCGGTTGGCCTCGATGGCGCGCTTGAGCTCGCGATAGGCCACGTACTGGATGCGCGAATCCAGCGACAGCACCACGTCGCGGCCGGGCCGCGCGGTGCGGATGTTCTCCACGTCCTCCACGACGCGACCCAGGCGGTCCTGGATCACGCGTTTGCGGCCGGGCTCGCCGGCCAGCTGCGAATCCCAGGCCAGTTCGACACCCTCCTGCCCCATGTCGTCGATGTCGGTGACACCCAGCACGTGGCCGGTGACCTCGGCCTGCGGGTAATAGCGCTGCGATTCCTGCCGGAAATACACGCCCGGAATATCCAGCTCGCGCACCGCCTGGGCTTCCTTCGGCGCCAGCTTGCGCGCCAGCCACAGGAAGCTGCGGTCCTGGCTGCGCGAGAGGCGCTGGCTGAAGTCGGCGGGATCGCGGTGCAGCGCGCGGGCCAGATCGTTCCAGCGTTCCGCCGGCACCGCGGCCAGCTCCTGCGGCACGGCGAAGGCCGATTCCACCGGCGTGCTGACGGCCAGCGGCTCGCCGTTGCGGTCGAAGATGGAACCGCGCCCGGCATCCGTGGACACTTCGCGTTCGAAACGCGCGTCGCCTTCCTTCTTGAAGAAATCCGGGTTCACCAGCTGCAGGTCCACGGCGCGCGCCAGCAGGCCGCCCGCGCCGCCCAGCAGCAGCAGGAAGGCGAAGCCGGCGCGCAGCCGGAAACTGCCGGCATCGCTGCGCGCGCCGCGCGTCATGGCATCACCACCCGGATCGCCGCCGGATCGGGAGGCGCCATCTTCAGCTGCGCGATGGCCACGCTTTCCACGTAGGCATTCGACGACCAGGCGCTCTGCTCCAGCTGCAGCTGGCCCCAGGTCACCTGCAGCTGGTCACGCTCGCGGTTCAGGCGCTCGAGCTCGACGAACTGTTCGCGCGCGCGGTGACGCACATAAACCGCGCCGGCGGCCGACACCAGCACCGCGCACCACAGCACGGCCGCGATGAACCACTGGTTGCGCAGCAGGGAACTCACGCGCGGGCTCCGGGCACCGGCACCGCGAGCCGTTCGGCGACGCGCAGCATGGCCGAGCGCGCACGCGGATTGGCGGCCACCTCGGCCTCGCCGGCGCGCAGCTTCCTGCCCACCAGGCGCAACGCGGGCTCGAACGGCGGCGCCACCGGCAGGCGTGCCCAGGCGGGATCCGGCTGCGCGTGCGCGCGCATGAACTGCTTGACCATGCGGTCTTCCAGCGAATGGAAGCTGATCACGGCGAGCCGTCCGCCGGGGGCCAGCACCGCCAGCGCCGCCGCCAGGCCGCGCGCCAGCTGTCCCAGCTCGTCGTTGACGCGCATGCGGATGGCCTGGAAGGTGCGCGTGGCCGGATGCCGCCCGGCCTCGCGCGTGCGTACGGCGCCGGCCACGATGGCGGCGAGCTGGCCGGTGGTCGCGATGGGCTGCTGGTGCCGGTATTCGGTGATGGCGCGCGCGATGCGGCGGGCGTGGCGTTCCTCGCCGAGTTCCGCAATCACGTCGCGGATCTCGTCGGCGCCGGCGCGCGCCAGCCAGGCGGCTGCGCTTTCGCCGCCCTGCGGGTCCATGCGCATGTCGAGCGGACCGTCGTGCTGGAAGCTGAAGCCGCGGGCGGCCTCATCGAGCTGCGGTGAAGACACGCCGAGGTCGAACAATATCCCGCGACAGGCACGTCCTTCGCCATGTGCCGCGACCAGTGCCGCGAGCGAATCGAACGCAGCGCGGACCACCACGAAACGTGCATCCGCGTCGAAGCGCCGGCGAGCGGCCGCGACGGCTTCAGGATCCCGGTCGAGCGCGAGCAGACGGTCCCGTGGTCCAAGGGCTTCCAGGATGCGCGCCGCGTGCCCGCCACGGCCGAAGGTCGCATCGACGTACAGGCGCGCCGCATCGCCAGCCGGACCGATGGCCAGTGCCGCGACCGCTTCCTCGACAAGCACCGGCGCGTGCTCAGCCAATGTTCCGTACTCCGCTTGCCGGCCATCAGAGCTGCAGGCCGCTGAGCTCGGCGGCCAGTTCCGTCACGCCCTGCTCGCTCTTCGTCCACTCATCGCGCTGCAGCTTCCAGCGCGCCTCGTCCCACAGTTCCAGGCCGCGGCCCTGTCCCACCAGGAATGCCGCGCGGTCCAGGCCCGCGTATTCGCGCAGCTCCGGCGTCAGCGCCAGGCGGCCATGGCTGTCGAGCGTCATTTCCTGTGCGTGGCCGATCATCAGCCGCTGCAGGCGGCGCGCCTGGGGATGCAGGCTCGGCATGGCATTGAGCTGGGTTTCGATCCTTTCCCATTCGGGAAACGGATAGATGCGCAGGCACTGGTCGCGGTCGACCGTCACCACCACGCGGCCGGCCGCGGGCGAGGCGAGCTGGTCGCGATGCTGCGCCGGGACCACAACCCGGCCCTTGTCGTCAAGCGTGACTTTTGTTGCGCCGCGGAACATGCACCAGAATGGGGATTGCCCACTTTCACCCACTGAGACCCACTTGGCCCCATATTAGGAATCGCGCGGTGCTTATGTCAACGGCGGCAGCTGATTTTTTTGTTTATGTCACAACGACTTACACGCGATCCAAAAAGTGGGACGGGGTTCTCGCCAAGAGTCCTTTCGATTCCGGTACTTGCAGCGCAAAGCTAGAAAAGGCATTGCCCTGGTCAGTAACCGCGACCAAGTAATGAGGGGGGAGCTGGCCTGTAAGCCGGGTTCTGTCGAGGACAGTCATTCCTCTAGGAACTGTGTCACCACAGCCCTCCAGCAGCCTACCCGGAAGCACGCGGGACCCACGCTGCGTCTTGCGACGCGACTTCCCTATTTGGCCTTGCTCCAGGTGGGGTTTGCCGTGCCGTCGCGTGTTGCCACCGACGCGGTGCGCTCTTACCGCACCGTTTCACCCTTGCCAGCGCTTTCGCAAGCGCTTCGGCGGTCTGCTCTCTGTTGCACTTTCCGTGGGCTCGCGCCCCCCAGGCGTTACCTGGCACCTTGTCCACCGGAGCCCGGACTTTCCTCCCCGCACGTCCTTGCGAACGCACGCGGCGACTGCCCGGCCAGCTCCCCGCGCGCACCTTATCAGGCCGCGGGCTCCATGCCATAGCGCAGTTTCTCCGCGGCGACCGCGGGCGAAGCCAGGAAATCCAGCAGCGCGCGCGCGGCAGGCGCCTCCGTGCTGGCCGCGCAGATGCCGCCGGAAAAGACGGTGACGGTCTGGATCGCAGCCGGCAGCGGACCGAGCACGGCGATGCCGGGCAGGCTCATCAACTCCGACAGCTGCTGGAAACCCAGCGCGGCACGGCCATCGGCCACCAGCGCACCCACCGGCACACCGGGCGGCGGCACCACGATGCGCGGGCGGATCTGCCCGAGGATTCCCCATTGCCCGAACAGCTTCTCCAGGTACACGCCACTGGGGCCGGTGGAATAACTCAGGCTGGCTGCCGCGAGCACCGCGGCTTTCACGTCCGCCGGGGTGGCGATGCCGGGCCGCGGCGCATCTGCGCGCACGGCGATCGCCACGCCCGAACGCACCAGGTCCGTACGACTGCCGGCAAGCACCGCGCCGGCAGTGCCGAGCTGGTCGATGGCGTTGGCCGCGAGCACCACGACGTCGCAGGGCTCCCCGCCGGCGATGCGCCGCGCAACGTCCACGCCGCCGGCTGCATCCGCATGCACGGCGCGGCCGCCCTCGCGCTGGAAGCGTGCGACCAGTTCCGCCAGCAATTCGCGCGCCGCCATCGAGGAGAGCAGTTTCAGGGGTCTTTCGGTCATGGAGTATCCGTCGCGGTTTGATGCAGCATGGCGTACACCTCGGCCTTGTGGCGCCCGGCGAGCTGCGCCACCACTGCCGCCGCACGCGCCGGCGGCAGCTCGGCGGCCAGCAGCTGCAGCGCGCGCAGCACGAATCCGTCGTCCGCCGCGGCCGCGGCACGGCCGGCGACCACCACGGTGAGCTCACCGCGCGCGAAATTGGCGTCTTCGCGCGCGATTTGCAGCAGCCGCGCCACCGAACCGCGATATACGCTCTCGTGTGCCTTGGTCAGTTCGCGCGCCACGGCGGCCGCGCGTTCCGCACCGAATTCCGCCGCCATGTCCTCGAGGGTTTCCACGATGCGATGCGGCGCCTCGAAGAACACCATGGTGCGCGCCTCGCCGGCCAGCGCGCGCAACCGTTCGCGCCGCGCCCCGCCGCGCGACGGCAAGAAGCCCTCGAAGCAGAACCGGTCGGCCGGCAGTCCGGAAAGCGCCAGCGCGGTGAGCACCGCCGAGGGCCCCGGCACGGCACCGATCGGCACGCCGGCGTCCAGCGCCGCGCGCACCAGCAGGAAGCCGGGATCGGAAACCAGCGGCGTGCCCGCGTCGCTCACCACCGCGATGACTGCGCCTTCCTGCGCGCGCTGCAGCAGCTGCTGCAGGCGCCGGCCCTCGTTGTATTCGTGCAGCGACAGCAGCGGTTTCTGCACACCGATATGGCGCAGCAGCGCTGCGGTGTGGCGCGTATCCTCCGCCGCGACGATGTCGGCGTTTGCCAGCACCTCGCGCGCGCGCGCGGAAAGGTCGGCGAGATTGCCGATCGGCGTCGCAACGAGTTCGATTCGGCCCGGGGCCACCTTATAATCTCCGGGCGCCGCCCATATGCCAGTGAAGGACTTTGACCTCTTGACGGCTAGCTTGCCCCGCACCGTACCCGCCACGCAACCCGCCGCGCTGCGCCTCGTGGCGCTGCTTGCCGCGGCGCTGCTGTCGATGCTGGCCGGCTGCGCGACACAGGGCGGCGCGCCGGAGTCGGAGGAGCGCGCTGCAAGGCTGCTGCGCAACGGCGACAACGCCGGCGCGGCCGAAATGTACGAGCATCTGGCGCAGCACAATGCTCCGCCTGGCCGCAACGATTTCGCGCTGGCGGCGGCGCGGGCGTGGCTCGCGGCGAACCGGCCCGACGATGCACGGCGCGCGCTGGATCTCGCCGGCACGGCGGCCACGCCGGCGCAGCGGCTCGAGTCCGGCATGCTGCGCGCGCAGCTGTCCGCCGCTCTCGGCCAGTACCGTGCGGCCTGGCAGCAGATCTCGCAGCTGCAGCAGCCGCAGGATCACGCGGCAGCATCGCGCCTGCTGCAGCTGCGCCAGCAGATCGCGTTGCAGGCCGGCGAGCCGGTGGAAGCAGTGCGTGCCGGCATGGCCCGCGAGCGCCTCGCCGCCACCGATGAAGAACGCACCGCCGCACGGCGCGATCTGCTGGCACAACTGCGCGGCGCGATCGAGGACGGCCTCAAGGTCAACCCGGCCACGAGCAACGACGCGCTGGTGCGCGGCTGGCTGGAGATCGCGCAGATCGCCGCGGCCGCGGCGCGTAATCCGCTCAACGCGGATGCCGACGTC